>Ga0209958_1000509_pt1 | contig 66115 bp, 46 predicted proteins | sample ThiBio_inoc_plan_FD_183942 | JGI IMG/M metagenome (GOLD analysis project Ga0209958, IMG submission 183942) | Wastewater bioreactor microbial communities from Cape Town, South Africa - Thiocy_inoc_plan (SPAdes) | ecosystem: Engineered > Bioremediation > Thiocyanate > Unclassified | place: South...
CGCTCCCGCCAGCATGAAGGCCGTCTACGAGTATGAGGCGAAGGGGGACCAGCCCGCCCTGACGCTGACCTGGTATCAGGGGTCGATGAAGCCCGAGCCCTGGGCCTCCGGGGCCATCCCGAAGTGGGACAGCGGCGTGCTGTTCGTCGGCGAGAAGGGGATGCTCCTGTCCGACTACGGCCGCCACGTCCTGCTCCCCGAGGACCGGTTCCGCGACTACCGGCGGCCCGAGCCGACCATACCGAAGTCGCTGGGCCATCATGCGGAGTGGATCCACGCCTGCAAGACGGGCGCGCCGACCACCTGCAACTTCGAGTACGCCGGCTGGCTCACCGAGGCCAACCACCTCGGCAACGTGGCCTACCGCGTGGGCCGGAAGCTCGAATGGGACGCCGCCGCGCTCGGGGCGACCAACGCCTCCGAGGCCGAGCCGTTCCTCCGCCGCGACTACCGGCCGGGGTGGTCGCTGGGCTGAGCGTCCCGGGTCCTCACGCCCCCTCCTTCTTCGGGGCCGCCGCGGGGCGGAGCGCGGGGGGAGGGCCGGCGGGGGGGACGGGCTTGGCGATGGCGATCCCCAGGCCGATCTCGTTGGCGACGTCGTACGCGAGCACGGCGCTGCGGTGGGGGGTGGAGAAGTCGGCCGAGAGGAGCATCGTCTTCCGGTCGGTCTTCTCGCGGGCCGTCCGGAGCCGCTCGGCCAGCGCCCCGAAGTCCGCGGCGACGGGCTCGCGGTCGATCTGGATTTTGCCCTCGGGGTCGATCTCGACGAGGATGAAATCGTCCTGGAGGTCGTCGAGCGTCCGGTTCCGGCCCTGGGCGACGGCCTCGGGGGGCGGCTCGCCGGAGGGCTTGGGGATCTCCAGCGTCTTGTACAGGATGGTCGTGGCGGTGACCAGGAAGAACAGGACGAGCTGGAACGCCACGTCGACCATCGCCGCCAGGTCCAGCTCCTCGACCTTCGGCGGCCCGGCGCGACGGAGGGAGACCACGCCGCCGTCCTCATCGTCTTCCTCGTCCACGACTTCCGGCTCGTCGTAGTCGTGCGAGCGGGCCGTGGGGAGGTTGACCCTGGTCTCCGGCCCGGGCCGGTCCAGGTCCAGGTCGTCCTCGCCTAGCTCCCGATCGGCAACGGCCTGCGGGGAGGGGACGAGCGTCGGGGTTTCCGCGGACGCGTCCTCGACCTCGGGCTCGACCTCGGCCGGTTCCTCGAACTCGTCGTCCTCGTCGACCGGTTCCAGGCCCTCGTCCTCTTCCTCCTCGTCGTCTTCGTCCTCCCAGTCCCAGTCGGCCGGCGTGGGCGCGGGCTCCTCGGCCAGGACCGGGAAGGACGGGTCGTCGTCCGAGGCCGGCGCGGCCGGGGGGGCGGGGGGCGGCGACGGCGGGGCCGTCAGTTCGGCGACCTCGGCGACGCGGGCCCAGGGGGCGGACGTCCCCGCGGGCCGCACGAGGTCGTCGTCGCGGATCGAGCCGGCGGCGAGCCCCGCGCGGACCTCCTCCGCGGACAGGCCCTTGGCCAGTTCCAGGCGATCGGAATGGAAGACGTCCCAGAGCGACATGGTCTTGGTTCAACCACCCCGAAGGATCAGGGTTCGGCCCCCTCTTCCTGGACGCCGACGTGGACCGTCACCCCCTCGACCTCGGAGACGGCGGCGGCGACCTCCAGCACCTTGCCGTGGGGGACGTCGCCGTCGGCCTGGAGGATCACCTTGCGGATCCCCTCCTTCACCGCCTGGTCGACGGCCCGCCGGGCCTGGTCGAGCGTCGCGGGGGGGCCGGCCCCGTGGCCGAGGAGGAGCTGCGGCTCGGCCCCCGGCACCTTCGGCTCCAGCAGGGTGAGGAACGTGGCCGCGTTCGACTCCACCCCGACGCCGTGCCGCGCGGGGGGGACGTCCACCAGCTCGCCGCCGCTCATCTGCGAGGAGAAGAGCATGAACGTCATGAGCTGGAACACGACGTCGACCATCGGCGTCATGTCGATGTGCTCGTCGCGCTCCTCGTCCTCGTCGCGTCTCAGCAGCATGGACGTCGCCCGCTCGGATCAGGTCGGATCGGGGGGATGGGAACGCCGCCTCAGCGCGAGGCCGCCGACTTCGACGGCCGCTCGCGCGGGGCCTCGATCGGCTCCAGCACGTCCAGGACCTCCTGCAACTGCCGCTCGGTCCGGTCGCGGAGGCGGCGGAGCCGGGCGTGGAAGTCGTTGCCGATCAGCATCATCGGGTTGGCGATCAGCAGCCCCGCCCCGGTGGCCCAGAGGGCCAGGCTGATGTCCGACGCCAGGGCGCTCGGGTTGACCTTCTCCGAGCTGCCGATCCGGCCGAACGCCGCGATCATCGACGCCACCGTCCCCAGCAGCCCCAGCAGCGGCCCCATCCGGACGATCGTCGAGATCGACCCCAGCCGGTTCTCCATCTCGGCCACGATCTCGGTGTGGAACTCCGTGACCAGGAGTTGCTTGGTCTTCGCCAGCCCCTTCCCGCGGTTCTTCAGCGCCACCGCGATGAGCTGCGCCAGCGCCGTGTGCCAGTAGGTCGGGCTCTGGCAGACGCTCACGGCCGCGTCGAACTTCTTCGCCTGGCAGAGCTCCTGGACCTGGAGGATCAGCGGGTTGGGGTCGCGGATCGTCTTCTTCCGGAGCGTGCGATAGAGGAGGATGGCGTTGTACACGCCCCAGATCGCCAGGAACACCAACGCGCCGTAGATGACGTAGCCGAATGAGTCGATGATCCGCGTGACGTTCATGTCGGCCCGCCCCGATCGCCCCATCCCCACCACTCGCCCCGACGCTCGGGGCGATGCGCCTCGCAGGGCTATTGTGGCCGAATTCTTCCATCGAGGGCAAGCAAGCCGTCGCCGGGCCGCCGAATCCCCACGGGCGGCGGGATCCCGATGGGTTCCTTCGCCACGTCCCGAACGCGCAAGACACGACACAAGCCTTTAAAGCGAAATACATTCCGCCGAATAATGATTGGGTCCGATCGTCGAAATCGATGCAAGATCCGCACTCCTCGCCGATCGGTGTCGCAGGAGGATCGCGATAGACAGCCTCATCCATCCCGCCGGGCCACGCCGCCCGAGAGCGAAATCGGTCCGGACGGGGACTGCCCCCCCTGTTCAAGGCGCAGCCGTCGACCCGGACGTCGCTCCTCGACGCGTCTCGCCTTCATGCGGATTGAGAAAGAACGGGAGGCGCGCCCGAGGCGCAGTCCCCCAATGGGAAGTGCTACACAAATCGTCGCCAGGAACGAATGTTGCAGAAAATCAACACGCGGCCGAAGGGGTCAAGGACACGAACAGGAACCGTCCCAAGGCGATCCTTCCAGAATCCTCGCCGGATTTACTGTACACATGTTGACTATCCGCCGATAAAGGGTTCCAATCCCCCGAAGCTGGGATCTTGTCGAGACGACGACCCAAGGCCCGAGGCCGTTCAAACGGAGATCGACGATGAGCAAGATGACCATCTGCCTGTGGTTCGACCGGGGCGAGGCCCGCAAGGCGGCCGAGTTCTACGCGAGCGTGTTCCCCGACAGCCGCGTCGGGAAAGCCCACGGCTCCGCCGCGGACAATCCCTCCGCGAAGGAGGGCGAGGAACTCATCGTCGAGTTCACCGTCCTGGGCCGGGCCTGCATCGGCCTGAACGGCGGCCCGATCTTCAAGCCGAACGAGGCCGTCAGCTTCATGGTCCAGACCGAGAGCCAGGAAGAGACCGACCGCTACTGGGACGCGATCGTGGGGAACGGCGGCCAGGAGAGCGAATGCGGTTGGTGCAAGGATCGCTGGGGCTTCTCCTGGCAGATCACGCCGCGCGTGCTGCTGGAGGCGACGACCGACCCGGATCGCGCCGCCGCGAAGCGGGCGATGGAGGCCATGATGACCATGCGGAAGATCGACATCGCGGCGATCGAGGCCGCGCGCCGGGAAGGCTGAGAGACGAATCGACCTTTCGGGACCTCGAATCGGAAAGGAGAGGGCGATGCGCGTGATGGTGCTTGTCAAGGCGACCGAGGAGAGCGAGAAGGGCTTCGTCGCCTCCCCCGAAACGACCGCGATGATGGAGGCGATGGGCCGGTTCAACGAGGAACTGGCCAGGGCCGGCATCCTGATCGCCGCCGACGGCCTCACGCCCTCCTCGCAGGGCAAGCGGATCGTCTTCGACGGCCCCGGCCGGACGACCGTCGACGGGCCGTTCGCCCGGCCCCGCGAGTTGGTCGCCGGCTTCTGGCTCTGGGAAGTCCGGGACATGGACGAGGCGGTCGCCTGGGTGAAACGCTGCCCCAATCCCATGCCGGGCCCCAGCGAGGTCGAGATCCGGCCGCTGTATGAGCTGGCCGATCTACCGTGGGAGGCCGATGCCGGAGGACGCGAGATTCCATGACTCGCAAGGGACCGGATCGTCCGTGATGAATTCGCGGACGCCCGGGCTCGCGGGCGAATCGACACGCGAAGCGTCAACCTTGCGATGCTCATCCCGCCGATCGACGCCTGAGGGCGCGCCGGGCGGGCTAAAGGCGTCGGACGACCGTACCGTAGCCGACGACTTTCCCCCCTTCCCGGATGGTGAAGGCGGCCCCCGCTTCGAGGGGCTCATAGTCCACGGCGGGATGGTAGAACAACTGGAGGAGGAAGCGACCCGGCTCACCCGCAATGATCGGCGTGGGGCCGGAGACGAACTTGACGCCGAGATAGTCCTCATCGGGGACGGAGGCCGTCGCAACGGCTGACCGGGCCTCGGACGGCTGGACCACCAGATGGGGCATGTAAAAGCCCGCTGCGCCGAGGTCGGGCGTCCGGGCGAGCCCTCCCTGTTCGCGCGTGAGGAAGGTGGCCTCCACCTCGATGTGTGGCGTCTCGTCCACGGTTTCCGGCCCCCCGAACCGTGCCTCCCCCTGCCTCCTCATCGATCTTCACTTCAATTCCGGCGCCGATCAAGCCGACGGCCCGTTCCTCGGAGTAAAACGCCCTCGACGGATGTGGAAGTCGGCCGACCGTCGAGGTTGCGGCGGGCGGGCGAAGATTCGGTTAGACTCGATGGCCGAGGCTTCGAGGATCGATCTGCGACGGAGTGGACGACGATGAACGTGCTGGTGTCGGGCGGGGCGGGATATGTGGGGTCGCACGCGGCGCGGATGCTGGCGAACGCCGGGCATGAGGTCTGGGCGTACGACAACCTCGTCTTCGGGCATCGCGGCGCGGTCGCTCCGGGACGGCTGATCGAAGGGGACCTGCTCGACAAGGAGACGCTGGTCGGCGTCCTCCGGGAGAAGGAGATCGACGCCGTGATGCACTTCGCGGCGTTCGCGTACGTCGGCGAGTCGGTGACCGACCCGGCCAAGTATTATCACAACAACATCGTCGGCACGCTGTCGCTGATGGAGGCCATGCGCGCGGCCGACGTCAGGCGGATCGTCTTCTCCAGCACCTGCGCCACCTACGGCGAGCCGGAGAGCGTCCCGATCCGCGAGACCCAGTCCCAGAACCCGATCAACCCGTACGGCTACACCAAGCTGGTGATCGAGCGGGCCCTGTCCGACTTCAGCCGCGCCTACGGCTGGGGGTACGCGGCGCTGCGCTACTTCAACGCCTCCGGCGCCTCGGCCGACGGCGACCTCGGCGAGGATCACGACCCGGAGACGCACCTGATCCCCCTGGTCCTCCAGGTGGCGCTGGGGCAGAGGGAGCACATCACGATCTTCGGCGACAAGCTGCCGACCCCGGACGGGACGTGCATCCGGGACTACATCCACGTCGACGACCTGGCCTCGGCGCACATCTCGGCGCTGGAGAAGCTGGGGCCGGGCGTGGAGTTCCGCTGCAACCTGGGGACCGGCCAGGGGACGAGCGTGAAGGAGGTGGTCGACGCCTGCCGCGAGGTCACCGGCCACCCGATCCCGGCCGTCATCGCCCCCCCTCGCGCCGGCGACCCGCCGGCCCTGATCGCCGACCCCTCGCTGGCCCGTCGCGAACTCGGCTGGGTCCCCCGCTTCACCAGCATCAAGCCCATCGTCGAATCCGCCTGGAAGTGGCACCGGAGCCACCCGGACGGGTACGGGGATTGAGGACAGGCCGGAACAACGACGTCCTTCCCCCCTCGCGGGGGAAGGGCGTTAGGATGGCCTCCCCGAAATTCGTAACGGCCAGGTCCAGCCCAGGCGCTTGATCGCCCCCGCCCGCGGAGATCGACCATGCCCCGTCACCGCCGATCCTGGGAGGCCGCGACGGCGGCCCTGATGGTCCTGATGCTAGCCCTCACCCCGAGGCCCGCGGCCGGGCAGGGGGCGGACGTCGCGAAGGGGGCCGAGGAGCGGGCTCGGGGGGTGGAGCTGCACGGCAAGGGGGACTTCTCCGGGGCCGTGGCGGCGTTCACGGAGGCGATCCGGCTGAACCCGAAGGACGCGGTCGCCTACTACGACCGCGCCGCCGCCTGGGCCGAGGTCCCGGCCGCGGACAAGGCCCTGGCCGACTACGACGAGGCGTTGAAGCTCGACCCCAAGCTGGCGCCCGCCTACGTCGGCCGGGGCCGGCTGCGGGCCGCGGCGGGGGACGTGGACGCCGCGGTCGCCGACTACACGCGGGCGATCGAGGCCGACCCGAAGGACCCCCTCGCCCCGTTCGCCCGCGCCCAGGCCGAGGCGTCGCGGCGGGGCTACGACAAGGCGCTGGCCGACTACGACCGGGCGATCAACCTCGCCCCGTCCAACGCGCTGTTCCACCTCAGCCGGGGCGACGTCCGGCGGGCGAAGGGGGACCTGGCGGGGGCGGCCGAGGACTTCTCGCGGGCCCTGCGGCTCGACCCCCGGCTGGCCGACGCCTACGACGCCCGCGCCGCCGTGGCCTTCGGCCAGGGCCGCCACCTCGACGCCCTGGACGACTTCGGCCGGGCCCTGAAGCTCGCCCCCGGCGACGCCCGCGCGCACCTCGGCCGGGCCACCTGCCTGTTCGAGCTGCACGAGTACGACCTCGCCGCCTCGGCCTACGGCAAGGCGCTGGAGATCGACCCCGCGATGGCCGACGCCTTCTACGGCCGCGGCCGGGCCCTCGCCCAGAAGGGGGAGTACGACCGGGCCGCGGCCGACTACGACGAGGCCCTGAAGCTCGCCCCCGGCCACCCCTCGGCCCGCACCGGCCGGGGGATCGTCCGGCTGCTCCAGGGCCGGTTCGCCGACGCGGTCGCCGACCTGGACGCGGCCGTGGGGCGCGACCCCGACGACGCCGTCGCGACGACCCACCTCGCCCGGCTCCTCGCCGCCTGCCCCGACGACAAGCTCCGCGACGGTGCCCGCGCCAAGGCCCTGGCCGAGAAGGCCCGCGCCCTGACCCGCGAGTCCGAGCCCTTCGCCCTGGCCGCGATGGCCGCCGCCGACGCCGAGCTGGGCCGGTTCCCCTCCGCCGCCGCCTGGCAGGAGATGGCCCTGGGCCTCTCCCGCGACCCCGAGGCGAAGGCCCGCGCCAGGGCCCGCCTCGCCCTCTACCGGAAGGGCCAGCCCCTCCGCGACCCGACGCCCTGAGCCGGTCGCGCCGATCGCAGCGGTCCCGCCGCGTCGAAATCCGCGCCGATTGACCTCCCCGAAGAGGGGACAAAAGTACAATATCGACGTGAGCCGACGCACGGCCCGGCCATGGCCCGAGGGATCGCCCGATGAAGTTCGTCCACGCCGCCGACCTCCACGTCGACAGCCCCCTGCGCGGGCTGGAGCACTACGAGGGCGCGCCCGTCGAGCGCGTCCGGCTCGCCACCCGCGCGGCGCTGGCGAACCTGGTGCGCGTCTGCCTGGACGAGGAGGCTTCGCTCCTGGTGATCTCCGGCGACCTGTTCGACGGCGACTGGAACGACTTCAACACGGCCCTGTTCGCCGTCGGCCAGATGCAGGTCCTCCGCAACCGCGGCGTCCCCGTCCTGGTCATCCGCGGCAACCACGACTCGCGCGACGAGATGAGCTACCGCGTCCCCTGGCCCGACAACCTCCGCATCCTCGACTGCCAGAAGCCCGAGACCGTCGTCCTGGAAGACCTGGGCGTCGCCGTCCACGGCATGAGCTTCCCGAGGCGCGAGCTGACCGAGAACCTCGTCCCGCGCTACCCGAGGCCGATCAAGGGGCTGACGAACATCGGCCTGCTGCACACCAACGCCACGGGCTCGCTGGACCACGACAGCTACGCCCCCTGCTCCGTCAACGAGCTGGTCGCCAAGGGCTACGCCTACTGGGGCCTGGGCCACATCCACAAGCGCGAAATCCTTCATGAGGGCCCCTACGTCGTCTACCCCGGCAACACCCAGGGCCGCCACGTCCGCGAGACCGGAGCCAAGGGCTGCATGGTCGCGACCGTGGCCGACGGCGAGGTGTCGTCGCTGGCGTTCCGGTCGACCGACGTCCTGCGCTGGCGTCGCGAGGCGATCGTCCTGGCCCCCGAGGACGGCGTCGACGAACTGGTCGACGCGGCGAAGCTGCGGCTGCGGCAGGTCGCCGACGAGTGCGACGGCCGGCTCGCCGCGGTCCGGCTGGAGATCAAGGGCCGCTGCCGCGCCCACCGCGAGCTGGGCGACGAGGCCCGCCGCCTGGAAACGATCAACGAACTCCGCGCCGCGCCGGGGGACCTGGGGGCCGACCTCTGGGTCGAGAAGATCAAGCTGGAAACCGACCCGCCGCTCGACCGCGAGAAGCTCCGCAAGGGCCGCGACGTGCTGGGCGACCTGCTCCGCTCCATCGACGCCGTCGCCGCCGACGAGGAGGCGCTGCTCTCCCTGGGCGGGCACGTCCGCAAGCTGGCGAACAAGGTGGCCCTGGAGCTGAAGGACGAGGCCGACGGCGGCCCCGACTTCGACTCGCGCGACCAGCTCGCCCGCTGGCTCCGACGCGCCGAGGACGAGCTGCTGAACCGCCTGACCGCGGAGGCCCGCTCGTGAAGATCCGCACCCTCCGCGTCGGCGCCTACGGCCGGCACAAGGACCTGGAGGTCGCCTTCGAGGGCGACGGCGTCCAGATGATCCTGGGCCCGAACGAGGCCGGCAAGACGACCCTGCTGGAGTTCGTCCGCGAGCTGCTGTTCGGCTTCGGTGAGCGCACGAAATACGCCTTCGGCCCGGCCGCGAACGGCAAGATCGAGGGGGGCGCGTCGCTCGCCCTGGACGACGGCACGGCCGTCGAGCTGCGCCGCCGCAAGGGCCGCAAGCGGACCGTCTCCGGCTCCGTCGCCGGCCGCGAAGGCGAGCTGGACGAAGAGGCGTTCGAGGCGATGCTGGGCGGGGCGTCGGACGGCCTGTTCCGCTCGGTCTTCGCCTTCGGCCTGGAGGAGCTGGCCGCGGGGGAGAAGTCGCTGGCCGACCACAGCGTCAAGTCCGTCCTCTTCAGCGCGGGCGCCGCCGGCTCGGCCGACCCGAAGAAGGTGCTGGAGTCGCTGGACGCCGAGGCCCGCAAGATCTACACCGACGGCGGCCGGGTCCTCCCCGTCAACAAGCTCCTCAACGAGCTGTCGGACCTCGCCAAGCAGGTGAAGGCCAAGAGCATCCGCTGCGAGTCCTACGAGCAGCGTCGCCGCGAGCTGGAGGAGGCCGAATCCGAGGCCGCCGCGCTGGCCGCAAAGCTCCTGGAAGCGTCGCGCGAGCTGGCCCGCCGCGAGCGGCTGGCGAAGGCGCTCTCCCCCTGGCGCGAGCTGGCCGCGCTCCGCCGCGACCGCGCCGGCCTCTCCGCGCCGGAGGGCTTCCCGGCCGACGGCCTCGAACGCCTCAACGCGATGGAGGCCGAGTCCGCCCGGCTGGCCGAGGAGCGCGACAAGGACCGCGACGACGCCGCGAAGGCCGCCCGCGAGCTGGAAGACCTGCGCTTCGACCCCCGCCCCATCGAGCGCCGCGCGGCGATCGAGTCGCTGGTGCGGTCGATCGCGGCCGTGGAGCAGGCCCGCCGCGAGCTGCCCGACGACCGTCGCGCCCGCGACGCCGCCCTGCGCGACGCCGCCGACCGCCTGGCCGCGCTGGCCCCCGGCTGGACGCCCGACGACCTCCGCGGCTTCCGCCTCACCGCCGAGGCCCGCGACCGCCTCGACCGCCTCGTCGCCGACCGCGACGCGCGGGCCAAGGCGCTTGACGCCCTGGCGTCCGACCGCGCACGGGTCGCCGAGGAGCTGGACGACAAGACCGCCGCGCTCGAAGCCCTGGGCGAGCCCGACGACGTGGCCCCGTGGGCCGCGCTCCTCGCCGGGGCCGACGCCTACCACGACGACGTCAAGGAGTGCGACCGCCGCCGCCTGGAACATCGCCGGCTCCAGCGCGAGGCCGACGACCTGCTGCCGCGGCTGTCGCCGCCGCTCCTCGACCCGGCGCTCGCCTCGGCCCAGCTCCCCGCGCCGCCTCGCGAGGCGGTCGAGCGGTTCAAGCGGGACTTCCAGCGGATCGAGACGAAGATCGAGGCCGACGAGAAGAGGCTTGTGGATCAGGAGGCCGAGGCCGACGCCCTGGGCCGCGAGGTGGCCGCGCTCGCCGGCCGCGACGGCGACATCCCCAGCCGCGACGTCCTCCACGACATGCGCCAGGGCCGCGACGCCGGCTGGGACCTCGTCCGCCGGAAGTTCGTGGAGCACGAGGACGCGGAGGCCGCCGTCCGCGCCTGGCTCGCCGAGCAGGCGACCGACGCGGCCGACCTCGTCGACGCCTTCCCCGAGGCCCTCGCCCGCGCCGACGCCTACGCCGACGAGCTGTTCCGCCACGCCGGCACCGTCGCCAAGCAGGAGCGGCTGCACGCCCTGCGCGACCGCGCCCGCCGCGACCGCGCGGCGCTCGACGAGCTGAAGGCCGACCACGAATCGCTGGCCTCGCGATGGCGGTCGCTCTGGTCGGCCTGCGGCTTCGCGCCGCTCGCCCCCGAGGCGATGGCGGGGTGGCTCGACCGGCTTGAAAGCCTCCGCTCGCTCCAGGCGCGGCTGGCCGAGAACGAGCAGGAAGGGCGCTGCGTCCGCGAGCGGATCGACGCCTATGAGGCCCGCCTCGCCGCGATGGTCGGCCGCGCCTCGGCGGGCCCCGAGCTGATCGCCGCCGCCCGCGAGCGCGAGCGCGCCATCCGCGACGCCGAGAAGTCCCGCGCCGACCTCCGCGAAGCCGTCCGCCGCCTCCGCGAGAAGGCCGAGCGGATCGGCCGCGACGCCGACGCCCGCCGCGCCGAGTCGTCCGACGCCGACGGCCGCCGGGCCTCGCTCTTGAAGGACCTGAACCTCCCCGAGACTTGGGACCTCGACCTGCTGGGCCGCGTGCTCGCCGGGCTGGCCGAGGCCGCGGGGGAGCTGAAGAAGGCCGACGACCGCGGCGGGCGGATCGCCGCCCACGAGGCGCGGCTGGCCGAGTTCGACCCGGCCGTCCGCGCGCTCGCCGCCGAGATCGCCCCCGACCTGGCCGACGCCGAGCCCGAGCGGGCCGCCGCCGAGTTGCACGCCCGGCTCACCGCGAGCGTCGCCGACCGCGAGCGCCAGGCCGCGCTGGAGAAGGCCCGCGCCCAGGCGCTCGCCGAGGCCGCCCGCCGCGACGACCGGCTCGCGAGGCTCGCGACCGACCGCGGCGACCTGCTCCGCGCCGCGGGCGTCGAGACGGCCGAGGCGTTCCGCGCCGTCGCCGAGCGGGCCGCGGCCATCGACCGCCTGGACCGCGAGATCGAGGCCAAGGCCCGCGAGCTGGACCGCATCCGCGAGGCCGACCCGCACGGCGCGTTCGTCGCCCTGCTGGACGACGCCGACGCCCCCGCCCTGGAGGCCGCCCGCGCCGAGGCCGAGGCGGCCCGCGACCGCCTGCAAGCCGAGAAGTCGGCCGCGGACGAGAACGTCGGCTCGCGCCGCCAGGCGCTCTCGGAGTACGAGCGCGGCGGCGGCGACGCGGCCGAGATCCAGGAGAAGGCGGCCTCGCGCCGGGCCCAGCTAGCGGAGGTCGTCGACCGCTACGTCCCCCTGGTCTTCGCCCAGCACCTGCTGCGGCAGGCGATCGCCCGCTTCGAGCAGGACGCCCGGCCGGAGATGCTGCGCGAGACGTCACGCCTGTTCGAGATGATGACCGGAGGCCGCTACGTCCGCGTCGACCGCCCCGAGGACGACGAGGGCCCGCTCCAGGTCCGCCGCGTGGACGACGAGGTGCTGGAGCCGCATCAGCTCTCCGTCGGCACCCGCGAGCAACTGTATCTGGCCGTGCGCCTGGCCTACGCCCTGCACTATTGCGATCGCGCCGAGTCCCTGCCTATCGTGATGGACGATGTGCTCGCGAACTTCGACGACGACCGCTCCCGACGGACCCTCCGGGCGCTGGGCGAGGTCTCCCGCAAGGTGCAGGTGCTCTTCCTCACATGCCACCCGCATGTCATCGACCTGGGCCGCGAGGTCTTCCCCCTGCTCCGGCCGATCGCCCTCGCCGCCAGGCCCGAAGCCGCCGCGCCCGCGCCGACCGGGCCCCCCGCCGAGGCCGCGCCGAAGAACGGCAAGGGACGCCGCCAGCGCACGCTCCTGGACCTCTCCCCGTCCAACTGAGGGGGTGTCCCGGATCAACGAGGTCTGCACATAGAACGTCCTTCCCCCCTGGCGGGGGAAGGTGGCCCGAAGGGCCGGATGAGGGGGAGGACAAGCGCGACGGCCGTCGGGATCCCGAGCCGGTCAGATGGGCTTTTGATCTCCGACGGGCCTCGTGCTTCGCGTCCCCCTCATCGGACGCCCTCGGCGTCTGTCTTCCCCCGCGAGGGGGGAAGACCGGATTACGACCTTCCGGGCCAACTCCCGAACAGGATCCCCCCGCCATGAGCCCCCCTCTCAGGCCCTCCCTCTGGGCCCCGCTGCTGCTCGCGCTCTCGGCGCTGATCCCCTCCCCCGCCTCGGCCGCCGACCGGGAGCTGCGCGACAAGACGTTCGTCGTCTGGGCGGCCCCGGCCGACCTGGAGCAGAAGGGGGGCGGCGTCCTGACGCTCCAGCAATCCGGCGTGGGGTTCGACTCCGTCGTCTTCGGCGAGCTGGCCCCCGCGCGCTGGATGGCCGGCAGCGAGGGCTTCCGGCGCACGCACCACGACCAGGCCGCCTGGCCCGTCGAAAGGGCCGACGCGAAGACCTTCGTGCAGGTCGCGATCGCGTACAAGGGGAAGCACGTCTCCATCTATCGCGACGCGAAGCCCTACGCCGAGTACGACATGGCGACCGAGCCCGCCGCGTTCGACGAGTCGAGCTTCGTCCTGCTCGGCCTGCGGCACATCGAATTGATGGTCGCAGGGCCGACGTTCCGCGGGCAAATCGAGGACGCGCGGATCTACCCCGTCGCGCTCGACGCCGAGGCCCTCGCCAAGCTGAAGCCGGACCAGCCCTCCGACCCGAAGCCGCTGGCGTGGTGGACGTTCGCCGACGGCAAGGTCGAGGACTCGATGGGGACGTTCCCGACGGCCCGGCTCGTCGGGGCGGTTTCGGTCAACGGCGGCCGACTCCAACTGGACGGCGGGCACGTCGCGCTCGGCAAGGGCTTCGGCCCGACCCGCACCCGCGAGACCGAGGACTGGCCGGCGTACCACGTCACGGCGCTGCCGCGCGAGGGCCTGGCCCGGCCCTACGACGCCAACGGCTGCATCTACTGGAAGGGCAAATACCATCTCATGTACATCTACCAGGACCCGAAGCTGCCGCACGGCGGCCACTGCTGGGGCCACGCCGTCAGCACGGACCTGGTCGACTGGACGTTCCTCCCCCCCGCCCTCGTCCCGCAGCCCGAGGATAAGGACGTGGGCATCTTCAGCGGCAACGCCTTCCTCGACAAGGACGGCGTCCCCACGCTCTGCTGGTTCGGCGTCGGCGCCGGCGTCTGCGTCGCCACGGCCGAGGACGACGACCTCATCCGCTGGAAGAAGCACCCCAAAAACCCGATCATCCCCATGCCCAAGGAGGGCGAGCCCGGCCACGGCCTCTACACCGTCTGGGACCCCTACCTCTGGCTCGAAGGCGACGACTACGTCTGTTTGCTGGGGGGGAACAAGCTCCCCAACGGCAAGGATACGCTCTACACGATGAAGTCGAAGGACCTCGTCGCGTGGAAGCCGATCGGCCCGTTCTTCGAGCACCCGGACCTCTCGTGGACGACCGAGGGCGAGGACTGCTCGTGCCCCGACTTCTTCAAGATCGGCGACAAGCGGGCCTTGCTGTGCATCAGCCACAAGGTCGGCGGCCGGATCTACATCGGGCGGTATGAGAATGAGCACTTCTTCCCCGAGAAGCACGTCCGGATGAACTGGCCCGGCGGGCAGTTCTTTGCGCCGGAGAGTCTGCTGGACGACAAGGGCCGGCGGATCATCTGGGCGTGGGTGACCGACCCGCGCACGCTGCCGACGCAGCAGGCGACGGGCTCCGGCGTGCAGAGCCTCCCGCGCGTGATCGACCTGGACGCCGACGGAGACCTGACCGTCAAGCCCGTCCCCGAGCTGGAGCGGCTGCGTCGCGATCCGAAGACGGTCGCCGACCGGACGTTCTCCGCCGAGACGCCGCTCCCCGGCATCCGGGGCGACCGGCTGGAGATGGCGATGGAGATCGCGCCGAACGGGGCCGAGGAGGTCGTCGTGTCGGTCCGCGCCACGGCCGACGGCTCGGAGAAGACGGCCATCGTCTACCGGCCCGGCGCGAAGACGCTGGGGATCGACTGTTCGAAGTCGACCCGGCGCGAGGACGTGGTCTACACGGTCGGCCCGCTGGATACGGGCGGCGTCCTGCGGGGCTCCGACTACAAGCAGCCGAAGAACGTCTTCGAAGGGCCGCTGGACCTGAAGCCGGGCGAGCCCCTGCGGCTGCGGATCTTCCTGGACGGGCCGACGCTGGAGGTCTTCGCCAACGACCGCCAGTGCCTCACGCAGCAGGTCTTCCCGGAGAACCGGGACGCGCTCGGCGTGACGCTGGCGGCGAAGGGGGGGACGGCCAAATCCGCCGCGATCCGCGCCTGGGACATGGCCCCGGCGAAGTTCATCGACCTCAAGGGGGCGGACTGACGTGGCGCTGTCGTATCAACAGGAGTCGTACCCCGCGCTCACGCCCGAGGAGTTCGTGGACGTGCTGGCCCGGTCGACGCTCGCGGAGCGCCGGCCGGTGGACCGGCCGGAGGCGATCCTCGGGATGCTGGAGAACGCCGACGTGATCCTGACCGCGCGCGACGACGGCCGGCTGGTCGGCGTGTCGCGGGCGCTGACGGATCGACAATTCTGCACCTACCTCTCGGACCTGGCGGTGGACGTCGCCTACCAGGGCCGGGGGATCGGCCGCGCGCTGATCCGGCTGACCCACGAGGCGGCCGGCCGCCACACGACCCTGATCCTGCTGGCCGCGCCGAAGGCCCGGACGTACTACCCCTACATCGGCATGACGGCGCACGACTCCTGCTGGGTCGTCCCCGCCGGCCCGAGGCCGGAGGCGCCATGAGCGCCGCGATCGAGGACGCCCCGCTGCTGGTCGCCCGCGCGGTCGCCGTGCCGCGGCAGTTCCGCCTGGTGGGGGGGATCCACAGCGGCGCGATCGCCGTGGCGTTCGGCTTCCTCGCGCTCATCGCGACGAAGCTCGCGGCCGACGCGATCCGAGGCCCGTCGCCCGACGGCAACCTGCGATTCGCGCTGGGCTGGTCGGCCGCGGCCACGGCCGCGGCGTTCCTCGCGCTGCTGGCGATCCATCACCGCGCCTTGATCGGTCTGCGATCGCGGACGGCGTATCACGTCTTCGCCGACCGGGTCGAGGTCCGCCGCGACGGCTCGCCCCGGCCGCGGCGCGTCGTGCCGCTGGCGCGGGTCGTCGCCGTCCAGAGCTGGGCGGGCCCCCTGCTCCGCCCCGCCGGCCTGGCGACGCTGACGCTGATCGAAGAGGAGCCGCCCGGCCCGTCCGGCCACTCCCGTCACGTCGCCTATCCGCTGCCGAACGTCGAGGAGCCCGAAGCTGTCGCGGAGCTGATCCTGTCGCGGATGGGAGGGACGCAGCACGCCCGATGAGGCCCCTGGCGTCTCATCGAGGGTGGAGAGCGTGCGGAGGCGTCGGGAAGCGGCCACCGCCGCGAGCCGCACGCCCACTCCCTGCAACTCGACCTGGGCCCCCTGCCGGGAGAGTTGGGGGACCGATTCGGGGCCGGCATGCTGCGAGCGAGGCGACGAGGGCTTTGCGTGCTGGCTGGGCATCATCCGCACATCGTCCGGCGGAAGCGGAAACGGACCGGCGACGGATACGCCATGCCACGGCGATCCGTGGCCCGCCCTTGGCGGGCCACGCCACCCATCCGGCTCCATCTTTTGGCGGTGCTTGGCGAAGAGTCTCGTTTCGTCAGGGCCTTTTATTCACCGACCTGGATCAAGCCTCCTGCAATTGCATCGTCCTCGATGTCACCTTGTTGGACATAATCGAAGCCGAGCCCGATGGAGCAGGCCGGAAGCTTCAATGCTTCGCCCAACTTCGTGTGGAGATCGACCGCGAAAACATCGTCGCTCCGTAGCAACTCCTCGACTTCTTCGGCCGAACCTTCCCCGAGCGTGGCGCAGAGCAGCCCCGCGTCGCCGCCTTATTCCTCCGCCCCCTCTTCTGAAAGAGTCGGGCGCGGAATTGTAGGCGTCGATCAACGCCCCCTCCTTGAAGAGCCAGTAGCAGAGAATGTCGTCGTCGTGGTTGAGCACCGCCAGCACGGGCTCTCCGGGGTCCTTTGAAAGAAGCGCCCCGACTTCTTGTATCGCGTCGACCGCCTGAGTGTCGGCCTGCTCGTCGTACACGACGACAAATCCGGCCTGCGAGGGCGTGACGATGGCCCTCCGGCCCTTCAATGAGTCCGCGACCTTTTGCGGTTCCGCATTTTTGACCGCGAAATTCACGTAGAAGTTGCCCATCCTCGACCCACACTTTCCGGGATTCGATCGATCCACCATCCGAGTTTTCACGTCGGGAAGCCGGCCGAATCGATCCGCGAAACATACACTTCCGGCCCACGCGGCAGGAAGATCAACTCGCCGGAGAGGCCCACCTGGACAGCCGACTCCGTCCTCTCGACGACGAACAGGACCACCCGGATGACGCTGGAATGATCGGCCCGGGGACGCCCCGGCCGCGGGCCGACGGGGCGCCTGGGAGGGAGATGGTCGAAGAACTGCTCCAGCATGTGGGCCGTCGCCATGATGGGTTTTCCCCGGTGGCATGGGGACGACCGACGCATGGCGCGAGACGGATGCCAAGGGGTTTGGTCACGGCCTTTCAGGATTGGGAGGGACCTCGTCCTTCCCCTGACGCCTGAAGACCATGAGGGTCCATCGGTCGCCCGGATCCGCCCGGAAGTGGTCGGGCCGCGGTTCGTCCGGGTCGGCGGTGCAGAGGGTGAGGCGGTCGCCTTCGAGCTTGTAGATCCCGCGCACGACCTTGTCGCGGCCGGGGCCGCCGTCGGCGCGGATGTCGATGGTCTTCGGGTCGGCGTCCGGGTCGAGGACGATGGTGGAGGCGGAGAAGCTCTTGCCGTCGCGACGCCAGACGACGCGGTCGCCGTCGGCCTCGCGGGTGATGGATCGGACGACGGCCGGGTCCGTCTCCTTCCCCTCGCGGCGGAAGGAGACGGACCGCCAGACGCCTTCATGCTTCGCCAGCTCGGCCTTGAGGTCGGTCGCCGCCTCGGGCGATTGCAGGCACGAGGCGGCGAGGACGACGGCGAGGAATCGGCTCATATTCTCAACCGAACAGCCGCGTGACGGCCTCGGCCTTGACCAGCTCGCGAGGCTGGTTCAGGTGGTTCATGACCATGGTGGCCGGGTCGATGCCGAAGGCGTGGTAGATGGTCGCCAGCAGCTCGCCGGGGTGGACGGGGTCGGTGAGCGGGGCGGAGCCGGTCTTGTCGGACGAGCCGTGGACGTGGCCGCGGCGGATGCCGGCGCCGGCCAGCAGGGCGGTGTAGCAGTACGGCCAGTGGTCGCGGCCGTCGGCGCTGTTGCCGTTGCCGGACGTGCTGACCCCCTTGCGCGGGCTGCGGCCGAACTCGCCGACGGCGACGACGAGGGTCTCGTCGAGGAGGCCGCGGCGGTCGAGGTCGGCGATCAGGCCGGAGAGGCCCTGGTCGAGCATCGGGCCCGACTGGTTCTTCATCCGCTCGGTCAGGCCGGTGTGGTGGTCCCACGAGTGGTTGTCGGAGTTGGCGACCTTGGGCCAGATCACCTCCACGACCTTGGCGCCGGCCTCGACCACGCGGCGGGCGAGCAGGCAGCTCTGGCCGAAGGTGTTGCGGCCGTACAGCTCGCGGGTGGCGTCGTCCTCGGCGGCGAGGTTGAACGCCTCGCGGGCCCGGCCGGAGACGACCAGGCTGAGGGCGCGGTCGTAATACTCGTCGAGCTTGTACTCGGACGTGGCCTCGTCGACGGCCTTCATCCCGGCGTTGAGGGCGGTGCGGAGCTTGGCCCGGCGCTCCAGGCGGAGGGCGAAGACTTCCGGCCGGAGCTGGAGGTCGTCGACCTTGATCTTGTCCATCTTGGCCAGGTCCATGTCGTCGCCGTCGGGGAACAGCGTGTAGGGATCGAACGCCTTGCCGAGGAACCCGGCCGTCCCCCCCTTGCCGACGACGTTGCTCTCCTGGAGCGGCCGGGGGAGCATCACGAACGGCAGCATCGGCACCGTCTGCGGCCGGAGCCGGATGATCTGCGAGCCGAAGTTCGGGAAGTCCTTGGCGTTGGGGGGTTCGAGCTGGCCCGACGGGCTGACCTTGTCGGTGGTGTACCCGGTCATCATCTGGTAGATGGCCGCGGTGTGGTTGAACAGGCCGTTGGGCGTGTAGCCCAGCGAGCGGACCAGCGTGAACTTGTCGGAGACCAGCGAGAGCTTCGGCAGGATCTCCGTGAAGTCGATCCCGGGGACCTTGCTGTTGATGCGGGCGAACTGGCTGCGGACGTTGTCCGGCAGGCCGTCCTTGGGGTCCCACAGGTCCAGGTGGCTGGGGCCGCCCTGGAGGTAGACCATGATGATGCTCTTGGCCCGACCCCACCCCGGGGCGACCTTGGCCGGGCTGGCGTCGCCGGCGCGGGCGGTGGCCGCCTGGAGCTGGAACAGGGTGCCCAGGGAGACCCCCATCAGGCCCGATCCCCCCACGCGGAGGATGTCGCGCCGGGTCGTCCCGAGCTGCGGGTCGCACAAGTCCTTGCCGGCCTGTCCGGGGACGATGATCATCGGCGGGGCTCCTGGCTGCTGCGGGTTGGGGACGCGGGACGGATCGGGGAGGTCACTCGACCTTCGCGCCGTTGAGAAGAATCGGCGGCAACGGGTCTTCGAATTCCATATTCGCGAAGGAATCCCTGATCTCCTCCGGGGTTCGGAGGAGGAGCATGTTGATGTCGGCCTGCTGATCTTCCGTCAGCTTCGCGAGGTAGGACCAGACCAGCCGGCTCCGTTCACCTCGGCTCATGGTTTCAAACGCCGGGTCGAGGACGCGAACGCGGATCGAATAGGGGCTCTGCCGATACATCGCGACTTCCACGCCAGGACGATCGGCCGAGTACGCTTCGAACGCCGATGCGATCGCATCCAGAGTCTCGTCGGTCGAGCCGCGGATCTCGATGGCCATTTCAGAATCTCCCGGAAGCCCATTCCATGATCGCGTCAACCGCGTCGAGGAACTCCTGGGCATCCTCTTCCTTCAAAGACTCCGTCGAGTAGCGCAAGGCGGTGGACCAGGATTCGACGAGCGTGAACGACGGATTGACCGACGAGGGGGGCGGCGGCCCTCCTCGTTCGCGATTCCACGCCTTCAGTTGATTGTAGTCGTGGGCCTTCGCCCCTCGAAACAGGTCCAGAACCTTCGCCTGCTGGGCGTGGGGCGTGTTCGCGAGGATCAGGGCCTTAAGTATGCATTCCACGCAGTAACCGGCCAGGTAGATGGCCCCCGTGTTATAGCCGGACTCGAAGAGGACGTCCGCCTCCTCCCGCCGCTGGAGGGCGCACCGGAAGAAGCGTCGGGCCTCGCGGGATCTCGGGGTCGCCACCGGGCCGGGGGCTCCGTCGGGTCGAGGTCAGTGGTTGAACAGGAACTCCGGGCTGTTGATGAGGGCCCAGGCGACGTCCTGCGCCGCGGTGAGGCGGCGGGAGGCGGCCTGCTGGACGCTCATGTCGAGGTCGCGGCGGAGCTGGACGAGGGCCGCGGGCGGGCCGGCGGGCTTCTTCGCGGCCTCGACCTTGGCGACGAGCGCGGCCCGCGCCGGGTCGGCGGGGAGCGGCGCGCGGGCGGCGGCGAGGGCGGCCTGGCGGTCGAGCCAGCCCTGGTCCATCCGGCGGTGGTAGTTCATCAGCGCCTCCGCCTGGGCCGGCGTGCGGACCTCCGCGGCCGTGGCGACGATCGCCCGCAGCGGCTCCGGCAGGCCCAGGCCGATGTCGGCCCGGCGGGCGACCGAGATCCGGAAGCGGCCGAGCGTCCACATGTCGTTGAAGCGGTGGTGGAGCTTGAACGTCAGGACCGTCCCGCCGGGGCCGCCGACGGGCTCCTTCGTCTGGAAGGTCGCCCAGTGGAGCAGGCCGGTGCGCGGGGAGACGGCCCAGCCGCGCTGGTCGTCGAGGTTGCCGTCGACCGCCTTGGCGACGTCGAACTCGCCTTGGCTGAAGTCGGCGAGGGCGGCGTGCAGGCCGACGGCCTTGGCCTGATCGGGCGTCGCCTTGGGGGCGGCGGAGACCTGGAACTCGCTCAGCACGAAGTTGCCGTCGGTCGCCCGGCCGGGGCCCGTCTGGGGGAGCTTGGGGTCGGTCAGGACCTCGATCCGGACGGCGGCGATCCCCTCCAGGTCGGTCTCGGCCGTGAGGGTGATCTCCGTGTTCTTGTTGGGGCCCGAGGCGACGACGGAGCCGTCGGGCTGCTTCTCCAGCGTCGCGCCGCTGGACGAGGCCATCGCCTTCGGGTCGATCGCCACCCAGGGGTCGACGATGGAGCCGGCGTTGGCCTTCTCCCACTCGGCGACCCTGGCGGCCAGCTGGGTCTCATACGCCTTCGCGTCGGCCTCGACGGCCGCGGCCTTCTCGGCCCGCTCCTTCTCCTTCTGGGCGAGGATCGGGGCCTGGGCGGCGTCGAAGGCGGACAGCTCGGCCTCGGCGGCGGCCAGGGCGGCCAGCCGCTCGCGCTCGAGGCGCGGGCGGTCCATGGCGAACTGGACCTCCTTGCGGCCCAGCTCGTCGGCCAGGGCCTTGTGGTCGTCGTCCACCTCCTGGAACGCGGCGCGGGCGGCGACGACCTCCTCGGGCTTCGCGGGGCGGTTGAGGATCCGCAGGTACAGGTCCTCCACCAGCTTCGCGTCGTCCTGCTGCTCGCCGGAGAGCTTCGTCAGGGCGTTCTCGGGGTCGGCCAGGGCGTCGGCCAGGGTCGGGCCGCTCACCAGGGCCATGACGGGGCCGAGCTGCAAGCCGCTGGAGCGCTCGCACTCGCAGGCGCTCTCGCGGACGGGGCGGCCGAAGGCCGAGAGGAAGCCGCTGGGCAGCTCCACGCCGGAGTCCGGCAGGGCGGCGGCGCGGGTGCCCGGGGGGACGCCCGGGATCCGCGAGATCGAGCCCGTCGCCAGGTTCACCGCGTCGTACAGCACCTCGGCGGGGAGGCGCCGGGCGATCGCGTGCGAGTAGTTGGTCTTGTCGTCGGCGTTGAACTTGTTGGTCTCGACCGAGAGCTGGTACGTCCGCGACCGGACGATCTGGCGGAGGATGGGCCGCATGCGGAAGCCCCCCTTCACGAACTCGGCCGTCAGGTGGTCGAGCAGCTCGGGGTTGGTGGGCGGGTTGCCGGCGCGGACGTCGTCCAGCGGCTCCACCAGGCCGACGCCGAACAGGTAGCCCCACAGGCGGTTGACGTAGCCGCGGGCGAAGTACGGGTTGTCGGCCGAGGTCAGCCACGAGGCCAGCTCGGCGCGGCGGGTGGCGCCGGCGGCCTCGCCGTGGGAGCACTCGAACGGGAACTTCGGCGCGGTCGGCTGCTTGGTGCGGTCGTGGATCACCTCGGCCGTGGAGGCGTCGGAGACGACCTCGAACAGCGGCGTCGGCGTCTCCACCGCGCTGCCGCCGATGGTCTTGCCGCCGCTGGCCGGGTCGGCCTTCAGGTCGACCTGCGCGAAGAACGCGGCGGTCTGGTAGTACTGGTCCTGGGTCCAGCGCTCGAAGGGGTGGTCGTGGCACTTGTTGCAGTTGAACCGGACGCCCAGGAACAGCTGCGTGGTGTTCTCCATCGTCGCCTCGGGATCGCGGAGGATCTTGTAGTACGAGGCGGCGGGGTTGTCCTTGTTCGAGCCGGCGGCGGTGATGATCTTGCGGGCGAACTCGTCGTACGGGACGTCGTCGGAGACCTGGGCGCGGATCCAGTCGCGGAAGGCGGCGGCGCCCTCGACGCCCAGGAACTTGCGGTTCACCTGGAGCAGGTCGGCCCACTTGTTCGTCCAGTAGTCCACGAACGCGGGCGAGCCGATCAGGCGGTCGACCAGGGCCTCGCGCTTCGCCCTGGACTCGGCCGGGTCGGCGAGGAACGCGCGGACCTCCTCGGCGGTCGGCGGCAGGCCGACGAGGTCGAGCGAGGCGCGGCGGAGGAACTCGGCGTCGGAGCAGAGGCCGGAGGGCTGGATCTTCAGGCGTTCCCACTTGGCGGCGACGAGGTCGTCGATCGGGCCGTAGCCGGGGGGCGTCGCCCAGGCGAAGCCGGTGCGGTCGCCCATGACGGTGAGGGTCGTGGAGGCGTAGCAGCCCTCGTAGCGGACGAGGATGGGGGCCTCGCCGCGGCGGACGGCGGCGACCAGCCCGCGGGGCCTCGCGGTCGCGACCTCGGTGTCGCCGCTCTCCAGGAACGCCTCGCGGGTGACGTCGCGGGCGGCGCCGTCGGGGAAGGTGGCGACGACCCGGAGCTGCTGGGTGGCGCCGGGGAGCTGGACGATCGGGTTCTGCGGGAAGACCTCGATCTTCGTCGCCTTGGCCGACTCGCGGTCGAGCTTCGCCCCCTGGGCGATCCAGGAGCGGACGACCTCGTAGTAGGCGTCGCCGGGCTTCATGAGCACGCCGCCGGCGTGGGGGACGACGCCCGTCGGCTTGTCGAGCATCAGGCTGTCCTCGGGCGAGGCCAGGTTGACGCGACGGCCGGCGTTGTCGTCGGTGAAGGCGGTGACGTCGAACAGCGGGTCGTAGCCCCGCAGCGAGAGCTTGAATCCGTTCTTCCCCTGGGCCGAGCCGTGGCACGTCCCCTGGTTGCAGCCCAGCCGCGAGAGGACCGGGTTGACGTCGCGGACGAAGTCGGGGCGCATGGCCGCGGCCAGGCCCTCGACCTTCACGGCGACCTCGGCGGTCTGGCCGCCCAGGCTGAGGATCACCCTGGCGACGCCGTCGGCCTTCGGCTTCAGGAGGCCGGAGCGCGTGACCTCGACGGCGTCCCCCTCGACCTTGAACTCGACCGCGCGGGTGGCGTCGACGGCGTCGCCGGAGGCGAGCTTCGCGGTGGCGACGACCTGGGCGTAGGCGGCGGGCGAGGCGAGGACGGCGACCCTGGGCTCGACGTCCAGGGCCGTCACGGCGGACGCGGGGGCGGGCTCGGCGGCCGTCGGCTCCTCGGGGAGCGCCAGCGCCGCGGGCGCGCCGGCCGCGGCGAGGTTCCCCTCGGCGGAGCCGGCGATCGGGACCGGGACGAACTCCTTGGCGAGCGAGCCGGTCTCGGGGTCGATCAGGCGGACGAGGCCGTCGGAGCCGGCGAAGGCCAGCGCCTTGCGGTCGGGGCGGAAGTCGACCGCGTACAGGCCGCCGGTCGGGACCTTGAACCGCGAGACCTCGCGCACGCCCTCCTTGTGGTAGGCGTCGACGGCCGCGTTCTCCTCGGCCGATCGCGAGGTGGCCACCTTGGCCTGGATGGCCTTGATCGCGTCCGGGTAGGCGTCGCTGAACTCATAAGAGTAGACCGCGACCTCGCCGGTCGAGCCGTCGAGGCTGGAGGCGGCGGCGATCCGCAGGCCGTCCGGGCTGACGGCCACGCCCATCACGCGGCCGGGGAGCGGCGGCAGGGAGCGCATCAGGTTCGAATCGTCGCCGATCACGCGCACGGTCTGGCGGAAGATGCGGTAGACCTTCGGGGCGCCGTCCGAGCCGCCGACGACGATCTCGTCGCGCTTCGGGTGCCGGGCGAGGGCCGCCAGGCCCCCCTTGAGGGCACCGGGCGTGATGGAGGTCACGTTGTCGACGAACCGCTGCTCGGCGATCTCGGTCAGCTTGGCCGTCATGTCGCGGCCCACGGAGACCAGGTGCGAGCCGTCGGCCGAGAAGACGGTGTCCAGCGCCCAGTCGCTGTGCGAGCCCATGAACAGCACCTGGGCCCCGGTCTTGGCGTCGATGGCGCGGGCCGAGTTGTCGGTGCAGCCGAAGGCGATCTTCGTCCCGTCGGGCGACCAGCTCGCGCCGAAGACGACGTCGAAGGCGACCGAGGCGGAGAGCGTCAGCTTGCGGGAGGCGACGTCCCAGACCTGGACCTCGCCGCGGCGGCCGGGGTCGCCGCCGGTGGCCGCGAGCTTCGAGCCGTCGGGCGAGAACGCCAGCGAGTCGACGCGCTCGGACAGGCCGACGAGGCGGGCGACCAGCTCGGAGCCGTCGGCCTTCCACAGCAGGATCTCGTGGAAGCCGGCGACGGCCAGCAGCGAGCCGTCCGGCGAGAACGCCAGCGACGGGACGACGGGGGGGCGGGTGTACTCGGGGGGGTGCTCGGCGTCGATCTTCGACCCCGCGCCGGCGGGGGTGTCGTCGACGGCGCCCTGGGCGATCCAGGTCTTGATGGTCTCGACGTCGGCCTCGCCGAGCGGCGGGGCGTTGCGGGGCATCTCGGCCTTGCCGTCGTGCGCCGTGACCAGGGTCAGCAGGGCGCTCTCGTCGGGCTTGCCCGCGACGACGGCCTCGCCCTCGGCCTCGCCGCCCTTCAGCAGGCGGTCGAACGAGGTCATGACGTAGCCGCCGCCCGCCTTGGCCGGCTGGTGGCAGCCCTGGCAGTGGGCCTGGAAGATCGGCCGGACCTGCTTGTCGTAGCTGACCTTCGCCGGGGCCGCGGGCTCCTCGGCCGACGCCCGCCCGCAAAGCAGGGCGACCGCTGCCAGCGCACCCATCCCCATCCGGGCCGAGATCGGCCGGTCCTCAAACTTCGTCGCACGACCCATCAGAGGATGCTCCCCGGTGCCGGGTTTCGATCAGAGGCATCCCGCAAATGTTAAACGGGAAGGCGTGTCGGACGCAAGGTGAGTGCGAGCGGAGCCGCCGTCGCGGTCGCCGCGAAGGGATGCCGATTGGGAAAGGCGGCGCGGGGGGGACCGGGAGCCGACCCGACGCCGGCTTCGACGGCGGGATCGCCATTCATGCACCCACAAGCAAGCCCGTCACCCCTTCGGCGCGGCCGGGATCGGCTCGGTCGGTCCGCCCGGCAGGGGGGGGCCGAGATCGATCGCGGGGTCCTTGCCCTCGCGCGCCTCCTGGACCCAGCGGCGGAACTGGCCGTCCTTCAGGTAGCGGTCGAAGTCCTTGCCGGGGCAGGTCGTCTGGCCGGACGCCGCGTCCTTGTGGCCCCGGATCAGCGACGGGTCGATGCCGTAGCGGTCGCAGAGCCAGGCGGTGAGCTTGACGCACGAGGCGACCTGCCGCGGGTCGGGGCGCTGGGCCCCGAAGTCGCCCATCATCTCGACCCCGATGTTCCCCGAGAGCGGGTACTTCGTGTTGGACTCGGGCTCGTAGTCCAGCGGGCGGCCCTCGTAGATCCGTCCGTCGGGGGCGATGAGGAAATGGTAGGGGAGGTCGGGCCAACTCTTGTCCCGCTGGCCCCAGGACTGCATGTTCCGCACGAACACGTCCGGCGTGACCTTGGCGGCCCAGATCACGCCCGCGTGGTGGATCGTCACGAACTTCGGCGTGTGCTTGCGCGAATCAGGGATCGGCCGCGGCTTCGATCCCCAGTCGGACGCCGAGACGACCTCCGGCCGGGGCGCGGGCGACGGCTTCGGCCCCGGTTCATCGCCCGCCAGGGCCGCCCCGGCGAGGGAGACGGCGACGATCATGGACAGCTTCATGGGACCGCAGCCTCCCGGGAACTGGCCGAATGATCGACGACCGGCGGCCGTCGACCTCATGGAGGCCATCCTACCGGGCGATCCCTCCGCGATTCCACACCATGCAGGCCGCCGAATCGAGCGGCGCCGGCCGATGATTCCGAGCGGCGGACGGGCCAATCGAGCCCGGAGGCTTGCGCAAGCATCCTTCTCCCCTTGAGGGGGAAGGTGGCCGAAGGCCGGATGAGGGGTCGACCGCCGTCGCATCCCCGGGCCGGCCCTCCCCGTGGGCCGGGTCGCGACCCAGCCCGGATGAGGCGTCGCGTATCCCGGGCTGGGTCTCGACCCGGCCTACGGGGATTGGAAGCCCACGGCCGCCGGTCGCGCCCCCCTCATCCGCCCCTCCGGGGCGCCTTCTCCCACGAGGGGAGAAGGGGGGATTCCTGCTCGCACTCCCATGTTTTCGGCGGAGTCCCTTGAGGGAGAAGGCCGCTCGTTCGGCGGCCCGGGGTCGCCCCGACCGTTCGACGCCTTAGAGCGAGTCGGCGGAGATGATCTCGCCGCCGCCGATCGAGCCGGCGGCACGCCAGACGGGGAGGCTGATCGAGTCCTTCATGAACTGGACGTGGCCGTCGGCGAACAGGGTGTTCACGCCGCCGGGGTGCCGGCTGCGGGAGCCGAAGATGTGGTACTTGGCGTACGCCTGGAGCGTGCAGGGCGGGTTGTTGTTGATGCCCGGCTGGCAGTAGGGCGCGGTCTTCGTCCAGGAGACGTCGGGCAGGCGGCTGTTCGGGGCCAGGTAGGTCTGGAACGCCGCGCCGTAGCTCCAGTGGACGAACCCGCGGAGGTCGGACCCGGTCGCGGAGCCGCTGGTCTCGCCCTTGATGACCTCGGAGACCAGGATGGTGTTGCTGGTGCCGTCGGTGATCTCGGCGAGGCCGACGGTGCCGTACTGCGAGACCGTGTAGCCGTCGGGCCCGCCGTTGATCGGGTTCGTGGGCCACATGTCGGAGAACGGGGCCTTGAGGAACGGCACGCCCGTCGCGTCCTCCGGGTAGCTCGCGATCTGGTAGAAGGTCGTGTTGCCGAAGTTGGCGGCGTAGTTGTACGCCGGGATGTTGCCGAGCGGCTTGGTGGCCTTGTCGCTGGGGCAGAGGTAGACGCTGTACAGGGCCTGCGTGATCGTCGTGTTGGCGGCGCCGCCATAACGGAGGTCGTTGGAATTCGACCCGCCCGCCTTGCCGGCGGCGGAGTTGTCGCCGTTGAAGTTCCAGCCGTTGAACGCGGAGGTCTGCTCCATGGCCGGCAGGATGAAGACGACCCACGTCCCCCAGCAGCAGCCCTTCATGCCGGCGGGGAGGCTGCCGTAGGAGCTTTCGTAGTTCGCCATCCCCAGGCCGATCTGCTTGAGGTTGTTCGTGCATTGCATGCGCCGGGCCGCCTCGCGGGCGGACTGCACGGCGGGGAGCAGCAGCGCGATCAGGACGGCGATGATCGCGATCACCACCAGGAGTTCGATGAGGGTGAACCCTCGACGGGGAGGCTTGGGCATCGGAGATCCTGCGTGTTGAGGGGGGGGATCCGGGGCGGGGACCTTCAGAGAGGCTCAGCGACCGCGCGGCTTCCTGCGCATGGCCGTCGTCTTCAGGTTGAAGTCGAAGGTGTTGGGGCCGCCCGCGGCGACGTCGGCCTTGAGGGGGGCCGAGGGGATGTACGTCACGGACGGGCCGTCGATCGCATCGGGGGGAGGGTCGCCGGGGAGGGCCGGCGGATCGGCCGGGGCGGCCCCGCCTTCCTCGACGTCCGGGGCGATGGCGACGTCATAGGCGCCGGGGGCCGGGCCGTCGGCCGCGGGGATCGCGTAGGATCCGGCGGCGATCTCGCCCCAGGCGGCCCCGCGCGAGTCTCCGCCCGTCGGGATGAACTGGATGGACCCCCGCCCCAGGGGCTTGCCGTCGAGCGTCACCTTGCCGGTCACCGACGCCCGCTCCAGGCCGTCCCCGCCGCCGCAGCCGCTCGCCAGGATCGCGAAGGCCGCCCAGGCGGCGCCTCGTCGCGAAGCGGGCCTCAAGAATCTCACGATCCGCATCCCCCGAGGCCATGGGCCTGCCGCTTGGTCGACGTCTCCAGGTCGCCCAGGATAGCCGCGGCGTATGAAGATCGCGGGAAGGATTCGATGAGGTATTTCGGAAGTCTCGCCGACGGCCGGAAGGGGGCCGGCGCCGCCGGGTTTCGAAACGCGGACGCGGCCCCGGGTTGCCGATCAGGCCGCCCGAGACCGCGTCATGACGTCAGGAGGGCTTGGAAATCGGGATGATCCCGAAGCGCGGGATTCCTTGGGGTCTCCTCAAGGTGTGGGAGGGCGCGGCGTGCGCCTCCCGCGATGCCTCAAGCCTTCTGACCGAACAGGACGGTGCGCAGTCGGATGCTCCCGGCCGAGTCGGCGTCGAACATGCCTTCCTGGAACCAGCGCGTCCAGCCCCGCGTCCTGCGCGTTTCCCGACGGACCCCGTAAATCTTGCGACGCTTCTTCGGGCTCATGGGTCGCCTCCGAAGGGGGTTCAGATTGTCGAAGACAGGGACGATTGACCGCTATCGCAAGCCGCGCGCCAGTCATGAATCGGACGCGAAGAAATGGCGAAAGGTTCGCGTCGCCCCGTACATGATCTAGCATACGGGCCGGGTATTCGTCGAGATTTCCTCGGGTTTTGCGACCTCATGATGCCCGGATGCGACGCCTCGGTGGCCGATGGCCGCGCGACGCCCCGCCTGCTACGCTCGGAACTTTGGCGTTTCTGCATCCGAGGTGTGCAAAATTCGTCCAGCCTGGGGACGGCGGGGGCATCTTCTCATGAAGGCGACGGCGTGGCTCCGGTCGATCGCGACGCTGTGCATCCTCGGGGCGACGCATGCGGGCTCGCTCGCGGCGGCCCCCGACGCCGCGCCTCGGCTCTGGTACGACCGGCCGGCGAAGGAATGGCTCGAAGCCCTGCCGCTGGGCGACGGCGGCCTCGGGGCGATGGTGTACGGCGGCCTGCCCGACGAGCGCATCCAGCTCAACGACGCGACGCTCTGGTCCGGCGGCCCGAAGGACGGCGACAACCCCGGTGCCCTGCGAACCCTCCCCGAGATCCGCCGGCTGATCGCCGAGGAGAAGTACGCCGAGGCCCACGAACTCGCGAAGACGATGATGGGCCCGTACACGCAGAACTACCTGCCGATGGGCGACCTATCGCTGACGTTCCCCGGCGGCGAACCGCGCGACTACCGCCGCGCGCTCGACCTCGACTCGGCCGTCGCGACCACGACCTACTCCGTCGGCGACGTCGCCTACACGCGCGAGGCGTTCGTCTCGCACCCCGACCGCGTCCTGGTCGTCCGGCTGACCGTGAGCCGCCCGGGCGCCCTGACGTTCGACGCCAGGCTCGGGAGCAAGCTCCCGTTCGCGGTCGCGCCCGACGGCGACGCCCTGGTCCTCCGCGGCCGGGCCCCGGCGCACTCGGATCCCGTCTACTACGAGCGGCCGAACCCCGTGGTCTACTCCGACGCCGAGGGGATGACGTTCCAGGTCCGCCTGAAGGTCGTCGCCGACGGCGCGACCTCGGTCGCCGGCGCGATCAAGGTCGAGGGCGCGACCACGGCCACGCTGATCCTCTCGGCCGCGACGAGCTTCAACGGCTTCGACAAATCGCCCGCGAAGCAGGGCGTCGACCCGGGGCCGATCGCCGCGGGACGGATCGCGAAGGCCGCGGCGAAATCCTACGACGATCTCTTGCGCGATCACGTCAACGACCATCGACGCCTCTTCCGCCGGGTCGTGGTCGACCTGGGCCCGGCCGCCGCGGGGGCGGCCGACGTGCCGACGGACGAGCGGGTGCGGCGCTTCGGCGCGGCGGATCCGGGGCTGGTCGCGCTCCACTTCCAGTACGGCCGCTACCTGCTGATCTCGTCCGCCCGCCCGGGTGGCCAGGCGCCGAACCTCCAGGGGATCTGGAACGACGAGGTCCGCGCCCCGTGGAGCAGCAACTACACGGTCAACATCAACGCCGAGATGAACCATTGGCCGGCCGAGACGACGGCCCTGCCCGAGTGCCACCGGCCGCTGTTCGCCATGATCCGCGAGCTGGCCGTCAACGGCGCGAAGACCGCGCGGACGAACTACGGCTGCGGCGGCTGGGTCTCGCACCACAACGTCGACCTGTGGCGGCAGTCGGCCCCCGTCGGCGACTTCGGCCACGGCGACGCGAGCTGGGCTCTCTGGCCCATGTCCGGCCCCTGGCTCTGCCGGCACCTCTGGGACCGCTACGCCTTCGGCGGCGACCGGGAATTCCTCCGCAAGGAGGCGTATCCCCTGATGAAAGGCGCGGCCGAGTTCTGCCTGGACTTCCTGACGGAAGACGCGGACGGGAGGCTCGTCACCTCGCCGTCGACGTCGCCGGAGAACGTCTTCATCGGCCCCGACGGCAAGCGCTCGGCCGTGAGCGCGGCGAGCACGATGGACCTGATGCTGATCCACGACCTGTTCACGCACTGCATCGCCGCGACCAGGATCCTGGACGTCGACCCCGAGTTCCGCGGCCGGCTCGAAGCCGCGCTCGCGAAGCTGAAGCCGCTCCAAATCGGGCCCGACGGCCGGCTGCAAGAATGGTCGAAACCATTCGCCGAGACCGAGCCGTACCACCGCCACCTGTCGCACCTGTGGGGCCTGTACCCCGGCGATCAGATCACCCCCGCGACGCCCGAGCTGTTCGAGGCCGCGCGGAAGTCGCTGGTTGCGCGGAGCGACGAGGGGACGGGGTGGTCGACCGGCTGGAAGGTCGCGCTCTGGGCCCGCCTGGGCGACGGCGACCACGCCTTCCGGCTGATCGGGCGGACGCTGCGGCTGGGCCCCGGCGGCGTGTACGCGAACCTGTTCGGCAGCCACCCGCCGTTCCAGATGGACGGCAACTTCGCCTTCCCGGCGGGCGTGGCGGAGATGCTGTTGCAGAGCCACGGATCCGACGGCGACGTCCACCTGCTCCCCGCCCTCCCCTCCGCCTGGCCGACCGGTTCGGTCGCCGGCCTGCGGGCCCGGGGCGGCTTCGAGGTGGATATCGCGTGGAAGGACGGCCGGCTGGCCTCGGCGCGGATCCGCTCGCACCTCGGCCGCCGGGCGACCGTGCGGTACGCCGGGAAGTCGGTCGCGATCCAGCCCAGGCCGGGCGAGGCCGTGGCGATCGACGCGGAGATGCAGGCCGGGCCGGCCCTGTAGCCCCCCCCTACTCCGGCTCGCCTTCCAGGCGGGTCCAGCCTCGTAGGCTGGGTCGAGACCCAGCCCGTGATACGCCCGGCCTTCTCCGGGCTGGGTCGAGACCCAGCCTACGGGGAGGGCCGGGCCGGGGATGCGACGGCGGTCGCCCCCTCATCCGGCCTTCGGCCACCTTCTCCCACGCGGGGAGAAGGATGCTTGTCATGAGCTGGCTCGGGTGCATCGACACGATGCCATGAGGCATCCCTGGAGCCACTCTACTCCGGCTCGCCTTCCAGGCGGGTCCAGGGAGAGCCGAGGTCCGGACGGCGGGCGTGCCAGCCGACGGGGAGGTCGGCCAGGTCGAGGAGGGTGGGGTCGAGCTGGACGATCTCGCCGAGGAGGACGACGCGGCCGTCTTCCTCGAAGACATGCTCGCCGTCGAGGAACTGCCAGCCGTCGTCGTCGCGCGCGGCGAGGCGGACGGGGGCCTCGCCGTCGAGGATGCGGTCGAGGGTGATCGCCTCGGCGTCGGGGGGCTCTTCGAACGGCCAGGGGGAGGCGTCGGTCGGGTCCATGGGCGGGCTCCTTCGGTCGGGCGCGTCGCGGACTTGAGGGGATTTCGACTTGTCGGATCTCGACGGGGCGATATCCTCCTGGCGTCGGCGGGCCGGGAGAGGTCCGCGAAGATTCTCGCATGGAGGATGCCGGATGAAGACCCCATTCCGCGCCGCCGCGCTGCTGATCGCGATCGGGTTGGCCTCGGGATGCAGCGGGCCGAGGCGCTTCGAGCGCCAGGCCGGTTCCGTCCGGCTGCCGTCCGCCCCCGTCCTGGAGCCGAGCCCGGCCGCCGACCCCGACAAGGTCGGGACGGTCGGCACGCCGCAGCCGGCGGCCCCGAACGGCGTCTCCGCCGCGCCGAGCATCTCGCCGTTCGGCGAATGACGGCGGGCGGGCCGGATCTCGGTCAGTGCGGGGCGGCCTCGTCGACCCGGTCGCGGATCTCGCGGATCTGCTTCTCCATCTCGTCGAGCCTCCTCCGGAGTTCGTCCCAGGGGGCCGGCGCGTCCTCCTTCGCGGGGGCGTCGGCCGCCGGCTTCTCGGGCGACGGCGCGGGCTCCTTCAGGGCCTTGATCGCCCGTTCGAGGGTCGCGCGGGCGCGGGCGTTGAAGCCGAAGTCCTCGACCTTGAGGCGGGCCTCCAGGGTCGGCAGGGCCTTCTTGATGCGGTGGCGGCGGATCAGGTCCCAGGCCCGCGCGCGGACCACGCGGTCGGGATCCTCGGCCAGCGGGACGATGAGGTCCTGGAGCGACGCGTCGTCCTTCGCCAGGTCTTCCAGCGCCTGGAGCGCGGCGTAGCGCAGGCGCGGCGGCCGGCCGTGCGCGACGTAGGCGGCGGCCAGCTCGCGGGAGCGGGCGTCTCGGCGGTCGAGCACCAGGTCCAGGGCCGTCGCGGCGATGGCGAACCGGCCGGCGGGGAGGCCCAGCGCGGCCTCGACGATCGTCTCGGCGTCGTCGACCTTCCAGGCGACGAGCCCGCGCAGGGCGGCCCGACGCGCGCCGTAGGGCGCCTCGGGGTCGTCCCAGACTTTGCGCAGCAGGGCCTCGGCGGCGGGGTCGCGGTCGAGCGCGGCCAGGCCGCGGACGGCCGCCACGCGGACGCGGGGCTCGGGGGCCTCGGCGGCGGCGAGGAGCGCCGGGCGGGACGCGGCGTCGCCCCGGTCGATCGCCTCCACCATCTTCACGGCGGCCGTCGGCGACGTCTCGCGCCTCCAGGCCGCGGCGAGGGCCTCGCGGACCTCGGGGCGGTCCTTCGCCTCGTCGGCGAGCGACTCCGCGGCGTCGATGCGGACCAGCACGGTCGGGCCGTGCTCCAGCAGGAAGAGTCGCTCGGCGACGGGCCGCTCGAACGCCATCTCCTTCGGGATCCAGCCCTCGGGGTCCAGGAGGACGGCCTTCGGCTCGGGCCCCGCGGGGAGGACGAACTCCTGGGACGCGCCGTCGACCACGATCGCGACCCGCCGCGACTTCCCGGGGGACTCGACGATCTCCGCGACCGTGGGGAGGCGGAACAGCGGCGTCTGGTCGTCCAGCTTCTGCACCTGCTCGACCTTCAGGCGGACGGTCCGGTCCTCGGGCTCGTACCGCCACGACGCCCTCAGCTCGGGATGGCCGGCCTTGTACACCCACTGGTCGAAGAACCAGCCGAGGTCCTTGCCCGTGGCGGCCTCGAACGACCTGCGGAGGTCGTCGCTCTCGACGTTGCGGAACTTGCTCGTCGCGACGTACCGCCGGATCCCCTTCCACCACGCCTCGTCCCCGAGCACGCCCCGGAGCGCGTGCAGGACGCAGGCGCCCTTGGCGTAGGCCATGCCGTCGAAGAGCTGCGTGGCGCTCTCGTAACGCGTCTCGACCATCGGCCGGCGGTAGCCGCGGTCGGCGGCCAGGTAGTTATCCAGCTCGGAGCGCATCAGGAGGCGGAACTCGTCCTCGCCCCGCTCGCGTTCGAAGAAGAGGGGGTCGAAGTACGAGGCGAAGCCCTCGTTGAGCCAGAGGTGCGACCAGTCCTTGCAGGTCATCAGGTCGCCGAACCACTGGTGGGCCAGCTCGTGGGCGACCAGGCTCTCCTGGCCCCCTTCCTGGACCTCCAGGCGGTCGAGCAGGCTGGTGTCGGGCATGGAGGTGGCGGTGGTGTTCTCCATGCCGCCGTTGAACTCGGGGAGGCAGACCTGGGCGTACTTCGGGTACGGGTACGGTTGGCCGGTGACCTCGCTGAAGAAGGCGATCATCTTCGGCGTCAGGCCCATGAACCGCCGGGCGGTCGCCTCGTCCACGTCCTTCAGGACGTAATACTCGACCGGCACGCCGGCGACCTCGTCGCGGAAGACGTTGAACTCCGAGGCCGCCACGGTGATGAGGTAGCTGGCGTGCGGCTGCTCCATCTTCCAGTGGAACGTGCGGGCGCCGTCGGGGGCCTCCTTGGTCTCGACGAGCGAGCCGTTGGAGAGGACGGAGTAAGGCTTCGCGACGGTGACGATCATCTCGGTGGTGGCCGGGTCGTTGGGCTCGTCGTAGCAGGGGAGCCAGTAGCGGTTCTCCGCGACCTGGCCCTGGGTCCACGCGGCCTTGGGGCGGTCGGGGTGGGCGGCGTCGGGCGGGATGAAGTGCAGGCCGTTGTCGGGCGAGCCCGAGTACGCCACGGTCACGTCGAACGGCTCGCCCGCGGGCTTCGGCGGATCCAGCGTGATCGCCAGCGTCTCCCCCTCGTGCTTGAACGGCAGGTCCGCGCCGCCCGCCCCCAGGCTCACGCGCGACACCTTCAGGCCCGGCCCGCAGTCCAGGTCCATCCGGGCCAGCGGCGCGTGCAGCGGCGCGACGGTGTGGGTCACGGCGCCGGCGAGGGAATCCTTCTCCATGTCGAGCGTCAGCTCGGCCTTGACGTGGCGGACGTCGTAGGAGCGGATCCGCTCGGTGCGGCGGGGCGCGCCGGGCTCGGCGAAGGGCTTGCGGGCCTCGCCGAGGGGGGCCTGCGCCCGGGCCGTCGCCGCGCATGAGGCCAGGGCGACCACGAACAGGAGTCGACGCGGAGGAATCAGCATGAGGAGATCCGAATGGGTGTCGCGGTATGGGCCGTCTCAGCTCGAATAGGAGACCGGGGCGACGTCCCGCCAGAGGAGCCAGAGGATCCAGCCCAGGCCCAGCAGGAAGCCGAGGAGGTCGAACCAGGGCGCCGGTCGGCGTCCCTTCCCCGACAGGGCGAGGATCGTCCAGGCGGCGACGATCGCCGCGACGATGCCCTCCGCCCCCTCGGACACGACTCGCCAGGCGATCGGGCTGAAATAGGAGTCGGGATAGGGGAGGATGATCTCCCGCGCGGATTCCAGGAACGTGCGAGGATTCGCCGTGAGCCGGATCCGCTGCGCCGCGGCCGTCGCCACGGCCCGGAAGGCCAGCAGGGCCATCGCGGCCGTCGCGGCGAAGACCGCCGACCCGCCGTAGGAGCGGGCGGCCCGGCGCAGGCCGGGGCGGTCGTCCCACAGAGCGATCGCCGCGAAGATCGGCGTCCAGAAGGCCAGGCCGCAGACGACGAGGTAGTTCGATCGATCCTGCGAGCCCCAGGCCGTCAGCGGGTTCTTGAGGAGGCCCAGGATGGTCGGCGGCAGGGCGATCGACATGGCGACCGCCGCCGTGAATGCCATCAAGTGGATCAGCCGACACGGCTGACGGCGACGACTGCGGGCCCTCCGTACCGTTCGCCCGCCACGCCCGAGGTCGGCGGACGTGGCGCTGGATGCTGGCGGCTCGGGCGGCATGGGCGGGACTCCGATCGTCGCGACGGGGCCGCGCGGGCGCCGCTGAGAGGGGAGGTGGCGGACGCCTCGACGCCCCAGTCGCATTGATGCCGGGACGTCCCTGTTTTACTCTCGATGGATCGGGCCGGTCAATCGACCGCCCAAGGACCCGTCGGGGATCACATGAACGCATTCGGACTCGTCCGCGTCGCTTCCGCGACGATCCGGACCTCGGTGGGCGACCCAGCGGCCAACGCGCGGGAGATCGCGGGCGTCCTGGGCCGCACGACGGCCTGCGACGTCGTCCTCTTCCCGGAGCTTTGCCTCACCGGCTACACCTGCGCCGACCTCTTCTACCAGCCGACGCTCCTCCGCGCCGCGCTCGACGCGCTGGCGGCTGTGGTCGAGGCCAACGCGAGGAAGCCGCGGGTGGTGGTCATCGGCCTGCCGCTGGGCGTCGGCCCCCACCTCTACAACTGCGCCGCGGTGATCGACGGCAGCGGCCTGCGCGGGCTGGTCCCCAAGCAGCACCTGCCGAACTACAAGGAGTTCTACGAGCGCCGCTGGTTCCGCCCCGCGCGGGGCGAGGAGCCGGCGGAGGTGGAAGTCCTGGGCCGCGCGGTCCCGTTCGGCGTCGACCTGCTGTTCCAGGCCGAGGGCGCCGGCCAGGCCGGCCGCGACGTGACGATCGGCGTGGAGATCTGCGAGGACCTCTGGCTCCCCATCCCGCCGAGCGCGTCGCAGGCGCTGGCCGGGGCCACGATCCTCCTGAACCCCTCGGCCAGCAACGAGACGATCGGCAAGAGCGGATACCGGACCGACCTGGTGACGGGGCAGTCGGCGCGCTGCATCGCGGCCTATGCGTACTCGGGCGCGGGGGCGACGGAGTCGACGACGGACCTGGTCTTCGGCGGCCACTGCCTGATCGCCGAGAACGGCCGGCTCCTGGCCGAGTCGCGCCGCGTGGGCGACGGCAAGCCCGTCGAGCGCGGGTCGTACTGGATCGAGCAGGACGTGGACGTCGCCCGCTTGACGTTCCTCCGGCGCTCGGAGGCGACGTTCGAGCACCCGGTCGGCCCCGTGCGGCCGTACCGGCGGATCCCGGTGGTCCTGGCCTCGACCGAGCCGACGGACCTCAAGCGGTTCGTCCCCGCGACCCCGTTCGTCCCCGTCGACGGGCCGGAGCTGAACCGCCGCTGCGCCGAGATCTTCGAGATCCAGGTCGCCGGCCTGGCCAAGCGGGTCGAGCGGCTGCCGGCCGGGACGACGCTCCACCTGGGCGTCTCCGGCGGGCTGGACTCCACGCTCGCGCTGCTGGTCGCGGTGAAGACGCTGGACCTGCTGGGCCTGGACCGGAAGCTCCTGCGAGGGCTGACGATGCCCGGCTTCGGCACCACCGGCCGGACCCGCGCCAACGCGATCGCCCTGATGGAGCACCTGGGCGTCTCGTCCGAGACCATCGACATCTCGGAGCTGGCCCTCCAGACCTTCCGCGAGCTGGGCCACGCGCCGTTCGGGATCGACGCGCGGGGGATGGACGTCGCCGCCTTCCGCGAGGCCCTGCATGAACTCCCGGAGGAGAATCGCAAGGACCTGACGTTCGAGAACGTCCAGGCGCGGCTGCGGACGTTCCTGCTGATGTCGCGCGGGTTCGTCGTCGGCACGGGCGACCTGTCGGAGATGGCGCTCGGGTGGTCGACGTACAACGCCGATCACATGAGCATGTACAACCCGAATTGCTCGATCCCCAAGACGCTCGTCCGCTTCCTGGTGATGTACGCCGCGCAGCACGAGTTCCCGGCCGGGCCGACGCGCGACACCCTGACGTCGATCGCCGAGACGACCATCTCGCCCGAGCTGCTGCCGGCCTCGCGCCGGGGCGAGATCCTCCAGGCGACGGAGGACGTGCTGGGCCCCTACGAGTTGCACGACTTCTTCCTGTACCACGCGATCCGGCTGGGCTGCCCGCCCGAGAAGATCCTCTTCCTCGCCCGGTTCGCCGAGTTCTCGAAGCCCTACCCACCGGAGCTTGTCCGGAAGACGCTGCGGACGTTCCTGTCGCGGTTCTTCGCCCAGCAGTACAAGCGCTCGTGCGTCCCCGACGGCCCCAAGGTCGGCACCGTCAGCCTCTCCCCCCGCGGCGACTGGCGCATGCCCAGCGACGCCGAAGCCGCCGCCTGGCTCCGCGCCGTCGACGAGGAGTGAACCGGACCGCTCGCCGCACTCGACGTCCCCTCTCCCGCCGGGAGAGGGGACGTCGAGTGCGCCGGCTTCGCGGACGATCCATAGCGGGTAGCCGTCGCGCTACTTCGCCGCCGGGGCCGGGAGCATGTTGCGGATGCCGGCGATCTTCCAGCCCTCGGGCGTGCGGGCGAGGACGATCGCGGTCCACATGGCCCGGACGTCGGCGCCGGCGCCGGCCTGGGTGTAGCGGCCGTCGGCGAGGGCGACGTCGGGGCCGAGGAGGCGGACGGACTCGACGTCGATGGTCCGCTTCGCCGGGTTCTTGCGCGAGGATTCGAGCATACCCTGGATCAGCGATTCGCGGCCTCGTCGCCAGGTCCCGTCGGAGACGAGCTGGTCGGCGTCGGGCGTGAGGAGGACCTCCACCGCCTTCGCGTCGCGGGCCTCGCGGGCCTCGACGTACCGGCGGACGACCTCGCGGACGGCCGCGTCGTCCTCCTTCGTCGGCGGCTGGGCGGAGGCCGGGGCGCAGGCGAGGATCAGCAGGCAAGCGAGGGCGGGCCGGGTCATCGGGGGCCTCCGGGGTTCAGGGGGTCGGAGCTGCGGCGAGCGACGCCTTCCAGGTCTCGTGGATGCGGCGGGCGATGGTCGCGTAGCCGTCGGCGTTGGGATGGGTGTCGTAGGGCCAGTACTGCGGCGCGACGGCCTCGGCGGCTTCGAGGTCGGCCGTGGCGTCGGCCAGCGGCAGGCCCAGTTCCCGGCAGACGTCGGCCATCACGCGGTTCTGGCCGCGATACTTCGGGTCGGTCGCCAGCGCCGAGGCCGTCGCCGGGTCCATGCCCAGTTCGACGAGGGCCGAAGCGTAGCGGGGGTGGACGATCCCGCAGAACGGCGTGTAGGCGACCATCATCCGGGCCCCCGCGGCGCGGCAGGTGTCGTGCATCCGCTCCAGGAAGTGGACCGGTGAGCCCCCCGTTGCGAAGTCGTGCGCGAGCTGGCGGGGGGCGTCCTGCGACTGGTGCCAGAGCCAGGGGTTGAGGCGTCCGGCCTTCATGTCTTCATACAACTCCGGCTTGAGGCCGTCCGGCCGGTCGCGGGCCGACCAGGGGTTGGTGCCGTCGGGGACCGGGGCGAAGAAGCGGATCGCCGGGTGGAACCAGCGGCGATGGATCGGCTCCTCGTAGATCGCCCGCTCCGCCAGGTCGACGAGCCACGGCCGGTAGTCGGCCGGGGTGCGAGCGAAGGTCTTGGCCGGGGCAGTCAGCAGCGAGGGCTCGGACGGCGCGGGGAGGTCGTTGGGGTAGATCGCGACGACGACGTCCGCCGGGTGCAGCAGGTTCACCGCGTCGCGCGTGAGGATCCACAGGTGCGGCAGGCTGGCGGCGATCACGCCCAGGTTGATCACCTCGGCCGGCGTCCCCTCGCCCGCGAGGAGCCGCGACCACTCGGCCGTGATCGTGGACCGATCGCCGACCCCCTCCCCCTCGACGACGCTGTCGCCGATGACGAGGATCCGCCGCCGCGCCGGGTCGGGGTCGGCGCGGAAGTCGGGGCCGCGGAAGCCGTAGGCGTTGAGGTCGTGGACCTCGGCGAAGCCGTCGGGCCGGCTCTCGATCAGGAGGCGGTCGTAGACCAGGCCGCGCCCCATCGCCTTGCCGATCTGCGGGTGCGACTGAGCCATCTGCTGGTAGTGGATCCGATTGAATCCGACGACCTCCGGGCGCGGGAAGACGAGCCGGAACAGCGCCTCCTGCCCCGCCGCCAGCGTCAGCAGGGTGAGGATGCGGAACAGCCAGAGCCGACGTCGCGAGGGTCCCCTCGCCGGGCGTGGGGCGGATGCGACGGGTTCGGGCGTCGAGGGCATGCGGCGGGCTCCCGGGCGGATCCGATGCGGTCCGTACGCCCCCAGGATACCCGCCCGCGCCGTCGCGGTCACGCCGGGCGGACGCGGACGGTGAAGGCTTCGCGGGGGTTGTCGACGGTCAGCGTGCGGACCTCGGCGTCGGTGAAGCCGGCGCGGCGGAGGGCCGGGACGAGTTCGCCCCAGAGCGTGTCGAACGGGCGGAACGCGCCGCCGCCGGGCTCGCCGACGTGATACCAGCCGGCGTCGTGCGAGAGCAGCACGCGGTCGAGCCGGCCCCGGTCCTTCATCGCGGCGACCAGCACGACGTGGCGGTCGACCGCCCCCGGGGCCACGCCGTCGAACTCGACCCACGCGCCCCGCGCGGCGGCCTCGACGTGAAGGGCCGCGTCGGGCTCGGCGTCGGCGTGGACCCAGATGAAGGCCGAGGGGTCGACGCCCTCCTCGCGGAGCAGGTCCAGCTCCTGGATCGCCGCGCGGCCGTCGCCGGTATGGGCCGCGATCGTCAGGCCGCTGGCCCGGTGGGCCCGCGCCGCCGCGCGGACGAGCTTCACGCCGACGTCCGGCAGCGGCCCCGCGTCGACGCCGATCTTCTGGAAGCCGGGCCGCACGCCCGTCCCGCCGATCCCCTCGCGCCACTCGGCCAGCCACCGAGCCGCCAGTTCGTCGACGGCCTCGGCCCGCGCGTGGGGCGGCAGGAACTTCCCGCCCCCTGCCGCGTAGTAGCCGGTGTTCGTGAGGATGTGCAGGCCCGTCGCGCGGGACAGCCCTCGCAGGATCGTCGGGTCGCGGGCCAGGTAGGCCGGCGTGCAGTCGACCAGCGTGCGGACGCCCTGCCCCCAGACCTTCTCCAGGTGCGGCCGGGCCGCGGCGACGACCTCGTCGGCGTTGTAGCGCCTGGGCGAGGCGACGTCGGCCCCGGCGAAGTCGACCAGGATGTGTTCATGCGGCAGCGTGACGCCCATCTCGTCGGGCGCGATCGGGCCGAGGACGGTCATCACGCGGCCGGTCGCGTCGTCGGCCGACGCCCGGCCCGCCGTCAGCATCCCGATCGCGCCGAGCTTCAGGGCGTCGCGGCGGTTCATGGGGCGTCCTCGTCGTCGGCCTGGATCGATTCGAGCATCGGCTTGACGGCGGACCAGAGCTGTTCCTTGAGCCGGATGACGGGCGGGTTGTCGAGGGTGGCGGGGGCGTCGTCCTCGCCTCCGGGGGCGACGAGGACGCCGACGGTCAGCTCGCCGTCGGTGTAGTAAGGGTCGCCGCCGCCGTTGCGGCCGAAGAGGGTCGCGCCGACGCCCGTCACCTGGAAGACCTCGCGGAGCCGGCCCCGCTCGCGGAGGCCGGCGACGAGGGCGTCGCGCTCGGCGTCGACGTCCGGGGCGATGTGGTGGGTGATCTGGCCCGTGCGGTGGCTCAGGCCGACGCTGCGGTCGAACGTCACGGCCCCGATCCAGAGCGGCGCGCCGTCGCGGCCCAGCTCGGTCGACTCCCAGAACCGGACGTGATGCCGACGCTTCGCGCTGTCGCCCGCGGGCTTCTCGAACGCCAGGTCCTGCTTGCGGCCGAAGACGAACAGCGGGCTGACGGGGGCGTCGAGGTACGGCCGATCGCGCAGCACGCTGCCGGCGATCTCCAGGCTGGTCCGGAGCGTCACCGGGTCGGCCCCGTCCCACCCCGCCGCGGCCATCGACCGGACGAGTTCCTCCTTCGTCCCGATCAGCCCGACGTTCAGCGGGTCGCCGGGGATCCCCTGCGCCGTGAGCGAGACCCGAGGCGCGTCCATCATGGCCGGGTGGTGCTCGTAGTGCGTCCAGAAGAACGGCGCGACCAGGTAGGCGACCAGCAGCCAGAACGCGACGAGCCCGACCAAGATCTTCACCCCGCGCCTCGACCACCGACGGACGCGCGAGGGCTTCGGCGGAAGCTCCACCCCGCCCGCATCGGGCGCCTCAACCGCCGGCTCGTCCGTCATCTCGGCCTCCATCGCCCGATGGGCGACGCATCGCGGTCGACCGCCCCTTTCTCGCCCGGCGCGGTCCATTCTGCGACCGGGGCCGTCGGCTGTCAAAGGCTCAGGGCGACGGGGCCGGGGCGGGCGGCAGGATCGACGGCCGGGGATGGCTGCGATCGACGTCCGGTGCGCCTTCGGGGCGGACCTTGCGGGCCAGGGCGGCGGCGCGGTCCCACAGGTCGGACAGCTCGCGGACGGCGGCCTCGGGGCGGGCCTTCGCGCGGTCGAGCGTGGCGCGAAGGTCGTCGCGGAGGGCCGTCGCCTCCTCGACGGACAGGCCTCCGGAGCGGGTGGCGTCCAGGACCAGCGAATGGGCGTCGCCGACGGCCCGGTCCCAGTCGCGCGGGTCGACGCCCGGCGGCTGGACCTTCTGGAAGCCGAAGACGACCGGGGCGACCTCCTTGCGGCCGAACTCGGCCCGCTCGCGATACGACCACATCCCCGGGGCCAGGATCGCGTACGTCACGACCCACGCCAGGGCGATCACCCCCAGCGAGCCGATCACGAACCGTCGGCCGTTCACGCCCGGCTCGACGGGGCGCGGCCCCGGCGCGTGGGCCGGCGGGGCGGGCTCCGCCTCGGGGCCGTCGGTCTTCCAGGATCGGGCGTTCTCTTCGGGCGTGGTCATGGCGAACGAACTTCGAAATGGGCGGGCATGGCCGCGACGGATCCGTTCCGCGCGACCGCTCCAGTCTACCGCCCATCGCCGCCGGCCACGACCCGACCCTCGCATCGGCGTCGCCTCCCGGCAACAGTGCGACCGATGGGATGGCGGCGACGGCGAGGGATCTTCTACAATCCAGCGCCGACATCGCACTCGGAGACGCGGCCGGGGAACGCCAGGTTATGGGGATCGCCTCGATGACGAAACAGGAGACGGATCAGGAGCCCGGCCCCTCGGCCGCCCCCGCCCAGACGCCGGCCCGGGCCGGCGTCGACAAGGGCCGGGGGCGGTTCGTCTTCGTCGATGCGCTGCGGGGCGTCGCCGCGATGGGAGTCGTGGTGTTCCACGTCTTCGAGGGGAAGCACCTCGAACATCTCGCGGCCGTCCTCCCGGCGTGGCTGCGGCAAGTCATCGAGGCCGGCCATCTCGGCGTGCCGGTCTTCTTCGTCCTGAGCGGCTTCGTGATCGCCCATTCGGTGCGCCGATACACCGTGGACCTCCCGTTCATCGGCCGGTTCGCCCTGCGGCGATCGATCCGGCTGGATCCGCCCTATTGGGTCGCCATGCTGGTGACGATCGGCCTGGGGATCGTGTCGAAGCTCGTCATGCCCTCCAAGCCCTACGCGCCGCCGACGGGCGGACAGATCCTGGCGCACATCCTCTACCTGCCGGCCATCCTGGACATCCCCTGGCTCGACACCGTCTACTGGACGCTCGCGTATGAGGTCCAGTTCTACCTGGTCTTCTGCCTCCTGATGGGCCTGGCGCACGCCACCCGCCGCGATCCCGACGACCGTCGTTCGCTGTTCCTCGTCTTCACGCCGGCCCTCCTGATCGCGGCGGCCTGGCCGCTGGGATTGATACGCGACAACATCTGGCCGGGGCTGTTCCCGCCGCTCTGGCACGGCTTCCTGCTGGGCATGCTCGCGTGCTGGGCGATGAATCGGACCGTCGCGGCCGGCTGGTTCTACGCCTATGCGGCCCTGCTGCTGGCCGGGGCCGCGTGGAGGCAGGACTCGTTCACCGCGGCCTGCGCGGCCACGGCGATCCTCCTGTACGCGTCCGCTCGGCTCGGGGCCCTGCGGACCTGGCTCGGCTGGCGATGGCTCCAGTTCCTCGGGGCCATCTCGTACAGCATCTACCTGCTCCACAACCCCATCAGCGGCGCGGCGTTCAACGTCGGATACCGGATCACCGGCCGGTCGGCCGCGACCGAGGCCTTCTGGCTCGTCGTCGTGCTCGGCCTCGTCATCGCCGCGGCCTCGGCGGCCTGGTGGCTCGTGGAGAGGCCGAGCCTGGCCCTCGCGCATCGGATCCGCCTCGAACCGGGGCCGGCCGTCGTCGCGCCCGCGCCATCATCGCCGGCCCCCGAGAGCTCCCCCGCCTGAAGGACGTCCGGGGCCCGGCGGTCGTTCCCCGGTCACACCAGCAGGTCCTTGCGGATCCGGACGCCGTCCTCCACGCCGATCAGCCGCTGCTGGAGGCCCTGGTAGGGGAAGCGGAAGGTGAACGGGTCCAGGCCCAGCAGGTGCAGGATCGTGGCCTGGAGGTCGTGGACGGGGACCGGATCCTGGACGATCGAGTTGCCCAGCTCGTCGGTCGCGCCGACCGCCGCTCCGGGCTTGAAGCCGCCGCCGGCCGCCCAGAGCGTGAAGCAGTGCGGGTGGTGGTCGCGGCCCAGGAAGGTCGAGCCGCCGCGGGCCTCGTTCATCGACGTCCGGCCGAACTCGCCGCCCCAGACGACGATGGTCTCGTCCAGCATCCCCCGGCGCTTGAGGTCGCGGACCAGGGCGGCGATGGGGCGGTCCACATCCTTGCACTTCTGGGGGAGGTGCTGGACGATGTCGTCGCCGGCGCCGGTGCCGTGGCAGTCCCAGCCCCAGTCGAAGAGCTGGACGTAGCGGACGCCCCGCTCCACCAGGCGGCGGGCGAGGAGGCAGTTGTTCGCGAACGACGCCGCGCCGGGCGTCGCGCCGTACTCCTCGCGGATCGACTCGGGCTCCATGCCGACGTCCATCACGTCGGGGACCGACGCCTGCATGCGGAAGGCCAGCTCGTACTGGCTGATGCGGGTGAGCGTCTCCGGGTCGCCGTGCTCCTCGGCCTCGATCTGGTTCAGGCGGTCGAGGGCGTCGAGCGTGCGACGGCGGTCGGCGCGGGTCATGCCCTTCGGGTCGCCCACATAGAGGACGGGGTCGCCGACGGTCCGGCACTGCACGCCCTGGAAGACGCTGGGGAGGAACCCGGTGCTCCACAGGGCCTTGCCGCCGGTGGGGTCGGTGCCGCCGGAGACCATCACGACGAAGCCGGGGAGGTCCTGGTTCTCCGAGCCCAATCCGTAGGTGATCCAAGACCCCATCGCCGCGCCGCCGTTGCGGGGCGAGCCGGTGAAGATGAACAGCTCGGCCGGGGCGTGGTTGAACTCGGTCGTGATCATGGAGCGGACGACGGCCGCCTCGTCGATCACGCCGGCGGTGTGGGGGAGCAGCTCGCTCATCCACTGGCCGCTCTCGCCGCGGCGGGCGAACTTGTAGGGGGTCCCCAGCATCTTGGGGTGGCCCTTGATGAACGCGAACCGCTGGCCCTTCAGCAGCTCGTCCGGGCAGGGCTGCATGTGGTGCTTGTTCAGCAGCGGCTTGTAATCGAACAGGTCCTGCTGCGGCGGCCCTCCGGACATATGGAGATAGATGACGCTCTTGGCCTTCGCCGGCTTGCGCGGGACGTTCGCCGCGGGCGAGGCGTCGGCCGCGCGGGCGTCGCGGCCCATCAGCGAGGCCAGCGCGATCGCCCCCAGGCCGGCCTGCGAGCGCCGGAGGAACTGCCGGCGGGTCTCGGCCCGCGCCAGCCGCATGCGGAGGGACTGTTCCAGGCTCAGGTTCGCGTCGAGGCCCACGGCGTCACCCCCGGGTCAGCACGGAGTCCAGGTTCAGGAGCACGTTGGCGACGGCCGTCCACGCCGCGAGGTCGGCGGCGTCGGCACCCTCCGGCAGCGGGCCGATCGGGTCGGTCGCCAGGGCCGCCGCGGCGGCCGGGTCGTCGCGATAGCGTTCGAGCTGCGCCGCGTGCAGCGCCACCAGCGGCGCGACCTGCTCGTCGCGGGGCGGGCGGCCCAGGACCAGTTCCAGGCCGAGGCGGGCGCGATCCTCCGGCGTGCTCCCCCCCTCGGCGACGATCCGACGCCCGAGCGCCTGCGCGGCCTCGACGTACACCGGGTCGTTGAGCGTCACCAGCGCCTGGAGCGGGGTGTTGGTGCGGACCCGCTTGATCGCGCAGACCTCGCGGCTGGGGGCGTCGAACGAGGCCATCGACGGGTACGGCACGGTCCGCCGCCAGAAGGTGTAGAGGCCGCGGCGATGGGCGTCGGCCCCCTGGCTGGTCGACCACGTCCGCTGGCCGTTGAACGCGGCCTGCCACAGCCCGTCCGGCTGGACCGGGAAGACGCTCGGCCCGCCGACCTTCCGCGACAGCAGCCCCGAGAGCGCCAGCGCCTGGTCGCGCACCTGCTCGGCGTCCAGGCGGACGCGCGGGGCGTGCGAGAGGAGGCGGTTCTTCGGATCCTTCTCCAGCGCCTCGGGCGCGACCTTCGCCGACTGGCGGTAGGTCGCCGAGGTGGCCAGCCGGCGGACCAGCCCCTTCACGTCCCAGCCCGAGTCCATGAAGTCGACGGCCAGGCGGTCGAGCAGCTCGGGATGGCTGGGGGGCTCGCCCTGGGTGCCGAAGTCTTCCTCCGTCTCCACGATCCCCGAGCCGAACAGCACGGCCCACGTCCGGTTCACCGCCACGCGGGCGGTCAGCGGGTTGCGGCGGTCGACCAGCCATTTCGCCAGCGTCATGCGGTCGACGGGGCCGTCGGGCTTCGGCCCCAGCGCCTTCGGCAAGGCGGGGCCGACCTCGGGGCCGGGGTCGAGGAAATTCCCCTTCATCAGGATCTTCGTGACGCGACGCTTGTCGGCCGGCAGCTCGGCCATGATCGGCAGCGTGGGGACGTCGGCCTTCTCCTTCTCGACCTTCGCGACCTCGTCCTTCAGCGCCTTGTCGTCCGGGCTCGCCGCGAGCTTCGACTTCAATTCCGCGAGCTTCGCCTCAAGCCGGGCCTGGCGGGCGGCGACCTCGGGGTTGATCCAGGGCATGACGGGGGACTCGTCGGGCTGGTCGTTGTCGGCGGTCTGGTTGAAGACGGCGAACGCGGAATAGTAGTCCTCGTGCGAGATCGGGTCGTACTTGTGCGAGTGGCACTTGGCGCACCCCATCGTCAGGCCCATCCACGCCTGGAACGTGACGTCGACCCGGTCCTTGATCGCGGCGATCCGGAACTCCTCGTCGTCGGTGCCGCCTTCCGTGTTGGTCATCGTGTTGCGATGGAACGCGGTGGCGGCCTTCTGGCGGTCGGTGGGGTTCGGCAGCAGGTCGCCGGCGATCTGCTCGACGGTGAAGGCGTCGTACGGTTGGTTGGCGTTGAGCGAGCCGACGAGCCAGTCGCGATAGCCCCAGATGGTGCGGAGCGGGTCCGACCCGTAGCCGGCCGAGTCCGCATAACGGGCCAGGTCGAGCCAGGGCCGCGCCCAGCGCTCGCCGAAGGCGGGGTCGGCCAGGTAGCGTTCGACGGCCCGGTCATAGGCGTCGGGCGACGGGTCGGCGGCGAAGGCGCGGGCCTCGTCGAGCGTCGGCGGCAGGCCGCGGAGGTCCAGGCTCAGCCGGCGCAGGAGCGTGGCGCGGTCGGCCTCGGGCGAGGGCTTCAGCCCCTCGGCGTCGATCCGGGCGAGGACGAAGGCGTCGAGCGGGTCGCGGAGCCACGACGGGTCGGACGCGGCGGGGGCCGGCGCGGCCTTCGGCGGGACCAGGGCCCAGTGCTCGGCGTACTCGGCCCCCTGGGCGATCCACCGGCGGAGGGTCTCCACCTCCTCGGCGGCCAGCCGCGGCCCGGCCTTGCGCGGGGGCATGCGGAGGGTGTCGTCCTCCTCGACGATCCGCTCCATCGCGATCGAGCCGTCGGGGTCGCCGGGGACGATCGGCGGGTCGCCGTCCTTCGGCGCCTTGACGGCCTCGTCGCGGAGATCCAGTCGCAGGTCGGCGGCGCGCGAGGACTCGTCGGAGCCGTGGCAGGCGAAGCAGTTCTTCGAGAGGATCGGCCGGACGTCGCGGTTATAGTCGACCTTGTCGTCGGCCGCCGCGAAGCCCGCCGTCGCCGTCGCCATCACGAGACATGCCGCGGTCCGGTTCATCGTGATGCGACTCCCGCGTCGGGGTGGGTTCCGTGCTCGCAAGGGGGGGGCGTGGCGGGCGGCCGAGGCGGGCCGGATCGCCTCCGCCCGCCTCGCGGGTCATTGTGGCACGGCCGTACCCCTCACATCAAGGGCCGTCGCCCGCGAGGCCGACCCCAGGACGTCCCCTCTTCGCCGGCCGACGCGGGCCGGCGGGTTCGTTCGCTTGCAGCAAGGGATTTTCGCAGGGATGGGGTGAATGCGGCTTGAGCGGGTTCACAGTTGGAGGTGGGAGGGGAGGCCGCGCCGTGGTGGACCGGATCACGACCAGGATCACCAGCCGCACGGAGGGCCTCCCCGATGGGCACGCCATCGATCCGCTCGCGGGTTCGCAACGCCGCCGTCTTCGGCCGGTCGTACGGGGCCGTGCCCCGGCGGGCCGAGGAGACCGGGTGCAGTCGGCAGGCCGTCTACGAGCACGCCCGGCGGGTCGAGCAGCGATTACAACCGCCCGAGCCCGAGTCCACGCCCGAGCCGGCCGCGTCGCCGCGGCCGGCTCGCCGTGACCGCGAGCGACATGCCGCAGCGCGATATCCATACAATGATGCTTCGGCATCCAAGGGCCTCCCGCGTCATGGGTCGTGTGACAACGCCATGATGCCGAGAGGCTCTCGCCCCTTGCAAACCCCAAAGCCGCCGCCGCTTACGCCCCGAGCCAATGCCATTCGGCCCGCAGGGCCACCTTCCCCCGCGAGGGGGGAAGGCCGTTATGACGGTCCCCTAAAATCCGTGACGGTCAGATCTTTTCGTCGACGTCCGACCCTCGTGCGGCGTCGGATCCTCCGGCCGTCACGGCCGCTGCCGGATGTCCCGAAGGGCCTCCTCGGCGGCGCGGGCGAGGTCGCCGGCCTTGCGGTTCTCGGCGGCTTCGCGGAGCGAGGCGAGGGCGTCGGGCCCGCCGACGGATTCCAGGAGTCGGCACGATTCGATCCGTTTTCGGGAATCCTGGGCCTCGCGGAAGGTCTTGAGGACGGCCGGCCCGGCGGCGGCGGGGCCGATCCGTTCGAGGAGCCCGCGGCAGAGGCCGGGGTCGTCTTCCAGGCGGGTCAAGACCGTCTCGGCCGCCTCGGCCGTGGGGGCGGTCTCGACGAGCGCCTGGGCGGCGTCGCGCCACTTCTCGTTGCGGCGGTCGCGGGCGAGGTCGGCCAGGGCGCGGGCGGCGACGGGGCCGCCGAGGAGGCGTAGCGTATTTCGGGCCGCGTCGCCGACTCCGCCGTCCGGGTCGTGCAGCAGGGGGGCCGCGGCGGTCGCGACCGAGTCGCGCGCCTCGCCGTCGAGTTGCAGCTTGCCGAGCCGCTCCAGCGCCTCGCGGCGACGGCCGGGGTCGGACGCCGACAGCATCCCCAGGGCCTCGGCCCGCGCCGCGGGCGAGGCGGAACGGGCCTCGATCTCGCGGAGGGCCCCTTCGGCGCTCATGGCGACGAACGCCTCGTTGCGATCGGCCGCGGCCTTGCGGAGCAAGGGGAGCGACTTCTCGCCGCCGATCTCGCCGAGCGTGCGCAGGGCGTCGTTGCGGGCGTCGGCCGGGCCGTCCGGCCCCGCGATATCGAGGAGGGTCGATTCGGAGGCCGGGCCGATCGCCTTCATCGCCCGGAGCATCAGCCCTCGGTCGTCGCCGAGGTGGGCCTTCAGGGCTTCCGCCGCGCCGGCGCCCGCGGCGGGGCCGACCCAGGCCAGGTACTCGGCCGCTTCGCGCCAGGCGCGGTACTTCGGGTCCTTGAGCTTCTCGACGACCTTCGCGACGCCCGCCGGGTCCGACCACGTCCGGAGGCCGCGGGCGACGTCGCCGCGGGCGAAGACGTCCTCGTCGTCGAGCCGATCCGCCAGGGCGACGGCGACCTCGGCGCGACGGGCCTCCGCCGGGACCGCCTGCGCGAGCCGGCCGGCGGCCTCGCGGCGACCGCCCGCGTCGCCGCCCGCGAGCCTCTCCAGGAGCGCGGTCAGGTCGGCGTCCGACGGCGAGCGGGCCTCGATCGCCCGGATCGCGTTCGAGGCGAGGTCCGCCACCTCGGCCACGTCCTGGGCGGCGGCCAGCCGCTCCAGCATCGGGGCGGATTTCTCCGTGCCGACGTCCTTCAGGACGCGGCAGGCTTCGATCCGGGCCTCGGGCGCCGCGGCGCTCTCCACGAACGCCGAGAGCGCGGGCTCGGCCCCTTCGCCCCAGGCTCGCAGGACGCGGACGGCCTGGCTTCGCCGCCGTTCGTCGTTCAACATCGCCACCAGCGGTGCGGCGTCGGCCCCCTCGGGGCCCAGCCTGGCGAGCGTCTCGAACAGGTCGTTCTCCAGGCCGTAGTCGGGGGAGTCGACCTTCGCGAGGATCGCCGAGAACGCCTCGGGGCCGCCCCAGACGCCGGTCGCCTGGACGGCCGCCTGCCGGGCCGAGGCGTCGGGGTCGTCCAGGCGGGCGAGCAGGGCTTGCGCCACCTCTCCCCGTTTCGATTCGATCGGGGCCCCGTCGCGGAGGGCCTCCGCGGCGGCCCGGCGGCGGTCGGCGGCTTCCGACTTCAGGTCGGCGAGCGCCTTCGCGACGTCGCCGTCGGCCATCGCGATCATGGCGGTCGGCGCGACGGCCGGGAACCGCAGCGCCCGCTCCCGCTCGGCGCCGGACAGCAGCCGGCATTCCACCCGGATGGGGAGCCTCGCCGTCGTGTTCTCGGAATTCTGGACGGCCTCGCCCCGGAACTCGAACCCGGTGGCGACGCCGGCGGCGGGGTCGAAGGTGTAGGTCCCGTGGCCGGTGATCGCCAGCCGAGGGCCCGCGCCGGCCGTCTCATCGGTGGCGAACTCATAGTCCTTGGCGATCGTCTCGCGGCCGCCGGCCGATTCGCGCGCGTACCGGATGGTCTCCTTCGCCGACTGCGTGTCGACCTCGACCTGGGCCGGCGCGGGGGCCGGCGCGGCCCGCCGAAGCCCGCCGAAGCGGCCGGATCGGGGCGATCGGCCGGGGCGGAGGCGCGAGGCGGCTCGGCGCTCGAACAGGCTGGGGCGTTCCAGGTCGAACGAGGGGCGCGCGCCCGGCGTGACCTTGGTGATCTGGAGCGCCACCGGCCGTTCGTCGGTCCAGCGGTCCTCGCCCGGCTCGGGGAGCGGCGCGATCGGCAGCAGGGCCAGGTCGCCCAGCAGCGGCACGGGGAGGCCGCCCTTGAACTCGTCGTCGACGTCGCCCGCGTCGTCGATCTGGAATTCGACGTTCGTCGGCCCGCCCGGCGCCTGCACCTGGACGTCGCCGCCGCGCTTCGGGTCCTTGGGGCCGCGACGGCGGACCAGCCAGCCCCGATGGGCGAGCGTCGCCTCGCCGGCCTGGGGGTCGGCCGCCTTCACGCGGTAGATGCTGCTCCCCTCCAGGGCGATCCGCTCGTCGCCCGCGTCGTAATCGACCCTGACGCCGTAGACGTAGGTCTCTCCCGGCTTCCATCCGTAGCGGAGCGCCGCCGTCGCCGGGGCGTCCTCGGCCGATCCGCCCGGCGAGGTCGCGGCGGCGAGCGCGACCTTCAGGGCCTCGACCGGCACGCAGAACGCGGTCGATTCCAGCCGGCCGGCCTTGCGGGTCGCCACGCCCACGACCTTCCCCTCGCCGTCGAGCACCGGCCCGCCGGAGTTGCCGGGATTGATCGCGATCGACATCTGATAATAATCCTGGCCGTCGATCTGGGCCTTGGTGCTCATCAGGCCGCGGCTGACGGCGTTCTCCAGGACCAGGTCGTCCCCCATGCCGGGGTTGCCGATCACCAGGACGTCGTCCCCCTTCACGAACGGGTACGATTCGGCGATCTCCAGCGGCGGCAGGTCGGTCGCCGCCTTCAGGAACGCCAGGTCGCGCCGACGCTCGCGCGCGACGACCTCGGCCTTGAACGGGCCCCGACGCCCCTCGGGGGCCGACGGGAAGCGGACTTCCAGTTGATCGGCGGGGACGCCCTCGACGACGTGGGCGTTGGTCGCGATCAGGCCGGGGGCGGCCACGAACCCCGTCCCCACCTTCCCCCCGCCTCGCACCAGCGCCACCGACGGCTCGACCTTCGCGACGATCTCCGCGGCCGTCTTCGGCCTCGCCGGCGCCCGGGATGCCTCCGTCGCGGGGGCGGGCGCCGGGGCCGGGGCGGGCCGGGGCGGTGAGGCCGCCGGCGGCTCGGCCTGGCAGCCGCCGAGCGCCAAGGCCAGGGCGAGCAGCGACGCCTCGCCCGCCGTTGGGGGGGAGTTCCGACGTGACATGGCCGCGTGACTCCGATCGAGAGATGGGCGCGGAGCGACCGGGACGCCTGCGGCGCCGCGATCGACGGCCGAGCCTCATGGCCGGGGCGACAGTTGGTGAAGCGAATTTAATGCCGCCCCTCGCGGCCTGCAAGCGAGAACCCGGAATCGGCGTCAGTCGAAGAGGATCCCCTTCAGGTCGAGCGTGAAGCCGGGCAGGACGCCCTCGCCGGAGAGCGTCGCGGGCCTCGTCAGGACCTCGACGTCCCGCCCCGGCCGATGGATCTCCACCGTCCGCGCCACCGGGTCGATCAGCCAGGCCAGGCGCACGCCCTGGGCGATGTAGTGCGCCATCTTGGCCCGTAATTCCCCGGGCGCGTCGCTGGGCGAGCGCAGCTCGGCGACGAAGTCGGGGGCGATCGGCGCGAAGCGGTCCTGCTCGGCCGGCGTGAGGCGATCCCAGCGCTCCCGGAGGGCCCAGGCCGCGTCGGGGGCCCGGACGGAACCGTCGGGCAGGGTGAATCCGGTCGAGGAGTCGAAGCCGACGCCGAGCCCCGCCGCCTCGTTCCAGATCCACAGCCGGGCGCCGAGCGTCAGGTTGCGTCGACCGCCGCGGGAGGAGGCCGGTGACATGACGATCACTCCTCCGTCGGCCTCGCGTTCCAGGCGCAGGTCGGGGTTCGCGGCGCAGAGGGCCGCGAAGTCGTCGGGGCCGACCCGGATCCGGACCTGGCGCGGCACGTCGAACGTCGTCGCATCCGGGGGCCGGGGCGAATCGAGGATGGTGGTCGTCACGGGCCGGCCTCCCTCAGTCGAAGAGGATCCCCTTCAGGTCGAGCGTGAAGCCGGGCAGGACGTCCTCGCCGGAGAGCGTCGCGGGGGCGGCCGGGATCTCGGGCTCCCGCCCCGGCCGATGGATCTCGACGGTCTTCGTCTCCGGGTCGATCAGCCAGGCCAGCCGGACGCCCTGGGCGATATACTCGGCCATCTTGGCGCGCAGGGCCGGAAGCGAATCGCTGGGCGAGCGCAGCTCGGCGACGAAGTCGGGGACGATGGCGGAGAACCGGCGGCGGTCGTCGCGGGGGACGCGGTCCCAGCGATCGCGGGCGATCCAGGTCACGTCGGCGGCCCGCACGGCGCTGCTGGGCAGCGTGAACCCGCCGGAGGAGTCGAACAGCTTGCCGCGCCTTTCGGCCTTGTTCCAGATGCCGAGCTGGACCAGCAGTTCCGCGTTGCGATCGCTCGAATCCATGCCGGCCGGGGCCATGACGATCAGTCCTCCATCGGCCTCGCGCTCCAGGCGCAGGTCGCGGTTGGCGGCGCACAGCGCGGCGAAGTCGTCGGGCGAGACCTTCAGGCGGACGTCGGCCGGGACGGCCAGGGTCGTCGCGGGCTCGACGGCGGTCGGGGTCGGCTCCAGGATCGTCGCGGCCATGCTCGCGGCCCTCCCTCGCGGATCGGATCGACGGGCGCGCACCGCCCCCGTGGGCATCGTAGGGGCGGGCGGCGAGGGGCGTCAAGGCGGGCTCACGCCAGGATCGCCTGCACCGGGTTCTGGTCGAGGACGCCGGTCAGGCGCATGTCCAGGCCCTGGGACTTGAAGGTCAGGCGGCGGTGGTCGATGCCCATGCAGTGGAGGATCGTGGCGTTCATGTCGTGGATGTGGACGGGGTCCTTCACGACGTTGTAGCTGAAGTCGTCGGTCTCGCCGTGGACGACGCCCTTCTTGACGCCGCCGCCGGCCATCCAGATCGGGAAGCACTTGGGGTGGTGGTCGCGGCCGTAGTTGTCGCGGCTGAGCGGGCCCTGGCAGTAGATCGTCCGGCCGAACTCGCCGCCCCAGATCACCAGCGTGTCGTCCAGCAGCCCGCGCTGCTTCAGGTCGGTGACGAGGGCGTAGGTCGCCTGGTCGACGTCGCGGCACTGGGCGGGCAGCTCGTTGGCCATGTTGCCGTGCTGGTCCCAGCCCCGGTGGAAGAGCTGCACGAACCGGACGTCCCGCTCGGCCAGGCGGCGGGCGAGCAGGGCGCAGCGGGCGAAGGTCCCGGGCTTGTGGACGTCCGGGCCGTACATGTCCAAAATGTGCTTGGGCTCGTCGGAGATGTCGGCCAGCTCGGGGACGCTGGTCTGCATCCGGAAGGCCATCTCATACTGCGCGATGCGGGCCTGGGTCTCCGGGTCGGCGAACGAGTCGTACTCCTTCTGGTTCAGGCGGTTGATCGCGTCGAGCGACCGCCGGCGGACGGAGGCGTCCACGCCCGAGGGGTTGGACAGGAACAGCACCGGGTCGCCGTTGGCCCGCAGGGCGACGCCCTGGTGCTTGCTGGGGAGGAACCCCGCGCTCCAGAGGCGGTTGTAGATCGCCTGGGGGGACGCCTTGCTCGACCACGACGGCGTCATCACGACGAACGACGGCAGGTCCTGGTTCATCGTCCCCAGGCCGTAGCTCAGCCACGCGCCCAGGCTGGCGCGGCCGGGGATCTGGTTGCCGGTGCAGATGTAGGTGACGGCCGGGTCGTGGTTGATCGCCTCGGTCCAGGTCGTCTGGATCAGCGCGATCTCGTCGACGATCTTCGCCGTCCACGGCAGCAGCTCGCTGACCCACATGCCGGACTGGCCGTGCTTCTCGAACTTGTACTTGGTGGGGGCGATCGGGAACCGGGCCTGGCCGCTGGTCATGGTGGTCAGGCGCTGGCCGTTGCGGATCGACTCGGGGAGGTCCTTGTCGAACATCTCGGCCATCTTCGGCTTGTGGTCGAAGAGGTCGAGCTGCGACGGGCCGCCGTTCATGTGCAGGTAGATCGCGCGCTTGGCCTTGGGGGCGAAGTGCGGCAGGCCGGGGAGGCCGCCGGTCGCGGTCGGCAGCTTGGGGGCGGCGGGGTCGGCGCCGGGGAACGCCAGGCCCTCGCGGGCCAGGAGGTCGGCGAGGGCGGCGGCCCCGAAGCTCATCGCGCCGGCGCGGGCGAAGAAGCTGCGGCGGGTCTCGACCTGGACGTGCTCGCGGATCGGGTCCATCGGGAGGGCTCCGAGATTGCGGGCGGTCAGCCCTTGGTGACGACCTCGTCGAGGTTCAGGATCACGTTGCCGATCATCGTCCACGGCGCCAGCTCGCGGGGGTCGAGCGCCGGGTCGGGCCCGGTGGCACCGGTCTCGATCAGCGCCTTCGCCTGGTCGGGCTTGTCGGCGTAGTGGGCCGTGAAGTCCTTCAGGGCGGCGGCCAGCTCGGCCAGCTCGGCGGCCTCGGGCGCGCGGCCGGCGGCGATGCGGAACATCCGGGCCAGGCGCTCGTCGGTGGTCCCGGCGGCCTCGCGGAGCGTGCGCTCGGCCAGGGCGCGGGACGCCTCGACGTACTGGGGCTCGTTGAGCAGCAGGAGCGCCTGGAGGGGCGTGTTGGTGCGCTCGCGGCGGACGCGGCACGATTCGCGGCTGGGGGCGTCGAGCGTGGCCATCTGCGGCGGCGGGGCGGTCCGCTTCCAGAAGGTGTAGAGGCTGCGGCGGTGGACCTTCCGCGGCCCCTCGTCGGCCTGGAAGACGCCCGTGTCGCTGCCGACGTAGGCCACGGCCTCCCACAGGCCCGACGGCTGGGGCGGCTTGACGCTGGGGCCCCCCATCTCCTCGACGAGGATGCCGCCGGCGAAGAACGCCTGGTCGCGGAGCGTCTCGGCGTCGAGCCGGAACCGCGGCCCGCGCGCGAGCAGGCGGTTCTCCGGATCCTTCGCCAGGCCCTCGGGCGTGGCCTTCGCCGACTGGCGGTAGGCGGCCGTGGTGACCAGCCGCCGCATCATCTTCTTGACGTCCCAGCCCTCCTCGCGGAACGTCGAGGCGAGCCAGTCGAGCAGCTCGGGGTGGCTGGGGGGCTCGCCCTGGGCGCCGAAGTCCTCCGACGTCTTCACGAGGCCGACGCCGAAGACCTGCTGCCAGAAGCGGTTCACGGCCACGCGGGCGGTGAGCGGGTGCTCCGGCGCGACCAGCCAGCGGGCCAGGCCCAGGCGGTCGGCGGGGGCGTCGGACGGGAGCGGGGGCAGGAACGCGGGGACCACGCGGCCCACCTGGTCCTTCGGCTGGTCGTACTCGCCGCGGTTCAGGACGAACGCCGGCTTCGGCTCGCCCGCACGCTCGCGGAAGATCAGGGTGGTGGAGACCTGGTCGTCCAGCTTCTTCCGCTCCATCTCCGCCTTCGCGACCTCGTCGCGGATCGGCCCCACGGCCTTCTCGACCTCGGACCAGCCGGCGGCGAGGAACAGGTCGATCAGCTTCTTGCGCTCCTCCTCGGACCGCTGTCCGCGGGGCTTCTTGAGGATCGCCTTCACGTCGTCGGCCAGGCCGGCGCCGTCGTCGGCGATGCGGTCGCGGATCCAGGCGGTGAGGTTCGGGTAGGCCCGGCCCTCCTGGGGCGTCCAGGTGCGCAGGCCGGCCTCGTCGAAGTAGGCGACGCCGTCGAACAGCGTGAAGGCCCAGCCCTCGATCACCGTCCCGGGGGCGATGTCGAGCTGCGCCGTCGGCACTTCCAGCCGGGCCCACTCGCCGTCGGCCGGCAGGTCGCCGATGCGCAGGCGCTCGACGGTCGCGTCCTTGCCCCAGTCGATCAGGTTCTCGCCCCAGATGGCGCGGCGGGCCCACTGGCCGCCGACCTTCCACTGGAGCATCACCTCCCGCGGCGGGTTCTTGGGGTCCAGGTAGACGTGGGCGAACAGCGAGTCCCCCTTGCCCACCTTGAGCTTCGGCCCGTTCGCCTCGACGATCTTCTGCGTCAGGCCCTTGGCCTCGATCCGCAGCGAACGCCGGCCCGACTTGACCGGGTGGCTCGCCTTGCCGACGAAGTCGCCGGTCCCGCTGGCCGCGGCGCCCGGGGGCGGGGCGTCGTCGATCCAGGCGAAGTCCTCGCGGGCGACGACCTCCGGCCGCGCGTCGTCCGCCTTGGGGTCGTAGCCCGCGGCGAACCGCTTCGCCTCGGCGTCGACCTTCGCCTTCAGCTCGACGACCTTCGCGTCCAGCGCCTTCATCTTCTCGGCCTGCTCGCGGGTGGGCGTGGGCAGGAACGGCTCCCAGCGCGACCTGTTGCCGTCGAGCGCCGGGCCGTCGATGTTGTTGAAGAAGGCGAAGAACTGGTAGTACTCTTTCTGGCTGATGGGGTCGTACTTGTGGTCGTGGCAGCGGGCGCAGGCGACCGTCAGGCCGAGGAAGACGGAGCCGTTGGTGTCCACCTGGTCGCAGACGTTGCGGGTATACACCTCCTGCTCGATCGAGCCCCCCTCGGCCGTCGAGACGTGGCAGCGGTTGAACCCGGTGGCGACGAGCTGGTCGGGCGTCGGGTTCGGCAGCAGGTCGCCGGCGAGCTGCTCGACGATGAACTGATCGAACGGCTTGTCGGAGTTGAACGCGCGGACGACCCAGTCGCGGTAGGCCCACATCTCGCGGAAGTTGTCCAGGTGCAGGCCGTGGGTGTCGCCGTAGCGGGCGGCGTCCAGCCAGTAGCGGGCCATGTGCTCGCCGTAGCGGGGCGAGTCGAGCAGGCGGTCGACGGCCTTCTCGTAGGCGGCGTCCAGGCCCTCCGCGGCGACGGCGGCGAGGAAGGCGTCGGCCTCGGCGATCGTCGGCGGCAGGCCGGTGAGGTCAAGCGTGGCGCGGCGGAGCAGGGCGGCCGGCTCGGCCGTCGGCGAGGGCTTCAGCCCCTCGGCCTCCATCCGGGCGAGCAGGAACGAGTCGACCGGGCCGCGGGCCCGGGCGGCCTCGGCGGGCTTCGGCGGCTCGGCCTTCTTGACCGGCTCGAACGCCCAGTGGCCGCTCCACGGGGCACCCTCGGCGATCCAGCGCTTGAGGACGTCGACCTGCGCCGGGGTGAGCGTCTTCCCCGACTTCTTCGGGGGCATCAGCATCTCCTCGTCGTCGGTCTCGACGCGGAAGACGAGCCCGCTCTCCTCCAGGTTCCCCGGGACGACGGCGGCGTCGCCCGACTTGAGCTTGGCGATCGCCCCCTCGTGGGTATCCAGGCGCAGGCCGGCCTTGCGCTCCTTCTCGTCGAAGCCGTGGCAGGCGAAGCAGGCGTCGGAGAGGATCGGCCGGACGTCGCGCGCGAAGTCGACCTTCGCCTTCGTCGGCGAAGGCTCGCCCGCCGCGGCCGTCGCCGTGGCGAGCGCCGCCGCCAGGGCGGACGCCGCGAGGAGTCGAATACCCAAGTCCATGAGGGGGGCCTCCCGAGGGGGCGGGACGGATCGTCGGCGGGGCGAGGGCGGGTTTAACACCCTTTCAACTTTACCATCGCCCCGGCCCGCCGGGGAAGGCTCTTCCGGGCCGCCCGGCCTCGTGCGACCTTGGGATGAAGTTCGCTCTGGAGTGCCCCCCACCGAGGAGGTCCGACCATGTCCCACGGGCCGCCCGAACGAATCGCGATCGACCCCGACGAGCATGCCGCCCGGCACGTCGGCCGCGCCGCCGACGGCCGCCGGTTCTTCCTGACGAACCCCTTCGAGCCGGCGAGCCGGGTCGGAGCCCTCGACGGCGGCGAGTTCGTCGCCCTCTACCTGTTCGACGCCCACGGCTCGCTCGTCGAGGCCAGGATCGACGCCCTCGGCCCTCGCGCGACCCTCGACGAAGATGCGGCGAAGGCCCTCGTTCGGCGTCGATTGGAGGAGCTTGGCGAGGTCTCCTTCGAACGGATCGAGGTCGCCCCGTTCGCCGTCGAGCGATTCGGGACGACCTTCGGCTTGATCCCCCGGGGGCCCGCAGATGAGGACGACGAGTGGGTCGTCGAGGCCCAGCCCGGGAACTCCATGGCCTTCTACGAGCCCTGGGATTCCGGCGACTACGACACCTGAACGCCCCCCCGGCGGCGTCGCGCCCGCAGCGCCGTCGCCAGCCCGGCCCCGGCCGCGACGGCCGCCATGGCGATCGCCGACGGCTCCGGCACCGCGCCGCTCGACGCCGTCACGTAGCCCGAGGTCACCAGACGATTCCCCGCGTTCCACTGGTGTTCGGACGAGGGCCCGTTCGTGATGAAGTTCGTGATCCCCGACGTCGACAACGGCGAGGCGAAGACCAACTGGAGCTCATACTGGGACCCGGAGAGGTCGATCCGGAACGAGTTGGGGAGGAATCCTTCGTGGACGCTGCCGGCCTGCGTGTAATTCACCTCGGCGAAGTTGAACGTCAGGCCGGTGGTCTCCGGCGCGACGATGTTCGCGGCCAGAAGCGAATCCCGGGCGTCGTTGAGGGTGAAGGTCCCCGTCAGCGCGCCGGCGGACTCGCCGTACATGTCCTTGAGCTGCACGTCGTGCAGCGTGTACACGATGGCCGCGGACGATCGGGCATACGTCGACGACAGGACGAGCAGGGTCAGGACGGACGCTCGGACCAGATTCTTCATCGCGTGATTCCTCGAGGATGGCCACGGCCGCCTCGACCGCGGGACGCCGGCTCGCGATCGTGCGTCCCTCCATCGATGACTCTACGCTCGCCTCCAGGCCCTCGGACGTCGACGCGGCGTGGAATCGACGCGTTGCGGCGTGGCGGCGGCGCGCGCCGATCCCGTCGCACGCCCGGCGGCGGGCGAGGGAATTCCGAAATATCGGGTGATTCCTGGAATCTCTCGGCCACCCCGGGGGACCGCACCTGAGGTGGATCGCCGTCCCTTGACGATTCGGAAGCCATCGATCGGGAGGCCCGACCCGCCCGAGGCCAGGCCACGGGACGCGTCCGCGCCCGACGGCCCCGGCTGCATCCCTTGCGACGAGCCGAGGATGGCGAAGAAGCCCGGGGCGTCCCGGATTCCAGGGCGACCGTGCTGGTCGCTTTCTCATCAGAACCGGGACGGGCAGGCACCCTGCGGCGGTCGAGAGGCGTCGCGGCGTGGAGGGAGTTTCGGCCGCTTGAGCGATAAACCCCGATCATGCTTACAGGTCCGGCGACCCTCGCCCGGCGGGCGGGGGGGATGTCGGGCGTCCTCCTATCCTGCCTAATTTCGGGGTCGAAAAATTGTGGCCATGCCTATGCCCTCGCGGGGGAAGATGGCCCGCAGGGCAATACTGTTCGGCACAAGATTTGGGCTATGGACCGACGCCCCCTCTCCCGACGGGCATAGATATGGCCACAACTTTTCGACCCGGAATCCGGGGGAGATAGGCAAGCCCTGAATCGCCCCGGAGCGCCGATTCATCCCCTCTCCCGCCGGGAGAGGGCGGCCGCGCAGCGGCGGGTGAGGGTCGTCGGGGCGCGGAGGGCATGCCGGGCGCGCCGGGCGTCAACCGAGGCTGTCTCAACAGGTCCGACGACCCTCACCCGGCCCTTCGGGCCACCCTCTCCCGGCGGGAGAGGGGACGTCGGCGTCGGGCCGGCCTTCGCCTATCTCGCCCGAATTCCGGGTCGAAAAGTTGTGGCCATATCTATGCCCGGCGGGAGAGGGGACATCCATCCTCGGTCAATTCTTGTGCCGAACAGTATTGGCCCGCAGGGCCGGATGAGGGGGGCGACCGGCGAGAAGGCCGTCGGGTCGCGGCGAAGCCCGATCAGGTGGGCCTTCGAAACCGAAGGGGCTCGTGCTTCGCCCCCCCCTCATCTGACCGCTTCGCGGCCTGTCCTCCCCCGCGAGGGGGGGGAGACCGTCGTCATCGCCCACCGCCCCAAAATCCGGGACGGTCAGGGAAAGAGGCCGCGCGGCCTCTTCGTTGGATCGGCCTTCCGTCGACCGGCGTCAGTCGAGCGGCTTGAGGGAGACGTTGCGGAACTCCACCGGGTCGTTGTGGCCGGCGAAGCCGAAGTAGCCCTTGGTCAGGTCCTTGCCCGGGTGCGGGGAGTTGGCCATGAACTCCGTCACCGTGCTCAGGTCGGCGTCGAGGATCGGCGTGCCGTTCAGCTCGACCTGGATCTTGGGGCCCTTGACCGTCACCTTCTCGTAGTTCCACTCGCCGACCGGGCGGAGGTAGCCCCGGTGCGCGGCGACCTGGCCGTAGGCCGAGCCATGCGCCTGGCGCGGGTCGAGGTTCTTGTACTGCTCGTGGCCGTCGTCGAGGACCTGGAGTTCGGTCATGCCGTGGTAGGCGGCGTCGCCCTGGCCGGGGTAGCGGATGGCCAGGCCGTTGTTGCCGGCCGGCGGGAGCTTGAACTCGAGGACGGCGGTGAAGTCGGCGAACTCCTTGTCGTAGTAGAGGACGCCGCCGTGGCCGGCCTTGCAGCGGATCGAGCCGTCGACGACCTCGTAGTTCTCGACGGAGCCCTTCCAGCCGGTCAGGTCCTTGCCGTTGGACAGCTCGAGGAAGCCGCCGGGGGCCTTGTCGATCTTGGCGAGGTAGGCGTTGGCCTCCTCGGGCTTGATCTCGCGGAGCTTGATGTTGCGGAAGCGGGTCTCGCTGCCGTGGGTCTGGAGCTGGATCGGGCCGACGGCGGCCAGGGGGAGCTTGCGGTCCCAGTAGTTCTCCATGATCGCGTCCTCGACGACGAGCTTGCCGTTGAGGTAGATCGTGGTGCGGGCGCCGACCTGGAGGATCCGCAGGGTGTTCCACTGGCCGAGCGGGTTGTCGGCGAAGACCAGGGGGTCCTTGCCCTTCGCGCCGGGGGAGTTGTTCCAGAGGCCGCCGGAGCCCTTGTCGGCGCCCAGGTTGAACTTGGCCTTCTCGGTGAAGTCCCAGATCTGGACCTGGGGCGTGCCGCGGAGGTAGATGCCGCTGTCGCCCAGGGGGAGGATCTTGTAGTCGACGAAGAACTCGACGTCGCCGTAGCCCTTGTCGGTGCTCATGAAGACGCCGTGGCCGTCGTTGACGATCTCGCCGTCCTCGACCTTCCAGTGCTGGGCGGCGTCGGCGGCGTCGGCGGCGAGCTTGGCCTTCTGCTCCTCGGCGCTCATCGCCTTGAACTTGCGCGGGTCGATGGTCGACTCGCCGTGCCAGCCGGCGAAGTCCTTGCCGTTGAAGATGGCCTGGAACGAGGGCTCCTCGTCGGCGGCGGCGGGCCGGCCGATCAGGGCCGCGGCGAGCGCCGTCAGGGCGAGCGACAGGTGGGGCTTCGTCAGCATCGGGTGGGGATCCTCGGGTGGTCGGTCCGGGTGGTGGGTCTTGGGAGGCGGGAGGTTCGAGGCGACGGGGGCCCGGCGCGACGGCCGGGCCCCCGCGTCGCGCCGCGTCAGGGGGCGGCGAAGGTGAAGACGTAGCGGCCGGAGCCGATCTCGGCGACGGTCTTGCCGGCCTCGGCGGCGGCCTTCGTCACGCCCTGCGCCTGGGCCAGCGCCACGCCGCTCTCGGCGACGGCGGCGGGGTCGGCGGCGGGGAGGACGACCTTGGCCGTCGTGTTGGGCGGGACCGTGACGTCGACGGTGGCGACGCCGCCGGCGCGCGTCCAGGTCACGGCGATCTCGCCGCGGACGCTCCGGTACGACGTGGTCGCGAACGTCAGCTTATCGGTGAGCTGGGGCTCGATCACGATCTTCTTGTAGGCCACGTCCGCCGCGTGGATGCCGCCGACGTTCTCGACGATCCAGCCGTAGACCGCGCCGAACGAGTAGTGCGCGAACGAGTTCATGCCCGGATCCTGGAACCCCTTGTCCGGGGTCCAGCCGTCCCAGCGCTCCCAGATGCTGGTGGCGCCGTGCCGGATCGAGAAGCCCCACGAGGGGAACGTGTCGTTGAACAGCAGCCGATACGCGACGTCCTGGCGGCCGATCTTGGAGAGGACCAGCATCAGGTCCTTGGTCCCGATGAAGCCGGTCGAGAGGTGCCAGTCCTTGTCCTCGATCCGCTTGACCAGCAGCTCGGCGGCCTTCTTCGCCCTCTCGCCGTCGACGAGGTCGTTGGCGAGGGCCAGGACGTAGCACGCCTGGGTGTCCCCCTTGACGACGCCGTCGTCGCCGACGTACGCCTTGTTGAACGACGCCTTGATCTTCTCGTAGACGTCGGCGTACTTCTTCGCGTCCTCGGCCTTGCCCAGCGCGGCGGCGGCCTGGGAGGTCAGCCGGGCGGCCAGGGCGAAATAGGCCGTATAGATGACGTCCTTGGGCGTGTCGGCGCCGATGCTCAGCCAGTCGCCGAAGGCGTGGTACTTCTCCGGCGGCAGCAGGTCGGGCGTGCTGCGGTTCACCAGGAAGTCGACGTACTTCGCCATCGACGGGTACTGGCGGGCGAGGACGTCCTTATCGTTGTAGACCTGGTAGATGGTCCAGGGGCAGACGACCCCGGCCTCGGCCCAGGCGGGGCCGCCGTCGTCGCCGGCGACCTTCACCGGGGCGACCATCGGGAACTGGCCGTCGGCGCGCTGGCCGTCGGTCAGGTCGACGAGCCACTTGTCGAAGAACGCCTGGACGTCGGCGTTGAGCGTGGCCGTCTTGATGTAGACCTGCGCGTCGCCCGTCCAGCCCAACCGCTCGTCGCGCTGGGGGCAGTCGGTCGGGATGTCGATGAAGTTCATCCGCTGCGTCCAGACGATGTTGCTGTAGAGCTGGTTCAGCATCGGGTCGGACGTCTGGAACCGGCCGACGACGGGCGTGGCGCTGGAGATCGCCAGGCCGACGACCGTCTCGGAGTTGGGCGGCGACTTCAGGCCGGAGACCTCCAGGTACTGGTAGCCGTGGAAGGTGAAGCGGGGGCTCCAGACCTCGTCCTCGCCGGTCCCCTTGCAGACGTAGGTGTCGATGCAGCGGGCCTCGCGGAGGTTGGTGGTGTAGATGGTGCCGTCCGGGTTGAGCCGCTCGGCGAACCGCAGGGTGATCGCCCGGCCGGCCTCGCCGCGGACCCGGATGCGGGGGACGCCGGCGAAGTTCTGGCCGTAGTCGATGACGTAGACGCCCGGCTTGACCTCGCTGTAGGTCTTCGCCCGCAGCTCCTGGTACGCCGTGACGGCCGGGCCGCGGTGGGCCTCGACCTTCGGGTCCATCTCGGAGCCGGTGTCCACGGCCGCCCACGACGAGGCGTCATACCCGGGGCGGTCCCAGCCGGACTTCTCCAGGCGGGCGTCGTAGGTCTCGCCCATGAGGAAGTCGGCCTCCAGGAACGGGCCGACGGCGGCCTTCCAGTCGGGGCCGGTGGCGATCACATCGGACGTGCCGTCGGCGTACTCGACGACGAGCTGCGCCTTGACGCGGGTCTTCTTGCCGTAGTGGTCGCGGACCTTGCCGAAGCCGACGTAGCCGCTGTACCAGCCGTCGGCCACGATCGCGCCGAGGGCGTTGGCCCCCTGGGCGACGAGCGGGGTGACGTCGTAGGTCCGGTACAGGACGCGCTTCGTGTAGTCGGTCCAGCCCGGGTTGAAGAGGTCGTCGGAGACGCGGGAGCCGTTGAGGTGGACGTCGTGGATGCCCAGGGCCGTCGTGTAGACGGTGGCTCGCTTGACGGGCTTGGAGACCTGGAACTCCGTGCGGAGGAGGGCGGGCTTCGGCAGGACCAGCTTGGTGACGGTGAGCTTGCCCCAGGGGCCGTCGCCGTAGTTCGCGACGACCTCGGCGGCGGGGAGGCCGGCGACGTCGATCTCGCGGCTGTGCCAGTTCTGGCCCGGGTCGGCGACCGACTTCCAGGAGGCGTCGGTGACGTTCTCGACGACGCGGCCGTCCTTCAGCTTGACGGTCAGCCGGGCGATCAGGCCGGCCGGGCTGGGGGCGCCGTTCTCGACCTCGACGCGGAGCTTGTTCTTGCCCGGCCTCACGGCGCGGAGGGCGTCGACCTGGAGCGGGACCTTGTGGCTGGTGCCGGCGGCGATCAGCTCGCCGTTGACGGTGTAGCGGTGCGAGTCGTCGGCACCGGCGAGGAGCGTGGCCTCGGCGATGGGCGAGTCGGCGGGGACGTCGAACTCGGTGACGAACAGGCGGTGGGCCTTGGGCTTGTCGCCCCCCTTGTCGTCGGCGTGCCAGATCCACTTCGCGGCGCCGAAGTCGGCCTCGACGGCCGCGGCCTTGTCGTCGCGGGCGGCGTCGTAGCCGATCCACCGGGCCTTCCAGTCGGACGGGTCGAGCAGGCCGACCGTCCACGAGGCCGGGGCGCTCCAGTCGGAAGGCTGACCCGCGCCGTCCCACAGCCGGACCTTCCACAGAGCCTTCTGGCCGCTCTTGAGCGGGGCGCCGGCGTAGGCGACGCCGGTGGTCTCGTCGCTCTGGACCTTGCCGGAATCCCAGAGGTCCCCCTCGTCGGCGGCGAGCTTGGCCGCGTCGGAGGAGACGACGACCTGGTAGGCCGACTGGACCTCGCCGCGGCGGGAGGAGGCGACGAGCCAGCTCAGCCGGGGGTTGGTCGCGTCGACGCCCAGCGGGTCGACCTTGGCCTCTACGCGGAGGTAGGCCGGCGAGAACGCCAGGCCGTCCGCCGGGGCGGCGGCCTGCTGCGCCCGCGAGGGCGACGCCGCGGCGCCCGCCAGGGCGGCGGCCAGCAGGGCCCGCCCGAATCTGCGATTCAACATGGTTCGATTCCTTTTCCTGCGACTCCGGGAGAGGATGCGCGTCAGGCTCCGGGCTTCTCGGGGGCCTGGGCCGGGGCGGCCTCGGACGCGGTCTCGGGGGCCAGGGCGTTGCCCCAGCCGATGATGACGGTCGATCCGATCAGCACGGCCAGCGTGAGCGCCACCAGCCGCTTGGTCCGGGCGCTGGTCCCGGTCCACTCCTTCAGGGCGATCCCCCAGAGGGTGCTGAAGATCATGATGCTGGCCATGTGCAGCGTCCAGCTGGAGAAGCCGAAGCGCCCCATCTGGCTCTCGCCCATGGTGTAGAAGAAGAACTGGAAGTACCAGGTCACGCCCGCCAGGGCGCTGAAGAAGTAGTTGGCCAGCAGCGGGACGGGCTGCGGCCCGCCGGCGTCCGGGCCCTCGCCGAGCCCCGGGGCCTGGAGGGCGGCCTCCTCGGCCGGGGCGTCGGTGGGGTTCTCCAGGATCTCGTCGCGGCCCGTCGGGCCGACGGGCCGGGTGACGGGGCTGAGGTACTGGTAGGCCGAGCGGTTCTTCCAGTGGAGGAACGCGCACCACAGGAAGTTGGTCGTGAAGCCGCCGGCCATCACCACGATCAGGGCCGGCAGCCCGCGCCACAGCTCGCCGGTGCCGTGGGCCGCCCCGATCGCCTTGATCGGCCCGGCGGCCTCCAGGCCGAACGAGAAGCACGCGCTCATGATGCCCGAGAAGGTCGCGACCGCGATCCCCTTCTTGAAGTCGAACTCCTTGATGGAGGCCCGCTTGGCCTCCTCGGACATCTCGCGCTCCTTCGACATCCCGGCCATGCCCGCCACGGCGATCCCGGCCATGCAGACCAGCACGCCGAGCAGGATCACCTGGCCGGAGAACGTCGGCAGGACGGTCGTGAACAGCTCCCCCTTCACCAGGGGCGGGATCAGCGTGCCGAACGCCGCCGTGTACCCGAGCGCCACGGCCATCCCCAGCGACATCCCCAGGTAGCGCATGGTCAGGCCGAACGTCAGCCCGCCCATGCCCCACAGGACGCCGAACAGGTACGTCAGGCCCAGCGTCCCGGCCGGCGTCTCGCCCAGCACCG
>Ga0209958_1000510_pt1 | contig 65933 bp, 68 predicted proteins | sample ThiBio_inoc_plan_FD_183942 | JGI IMG/M metagenome (GOLD analysis project Ga0209958, IMG submission 183942) | Wastewater bioreactor microbial communities from Cape Town, South Africa - Thiocy_inoc_plan (SPAdes) | ecosystem: Engineered > Bioremediation > Thiocyanate > Unclassified | place: South...
ACCGGCTTCCTGTTCCTTCAGGATGCCAATGATCTGTTCCTCGCTGAACCGGCTGCGCTTCATAAGTCCGTCTCCGTAGATGGCGGACTCTACCCAAATTTGGAGGAGTTTTCCGGTCTCAGGTCACATCCCCAACACGTTATCTGGTGCGCCTCGCCCCTGACCATGGCCTGGGCGCGGTCGGTCTTCCCGCTGGTGGCCGACTGCCCGGTGGGGCCAAGCGTCGAGGATCAGCTTGTTCATGGACCGATGCAGTGCGCCCGCACAGCTGCCCGCGCAGAAACGGGCGAACTGGCGACACTCTGCGGGGAATTGGAGCGCGGCGTGTTGGCCGCGACCAAACCTCGCGAGCAAGCCCTATGGGATGCGTTGGCGTGCGACCATCTACCGTTTCCCGATCAACCGCCCTGGATCAAGGGCGCGGTGGCCGGAACGGTCACATTGCACACGCAGTGCAGTGCCGCCGAGGTGATGGCCGCTGCACCGCGCTATCAGGGCATTGGTGATGCTGTGTTGGGGGCAATGACGCCGGGCACCGTCGCGTTGTCGTTCCTGCGTCGCCGCATTGGGCTACTGGCCGAGACCGAAGGCGTTGCCCCGCTGCTTGATCTGCTGATGGAGACCCACATGCTGATCGCCCACGCGAATGTCTGCTACATCAGCGAACCGCCGGTACTGATCGACGAACAGGGCGCGTATTACGTCGATGGCTGGGAATTGGGCTGCTGATGGCCGTTCTCTACCTTGATATCGACGGCCCATTGCTGCGATCCGCCGTGCCCGGCGCGGTGTGGAACGCGGGTTGGGAAGTCGCCCCGCACGCAGAGACGTTCCTGCGCTGGGCCATTGGCCGCCATACGCCGTTCTGGCTGACCAACCGCGACCGCTCGGGATCACATGCGGGCATCCTGCGAGCGTTCTGCGAATGCAGGAATTGGGATGATGCGCTTGAGCCGCTGTTGCTGCGAATAACGCCCCTCCGCTGGGACGCATCCAAGGCAGCGGCCATCGACATGCAGGCCGATTTCTATTGGATCGAAGACGATCCTGGCCCGTTCGACCGCATGCTATTGGAACAGCGGGGGCGGCGTGACCGCTGGATCGAGGCCAATACGGACGTGTTTCCCGATGCCCTGCCAGCGGTCATAGCCGTGATCGACGTTTTGACCGAACCAACGCCGAGTTAAGCCACGCGCTGATCTGCGCGGTCCAATATGGCCAGCAACCACGTTGCCTGCTTTAACGTCATGGTGTTTTTCCTGCGTTCCCGCAGTTGATAGTCCATGTCCATGAGGAACTTCGCCTCATTGGGTTTCAGCGATTGTGCGTGGTGCTTCATCCGATTCCATAATGCGCTGAGTACTTCCCGCTTTCCCTTATTGCTCAATGTCACGTGCATGTGTGTTGTCCTTGAATGGGTTTGACGCTCAACTGGCGTTGAGCGGCATCAGCTCAGCGCCATTCCAGCTCTGCTGGTCTGCGCTTTCACTGCTGCGATCTATGAAAAGCATCTGAATGAATTAATTGAACGAAGTGAACTGAACTGAACTGCATTTCCGGACAGTCACATTTCTCCCCCCGCTGACAGACTTCGGAAACCAAGACGCACGCGCGGTTGCGCGATACGTCCCCCGAGAACTTCAAAATCGAAATCGACATTGAAGCATCTGCCAGCGGGAGGAGAGGTAACGGTGTTTTCCGTCCAGTTGTGTAATTCGTTCCAGTTAAAGCGGCGCCCGAGTTTCTTTACCTATGGGAACGCCTCTCCAGGGCGGTTAAGCCCAGCGCGGTTATGCGGTTGTTCGCAAGCAGCTACGGGAATGCGTACACATGCATTCGCGTTAAGTCCGTTTCGGTGGCTTATTCCGTGTTGCGCTGACAGCGCTTACACGCCCTCATTGGCCGTAGCTTCAGCCGTCCATCACGTGACCCAGATGTCGGCCGATCCTTGATACACATGGGCCGCCGCCCGGTGGGTATTGCGCGTGTTGGGTCAGCGGGGTTCTCTTACTGTAGTTTCAGAGCAGCTCTTTGGTTTCTGTGTCGCAGCCCCTGGTGTGGACCCTATGTTGTGTGCCGTCTCCAGCACTATTGAATTTTAAGTGATCCGCAGTCAGATCGCCAAATTCGAAATCGTCTAAGGATGGCGGTTCTTTGCCGCAGCAAGGGTGCCAGCAATGGCCGCCTCGATGACTTCCTGTAACGTTGCTGGTTTCCTGTCGAAGCCCAGCGTGATGGTTCTCGATCTTTTCATGTTCCGCGCTCAATTGGGTTGCTGCGTGTGCAGTTATTTATGACGGGAGCGCATTATCGATATCGGGGGCTCACAGATACGCGGCAAAAAAAGGTTTGATATACTTTGTCTTATCCATGCTGCCGAAGACGCGTATCGCAAGGCCACCATTGCGCGTTCGCATGGCGAGATGGCTAACCACGCCTATTTGCCCGTCTGAAATGCCAACAATTTTCGACAAGGACATCCCCATCAAGAAAGTTTCCTCTTCCTTGGCATGAAGGACTAGCGTGCGCTGCGCGTTGGCGAACTCTCTCCAAGCATCGGACTGAGGCTGCCAACCAGCAGGTATAAATTCTCCTTCAATTTCACAGAACACGTTGCCGGTATTTGCCCTGGCCGCACACCACGCCTCGTATTTGTCTCTATACAATTTTTTCCCGTCGCTGAGTTTCTGCGCAATGTATCGGTATTTTTCCTCCTGCGGGAGCGTATACGAAGCCGCTTCACCGGCAACGCGAGACCGCCGTTTTGCTATGTCGATACCAATGCTCAAGTTTGGGAGGCCCACCTTTTCCAGTATTGATCCAAAATTGAAGTTTGGCTTCGCTGTAGCAGATGTTTCTCCGCTTCTTTCAGCTTTGGTCGTTACCCCGCTGAGCACAAGTCCGTCTGCTTGTGCAACGAAGCTATCCAGTACGGCGTCATCTCGGTACATCACTTCTCTCATCGCAGTCCTGCGCATCAATGGGAGCGACATCAACTAAACCATGATGCGTCTACAGGCGTACGTCCATGCTTTTGAAGTTTTGCGAGTGCGATACGGGTACGGGAGGCGGCTGAGCCATAAATACGCTGCACCGACAGCATATTGGAGACGCACATGATCCTCATCGAAGCCCGCGACACTCTCATGGACCTTGGCCTGACCGATTCCCAACTGGACTTCTCTGCCCGGTGGCTCGGCAAGCAGCCGTCCTACATGTCCTGCGTGGTGGCGCGCGGCCAGGAACCCAGCGCCGAAGCCCTATTGGCGCTGGCCGGGCGTGTAACCCGCGAGGCCATGCAGATGCGCCGCGTGTTCCTGCATGCCGAGGCTGCTGCCCTGGATGCGCTGAGTGCCAAGGTGTGGAATGAACTGTTGTCACGCTACGCAGGGCAGCCCGAGGCGGTGTGACCCAAAATTTGGCGTGAACTTACATGAAGTAAGTTCGCGGGATGCCTCTGCGCCGTCCGGCAGCGCCCGTACAGTGCTCTACGGTTTGGCCATAGCTGCGCAGGCATGGGCGCGACAAGTCGTGTTGTTCGGGCTTTTATGGACGTAACTGGTGCCCAAAGCGAATGAAGCCAGCGAGATCACGCCGCCGTTATCCTGGTCGCATTTTTCACTGCTCGGGTCGCAACCATCCGGCTGGCCGTCAGGTTCCGCGCGGCCCGAAGATGATGATCGTGGCGCCCAGGACGCAAGCCGCTGCACCGATGGCGTCCCAGCGGTCGGGGCGGCTGCCTTCAACCGCCCACATCCATGCCAGTGACGAGAGGATGTAGATGCCGCCGTAGGCCGCGTAGGCCCGTCCTGCGAAATCGGCCTCGATGCGGGTCAGCGCCCAGGCGAACAGGGCGAGGCTGGCCATGCCGGGCACCAGCCACAGCGGCGTCTTGCCCAGGCGCAGCCAGGCCCAGAAGGCGAAGCAGCCACCGATCTCCACGAACGCGGCCAAGATATATGTCGGAATGGTCCACATGTCAGGAGGCCAGGGCGTCGATGATCCGGCACTCAGCCACGGTATCGGCGCAGCAATTGGTCATCTCGCGCAGTGCATCCCGCAATCGACCAAGTTCTTCGATCTTTCGCTCGACCTCGGCTAGGTGCTCCGATGCCATGTGGTCGGCATCCTGGCAGGGGTTCTCGGGATGCTCGGCCAATCGCAGCAGCGCCCGGATGGCCTCGATATTGAAACCGAGGTTCCGGCCATTGCGGATGAACGACAGGCGCCGCAGGTGCTCCGGCCCGTACTGGCGATAGCCCGCTGCCGTGCGGTCGGGTTCGGGCAACAGGCCGATGCGCTCGTAATAGCGGATGGTCTCGATGTTCACGCCGGTCGCCTTGCTGAGCGCGCCGATGTTCATGGGCTTCGATCCCGTCATTTCCTGCTTGACCCTGTAGCGACTACAGACCGCACCCTACCACCAAGATGCTTGAGGAGGTAGGTATGGGTGCAGGTTGTTGCAGCAGCGGATGCCATGGCCCGTCGAGCGAGGTGGCGCCCCGCTTCCGCAAGGCGCTGTGGGCGGCCTTGGTGATCAACGCCGGGATGTTCCTGGTTGAGATCGTGGCGGGCGTGGCGGCGGGGTCCTCGTCCTTGCAGGCCGACGCGCTCGACTTCTTCGGCGACGCCGCCAATTACGGCGTCAGCCTGTTCGTGCTGGGCATGAGCCTGCGCCATCGTGCGATGGCCTCGGTGCTGAAGGGCGCGACCATGGGCGCCTTCGGCCTGTGGGTCATCGGCAATACCGGCTACCACCTTCTGACCGGCACCGTGCCCGAGGCCGCCGTGATGGGCGCGGTCGGTATCGCCGCGCTGGTTGCCAACGTGGTGGTGGCGGTGATGCTCTATGCCTTCCGCGACGGCGACAGCAACATGCGCTCGGTGTGGATCTGCTCGCGCAACGATGCCATCGGCAATCTGGCCGTTCTCGGCGCCGCGAGCGGTGTGTTCGCCACCGGCAGCGGTTGGCCCGACTTTGCGGTGGCGGGCATCATGGCCGCCCTGGCTCTCTCGGGTGCCGCCCAGGTGCTGCGCCATGCCCTGGCAGAATTGAGATCGGTCGCGGTGGCCACCGAATGATTGCCTGGACCAACCTGCGCTGGCTCTGGCTGTCCGCTGCGGTGGCGTCGGCGGACCTGGGCCTGAAACGGGTCATGGAGAAGATGTTGGCCGAAGCGTCCATGGAGGTGCTGCCGGTCTTCAGCCTCGCCCTAGGCTACAATCGGGGCATCTCGTTCGGCATGCTCGCCGACCTAGGAGGCTGGCAGCGATGGCCGCTGATCATCCTCGCTCTCGCAATCGCCATGGGACTAGCCGTTTGGCTCGCGCGCCAGCCCGTGTCCGGTGAGACCGCCTCCAAGTCCGCCCTTGCCTTGGTCATCGGCGGCGCCATGGGCAATGCAGTGGACAGGATGGCCTTCGGGCACGTCACCGACTTCATTCAACTTCATTGGGGAGGCTGGGCTTGGCCGACCTTCAACTTTGCGGATGTGGCGATCAGCCTGGGCGCTATTCTTCTGGTGGCATCAAGCTCACGCCGCGAATCTGCTTGAACGGAACGGACTCGGCGTCGCCGTCAAGCGCTACGCGCGGCGGCGGAGGGGATGCCAGTGGATCATTCGTGGTTCGGGCGCCCAAGGGTGGCGATGACACGGCACTCCGCAACGGAAGTGCAGCCACAATCGACAATCTGCTCCAACCGTTCACGCAGCCGGTCGAGTTCGGCCATCTTGCGGGTGACTTCGACTAGATGCTGTCGTGCCAATTCCCTGGCATCGGTGCAGGGTTGGTCGGGATGTGCGGCGAGCGTCAACAACGCCTTGATCTCGTCGATGCCGAAGCCGAGGGCACGCCCATTGCGGATGAAGGCAAGCCTTTCGACCGCAATCCGGCCATAGGAGCGGTAACCTGCGGCGGTCGGTTCCGGGCGAGGCAGCAGCCCGATGCGCTCGTAGTAGCGGATTGTCTCAGCCTTCACGCCGCTGACCTGGGCAAGGCGACCTATCCCGATGCCGTCGACCGACTTCACCATGGTGGCTTGACCTTGTAGTTGCTACAGGGTGCATCTTATCACCAGGGCGTTTTCTATGTCATTGCCGAGCGACGGCCGAGTGGTCGCCGCTGGCGACACCCGCAGAGGAGGATCGCCATGCTATCCAAGACATTGATCGCATCGATGCTGGCCGTGTCGCTCGGCCTCGGCGCCGCCTATGCTCAATCGCAGCCTGGACCGAACCAGCCGCAGGGTGGCTGGGGCATGGGGCCTGGCATGATGAACCAGGGCATGATGAACCCCATGATGGGCCAAGGCATGATGGGACAGGGCATGATGCCCGGCATGATGATGGGCGGCGGCATGGGTCCGTGCGGCATGATGGGAACCATGGGTACGAGCGGATCGCCTTTGACTGTCGATCAGGTGAAACAGAATCTGGGGCAGTGGTTGGCATGGCAAGGCAACCCGCGCCTCAAGCTCGGCGCCGTGACGGAGCAGAAGGATGGGACCGTTACCGCCGACATCACCACCCAGGAAGGCTCCTTGGTGCAAAAGCTGGTGATCGACCGCACCCATGGCTGGATGCGGCAAGCGCCATAGGCTGGTCAATGGCACAAGTTGTGCGATACTCAAAACAGCCATGGCTGGGGGCTTTAGTCTCCCGCCAGGGCTGGCAGTTCCATTCCCGATATTGGGAATGTCTGCGCACCGGCATTCCCAATCTTGGGGTCGTGCCGATGGTGCTGGCGCGGGGATGTAGGTTGGATGAGCCGTAGGGCGCTCGCGGGCTTGGGTATCGTAGTGACCTTGCTGTTCGGCTTGTTCGGACAACAAGCCCTCGCCCTTTGTGTGTCCAGCGACCACCGTGCCGTCGAGGTGATGGGTCATGCACCTTGCGGTCCCGCGCTTCAGCCGGATGGCGACGAACTTACCTCTCAGCCGCGCTGCGATGACACCCCCGTTGGCGGTGCCATGGAGGTCACCCTCCAGCAGGGCAAGCAGGGTGCGAACCATGTCATTCAATTGCCGGGCAACGGTACTTCCTTCCTCCCCGCAAGCGCTTCAATGCCGAAGCCGCCTCGGATGGGCACCCCTACTCGGATGGTGACCGCCCATCTCGATCTGCGCCTCCGCTCTCGGCGCACCATCGTTCTCCTAATCTGAGATCGTGCCAAGGGGCGGGTGATCTCGCCTCCCCCTTGAGCATCTAACTGGGCGACCAGGCTGCCTCTCGATGGCGGCTCCCTGGTGTTCCGCGATCTTCGACCTATGACCATTCAAATCCGCAGGAGAACCTCCATGTCCCACTTTTCTCTGGGCATCCTGGCTATCACAGGCACGCTGGTCGCCAGCCTGCCGACCGCCTATGCCGACGATCTCAAGGTGGAATCGGCCTGGGCCAGGGCATCGGCAGGTCGCAATGGTGCCGCCTTTGTCACCGTCTTCAATGGCGGCAACGCACCCGACCGTCTCGTTGGCGTCGCATCCCCGGTCGCGCCGGATGTCATGGTCCATCGCTCGTTCGAGGAGGGCGGCACCATGAAGATGGAGCACATCGCCGCCACCCCCATCGACGCCGGACAGCGCATCGAAATGAAGCCGGGCGGCTTGCACATCATGCTGGTCAACCTGAAGCAGTCCCTGAAGAAGGGCGATCAATTCCCGCTGTCGTTGACCTTCGAGCGCGGCGGCACCAAGGAAACGACCGTCACAGTCTATGGCCCCGGCGCCATGGAACCGAAGTAGCCAGTGGATGACGACATGAACAAGACAAAGACGAAAAGGCGCCAGGGCGCCGTGGGCGCCGCCGCAGCGGCATCGACCTCGGTGGGCGCGGTGTTGGAGAATGAGGAGATATGGAAGCTCCTCTTTGCCGCATGGCTCATCGCGCTTGGATCGACCCTGAGCGTGCTGTTTATCGGCGAGATCATGGGCCAGACCCCGTGCGTGCTGTGCTGGTATCAGCGGGCTTTCATGTTCCCGCTGGCGGTGATCCTCGCCGTCGCCTGCTTTCGGACGGATGGCGCGGTATGGCGCTACGGCATGCCGCTGGCCGTCATCGGCGCCGCCATCGCCATCTGGCACACGCTGGTCTTCACCGGGGTGGCGCCAACCGCCCTGGAACCCTGCGGGCAAGGCCCGTCCTGCTCCAGTGAAAACATGACAATCCTCGGCGGATTGCCGCTCCCGCTTCTATCCGTTGGCGCGTTCGGCGCCATCGCCGTTCTTCTGCATCTCGTTCGGAAAGGGGTCAGCGCATGACCAGACGTACCCTCGTTATCCTGACGGCCGTCATCGCCGTCAGCGTGTTCGCCGCCGCTGGCATGTGGTTTACCGGCAAGGATGCCGACAAGAAGGCGGGAGCGACCGTGGCCGACGCCAGCTTGCTGGTGCGCCCGCATTCACCGAGCTTCGGCCCCAGGTCGGCGCCGGTCACAATCGTCGAGTTCTTCGACCCGGCCTGCGAGACCTGCCGGGCGTTCTACCCCGTGGTCAAACGGATCATGGGTGAGTTCCCCGGCCAGGTCCGCCTGGTGGTCCGCTACACCCCGCTGCACCAAGGTTCGGACGAGGTGGTTCGCCTGCTCGAAACCGCCCGCCTGCAACGGAAATTCGAGCCGGTGCTGGAAGCCATCCTGGAGGCCCAGCCGCAATGGGCCAGCCACAACGCGCCGCGCCTCGACAAGGCATGGGAAGCGGCAGCGGCGGCGGGCCTGGACGTAACCCGCGCACGCACTGCCCTGATGACACCAGAGGTCACGGCGGTCCTGGAACAGGATCGTAGCGACTCGGTGGCGGTCGGCGCGCAGAAGACGCCGACGTTCTTGGTGAACGGCAAGCACCTGCCGAGCTTCGGCGCCCAGCAGCTTTATGATCTCGTGGAGAGCGAGGTGCGCGCGGCTCGGGCCTTGAAGTCTTAGGGCACCCAAACCGCTCGCTTCGCAGAGCGTGGGCGACATAGCGCGCAAGAAGCTCGTCCGCATACGGACGTATCAGGTGACCACTCATGGCTCTGCCGTGCATGTCGCCACGCACGGCAGGGAGGACGCGTTACGCAGACTTGCCGGGCTTCTTGCGCGCGGCCAGCGCGGCCTTCATCGCCGCATCCAGCTCGCCCGCCTTCACGGCGTCGATGACGGTCTGGATCGTCGGCACCAGCTTGTCCTTGGTCCCGACCTCGATGGCGTTCTGGTCCTTGCCCAGCGCCAGGATCGTGTTGGCATAGCGGAGTTCGATGAACCACTTGCCACTCAGGTCGTGCCAGTACCAGGGGCGCAGGCGCTTCTCGCGCTCGACGGTGACAGTGGTGCCGCCTTCGCCCTTTTCCCGCACAATGCGGGTGGCCTTATAGGGGCGGCCTTCGGCAAGGGCGGTCGCCATTTCCAACTGCTCGGTAAGATGCGCGACCATGCGGTTGCGCATGCGCTCTTCCGGGGTCTCCTCGACCGGCTTGCGGGAGGCGTTGGCGAGCTTCAGCTTGGTCAGGGTGGACATTGGTCGTTCTCCGTGTGTTTCCGTTAACCACACGCTAGCGACCGATTTTCGGAAAATCTGCCGATTTATCTTTTCAAATCAGGTCCATAGACGCATGCGCCTCTGGTGCTGCAAAGTGCATTTGTCGAACTCTGGCGGCTGTTTCGTGGGCCAGATATGGCGAACTTACTTGATGTAAGCTCTGAATTCGGATGGTGTGAACGGGCAATGGTAGGGCTGCGCGGCCAGTGTGCTTATACACAGACAATACACATGCCCACGCAATCTTCTGTAAGCTATTGATATACAATATAAAAATGAACTATACGGTTAATTACCAGCAGACCGAACGCGGTGGTTGGGAGGAAAAATCAAGGACTTAGCGGATACGCAATTGATCCGCGTCGTGCCGCCGTGGGGGCTTCGGCCCTGTTGATCTGGTCCGAACCGCCTGATCCATCGTGATGTAAAGTTGACAAGGAAACTTTTCTATTATAGTTTCCTTGTCAGCTTTATGGAGGGGCTATGTCTGCTGTCTCTGATCTGGCCAGCCATACGGGGTACCTGCTGCGCATGGTGTCGAACGCCGTGTCCCAGCGGTTCGCACGTAAACTTGCTGGTGAAGATGTGACCGTGGCGGAATGGGCTATGCTTCGTTCGCTCTATGGCAGCGGGGCCATTGCTCCGTCGGCCTTGGCCGAAAAGATGGGGATGACCAAAGGGGCGATCAGCAAGCTGGCTGACCGTCTGCACGAGAAGGGCTTGATCAGCCGTACCGGCAACCCGGAGGATCGGCGCGGTCACAGCCTGTCGCTTTCGACGGCGGGCGCGATGAAGGTTCCTTTGCTGGCCGGGTTTGCCGACGACAATGACGCGGCTTTCTTCGCTGTCCTGAGCGCTGAAGAGCACGAGCGGTTGCGCGATTTGCTCCGCACGTTAATCGTCAAGAACGGGCTGTCGACCGTACCCGTCGACTGACCTTCCGCCACTTAAGGAAAGGTACTGCGCATGGACGCGGAACGGATTGCCATTGCCAAAGCCTGTCTCGATGCCGCGCATGACGGGAGCTTGAGCTTTCCTGAAATCGTCGGCACGCTTATCGACACGGGTTTCGAAGGGTATTTGGTCGATTATCGGCGCAACAAACAGATGTTCTATCTGCCGGATGGTGACGCCGTGGAACTTGATATGCCGCCTTCAATTGGCGCGGTCGCGGCCGCGTTCGATGCCGCCGGGGTGGAATCGCTGGTCCGGTGGGCGCAGGCCAATACCCCCGACTACAACTATTCCGCCTTCTGCACGTCGGCGAAGGCCGCGGGGTGCGCCGGTTATCTCGTCTCGTTCCTGGGGCGCCGCGTGGTCTATTTCGGCCGTACGGCCGAAACCCATGTCGAGTTGTTCCCGCAGTGAACCTTACCGTCTTGCTCTCCGCGTGATAGGCGATCAGTCCGCAGCAAGGACACGATTGCGTCCCTGGTTCTTGGCGCGATAAAGCGCTTGGTCGACCCGGGAAATGATCGCCTCGATGCTTTCGCCGGGCTGATGGACGGCGATACCGAAGCTGGCACTTTGGTTGCCGGCGGTCGGAAATACGTGTTCGGCGATATGGCCACGCAAATTTTCCGCCAGCGCCACCAGACCTGGGCCATCGGTTTCGGGGCAGACGATCAGGAATTCCTCTCCGCCCCAACGGCCGACGGTGTCGGTGGCCCGCACCGATGTGGACAAGATATTGGCGGTCTGCACCAGGACGACGTCGCCGACCGGGTGACCAAAGCTGTCGTTGATCCGTTTGAAATGGTCGATATCCAGCAAGATCAGGCCAAAGGGGCGACCGCTGCGTTCTTGGCGCAGGTGTTCGCTGGCCAGGACCTGGTCCAGTTTGGTACGGTTATAGATGCCGGTCAGCCGGTCGGTGACCGAAATCCGCTGTAATTCGTGATTTTTTTGCTCAAGTTCGCGGGTGCGCTCGGCGACCTGATGTTCCAGGTGCTCGGCGTGTTGGCGCAATTGCTCGTAGGATGCCTTGATCTCTAACGTCATGCCGTTGAAGGCCTGGGTCAGTTCGCCCAGTTCGTCGCGGGCCACCACTTCGACGCATCCGTCGTAGTGGCGTTGCTTGATCCTGCCGACGCCGGCGATCAACAGGCGCAATTGCCGGGTCTGCCCCAGGGCGAACCACGTCGCCACGATCCCCACCAAGGCTGCCAGGATCAGCGCCATGACGACCACGGAGGACCGGGCGTCGGCGCCGCTGCGGAAGATCTGGCCGGCGACCTCGTCACGCAAGGACACCAATTGGCGTTCCGGCACGACCATTCCCAGGTAAAGGGAATCCTTGACGATCTCGGCCCCTTTGCCGGTCCACAGGTTGAACGAGGTCACCCGCCGCAGGGCCAGCAGGAATGTCTGTCCCGTGTCATCCTGGAAGCGATGGACGGCGAAGCCGTTGGTGTCGTTGATGGCCAGGAACGCCTCGCGCAGGGTCGGGTGCTGACTTTCGGCCAATTTGAAAAAGCTTTGGGTGACGCCGTGCTCGGCCTTCTGGCCGGTGGCTTTTTGCAGACCCAGGATGGCTCCCCAGTGATCCTTCAACCCCAGGACGTTGCCGTCGCTTTGCATCAAAAAGGAAAAGCCGCCGGTTTCGGTTTCCTCTTCCACCAGTTCGATCAGGTTGGAGACGTTGTAGTCCAGAGCCGCGGCCCCCGCATTCTGGGTGCGGTCCCGGTTCCACAGAGGGGCGAAGAAGGTCACCATCAGCCCGGTGCCGCCGGCATCCTCGTAAAGCGGTGTCAGCGTCACCTCGTCGCGTGGTCCGGGGGGGCGGTTCGCCGGGTCGGTCAGCCAGCCCTGCCAGCCCTCGATGATGCCGGGGAAGAAGAAATCCCACCAATTGGCGGTATTGTGACCGGCATATTTCTCGTCGAAGATCGCCGGCATTTGCGCCCAGGGGTTCATCACCATGACCGGGGTGGCCTTTGGTCCGGTGACGTATAGCCAGCCTTTCTTCAGGCCGTTTTGTCCGACCGCGTGCAACAGCGGCTTCATCGGAGTCATGCTGTCGGTGAAGACCCGGGTCTCTGGGGTCAGTTGGCCTGACGGGTCAAGAAGATAACCCCAGATGCTCATGCTGACGCCGAAAGGACCATCCTTGTGATTGGCCCAATGTCCCTTTTGATTGTATTCGAAGTCGTTGTGCAGCAAGGGGATGGTCTGCAGTTCCCCACCCAGCGCCGCCAATGGCGGTTCGTCGATGATCCGCTGGGCCGAACCGCGGACGATGTTCAGTTCGTTGCGGATGGCTTCCAGTCTTAGGGCCACCTTGGCCGCCCCGTCGCCGGTGCGGCTGTTCAGGTAGTGGCGATACATGCTTTCCAGGCTCTGCTCGGTCAGCCTGGCCGAGGCCTGCGACAGCGACTCGATCCGCGCTGTGCCCAGGGTAATCAGCAAGATGGCGAAGCACAGCAGCGGCGCGACGGCGAGAACGATGACCTTCAGGGTAAAACTGGTTTTCGGCATCCCGCGCGTCCTTGGCCCTCATGTTGGGATGGACTATGTCCTTGGGTTGCATGCCATGGCTATATGTTATTCAATCTTGGGGCGAATGAACGCCAAAAATCGGCGATGTTCGTGGGATTGCCCCTAGCCGTGCTGGCGCAGCAACCCCACCAGGCTGTTGAATTTATGATGCAGGCTGTCGGTTTCGCTGGCCACCTGGGTGGTCAGGTGCTTGACCTCTTCCGCTGAATGCTCGGTGGTGTCGACGCTGCCCTTGACCACGGTGATGGTGCTGGCGACGGCGGCGACGCCATCGGACGCCTGCTGGATCGAGCGCGAGATTTCGGCGGTGGCGCAGTTCTGTTCTTCCACCGCCGAGGCGATGGACGTGGCCAATTCGCTGATCTGGCCGACGATGCGGTCGATGCCGACGATGGCCTGGGTGGCGCTGTCCGAGCCCCGTTGGATGGCATCCACCTGGGATTGGATCTGTTCGGTGGCCTTGGCGGTTTGGTTGGCCAGGGCCTTGACCTCTCCGGCGACCACGGCGAAGCCCTTGCCGGCTTCGCCGGCGCGCGCCGCCTCGATGGTGGCGTTCAGCGCCAACAGGTTGGTCTGGCTGGCGATCTGTTGGATCAGCAGCACGATCTCGCCGATGCTTTGGGCGGCGTTGGTCAACTCGTGCACGGTGTCGCGCGACAGACGGGCTTCCTCGACCGCCTGGTTCGACACGTTGGCCATGGACGTCACCACCTGGCTGATCTCGCCGATGGAGGCCAGCAACTGGGTGGTCGCCGAAGCGATGGTCTGGACGTTGGCGGCGGCCTGTTCGGCGGCGTTGTTGACGTCGCGCGAGCCGTCGGAAGCTTCTTGCGCCAGTTGCGCCAGCCCGTCCGAGGTGCTGTGCAGCGCCCCGATATGGTGGTGCACCGACACCATCAGCGCGTCCACCTGGGTGGCGAAGTCTTCCAGCCGGGCGTCGGTCTGGCGTCGGGCTTCGGCCTGGGCCACATGCTCGGCGTTGACGGCGGCTTCGGCGGCGCGGGCGGCCTGGGCGTTCAGGCGCAGGGTTTCCAGCGCCTGGCCGATGCGGCCGATTTCGTCGCGGCGGTTCACATGGGGAATGGTCACGTCCAGATCATTGTCGGCCAGACGGCTGATGGTCTGGGTCATGTCCATCAGGGCGCTGACTACCCGGCGGTTGAAGATGATGGTGATGCCCACCAGCAGCGAGGCCAGCACCGCCAGCATGCCCAGCGCCAGCGCCAGGCGTGCGTTCAGGCGGGACAATTGCTGGTCGCTGACGCCGACGGCGCGCTCGATGAAGGCGTCGCGCAAATTGGCGATGACGGCGAAATTGGCGACGCTGATCTTGCGGAATTGCGCAGGCGTGACCGGATAGTCCTTTTGTTCGCGCGACGCGTCGGCGGCGGCCTGGATCATTGACTGCAATTCGCCGAACACCCGGTTCTTGACCTCGTCAAGCTTGGTTTTGACCTCGGGGCCGGAATCCAGGTAGCTGCTCTGGTTGGTGATACTGTCCCAGATTTGGGCGACCTGGCCGTCGAAATGGGCGTGACGTTCCGCCTGGGTCGGCGTCATCGGCTTGTTGGTGCCGATGATGGTCATCAAGGTGGTGTTGCGTTGGCCGGCGACGTTGCGCAAGTTCGCTGCCGCATGGGCCAGGACCACGTAGTCGCCGGCGATGCCGTCCAGGCGGTTGATTTCCTGCAACAGGGACGTGCCGTGTTCGATGACGCCGTCGCCGACGGCGAAGTTGGCGGTCATCCATTGCTTGTCGATGCCGTTGGGACGGTCCGCCTTGGACTGTTCCAGTGCCGCCAGCATGGGGCGGCGGGCTTGATTGAGCTTGTCGCGGAGTTCGGCCATCACCCGTTGCGAGGCTTCTGGCAACACCGCCATGGCCTGTTCGAAGGCTTGATCCGACGCCTTGCGCAATCCGGCCAACTGGGCGGCGGTTTCAGCGGAGACCGCGCCATCAGCGGTCAGCGCCAGATTATGGCCGCCGCGTTCCAGGCTGACCTGTTCGGACAGACGCAGCAAAGCGCCCTGGCCGATCACCAATTGCCGCGCCACCAAGACGTCGTTGCGGCTGCCGAGCGCGTCGAAAACCATGCCTAAAGCCGAGGCCATGGCCATGGCGGCGATGCCGGCCATGCACAGGAAAAAGAAGTGCCGGATTTTCATCTTTCGCTCCTGGGGGGCTTGGCGAAGTTTTGCTCATTACGGTTATTGTGCGCCTCTTGCGGGAAGAGGCAATGAGTAATAGGCATCCAGGGGCAGGCGGTTAAGCTCCGTCGTCCAGAACCTCGCGCAGGCTGACGCCCAGGGCGGCGCGGCCGTCCTGGCGGGCCTTGTCCACCAGGGCTTGGGCCCGCTGGTTCCAGGCGATGTCGCCGGGCAGGATTTCCACGGCCAGCTCCATGTCCAGGGCGGCGACCAGATCGGCCAGGCTGACGGTTTCCAGGTCGCGGGCCAGCACGACGCGGCGGCGAATGGTCGGCGCGGTGAAGCCGGTGGCGTGCAGCCGCGCCAGCAGGCGGAACAGTTCCCGTTCGCCGGCCGACGTCCGCGCCAGCAATTGCCGCCTTGTGGCGCCGCCCTGGCCGGCGCGGGACACGTCGCGCAGGATGGACAGGATTTCCAAGGCCAAGGTCAGGCGGCGACCGGGCCGCGACGGGCCGTGGCCCAGATGGTGACCGGACCGCCATTCTGGCAACGCCGCAGTGATCTCGGCGCCGATCAGCACCGCCAGCCACGACAGCCAGGTCCAGGTCAGGAACACCGGCAGCACCGCCACCGCCCCGTACAGGCTGGCATAGGTGCGTGACGAGGTGATGTACAGCCCGAAACCCCAGCGCAACAGCGCGAAAAGCAGGGCGGCGACGATGGCCCCCAAGGCGGCGTCGCGGATCGCCACCCGGCGGTTGGGGATGGCCGAGAACATGACGGCAAAGGCGGCCCAGGTCAGGATGGTGGGGACCGGCAGCGCCAGGAACGGGGTCGCCGCCTTGGCCACCGACCAGCGGGTCAGGGCGGTGACATAGCCCTGCAGCGACAGCGCCGCCCCCATCAGCAGCGGCCCCAGGGTCAGCGCCGTCCAGTAAACCAACAATTTGGACAGCGCCGAGCGCGCCTTGGCGACGCGGAAGATGGCGTTCATGGTGCCTTCGATGGTCACCAGCAACATGATGGCGGTGATCACCAGGGACAGGATGCCGATGGCCGACAACCGCCCGGCATTGTCGATGAAACGGTTGATCTGCAATTGCACCACGTCGCCGATGGATGGCGCGAAGGTGCGGAAGGCCCAGGACACCAGATCCTGGCGCACGGTGTCGAAAGCCGGGAAGGCGGCCAGCATGGCAAGCGCGATGGCCATCAACGGCACCAGCGACAAAAGCGAGGTGTAGGTCAGCGACCCGGCCATGCGGCTGACGCCGTCTTCGCGGCCGCGGCGGACGGCAAAGCGCAGGAACTCGGCGATTTGTCGTGATTTCAGCCGTGCAGGCATGCAGACGCTTCCCCCCTTTTGCGCGGCACCACGTTTCGTGTAGGATGCCCGCCGCCTTCGCAGGCCACAAGACAACATTGCGTAAAGAGAGGACCAGCATGACCGCTCCGACTCCGTTGATGGCCGGCAAGAAGGGTTTGATCATGGGCGTCGCCAACGACCGCTCGATCGCCTGGGGCATCGCCAAGGCCTGCCGTGCCCAAGGGGCCGAACTGGCCTTCACCTATCTGGGCGAAGCCCTGGAAAAGCGCGTGCGCCCGTTGGCGGAAAGCGTGGGCTCGGACATCGTCCTGCCTTGCGACGTCGGTGACGAGGCTTCCATCGACGCCGTGTTCGAGGCGCTGAAAGCCAAGTGGGGCAAGCTGGACTTCGTCGTCCACGCCATCGGCTATTCCGACAAGGAACAGCTGCGCGGCCGCTATGCCGACACCACGCTGGAGAATTTCCAGAACACCATGCACATCTCGGTGTTCTCGTTCACCTCGGTGGCCCGTCGTGCCGCCGATATGATGCCCGATGGCGGCTCGCTGCTGACCCTGACTTATTACGGCGCCGAGCGCGTCATGCCGCACTACAACGTCATGGGCGTGGCCAAGGCGGCGCTGGAAGCCAGCGTGCGCTATCTGGCCGTCGACCTGGGCAAGCAGGGCATCCGCGTCAATTCCATGTCGGCCGGTCCGATGAAGACCCTGGCGGCGTCCGGCATCGGCGATTTCCGCTATATCCTGAAGTGGAACGAATACAACAGCCCGCTGAAGCGTAACACCACCTTGGAAGACGTGGGCGGCGCCGGCCTGTACCTGCTGTCCGACCTGTCCTCGGGCGTCACCGGCGAATGCCATCACGTGGATAGCGGCTATCACGTGGTCGGCATGAAGGCGGTGGACGCCCCCGACATCACCGTGTCCAAGGACTGACGCATGTCGGGAAACGGTTTCGGCCACACCTTCCGCTTCACCACTTTCGGCGAATCCCACGGCCCCGCCATCGGTTGCGTGATCGATGGCGTGCCGCCGCTGCTGAAGCTGTCGGAAGCGGACATCCAGCCCTGGCTGGATCAAAGGAAGCCCGGCCAGAACCGTTTCATGACCCAACGCCAGGAAGCCGATCAGGTCCGCATCCTGTCGGGCGTGTTCGACGGCGTCACCACCGGAACCTCCATCGGTCTGCTGATCGAGAACACCGACCAGCGGTCCAAGGATTACGGCGACATCAAGGACACCTATCGTCCCGGTCACGCCGACTGGGTCTATGAGCAGAAATACGGCATCCGCGACTATCGCGGCGGCGGACGGTCCAGCGCGCGGGAAACCGCCATGCGGGTGGCCGCCGGCGCGGTGGCGCGCCGGGTGCTGGACGCCCTGGCGCCGGGGATCGTCATCCGTGGCGCCCTGGTGCAGATGGGCCCCAACGCCATCGATCCCGGCCGTTGGGACTGGGACCAGCGTCAGGCCAATCCGTTCTGGTGCCCCGATGCCGAAACCGTGCCGGTGTGGGAAAAGTTCCTGGACGGCGTGCGCAAAGCCGGTTCCAGCACCGGCGGCGTGGTCGAGGTGGTGGCGTCCGGCGTGCCGGTGGGCCTGGGGGCGCCGGTCTATGACAAGCTGGACGCCGATCTGGCCAAGGCGATGATGAGCATCAACGCCGTCAAGGGCGTGGAAATCGGCGCTGGTTTCCTGGCGGCTTCGCTGTCGGGCGAAGACAATGCCGACGAGATGCGCATGGGGCCTGACGGTCAGGTGCAGTTCCTGTCCAACAATGCCGGCGGCATCCTGGGCGGCATCTCCACCGGCCAGGACATCGTGCTGCGCATGGCCATCAAGCCGACCAGTTCCATCCTGATCCCCAAGAAAAGCGTCGACCGTCAGGGCAACGAGATCGAGGTGATCACCAAGGGCCGCCACGACCCTTGCGTCGCCATCCGCGCCGTGCCGGTGGCCGAAGCCATGATGGCGGTCACCCTGGCCGACCATTTGCTGCGCCACCGGGCGCAATGCGGTTGACCGGACCGTCCCCTCGGCGGATGATCAACCGTTGATGGACATGTCTTCCGGATCGCCGTGCAAGAAAACCAGGCCCCCGCGCTAAGCCCTTCCCGCCAGCGCCGCGTCGTGCGTCCGCTGGTGGCGCTGGCGTTCCTGCTGGTTGTGGTGATGGAGATCCTGCTGGTCTTTCATCTGTGGCGTGGCCATGGGCGCGCCGAAGCCGACGCCCTGCTGGTGGGGTCCAGTCTTGGCCAGGCGGTGGAACAGCACGTGGCCGGGCAACTGCGCGGAATCGACACCTTGCTGGACGAAGCCGGGGTCATCGTCCAGGCCGGCCACCAACATACCCCCAGCGTCGTCGACCACCTGCATGAACGGCTGACCGCCTTTCCGGAACTCAGTTCCTTGGTCCTGGTCACCGGCACGGGCGGACAAAGCGTCCTGGTGGGGGGGCAATCCTTGCCGCAGGCTTATTTGACCTGGCTGCAGGAAAATTTGCACAGCTCCGGCGCCAGGCTGCTGGTCGCCCCGCCGCTTCCGGCGGAAGGGCGTAAGCTGTTGGTGGCCCGGCTGTTCAGTTGGGCCGGCCGGCCGGCGGCGTTGGCCACCTTGTTGGACGCGGATTCCCTGGCGGAATATCTGCAAAGCGTACAGGTGGCCGAAACCCGGCGTTTGTCCGTGGTTCACGATTCCGGGGCGGTGGCCGCCCAGGTTCCCGACCAAAGCACGGCCTTCGGCTGGCCGGCCGGTGACGCCGCGCAGCCTTTAAGGGTGGTGCTTCCGGTCGAGAATTCGAACCTGTCCGTCCATGTGGACATGGACCAGGACCGGGCCTTCGCCATCTGGCGGGTCAACGCCGGCTTGCAATTGGTCCTGCTGATGGCGTTCTGCGTGGTGCTTTACTACTGGGCGCGACGCAACGACCGGGCCTGGCGCGATTTGGTGTCCATCCGCGACGGCCTGGAAGAGATGGTCGAACGGCGCGGCGTCGAATTGCAAAAAGCCCGCGAGCAGTTGGAGCGCCGGGTCCGGCAGGTGAGCGCCGCCAACCGGGAACTGCGCCGCCTGTCCATGGTCACCGCCCATCACCTGCAGGAACCGTTGCGGCCTTTGGTCAGCTACAGCCAGATCCTGGCCCGGGTGGTGGGGGCGCGTGACGCGGTGGCCAGCGGCCTTCTTGACCGCCTGATCATGGGCGGCAAGGACATGAAGAACCTGCTGAAGGGGTTTCAGAAGCGGGTCGCCGACCTGTCCATCGACGCCCCCGCCGAGATGGCCGACCTGCACATGGCGGTTCAGCGGGCCATGGTGGACGCCGGGGTGGAAATCCCCATCCGTGTGGCTGAACTGCCGGCGGTGGCGGTGGAGCACGTCCCCTGTGCCGAGGTGCTGGTCCAGGTGTTCCGCGCCTTGTCGGGATTGGGGGCGGCCGAAATCGCCGTCAGCGCCGCGCAACGGCTTCAGGGGTGGGGGGTCAATTTGGTGGCCATCGGTCCCCTGATTCCCGATGCGGAATCCTCGGTGGCGGTGCGGGTCTGCGTCTCGCTGGCCAGCCTGAACGGGATGCAGCTGTCGTTTTTAGGCCAGGGCTTCGAGTTGGCCCTGGAGACGGCCGAGGTGAAGGCGGCCGCGCAGGTGGGGACGACGGCGCTGCCGCCCGCCAAGACCGTCCGCCGGGCGCGCATCCAGGCCTTGGGGCTGATTTTCCTGCTGGCGGCGGTGGTCGCGTGGCAGGTTGACCGGGAACGGGCGGCGGCCATCGCCGCGTCGCAGGTTCTGACCCGCAGCGTCGCCAATTCCATCGACCAGCAGATTTCCGGGTCCGTGCGCGGCATCGACGGCATCTTGGCCGAAGTGGCCGAGGCTTTTCAGGCCGGCGCCACCAAATCCTTGGCCTTTTCCACCCGGATGGAAGCCGTCCTGCGGGCTTATCCCGAAATCAACTTCATCGGTATGATCGACGCGCAAGGGGTGCTGGACCCGGCCACGTGGCCGCCCCTGCCGCTTCCCAACCAAGAAATCAGGGTCGAGGATCGCAGCTATTTCCAAAAAGCCCGGCGCCAGGGGCACGATGCCATCGTCGTCGGAGATCCCAGCATGGGCCGGCTGACCCATGGCCGGGCCTGGCATCTGGCGCGCCCCCTGCACAACGCCCGGGGCGACTTCGTCGGCCTGGTGCTGGCCAACGTCAATCCCGACCATTACGCCCGTTTCCTGGACCGGGTGCTGCTGGACGTGAACGGCGGCACGGCGCTGATCGGCTCCAACGGCTTGATGATCGCCCGCGCCCCGGCCCATGCGCAGAAATTCGGCATGGACATTTCCAGTTCGGATCTGTTCACCCAATGGCTTCCGCAATCCCCCAACGGCAGCGCCCATCTGGTGTCAAAGGCCGACGGCAACGACAAGTATCTGGCCTATCGGACGCTGTCGCCTTACCCGCTGGTGGTGACGTCGGCGGTGTCGAACAACAAGGCGTTGGGCGATTGGCGGCGGCAGGCCGGGTTCAGCGTCACCGTGGCGGCGCTGTTGTCGCTGGCGCTGTTCGCCCTGGCTTGGCGTTCCGATCGCGGCATGCGCCGTATCCAGCGTCAGCATGCGGCGTTGAAGGACGAGGTGGATCGCCGCATCGAGGGGCTTGAAGCGGCCCGCGCGCAATCCGACGCCCGAGCCGCCAGTCTGGAACGGCTGAACGAGCAGTTGCACGATGTCCTGGCGGTCATCACCACCCAGATGGACGTGCCGTTGACGACACTGCGGCGCGACGTCGGGGACTTGCGGGATCGGCTGCGGGATTGCGGCCTTGGCACGGAAGGCGAGGAATTGGGCTATGTGGCCAGCGCGGTGGGGCGGTTGTCGGCGCTGCTGCGGGACTTCCAGCATTTCGTTTCGGTCATCGGGGCGACGCCCCGCTTGGGGCCGCTGGACCTGAACGCCTTGGCCCGATTGGTCGCCGACAGCATGGACCGGCGTTTCGGCAGCGGTTTGTTGCTGCTGCGCATCGAGCCCATGCCGGAAATCGTCGCCGACGCCACCTTGCTGACCGAATTGCTGGATCAGCTGTTCAGTAACGCCATCGCCTATCGCGGCCGCGACGAGGCGGTGACCGTCAGCCTGCGGCTGGTGCGACGGAACCAGGATTGGTTGTTGCAGGTTTCCGACGACGGTCCGGGGCTGCCGCCGGGGATGATCCGCCACGACCCCCAGGCCTTCGAGACCGGTTTCGGGCAAGCGGCCGATTCCACCGGAATCGGCCTGGCCATCTGCCGGGTCATCGCCCAGGCCCATGGCGGCGAGATATGGCTGAACAACGGCGTCGATGGCGGTGCCGAGGTCAACGTGTCGCTGTCCGGCCGGCCAGGAATTTAGTTCTTGTCGATCCGGGCATAGGTCCGGCCGTCCCAGTACAGGAACTGGGTGCCGGTATCCAAGGTGCGCCAGCCCTGGCGGATTTCGTCGGTGGCGAACAAGGTGTCCTCGTCGCCCCAGGACCAGCCGATGGCCCGCCAACCCTTGTCGGTCCAGCTGGCGACCACCAGGGGAAAGCCTTGTTCGGCTTCCCATCCGGCCTTGGTCAGCATCACCACCAATTCAGAACGGTTGTCGCCGTCCAGGTCGAAGCGGCCGAAGCGCAGGGATTCGCGGCCGAAGGAATCCGAACCCTGGGTTTCGAAATAAGGCTTCCAGTGGGTTTTGACCAGCGCGACCACGTCGTCCTGTCCCTGGGCGGGCAGGGGCAGCATGGCGATTTGCCCCACGGGCACGGGAGCCGGCGCCTGCGCCGAGGCGGCAAGCGGGGTCAAAAACAAGGTCAGGGCGACAAGGGCATGTGCGTGGCGCATGATCGACGCCGAAGATAGGAACGGCGGCGGCGGGCGTCAACGTGTCAAATTGTTCCGGGGCAAGCATGTGTGCTATGCTTGGTCCGGGCGCTTAATACGGGATCAGAACGATGCCGGTCGATCAGATCAACTTGACCGCCACGGCGCGGGCTTCTTTGACCACCCAGCAAAGTTTGGCCGCCAGCACGGCGAAGCATTCGCAGAACCTGTCCACCGGGAAAAAGGTCAGCCGCGTCACCGACGACGCGGTGGCGTTTTACGCCGCCCGCGCCCTGACCGAACGGTCGTCCGATCTGGGGGGCGTCAAGGATTCGGTGGGCCAGGGGATTTCCACCATCAACGCGGCACAGGTCGGCGCCGACAGCGTCAACACCCTGGTCGGTCAGCTGAAAGGTCTGGCCACCGCGGCTTTGTCCACTACCGACGCCACCGAGAGGGCATCCCTGGCCAGCCAGTACAATCAGACCCTGGGGCAAGTGGATTCCCTGGTCCAGGACGCCAGCTATGGCGGGATCAACCTGCTGTCGTCGTCTTCGTCGTCGCTGACCGTGTCGTTGGGCAAATCCAGCGGTGATTCCCTGACCGTTTCGCCCCAGGACCTCGGCTCGTCGTCGTTGGGCTTGTCGGCGGTGGCCGCCGATGGCAGCGGTTTTTCGACCGGCACCCTGGCGGCCCTGGACAGCGCCACCCAGACCGTCAATTCCGCCCAGGCCAATTTGGGGGCCAGTGTCAGCGCTCTGACCATCCGCGCCGAAGCGGCCCAAAATCAGGCCAACATCGCCACGGAAGGGGCGGCCAAGCTGACCGAGGCCAATCTGAACGAGGAAGGCGCCTCGTTGCTGGCGGCGCGGACCCGCAGCCAGTTGGCCCGTGTCGGCCAAAGCGTCTCGCAGCAACAGCAATCGGCCCTGTTGACCCTGTTCAAATGATCCGAAAGCCCCCCGATCCTTATGGCGCCTATGGCATGGCGCAAGGATCGGCCTTGTCGTTGCGTCAGGCCGATTCCTTGGCCTTTACCCGCGCCGCCAATCTTTTGGAGCAAGCCGCCCGCGATGGTGACCGCGTCCAGCGCGAGGCGGCACTGAAACGCAATCAACTGCTTTGGACCCAGGTCCAGCGCCTGCTGGCCCCTGACAGCCACCCCATGCCGGTCAAGCTGCGTGCCGACATGCTGAGCCTGTCGGCTTTCGTCGACCGACAGACATTGACGGCCCTGGTCAGCGGAGACCCGGCCGATATCCGGCCCTTGGTGGACATCGACCGGCAGGTGGCGGCGGGGCTGATGGAATAGGGGGGATATATTTTTTCGCCGAAAATCACACTTAAATCAGTGTTTATTATAAAATAAAAAACGTTATATGCGGTAAAATAGTGTTGAAATTGGCTTCGGCGGTGCGATATAGAGTCACACAGATGTAAAACATGCGAGCGCTAAAATGAGCCTGCTGAACTCCGCCCTGATCGAACTGGACCCCGAAACCGTCAACACCCTTGTGGCCAGCGGCGAAGCCGTGTTGGTGGACGTGCGCGAGGACGAGGAATACGCCGAGGAACACATCGCCGGTTCGCTGCTTTACCCCATGAGCGATTTCGAAGTGGACAAGTGGCCCAGCTTCCCGGGCAAGAAGGTGATCATCTCGTGCCTGGGCGGCGTGCGTTCGGCGGCCATCGGCAACAAGCTGATCGGCGCCGGCCATGGTTGGGTCAGCCACATGAAGGGCGGCTTGAACGCCTGGAAGGATGCCGGCCTGCCCACCATCGTGCAGGAATGATCCCCGCTTCACCTTGACCGGGGCGGGGGTGGCGCTTACACAAGGGGTGCCCCCATTCCTGCAAAGGTGGTTGTGATGCGTCGCCTGGGCCGTTTTTTCCTTGTCACCTTGGCCGGCATCGGCCTGTTCGTGGTTTTGGCCGTCGGCGGCGGTATCTGGGCCTATTCGGCCATGGGCGACAAGATCGAGCCGCGCCTGCCCAGTTCCATGGTGTTGAGTCTGGACCTGGAAGCGCGGTTCCGCGAAGCCCCCTCTTCCGATCCTTTCGCCGCGTTTTCCGGTAAACGCGCCTATGTCACCCGCCAAGTGGTGGCCGCCATCGACGCTGCTTCCGCCGATCCCAAGGTCAAGGGGCTGTTCGCCACCGTCGGCGGCGGCATGACGCTGGCCACCGCACAGGAACTGCGCGACGCCGTCAGCCGTTTCAAGGCCAGCGGCAAGCCGGCGGTGGCTTTCGCCGAAACCATGGGCGAGGGCGGCAACGGCACGGTGGATTACTACCTGTCCACCGCCTTCTCGCAAATCTGGCTGCAGCCTTCGGGCGAATTGGGGCTGGTGGGTTTTTCCGCCGAAACCCCCTTCGTCAAGGGCGCGCTGGACATGCTGGGCATCCGGCCGCAGATGGCCGGGCGCAAGGAATACAAATCCGCCATCGAGACCTTCACCGAGACCGCCTACACGGCGCCGCATCGCGAATCCATGGAGGCGCTGCTGGAATCGTGGGCCGGCCAAGCCGTCGCCGGTATCGCCCAGGGCCGGCATATGGGCGAGGACAAGGCCAAGGCCCTGTTCGGCAAGGGGCCGTTCCTGGCCGCCGAAGCGTTGTCCGCCGGTCTGGTCGACCATCTGGGCTATCGCGATCAGGCGCTGCAGGCGGCGGGCGGCAGCGGCAAGAAGGGCGAATTGGTGGACGTGGCCGCCTATGGCGCCCATTTGCCCCGGGGCGAGGGCACCAAGGTGGCGGTGATCACCGGGTCGGGGGCGATCATGCGCGGTGGCGACGACAACGGCTTTGGCGACGACGACAATTTTGCCGCCGCCGTGGTCGCCCAGGCCTTCCGCGACGCCATCGACGACCCCAAGGTCAAGGCCATCCTGTTCCGGGTCAATTCTCCCGGCGGGTCCTATGTGGCGTCGGACACCATCTGGCACGAAGTGGGCCGGGCGCGGGCCGCCGGCAAGAAAGTGGTGGTGTCCATGGCCGGCATGGCGGCTTCGGGCGGTTATTTCGTGTCCATGGGGGCGGATCGGGTGGTGGCGCAGCCGGCCACCATCACCGGTTCCATCGGGGTGTTTTCCGGCAAGATGGTGCTGGCCGACCTGTGGCCCAAGCTGGGAATCACCTGGGACGGGGCCAAGCGCGGCGACAACGCCGACATGATGAGCGCCAACAAGGCGTTCTCGCCCCAGGAATGGGACCGCCTGAATCGCCAGCTTGACGCCATCTACGCCGATTTCACCACCAAGGCGGCCAAGGGCCGCGACATGGCCCCCGAGCGGTTGGAAGAACTGGCCAAGGGCCGTATCTGGACCGGCGCCGACGCCCAGGCCCGTGGACTGGTGGACGCCCTGGGCGGCTGGGACGTGGCCCAGGCGCAGCTGCGCGACCTGCTGAAGCTGGCCCCCGATGCCGCTCTGGACCTGGAATCCTATCCCAAGCCGCTGCCGCCGTGGCGCAAGTTGGCCAAGATGTTGGGCGGTTCGGGCGGTGGCCTGACCGAGGACGAAGGGGTGCGCACCTTGCTGCGGGCGGCCAAGGTGATGGCGCCGCTGACCCGCCAGATGGAAGCCGTTTCGCCCCAGGCCGGGGAATTGCGCCTGCCGCCGGGAAGCGCACCATGAGCGACGCCGCGCCCAAGACCGTGGTGATCACCGGCGCCAGCCGGGGCATCGGCCATTCCATCGCCCGGCGTTTCCTGGCCGAAGGCTGGCGCATCATCACCTGTGCGCGGGCCGAAGCGCCGCCCGAGTGCAAGCGCGACAAGAACTGGGTGCACCACGTCCCCACCGATCTGGCCGACCCGGCCAGCACCCAGGCTTTCGTGGTGGAAGCCAACCGCTTTTTGGACGGCGCGCCGTTGCATGCGCTGGTCAACAATGCCGGCATTTCGCCCAAGACGCCGTACAAGGAACGGCTGGGGGTTCTGAACGGTCCCATCGACGGCTGGAAAGAAGTGTTCGAGCTGAATTTCTTCGCGCCCTTGCGTCTGGCCCGCGGTTTCGCCAGCGCGCTGCACAAGGGCAAGGGGGCGGTGGTCAACATCACCTCCATCGCCGGCCATTACGTCCATCCCTTCGCCGGTTCGGCCTATTCCACCTCAAAGGCGGCATTGTCTGGCCTGACCCGCGAAATGGCCGCCGAACTGGCGCAATTGGGGGTGCGCGTCAACGCGGTGGCGCCGGGCGAGATCAGCACGGCGATGATTTCGGCGGAATACGAAGCCTTGGTGCCGCGTATCCCCCTGGACCGCATGGGCAGCCCGGAAGACGTGGCCGGCACGGTGTTCCGGCTGTGCGGCGACGATTTCGCCTATGTCACCGGCTCGGAAATTTTCGTCACCGGCGGGCAGCATCTTTATTGATTTCGGGGAAAAGTCCCTCGGCTGCGCCTCGGTGTACTTTGCCCCGGGATGAGGATGCAACCTCGTGCTCAAGCAAGCTTTCCGCGCGAGGTTCGGTTGGTTCCCATGGGCGAAACTCGCCCGTTACTGAAGACCGAGTTTCAATGCTTCGCCCAGCAGGCGGAATTCGGCCTTGCGCGGGCTGGACGGGCGCCAGGCCAGGCCGATACCGCGTGATCCGGCGTTCTGCACCGGGCGGGTGACCACTTCGGTACCGGCCAGGATGCCGCAGCGTGTGGCCATTTCCGGCAGCAGCGTTACCCCCAGCCCATTGGCCACCATCTGCACCAAGGTGGCGAGCGAGGTCCCCAAGACGCCTTCGCCGCGGGCCGGGCCGGGCAGGTGGCAGGCGGACAGCGCGTGGTCGCGCAGGCAATGGCCTTCTTCCAGCAGCAGCAGGTCCTGGCCGATCAGATCGGCTGGGGTCAGGCTGTCGCGTTGGGCCAGCGGATGGGTGGCCGGGCAGGCCAGGACGAAGGAATCCTCGCCGATGGTCAGGGTCTCGATTTCCGGCGACGCCCAGGGCAGGGCGATCAGCGCCACATCCAGGTCGCCGGCGCTCAGGCGCTCCAGCAACCGGGCGGTCAAATCCTCGCGCAGGTAAAGGCGCAGATGAGGATATTGCCGGCGCAGCGCCGGCAGGGCCTGGGGCAGCAGATAGGGCGCGATGGTGGGAATGACCCCCAGGCGCAGCGGTCCCGACAGCGCGTCGGTGGAGGCGGCGGCCAGATCGGCGATATCCTCGGCGCCGCGCAGCACCGAACGCGCCCGTTCCACCACCTCTTCCCCCAACGGCGTCAGCATGACCTTGCGTTTGGTGCGTTCCACCAAGGTAACGCCCAGGATGGTTTCCAGTTCCTGCAATCCCGCCGAAAGCGTCGATTGGGTGGCCAGACAGGCCTCGGCGGCACGACCGAAATGCAGATGCTCGGCCAAGGCGGTCAGGTAACGCAACTGGCGCAGGGTGGGAAGCGGGCGCATATGAATCGACTCCATCGATGGCAGAGATAAAAATAACTCGTTGGATCGATGAATGGAAGGGGGCTAGGGTCCCTTCATCGCCGCTGTGGCGGACCTCCCGCTTCCGTCCCCCCTTCCCTCCCGAAGGAAGCGGGAGGTCATCGAAATAGAATTATTCCAATCAGGTCCCGTGGACCGTTTAAACCGAAGGGTGTAGGGTTTTCAGACACCCCGCTGAAAGGAGCCCGTCATGGCCAAGAACAAAGCCGTCAACATCGAGACGATCGATATCGGTATCGAGGAAAAGACCCGGATCAAGATCGGCGAAGGCCTGTCGCGGCTGCTGGCGGATACCTACACGCTGTATCTGAAGACCCACAATTTCCATTGGAACGTCACCGGGCCGATGTTCAACACCCTGCACCTGATGTTCGAGGCGCAGTACAACGAACTGGCGCTCGCCGTCGACCTGATCGCCGAACGCATCCGCGCTTTGGGCCTGCCGGCGCCGGGCACCTATGCCGCCTTCGCCAAGCTGACGGTGCTGAAGGAAGAAGACGGCGTGCCGAACGCGGAAGACATGATCCGCATCCTGGTCAAGGACCAGGAAGCGGTGGCGCGCACCGCCCGGTCCATCTTCCCGCTGGTGGACGACGCCAACGACCAGCCCAGCGCCGATCTGTTGACCCAGCGCATGCAGGTCCACGAAAAGACCGCCTGGATGCTGCGCGCCTTGTTGGGCTGATCCAGCCGACAAAAAAGGCGGAGCCGAGAGGCTCCGCCTTTTCTTTTTAAGGTCCCGTGGACCTTATTTCTTCAGGTAATCCTTGGCCAGCACCTCGGCGATCTGAACGGCGTTCAGCGCCGCGCCCTTGCGCAGGTTGTCGGACACGCACCAGAAGGACAGGCCGTTGGCGATGGTCGGGTCCTTGCGGATGCGGCTGACGAAGACGGCGTCTTCGCCGACGCATTCGATGGGGGTGACGTAACCGCCGGGTTCGCGACGGTCAACCACCACCACGCCGGGCGCGTTGTCCAGGGCTTCCAGGGCGGCCTTTTCGCTGACCGGGTTCTCGAATTCCACGTTGACGCATTCGGAATGGCCGACGAACACCGGCACGCGCACGCAGGTGGCGTGGACGTTGATGGATTCGTCCAAGATCTTCTTGGTTTCCACCACCATCTTCCATTCTTCCTTGGTCGAGCCGTCTTCCATGAAGACGTCGATCTGCGGGATCAGGTTGAAGGCGATGGGCTTGGGGAACTTCACCGGCTCGCGCTGGTCGTTGACGAACACCCCTCGGGTCTGTTCGAACAATTCGTCCATGGCTTCCTTGCCGCCGCCCGACACCGACTGATAGGTGCTGACCACCACGCGCTTGATCTTGCCCAAGGCGTGCAGCGGCTTCAGGGCGACGACCATCTGGATGGTCGAGCAGTTGGGATTGGCGATGATGCCCTTCTTGGTATAGCCGGCGATGGCTTCGGGGTTCACTTCGGGGACCACCAGCGGCACGTCGGGATCCATGCGGAAGTGCGAGGTGTTGTCCACCACCACGCAGCCGGCGGCGGCGGCGCGCGGGCTGTGCTCGGCCGAAACCTTGGCGCCCGGCGACGACAGGGCGATGTCCCAGCCCTTGAAGTCGAAGGTGGCCAGGTCCTTGCACTTCAGCACCTTGTCGTCACCGAAGGCGACTTCCTTGCCCACCGAACGCGACGACGCCAGGGCGACGACGTCGTCCACCGGGAAGTTGCGGTCGACCAGGGTCTGCATCATCTCGCGGCCCACATTGCCGGTGGCTCCGATCACTGCAACCTTGTAACCCATGTGTAATCTCCGTTCCTTCAATCGAAGCCCGAAAGCCGTGCCCGGGGTGCTTTCGCATGCGAAAAAGCCCGCGGGGTCGTCCGCGGGCCTTTTTCGTGTGAATACGACGAACCGGCCCGCTTACGCGGTGGTCTTAGTACCGGTTTTAGTGGTGGCGACAAAGAACGCCGCCCGGGCCGTCGGGCCAGGGACGCGGGGCAGGGCAGCAAGGCTGTGCCGGTTCCGCATGGGGTTCTCCATCAAACCGGGCACATTTAGCGCAAAGGATGGGGGGAATGCAAGGGAATCAGAAGGTTTCCGAATTGGTCACCTCGACCGCCTGCCACACCATGCCCAAGACCCGGTCGATTTCTTCCAAGGTGGCGTCGTCGGGCAGGAAGGGGATGGGCATGTCGATGCCTTCTTCTTCCAGCAGGTCGCGGGCGCGCCCCACATAGAAGTCGCGGTATTCGGCGGTGGTGCGGAAGCGGGCGTTGAAGGCGCGGTCGGCCTCTTGACGCAATTCCATCAATTGCGTCTGCTCGGCTTCGGTCAGCAGCCCCTCGTGGCTCAGCAATTCCGCTTGGCGGGCCTTGGCCGCTTCCAGGCGTTCCTGCCAGTGGGGGTCGTAATGGGGCATCAGCCGGACGGTGGCGCCCATGGCTTTCTCCTCGCTCATCCTTCTTTGGAAGGATAGGCCGAGCGCCGGGCGATGTCACCCCCTTGTGGATGGCCGGTTCAGTCCCCGTCTTCGTCTTCGTCCAGGCCGCCGCGGTCGATGACGGCGACCAGGCGGCCGGCCCCCAACTTGTCGCTGCCATCCAGCTCCATGGCCTTGGCCAGTGCGGCGCGGCCTTCTTCCATGCGGCCCAGGCGGACCAGGCAATAGCCATAGGCGATCAGCGCCTGCAGGAACAGGCGCGGCCACGGCTCGATCTCGTCGAAGCCGGCGTGGTGGCCGGATACCAGGCGCCAGTCATGGGGCAGTTGCAGCCTTTTCGCAGCCATTTCCAGGACTGAAAAGGCATGGGGCAGGGCTTCTTGCAGGCGGTGGCGGTAGAAATAGAACTTGTAGGCGCCGATGCGGGTGGCCAAAGCCTCGGGGGCCAGCATCAGGGCGTGCTGCACGTGGGCTTCGGCCACGTGTTCATCGTGCCAGTCGATGCCAGCGGCGATCAGCGCCTTGCGGGCGGGGTGGGGAAGGTCCAGCGGCAAGCCTGCGACATTCTCGAACATGGGCTCGAGGTCTCCGGTAATGGCATGGCGGACGCAGATGTTTTAACGTGTTTTGGGGGCGGCGTCGATTCTTGCTTGACGGGCGTGATGACTCATCCCTATAAACGCGCCTTCGAATTTTGTACTTGAACTCTTGATCTGACAGGTTTGATCCATGGCCCATCATCAGTCGGCTAAGAAGCGCATTCGCCAGACCGAGCGTCGCACCGAAGTCAATCGCGCTCGCGTCAGCCGTATCCGCAACTTCGTCAAGAAGGTCGAGCTCGCCATCAATGGCGGCAACGCCGAAGAAGCCAAGGCCGCCTTCGCTGCTGCCCAGCCCGAACTGATCAAGGGCGTCCAGGCCGGCGTGCTGCACAAGAACACCGCCTCGCGCAAGGTCAGCCGTCTGGCTGCCCGCGTCAAGGACATGAAGCCGCTGGTCTAAGACCTGGCTGATCCAAGCGGATTCAAAAGGCCGCGCCCGGCTTCGGGCGCGGCCTTTTGTCGTGCCGAAAGCCAAGGTTGGGTGGATTCCTGTCCGGAATCAAAAGCAAGGGAAAAATTTTCGCTGTTCTTGTTCCGGTCCCGTTGTTTTGAATCGGGGGCGTCGTTAGAGTCCGTGCTCGCTTGGGTCGAGGCTAGAAAAACCCAAGACTCTATTTAAAATTTGAAGTATTTGCGTCGGCGTTGTCGGGAGCTTTATTTAATTCCTGATTTCAGTATTGGTGCGAAGTTGATCTTGTCGGCAAATTTGTTGATATTTTGTTGTGTTTTTGTGTTCAGCCTTTTCATGAGCGTCTGCTGCGTTGTGGGATTCCGGCTTTGGGGGTTGGATATCCCGGATCGGCGCAGCAAGCCGAGTCCGGCAGGAAAGCGGGGCTTGGCTTTATTCGGGGAGGGGAGCAAGGTGTCTTCATCATGTCCGTGTCCGCAACATGGGATGATGTCCGCGCCAAGTTTTCGTCGGGCGGTCATTGTCGGGATTCCAGTGTTCGGGGACATGCGATGATTAGTGCCGAATGGGATAAGGTCAAAGGACGCCTGCGCGACGAGGTGGGCGACGCCGCCTATCGGTCGTGGCTGCGCCCGATCACCCTGCATCAGGTCGCCGATGGCGAAGTGCGCCTGGGCCTGCCCACCCGCTTCATGCGCGACTGGGTCGCCACCCATTACGGCGAACGTATCCGTGCCCTGTGGGGGGCCGAGAACCCGGCGGTCCGCGTGGTCGACATCATCGTCGCCAACGGCCGCGTCGCCGAGGTGCCTGCCGCCCCCGCCGCTGCCGCGCCCGTCGCCGCCGCCGTACCGCAGGCCGCCGCCGCCCGTCCGCGGGTGGTGTCCGCCGCCGCTCCGTGCGCGCCCTCGGACCAGGACGAACTGGGCGCCCAGCTGGACCCGCGCTTCACCTTCAAGAATTTCGTGGTCGGCAAGCCCAACGAATTCGCCTATGCCGCCGCCCAGCGCGTGGCCGAAGCGACGGCTGTGTCGTTCAATCCGCTGTTCCTGTATGGCGGCGTCGGCCTGGGCAAGACCCATCTGATGCACGCCATCGCCCATCACATCCGCGAGCACAATCCCGCCCGTCGGGTGCTGTACCTGTCGGCGGAAAAGTTCATGTACCGCTTCATCCGGGCTTTGCGCAGCCAGGACACCATGAGCTTCAAGGAACAGTTCCGGTCGGTGGACGTGCTGATGGTGGACGACGTGCAGTTCATCGCCGGCAAGGACGCCACCCAGGAAGAGTTTTTCCACACCTTCAACGCCTTGGTGGACCAGGGGCGCCAGATCGTCATCTCGGCCGACAAAAGTCCCAGCGATCTGGAAGGCATGGAGGACCGGCTGCGCTCGCGGTTGAATTCCGGCCTGGTGGCCGACCTGCACGCCACCACCTATGAATTGCGTCTGGGCATCCTGCATTCCAAGGCCGAACAGCTGGGCGCCGTGGTGCCCCAGAAGGTGATGGAGTTCCTGGCCCACAAGATCGCCAGCAACGTGCGCGAACTGGAAGGGGCGCTGAACCGCGTCATCGCCCATTCGCAGCTGGTGGGCCGCGCCATCACCCTGGAAAGCACCCAGGACGTGCTGCACGACCTGTTGAAGGCGTCGGATCGCCGGATCACCATCGAAGAGATCCAAAAGCGCGTCGCCGAGCATTTCAACATCAAGCTGGCGGAAATGTCGTCGGCCCGGCGTTCGCGTCAGGTGGCGCGTCCCCGTCAGGTGGCCATGTATCTGGCCAAGCAGCTGACCAGCCGGTCTTTGCCGGAAATCGGCAGCAAGTTCGGCGGCCGCGACCACACCACCGTCATGCATGCGGTGAAGAAGGTGGAAGAGCTGCGCTCGTCCGACCAGGGATTCTCGGAAGACGTGGAATTGCTGCGTCGCATGCTGCAGGGCTGACCGGTGGCGGGCGGCGCTTCGTCCAGCGCGATCCGCGCCCACGAGCACCTGCGCCAAGCCGTCCAAGCCCGCGACAGCGGTCGTCTGGGCGACGCTGAAAACCATTGCCGGCGTTGCCTGGAACTGGCTCCCGACGACCGCAACGCCTTGCGGCTGCTGTCGGTGGTGTTGTTGGGCACCAACCGTCCGGCCGACGCTGTGGCGCCGCTGGATCGTCTGGCTGCTTTGCTGCCGACGGCTGAAAACCTGCGGTTTCTCGGCTCGGCCCTGCTGAGTGCGGGGCAGCCCGGGCGGGCGGCCGAGGTGCTGGATCGGGCGGCGGTCCTGGCCCCCGATGATCCGGCATTGATGGAAGCCCGGGCCGGCGCCCTGCTGGAAGTCAGTCGCTACGCCGAGGCGGCGGCCTTGGCGCACCGCCTGCCCAACAGCGTCAATGCCCGTTTCATCGAAGGCAGCGCCCTGCTGCTGATGGGGGATTACGCCGCCGCCGTCACCGTGCTGCAAAGCCTGCTGGCGATCCGGCCCAATCATTCCTTCGCCTTGAATTCCCTGGCCCAGGCTCTTTACACCCTGGGCCGGATGGACGAAGCCGAGCAGGCTTGGCAGGGCAGCCTGCGGGCCGATCCCAACAACATGAAGGCGCGGGCCGGATTGGGGTTGATGTATCTGGCCCGGGGGCGTTTCGCCGAAGGTTGGGACCTGACCCGTTGGCGTAACAGCGCCACCCAGCGTCCCGACATTCCCGTGCGCCGTCTGCCCGACCGGTTGGATGGCCATCACGTGCTGGTGGTGCGCGAACAGGGGCTGGGCGACGAATTGTTCCTGATGCGCTTCGTCGAACGTCTGGCGGCGCGCGGCTGTCAGGTCACCTATGCCACCAATCCCAAATTGGCGTCCTTGTTGGAACGGTTGCCGTTCCTGGCGCAGGTGCAGGCGGGGGTGATCGAGGTTTCCGCCGATCTGGTGATATGGCCGGGAGACCTGCCCTGGCTGCTGGACGAGCCCGGCCCGCTGCCGTCCATCCACTTGCAGCCCCAGGCCCATCGCGTCGCCGAGATGCGCCGGATTCTGGCCGATTTTGGGCCGCCGCCTTATGTGGGGCTGACCTGGCGGGCGGGGATCGCCGGCTTCAACCTGTTGTCGAAATCGGTGCCGCTGGATGATTTTGCCCGGGCCTTGTCCGGGGTGGATTTCCGCCCGGTGGTGCTGCAGCGTGGACCACAGGATGGCGAAGTGGCGGCGTTGCGCGACACCTTGGGGCGCCCGGTGCTGGACGTGTCGGCGTTGAACGAAGACCTGGAGGGCATGCTGGCGTTGTTGTCGGTGCTGGACGACCAGGTGGCGGTCAGCAACACCAACATCCATCTGACCGCCGCCTTGGGCAAAACTGCCCGCCTGTTGCTGCCCGACCCGCCGGAATTCCGCTGGATGGCGGCGGGCGATACCTCGCCCTGGTTCCCCGGCTTCCCACTTTACCGCCACCATCCCCACCACGGCTGGAAGCCCGCCTTGGAATGCCTGGGGGACAGCCTGAAACAAGACCTGAAAGCGCTTTGACCCCTTTGGCGGTTGCGATATACTGCCGGGCCATTTACGAGGGGTCCGTCCAAAGCCATGAAGCTGACCATCGAGCGCTCGCAGCTGCTGAAGTCCTTGGCCCATGTGCAAAGCGTCGTCGAACGCCGCAACACCATTCCGATCCTGTCCAACGTCAAGTTGGAAGGCCGGCCCGGCAGCCTTAGCCTGAACGCCACCGACATGGATCTCGACATCGTCGAGACCGTGACCGCCGACGTGTCGCGCCCCGGCGCCACCACGGCGCCGGCCCACACGCTCTATGAAATCGTGCGCAAGCTGCCCGACGGCAGTCAGGTGGAAATCGACTTCGACGCCGACAGCGGTCTGCTGACCCTGCGTTCGGGCCGGTCGAAGTTCTCGCTGTCCTGCCTGCCGGTGGAAGACTTCCCGGTGCTGTCCGGCGGCGAGCTGCCGTTCACCTTCACCGTCACCGCCGCCGAGTTGAAGGCGTTGGTCGACCGCACCCGTTTCGCCATCTCGACCGAAGAAACCCGTTATTACCTGAACGGCATCTACCTGCATGCCGCCACCGGTGCCTCGGGCGAGGTGCTGCGCGCGGTGGCCACCGACGGCCATCGTCTGGCCCGGGTCGAAGTCACCCTGCCGGAAGGGGCCGCCGGCATGCCGGGCGTCATCGTGCCGCGCAAGACCGTCCAGGAAATGCGCAAGCTGATCGACGAGACCGAGGGCGAAGTCACCGTGTCGCTGTCGGAAACCAAGCTGCGCTTCGCCTTTGGCGACGCGGTGCTGACCAGCAAGCTGATCGACGGCACCTTCCCCGATTACGAACGGGTCATCCCCGCCGACAACGACAAGCAGATGCTGGTGGACGTGAAGTCCTTCTCGCAGGCGGTGGACCGCGTTTCGGCCATTTCCACCGAAAAAAGCCGCGCCATCAAGCTGGCCTTGGAAAAGGGCACGGTGACCCTGTCGGCGTCCAGCCCGGAAAACGGCTCGGCCACCGAAGAGATCGAGGCCCAATACGAGTCCATCCCGCTGGAGATCGGCTTCAACTCGCGTTACCTGCTGGATATCCTGGGCCAGGTGGAAGGGGATGTCGCCACCTTCTCGATGGCTGACGCCGCCAGCCCCACCGTGGTGCGTGACGGGGTGAATGCCGGCGCCATCTATGTGCTGATGCCCATGCGGGTGTGACCGGCACGGTCGTGAGCGTTCCGGCCCCGTCGCCGCGTCTGGCGGTTCGCCGCCTGACCTTGGCCGATTTTCGCTGTTACGCTCGTCTGCGTCTTGACACAGATTCCCGCCCGGTGGTGTTGACCGGACCCAACGGGGCCGGCAAGACCAATCTGCTCGAGGCGCTTTCCTTCCTGGCGCCGGGCCGGGGCATGCGGCGGGCGTCCTTGGCCGATTTGGCCCGCCAGGGCAGCGGGGCGCTGACCTGGGGGGTGGCGGCGGTTCTGGACGGTCCCATGGGCCGGGTGGAAATCGGCACTGGCCGGGAACAAGGTGCGGAACGCCGGGCCATCCGGGTCGACGGTCAGCCGGCCAAGGCCCAGATGCTGGCCGGTCTAGTGTCGGCGCTGTGGCTGACCCCGGCCATGGACCGGTTGTTTATCGAAGGGGCCAGCGGTCGGCGCCGGTTTCTGGACCGCTTGGTTCTGGGCCAGGACGAAGGCCATGCCAGTCGTTCGGGGGCTTACGAGCACGCCATGCGCGAACGCTCGCGGTTGTTGCGGGCCGGCAATGCCGATGGCCGCTGGCTGGGCGCATTAGAGGAAACCATGGCAAGGCACGGCGCCGCCATGGCGCGGGCCAGGGTGAACGCGGTGGCGCGGTTGGACCATGCCTGCCGTCAAGGGGTGGGGGTGTTTCCCGCCGCCCATCTGTCGCTGGCCGGCGAGGTCGAGGAATGGTTGTCGCAGCGCCCCGATTCGGACGCGGCGGCAGACGAGGCCGAGGAACGCCTGCGGGCCGCTTTCTTACGCGCGCGGGCGCGCGATGCGGCGGCCGGGGCGGCGACATTGGGGCCGCACCGCACCGATTTGTCGGTGCGGCATGGCGGCAAGGATTTGCCGGCCGGGCAATGCTCGACCGGCGAACAAAAAGCGGTTCTGGTGTCCATCGTCCTGGCCCAGGCCCGTGTGAGGACCGAAATCGGCGGCCAGGCGCCGCTTTTGTTGTTGGACGAGGTGGTGGCGCATCTGGACGAAACCCGCCGCCGCGCCTTGTTCGACGAACTGGCGGGGCTCAATGCCCAAAGCTGGATGACCGGCACCGACGACGCCTTGTTCGACGGTTTCGGAGAGAGGGCACAGTTTTTCCGGGTGGCCGACGCCATGGTCCACCCACAAGCGTAAGGAAGCATCATGACCGAGTCCGTCAATCCCAACCCCACCGCAGAAGAATACGGCGCCGATTCCATCAAGGTTTTGCGCGGCCTGGATGCGGTGCGCAAGCGGCCGGGCATGTATATCGGCGACACCGACGACGGGTCGGGTCTGCACCACATGGTCTATGAAGTGGTGGACAACGCCATCGACGAAGCCTTGGCCGGTTATGCCAACCTGGTGGAAGTGGTGCTGAATGCCGACGGTTCGTGCACGGTGCGCGACAACGGCCGCGGCATCCCCACCGACATCCACAAGGAAGAAGGCGTCTCGGCCGCCGAGGTCATCATGACCCAGCTGCATGCCGGCGGGAAGTTCGACCAGAATTCCTACAAGGTGTCGGGCGGCCTGCACGGCGTCGGCGTGTCGGTGGTCAACGCGCTGTCGGAATTCCTGGACCTGCGCATCTGGCGTTCCGGCAAGGAACACACCATGCGCTTCCATATGGGCGATGCTGTGGCGCCGTTAAAGGTGGTGGGCGATTGCGGCGACAAGTCGGGCACCGAGGTGACCTTCCTGCCCAGCACCGCTATCTTCACCAAGGTGGAATTCGACTTTTCCACCCTGGAACATCGCTTGCGCGAGCTGGCCTTCCTGAATTCCGGCGTGCGTCTGTGGCTGCGTGATCAGCGTCACCCCGAAGAAGTGGTGACCGAACTGCATTACGAAGGCGGCATCGAAGCCTTTGTCCGCTATCTCGACCGCTCGAAGACCGCGCTGCACGAGCCGCCGATCGCGGTGTCGGGCGAAAAGGACGGCATCACCGTGGAAGTGGCGATGGAATGGACCGACAGCTACCACGAAAGTCAGCTGTGCTTCACCAACAACATTCCGCAGCGTGACGGCGGCACCCATCTGGCTGGCTTCCGTGCTGCCCTGACGCGCACCATCAACACCTATGCCAACGATTCCGGTATCGCCAAGAAGGAAAAGGTGAACCTTTCCGGCGACGACATGCGCGAGGGGCTTACCTGCGTGCTGTCGGTCAAGGTGCCCGACCCCAAGTTCAGCAGCCAGACCAAGGACAAGCTGGTGTCGTCCGAGGTGCGTCCGGTGGTGGAAAACATCGTCGGCGAAAAGCTGGCCGAATGGTTCGAGGAACATCCCCAGGAAGCCCGCAAGGTGGTGACCAAGGTTGTCGAAGCCGCCGCCGCCCGCGAAGCCGCCCGCAAGGCCCGCGAACTGACCCGGCGCAAGGGCGTGCTGGACATCGCGACATTGCCCGGCAAGCTGGCCGATTGCCAGGAACGCGATCCGGCCCTGTCCGAATTGTTCATCGTCGAGGGTGACTCGGCCGGTGGGTCCGCCAAGCAAGGCCGCAACCGCGCCAACCAGGCCATCTTGCCGTTGAAGGGTAAGATCCTGAACGTGGAACGCGCCCGCTTCGACAAGATGCTGTCGTCGGCTGAAATCGGCACCCTGATCGCAGCGCTGGGCACCGGTATCGGGCGTGAGGACTTCAACATCGAAAAGACCCGCTACCACAAAATCATCATCATGACCGACGCCGACGTCGACGGCTCGCATATCCGGACCCTGCTGTTGACCTTCTTCTTCCGCCAGATGCCCGACATCATCGAAAAGGGCTATCTGTACATCGCCCAGCCGCCGCTTTATCGCGCCAAGCGCGGTCAGTCGGAAGTCTATCTGAAGGACGAACGGGCGATGGAGGAATACCTGCTGGATGGCGGCTTGGGGGACGCGGTGCTGCGCTTGGCCACGGGCGCCCAGGTGGGCGGCGCCGACCTGCGCGCCTTGGCCGAAACCGCCCGCAATGTGCGCAATCTGGTGCAGCCCTTGACCCGCCGGGCGCCCATGAAGCTGATCGAACAGGCCGCCATCGCCGGCGCCCTGAACGCGACCCTGCTGACCGACGGCACCGCTGGCCAAGCCATGGCCGACGCTTTGGCGGCGCGTCTGAACGCGCTGGAAACCACCCTGGAACAGGGCTGGAGCGGTCAGTGGGCGGAAGGCGAGGGGCTGTTCTTCAGCCGCACGCTGCGCGGCGTCACCGAAACCCACGGCCTGGACGCCGCCATCCTGCGATCCCAAGAAGCCCGCAAGCTGGCGGAAATGGCCGTGACTTTGCGCGAAACCTTCAACGAACCGGCGACCATGCTGGCCAAGGACAAGGAAACCCGCATCGACGGTCCGGTGGCCCTGGTCTCGGCCATCATGGAACAGGGCAAGAAGGGCATTTCGATCCAGCGCTATAAGGGCCTGGGCGAAATGAACCCTGAACAGTTGTGGGAAACCACCCTGGACCCGCAGGCCCGCTCGCTGCTGCAGGTCAAGGTCGCCCATGTGGACGAGGCGGAAGAGGTGTTCTCGACCCTGATGGGCGACGTCGTCGAACCCCGCCGCGACTTTATCCAGACCAACGCGTTGAAGGTGTCGAACCTGGACGTGTGATGAGGAGTTGTGTGTCGGGTGACGCATAAAGCGCAAACGCGACACGTAATGTGCAAAATCTTGACACTTAAAATGCAAACGTGCCTTAGGGATAAATGTCGCCGTATTGAAAATTGAACTTTCAAACTCTACTTTTGGCGGTGGTCAGGGGGCGATTGGGGGAAGAGCATGAAGGGTGATCAAGCTGGCTGCTGGATTGACGAGGTGACAAAAAATGAGATTGTCTCTCTGCTCAGAGAGGCGAGAAATATAATTCGAACGCGGCCTGACAATGGTGGGGCATCAGGCAATATTGGCCGTATTGAGGATGTGCTGTCGAAGCTGGGGGCTGCAGACCGAAAAATCTGCCCTTAACCATCTGAGCAGGTTCATAGGAAAGCCTAATGGGACAATTGCCAGACCTTCAGAGCCTGATCGCCGACGAGCTAAAGAAGGACAAACCAGATTGGCGACTCGTTGAACGTCTCAGCCGAGATGCGGTGGATGCCGATCCAAACTCCGTGCGCTTCAGTGTTGATGCAGGGCACATTCAGCGCCTTGGCTTCGAACTCGTGGCGAAGCAGGAAACAGCCTTAGCGGAGCTTATTAAGAACTGCTACGACGCAGACGCAACCCAAGTCAGCGTCCTCTTCAGTAATCACGACAAACCAGGCGGCACCCTGGTCATTGAAGACAATGGCATGGGAATGAACCATGACGTCGTGCGCGATGCTTGGATGAGAATTTCCACGACCAGCAAGCGTGATAGTCCTGTATCTCCTCGCTATGGCAGGGTGCGAGCTGGCAAGAAAGGCATCGGACGGTTTGCTGTCCAGCGGCTGGGAACGAAGTTAATCCTTGAAACTGAAGTGGCCGGGAAGCCCTATGGACTAAGGGTTAAATTCGACTGGGACACCCAATTTCTGCCTGGGCGACACCTCCATGAGGTGTTCAGCGAAGTTGACGAGTATGACAAACCCATCGACGGCGAGCGGACCCGCCTTTCGATTTTTGGGCTTAGGGAAGGTTGGTCCGAGCCGACAATGCAGAGGGTCTGGAAAGCAGTCCTCTTATTGCAGCCGCCATTCCCCGTCTCTCGGGCACACCCTTTATTAGCCGTTGGCCACCAACAAGATCCAGGCTTTGAAGTCACAATCAATGGTTTATCAAGCCGCAAACAGCGTACAAATCTATCTATCGAGACGAGTTTTCTCGACCACGCAATCGCTGAAATTCGTGGACATATAGACGAGCATGGCAACGCCTATGTTCGCGTTGTATCGAAAAAACTATCTCTCGATGAACGACAAACTTATGAAGAACGCCTGCTGGCTACGGGGCCTTTAACATTCTCAGTCAAGTATTTTATCTATTCTCCGGATGCGCTGTCTGGCCTTAGCTTTGCGACAGCCACAGAAATGGCCAAAAACTTCGCTGGCGTGCGAATCTATAGGGACGGCTTCCGCGTTCTCCCATACGGAGAGCCGGCCGATGATTGGCTCGGGTTTGATCGGGATGCTGGCCGGCGACAAGTCATTGTGCCCAGCAATAATAGGAATTTCTTTGGGCAGATTGAGCTGAGCAGTAACGAGAATCCTTTATTTGAGGAGACAAGCAGCCGAGAAGGCTTAATTGAAAATGAAGTGTTTGAAGATCTCCGTAGTTTTGTTCGCTATAGCTTGGAGTGGGCGATTTTACGGGTGGCATCTATTCGTGGCAGGAAAACTACCGCTAGTCAGAAGGACTATGTTTCAAAAGCCAGGCCTCGCAAGCCTTCGCAAATATTAGGAAATCTTCTCGAAAGCATTGGTTCTTCGCAGGCTGCGCACGGCGGCTCAGCCTCCACCAAAGATTCTACAGCATCTCTTCCGCCAGCAACCCTCGCGGCCTTTGCCTCGGCTCGAGAAGAGGCGGAGAACTACGAGAAGGAAGTCGAAGAGCAGCGGGCGGCCTCTCTTAAGTACGAAGAAATGCTGAGAATCCTCGCCTCGCTGGGCCTCTCCATCACCGTCTTTGGACATGAGATCAAGGGAATCAGGAGTTCTGTGGCTGCGCATATATCCGCGCTAGAAGAGGAGATTTCGATCCTAAGTGATCTTAAGGGCGAAGCTCCACTGACGGATCTCGTATCCGGTCTGAAGCTTGCCACAGGTCGCATGTTTGATCTTGGTGGCTACATCGCTGGCTTGATGTCGAGCACAGAAAGCCGAGAGCTGAGGAGCCTGTCTGTCAGTGGCTCGATTGAGCGGTTCATCGGGCAATTCCAGCAATATATGGACCGCCAGGCAATTGAATTTACCTCGGACATTGAGCCCTTGGGGCTAAGAACTACTGCCATGCATGCGAGTGAGATTGATTCGGTTCTGCTGAATTTCCTCACAAACTCCATTAAATCGATGAAGAAAGCAAACTCTCATCCTCGTCGCATCAGAGTCTTTGCTCGGGAGGATGGCGAATACGTCTTACTTGGCTTTGAGGACAACGGCGCAGGCGTCTCCCCCGAGATTGAAGAGAGAATTTTCGAGCCGTTCTACACAACAACCATGGGACTTGAGGACGACGATGTCGCGGGGCCTGGTACAGGGCTTGGGTTGAAAATAGTTTCTGATATAGCGAATAGCTATGGCGGGTATGTTTCCCTTGGCACGCCAAGCACGGGATACACCTGCAGCTTTGAATTCCGCATTTTGTCCGCTCACGCGGCGAGGGAGGCGTAATGGGGTACAAAGGGTTTTACGTCGACGACTCGCTGACTGACCAGATCTTCGCCCGCCGGCTCTCAACGAGGGACAACGAAGGACTAACGCTTTCTTTCAAACCTGTGAAGGAGGCTGCGGATCTTGCGGATGAAATATTTGAAGCTCATCCAGACTTGGTCGCCCTGGACTTCCGGCTCGATGAAAATTTAGCTGAGACAAATCTGCGCCATGCCTATAAGGGCAGCGGGCTTGCTCAGCTTCTACGAGACAGAGCTGCAGTTGAGCCACAATGGGACTTTCCAATCGTCCTTGTCTCAAACGAACAGAAATATCATAAATATTATCGCCCTGATGGGACGGCGCACGACCTCTTTGACCGGGCCTACTTCAAAGAGAATGTTTCAGAAGACAGTACTGAAGCTCGCCGAGAGCTGTTGTCATTGTGCGAAGGTTACGAAGCTCTAAAGGCAATTTGGTCCAGCGGCGACCGATTGAGCGTTTTCGGGCTCACCGACAAGGAACGTCATGTGGTGAACGTCCAGGAATTACGCTTGGCGTTAGAGGATGCCGCGGCCCCCCATATCGCGGCCAGGATTATTCTGCGCGACATCATCGACAGGACTGGCATTTTGCTCTCCGATGGCGAAGTTGCCGCCCGACTCGGGATTAGCCCCAATCAAATCAGTTTAGTCACACCGATGCTGACGGCTAATGACATTCCGTACAATGGCGTGTTCGGAGCGGGTTGGAGGAGATGGTGGGCACATCGATTTGACGATTGGGCCGAGGAATATTTTAAGCGTCGACCGACAAGCCTCACGGCCGCCGAACGCGCCCGCATTATAAGCGAAAAGGAAGGGCTGGAGGTTGAGGCAGCAAAATCTCCATGGAACGACTCTTCAGATGAGAAAGTGGCGTTTTCTTGTGCCTGCTGTGGGAGGCCTACAGAGATTCGTCATTCTCTGACTGCCTTCGACCCGCGTGTACCTCGATTTGGGCAGCGTAAGCGGATCTGTTGGGACTGCATTCAGGCGGACCGGATGGGTAATGGCCCCGCAGCGCTCAAGATTGACGAAATCGATGCGAATTTTGTCGATGAGGTGAGGGAAAGGGCCACTCGTGACTAGAAAGGCCGCACCCTCGCCCACTTTGCCGGAAGTAAGCATTTCTGCTGGAGAGATGGCCAACGCGATTCGAGTGGTTTCCCGAAAGCTTCTCGACAAGGATCTGATCTCACAAGAAGGTTATTGCACGCTTCTGCGAGAAGCGGGTTCATTGGACAAACGGCGCGGTGAAACGACTTGGCATTTGGAAATTGATCGAGACGATGCCGTTCGTTTTCGAGAGATAACGGATGAGCTGGGCCGCCCGGTTACGCCCTATCTTTTGTGCGCAATTCGAGTGGAGCAGGGGCAACACAGTAGGCCACCCTTTGCTAGGCTGGATTTAGCTATCGAGATGCTCGATGAGCGCCGTGCCCCTGTCGCCAGATGGCACCTCGATCTAGCGAATCAGAAATCTGACAGCATGCAGCCAGGTCCAATGATCCATCTGCAATATGGCGGTCACTTCCCAGGGCACCGAGAAAAAGATCACCCCCTAGAGGTGCCGCGCTGGTGCCACCCCCCCATGGAAATCGTGCTTTTTTGCGAGGTCATTGCAGCCAACTTCTACCCGAGGGCTTGGGAGGAGCTTCGGGAGGACGCCACTTGGTGCAGCGCCGTCGCGCTAGGGCAAAAGCTCTGCTACACGGCTTACCTAAAGCGGATGCTTCAGGGGTTGTCTGTCAGCAGCAAGACCCTGCTGCATTCCATGTGGGCTTCCGAATGGGCGCTATGCCCCTGAGGCGTAACGAGTTGTTCTGCGGAGCTCCCTAACCAAATGAAGAGCTAACTCAAAAGCGGCAGATATTCCTTTTCCGCCCTTTATCTTGTGAATGATAAGGCGATCTGCTTTAGCGCGTGCCTGAACAATATTGCCTGATCGCAGCAGACCATCGATCTCCGTGAAGGTCTTCTCAATCGCCGCCGGATCGATCTTTTTCGGCATTAGGATTGAAATTCGTTCAGCTTCTCGTGGTTCATGCTTAAGAACGCCTGATCCATAGCGGCGGCCCACGAACTCGGCCGACAGCTGCGAAAAGCTCGTCAAAAGGGAGATGACGAGCAGCTTGCGAGTGACGTTGTCCACACCTTCTGAGAAGAAAGCCCTGTGTATTGTGTTGGTGCAGTGTATTCGCGCCTCATTGAGGACGAGCCTGGGGCCATCATGGTTCATGACGGACAAGAATGCATCTGGCACCTTGGCATCAGCCGGCGCATGCCAAATCAGACGTTTCTTGAACGTGCTGATATTCTCCCTTTGCTCGGCCGGGAATGAATCCAGATACTTCCTGAGGGCGCTGCCGATCGGGGGTAGCTCTTTCGTACTGATAAGGTGCCCTTTTCCCCCAATCTCCATAAATGACGCGTGATCCGCCATGGAGAAAGATGCGCCCTTCGCCGCCTTGAACTTCCCTAGGACAGGTTGGGTATCAGCCTCCCCTAGTCCGTGGTTTTCTCGGTCCCGCTCGCTGAGCACAAAAAATGTATTCGCACCCGTCACCAAACCAATATTGGTTGTGAGGTAGTCTCCGAGAGACCGGCAATCCGATCGTTCGCAGATTTGGTTGAATATTGTGGCGACACATTGCTCAATCACGAAAAATGAGGGGCGTGCATCGAGAGGGCGGCCAACACTCGCACCAGAATCCCAGTTATCGACAATCGTCTTTAATTCATCGACGGACGAGGCATCTATGAATCGAATTGTCGTAGTGGAGTCATCGTCTTTTTTGTCCCGCGCGAGCAAGATCACCGTTTCTTCCTCAGTCCCTTCCTCTTTGAAAAATCTCTGGTGCATGAGTACGCAGAGGACGCTTGCGAAGGACTGAGCGAGGTAATTGCGTACCCCAACTGCATAATCGGCTTGCAGGAAGGAACCTGGGAGCACCCATGCCATGCGCCCCCCAGAAGCAACGAAGGACACAGCGTGAACCACAAAATGCGCCCATAGACTTGCGCGGCCACCAACAGGGGCTCCAACGGCGGCCGCACGATCTGCAAGCTCTACGCGACGTTTGGATGGAATTGCCTGGTAAGGAATGTAGGGTGGGTTCCCAACCGTAGCTTCAAAAAACTGCCCCCAATTCGTGTCTGGAGTTAGGTCGAGAAAGTCTTCTTGCAGGAAATTATCAGTATCGACGTAGGGGCCGAGCACATCCACTAGGAATGAGAAGGCGGCTTGGTCAACGTCTGACCCGAAAATTTGACGCTTTGGGTCCGCACAGCCCAGGAACTCTAACCGTTTGCGTGCTGCGGCGAGAAATCCACATCGACCAAAGCTTGGCTCGAGAACCTTGTCCGTTGGCTTGCGGACTGCCCAATCCGTCAGGACAGTGCTAAGGTTCTCGGGTGTATAAAACGCCCCAAGTCGCTTTTGCTCAGAAGTAGGAACGGCAAGGCTCTTGACCGGTATCATTCGGAAGGTGACTTGAGGATGAAGAGGGGGTGAGGTACGCTGTAAGCGTGTTCAAAAGCCCCCCCTTCCCCCGCTAGAGGCGAGGTGGCGGGTATTTTGTGCCAGCTCTGCATCCATGCCCTCTCTCAACAAAAATAGATTGCATTTTTATCTGCCTGACGTTTAGGCGTCAACGCTCTTAAGGATGCTCAATAGCTCACCTTCTAGGTATTCCCTCTTCGAGAATCTCGGACGAAATGTAGGCTTGCAACTGGGGTGAGGTCAGGGTGGTGTCGTTATGTTGGATGGTAAATTGATAATCCTGAAGGACTGCCGTCCCCAACGAGGTGAGCCCTAAAGGAGCCAGTAGCTCTAAGAGCTTTCGCGCGGACACAATGTCTAATGTCAATAGCCAAAATCTCCTGAAAAACGGCGACTGAAAAGCAATCTCCTTGATCTCTCGATTTAAGTGAGCATGAGTGGGGGTGAGGGGAAGGGCGAGTGGATAAAAACCGTCCACAAATTCGATCCCAAAATCCTTCACTCCTACAGCCACCGCAAACGGTGTGAAGTAGGTGAAGCGGTATTCGCGGGAGAGGCGGACGTCACCTTCGCCGCAAAGCTTTCTGACGTCCTTTTTTAGAGCGTCCCAGCAGGCTTCGTGGAATGCCGTGGGGAAGGGCTTGTGCGGCTTGCCTATAGGCTTCGCGGCAGGGGCAACCAATGTGCTACCGAACGGATCCTGATTCAGATATCCTGGCAGCGGGCGACCAGAGGCCTCGCGGTATATGAGGTCAATGGCCTTCTGTGTCAGCGAGCCGTCAGCGACGGCGCCGGCGATCTCCAGCGCTTTTTCGGGCGCCACCTTGTGCAGGCGAGCGAACAACTCGAGTTTGGAGAATTGCGCGGTGTTGCCATCCAGGCACTCGCAGAACTTCAGATTCGGATGGGCTTGGTCGAACTCAGCCAGGAAGATGCGCACGGCGGACATGCGGCGCAGGACCGCCGGCGCATAGCGCGAGGCCTTTGCCGCTTCCTCGATGAAGCTGACCGATAGCTTACCTCGGCGTCCCCCGACGTCGCTGTCGCGCACCTGGTCCAGGATCTCGGCGATTCGCTGCCACCCCTCGGCGGTGTCGCGGGCTTTCTTCAGTGCGGCAAGCGCTTCCTCTGCTGTCATTCCCATCCTTTCGTTCAGGCGAGGATAGTAGCGGTGGCGTGGCGATGTAAGCAAGCCACGTTGGCGTTGACGTCATCATCTAGTTGTGTAAAGTTTACATCGATGTGACTTTCTCGGGGTTGCGGCAATGCTGCTTCGTATGACAGAAGGTGCCAGAGCCCGTCGGGTCATCACCCGCAGCCCCACCCGCACCGTAGGCCGGTTCCCCAGCCTCAAGGCCGGGCGGTCGATCCATTGGGAATCGCAGCTTGAGCGGGACTTCGTGTACCTGCTGGAATTCGATCCGGCCGTGCTGGACTACCGCGAGCAGCCGGAGACCATCCGCCTCACCGTCGATGACAAGCCTCGTCGCTACACGCCGGACTTCCTGGTTCGGACCGCCTCCCTGATGGTGGTTTACGAGGTCAAGCCGGCGGACAAGGCTGCCCATCCCGACATGGTGGAGCTGTTCGCCGCGGCGGCGGACCATTACGCAGGCCGGGGCATGCGGCACCAGGTGGTCACCGAGGCCGACATCCGCATCCGGCCATACCTCGACAACGTCGCCCTGCTGCTGCGCTATCGCAGCCACCCCGTTGATGCCGACATCGAGGCCCGGATCCTCGATCGCCTCGCCTTCGAGCCCGCATCCCTGGGGGAACTGGTCGCCTCGCTCGCTCCCCATGCCGATATGGCCGAGGTGCTGGCGTTGCTGGCCAACCATCGGCTGGCCGCCGATCTGGCCCGCCGGCTGGATCGGGGTGCCGTGATCCGGCTGCCCGGGGAGGGCTGACCCATGCCGTCGCTCGCCCTTGCCCGCAACCAGCGTGTCTGGATCGACGACGCCATGCACGAGGTGCGCGGCCGCGCCGTCGGCGAGGTCGTCCACCTGGAAAGGGTGCGCGACGGCGAAATGCGCATCGTCACCCATCGGGAATTGGCCGAGCTGATCTGCGCCGACAAGGCCAAGCTGGTGGCGGTCGAGGGCACCGGGCGCGAGCCGCGGATTGTCGAGCACAACCTGGAAAAGGACATCGCCGCCCTGCCGCCCAAGGTGCGGATGGAGTTGGATCGACGGCGGGAGTATTTGAAGGCCGTCGAGGAAGGCGGCGTGCTGACGCTGACCGAGCGGTCGCTGTCGGGGCTGGTCCGCCAGGTGGCCGAGAAGATCGGCGATGCCAAGCCGCCGCACTGGACCACCATCTACCGCTGGATCAGCCGGCTGCGCAGGGCGTCGGGCGACATCCGGGCGGTCATTCCCGCCTTCGACCGCCGAGGCAACCGCACGCGGCGCCTGGACACCGAGGTCATCCGGTTGATCGACGAGGGTATCGACCGGCGGTTCATGCAGCGGGAGCAGCCGCCGGCGCGGGCCGCCCATGATTACGTCGTCCGCATGGTCGACGACCTCAACCAGGTCAACCCGCCCGAGCGCAAACTGCGGCTGCCCAGCCTGCGCTCCATCTACCGCGCCATCGCCCGCCTCGACGATTACGAAGTCACTTTGCGGCGCTTCGGCAAGCGGATTGCCGATCTGAAATACCATGTCGTCCGTGAGGCTCCGAAGCCCACCCGGCCCTTGGAGCGGGTGGAGATGGACCACACCAAGCTGGACCTGATGGTCCTGGACGACGCCGTCGGCACGCTGCGCGGCCGGCCGTGGCTGACCCTGGCGGTCGACGTCTACACCCGCATGCCGGTCGGCTTTCACCTGGGCTTCAGCGATCCCAGCGCCAACACCGTCGTCTCGTGCCTGCTGCACGCCATCCGACCGAAGACCTACGTGGCCGAACGCTATCCGGACATCAAGCACACATGGGACTGCTACGGCGTGCCCGAGACGCTGGTGGTCGACAACGGCCGCGACTTCCACTCGACCGACTTCGAGATCGCCTGCCTGCAATTGGGCATCCAGGTGCAGCACACGCCCCGCAAGTCGCCGTGGATGAAGGGCACGGTCGAGCGCTATTTCGGCCAGTTGAACCAGGGCCTGATCCATTCGCAGCCGGGGACCACCTTCTCGAACATCGCCGCCCGCGGCGACTATGATCCGAAGAAGAACGGCGTCATCACCTTCTCGCTGCTGGTCGAGCTGATCCATCAGTGGATCATCGACGTCTACGCCCGCAGTGAGCATCGGGGCATCTCGGACCTGCCGGGCGAGCGATGGAAGGCCGGGGTGAAGGAATATCCGGTGCGGCTGCCGGCCAAGGCCGCCGACCTGGACGTCGTGCTGTGGCAAACGGAAACCTGCACGGTCAACCCGTACGGCATCGTCGTAGACCAGATCATCTACAACAGCGAGGATCTGGGTGACCTGCGCCGTGTGCACGGCGGCAAGCTGCGGACCACCGTCAAGATCGATCCCGAGGAAATGGGCGACATCCTGGTGCTCGATCCGGCCAAGGGGGCGTTCTTCCGGGTGCCGGCGGTCAGCCAGGGCTATGCACGCGGCCTGACCCGGTGGCAGCACAAGGTGATCCTGGCCGAGGCCAAGCGGAACACCCAGGCGAAGATCGACATCGTCCATCTGGCGCGGACCCGCGAAACGTTGTTGGAAAAGGCCCGCGAGGCGCGGAACGCCAAGAAGGGGACGAAGTTCTCGGCCCGGGTCGCCCGTTTCGTTGGCATCGACAGCCGCCCGCACACCAAGCCTGTGGAAGCGCCGCCGCCCCCTGCTCCTGAGCCCGCACCAGAGCCATCGGCCGCGCCGCACCCGCCATCCCATGACGATGACGATTGGGGCGGCAGCTACGACCTTCCGCCCCGGAGATGAGCATGGATGCCGATCCCCACCAGCTGACCGAGAAGCTCTTCATCCACCATCCCCGCATGCGCCAGGCGCAGCGGATGATGGAGCGCTGCCGCACATGGTCCCAGGGCGCCCAGGAACCCTATTGCCTGTTGGTGATCGGTCCGACCGGCGTCGGCAAGACCACCCTCATCAAGGATTACCTCAAGAACAATCCCCGCATCGACACGGACGTGGCCACCACCATCCCGGTGCTGGACGCCATCATCCCCGCGCCGGCGAGCATGAAGGGCATGGCCGTCGAGCTGCTGACCAAGCTGGGCGACCCCATGGCCCAGCGCGGCACCCTGAACCAGCAGACCTGGCGCCTGCGCAAGCTGCTGCAGGCCTGCGGCGTTCAGTTGATCGTGCTCGACGAGTTCAACCACTTCATCGACCGCGACAACGAACGGGTCCTGCGCACTGTCGCCGACTGGCTGAAGGTGCTGATCGACACCACCGGCATTCCCGTGGTGTTGGTGGGCACGCCCAACTCCCGTTCGGTGCTGGATGCCAACGAGCAGCTGCGCCGCCGCTTCGGCACCCAGGAGCGGCTGGAACCGTTCCGTTGGGAAGGCGATGGCCGCGATCATTTTCGGCGCTTCCTGAAGGAGGTGGACGAGCGCCTGCCGCTGCCCGAACGATCCGATCTGGACGGCCCGGATATGGCCTTCCGCTTCTTCTGCGCCAGCGCCGGCACCATCGCCCCGGTCATGAAGATCGTGCGCAAGGCCGCCCACCTTGCCCTGGATGCCGGCATGGCCCGCCTGGAGCTGCCGCTGCTGGCCCGCGCCTTTGCTGAGGATCCCGGTGATCCGGATGGGCCCAATCCCTTCGTGGGCGCGTTGCCCGGCAAGGTCGTCGCCCCGTCGGCACCGCCCCAGCCGGCGGTCAGCAAGCGCCTGAAGGGCAAGGGCGGCAACGAGATGCCGAGCTTCGCCGCGTCATGACCGACCGCCTGCTGCACCGCCCGAAGCCCATCGAGGGAGAGAGCTTCGAGGGATACCTGCTCCGGATCGCCGAAGCCAACGGCTATGCCAGCGGCCGCTGGGTCACCGAACTGGCGGGCATCGCGGGTCGGGTTTCGTGCGTCGCGGGCGACGTCGTTGGGCTGGCAAAGCTGCTTGGCCATGACGTGGCGGATTTCGACATTATGCGCTATCTGCCGTCCCCCTGGGCGGGAAAGCGGCGGATCAACCTGTTCAACGGCCGGCCGGTCAACCGGATGGCCATCAATCTCGACCGTCCCCGAGTGTGCCCCGCCTGCCTCAAGGACGGCTCCCATCTGAGGATGGCGTGGGACCTGGCGCCGACGGCAATCTGCCCCGACCATGGCACCATTCTGCTGGATGCCTGTCCGTCCTGCGGCAAGGCCATCTCCTGGAACCGCAGTCATGTCTGCCTGTGCCATCAGTGCGGCCACGATCTCCGGGATGCCGAGGCGTCACCGGCACCGGCACCGGCGAACGCGGTTCGCCTGACGCGGTTGCTGTTGGCCAAGGCTGGGTTGGCCGAGGATGGGGGCGACGGATTTCCGGTCGAGGTGCGCGCCCTGCCGCTCGCCGATCTTATCCAGCTGACCTTGTTGCTCGGCTCGGCCGGCATCGGTTTGCCGTCCGGGGCTGGGCACTGGCCGTGCGCCCGGCTGTCGGCCGCGGAGATGGCGGGACTGGTCGATGCGGCGGCCACGGTTCTGGCCGGCTGGCCGGACGCCTTCCATGCCCTCCTGGACAAGCGCCGTGAAGGTGCGGCCCCGGGGCGAACCGGATTGGAGGGGGATTTCGGTCGGTTCTATGCGGCCCTGTACCGGGATCTGCGCGGCCCCAACCTGGACTTTGTCCGGACCGCCCTCGAGCATTATGCCACCGGACGTTGGTCAGGCGGCGTGCTGACGCGGCGGAACCGCCGCTTCCAGGAGGCCAATCAGCACTCCAGCCGCTTCGCCAGTCGCGCCGAGGCGTCGCGCCGCCTGCGCGTGCGCCCGGAGACCGTGGACGACCTGCTGAATGCCGGCATCCTCGACGGGATCGTCCACCGGGCCGGCAGCCGCCGCGCCATCCTGGTCGACCGCGAGGCGATGACCGAACGCATGACCGGCCTGATCGAGCTGCAGGAGGTCTGCCGCCTGCTGCGGGTCTCCAAGGCTCCCGCCAAGGATCTGATCGCCGCCGGGCACCTCAAGCCTGTCGCGCTCAGTACCCGGCGGGCACCCCGTATCCGCTATCGCCGCACCGAGGTCGAGGAATTGCTGGCCGCCGTGCAGGGCGACGCCCCGGTGCAGGCGGACCGGGGCGGCTTCATCTCGCTGGCCGGCGCACTTCGCCGTCTGTCCTTCCATCATCTGGGGCTGGCCGATCTCGTGGGAGAAATCCTTGCCGGCACCGTCACGGTGCGGGCTTTGCTGGACGGCAAACAGGGCCTGGCAGCTTGCCTCTTCGACGAAGGTGAAATCCTCACCTTGGTGAACCGGCACAAGGTCGCCCGTGGGGACGCCCTGACCATCCCCGAGGCCGCCGAGCGCCTGCAGATGAAGCAGCAAGTCGCCTACCAACTGGTGAAGGCGGGGTTGTGGCCGGTGACCCGTGCCTGGGAAAGCGGCCGCGCCGTCCGCCTAGTGCCGGCCGAAGCACTGGCGGAATTCAAACGGGATTACATCGCCGCCGCCGAGCTCGCCCACTCGGTCGGCACATCCGCGCGCAGCCTGATCGAGGCGCTGGATGCCCAAGGGGTGAAGCCGATCACCGGCCCCGGTGTGGACGACGGGCGGCAGTACTTCTTCGTGCGCGTGCCGGCCGAGCATGCTGCGGCGCGGACTGTGTTTCCGCTTGGAGAGGCAGCCAGCTTCTGATTCAGGGGGCTTATTCCGGCATCGCCGCGCCGATCAGGTGAGTTCCCTTGACGTCCATCCCGTTCTTCAGCATCGGCCATGTCACATTGTCTTGGGTGGTGCCGAAAACCACCAACGTCGCTTTCTCCGGATCGTGGGCATGGCGGCGAATCTCGATGGTCGATGCCATCATGCTGGGATTGTAGCTGGGAGATACGCAGGCCATTTCCTTATGCTTGGTCAGATCGCAGAGGAACTGCCGTTCGCCGGTGATGACCAGATAGCGGCCGTCCGCCCCCTTCTTGAAATTGTCCACTCCCAGCCGACCGCTGACCTGCACCTGAAATCGTGGCGGGAATTGGTTGGAAAGTTGCTTGGTGTTGGTGATCCACATGCCTCCACCGATCGCCACGACGACGGCAAGGCCAACGGTGACCCACTGCATCTTTCCAAGCATGGGCACCTCCCTCAGCTTGCTTGCGACGATCCGTCGTGCGCCGCGTTGATCCGCACGGTGTAGATCAGCGGCTTGCCCCGGAATGCCTTGCTCAGCAGGTTCAGCACGCCGACGCCCAGACGCAGCATCACCAGCACGGCGGCGCCACCCATGAAGATCTCTGGCTTCCCGGCCAGATAGGCGATCCCCGCCAGGACGACCGCCGCCAAAGCCAGCAATGCGTTGAACTGTCCAATCCACATCTCTTGCGACTCCCGTCATTCATGAGGGCTGCCAGGACGGTTTCGGCCGTCGGCAACTCACTATGCAGTCTGCATATTGAATGACATTCAATAATTGTCGCAAGAATTGAATGTGGTTCACTGTCGCAATCAACTTCCTCCCGGTATCGCTGGTGTTGGGGGAGGATGAGCCCGTGGTACCACTGAGGACAATCTTCGGAGCGAATGTGCGGCAGCTGCGCCGTCAGCGTGGGCTGTCTCAAGCTACGCTTGCTGAGCAGGCTGACATCTCTATCGACATGGTGGGGCGCATCGAGCGTGGGCAGGCATCGCCGTCCTTCGACACTGTCGAGGCGATCGCTGCCGTCCTCTCTGTGTCGGCAACGGCCCTGGTCGCCGGGGGCGATGCTCTGCTGGACACGTCCAATCCTCGTGGCAACGCTGTTCAACGTATCAATGGACAGTTGGCCCGAGCCTCGGATGCCCAACTGGAATTGATCGAGCGGCTAATCGCTGCAGCCCTGGAGAAGAACGCCTGAAATCAGTCGATCAAAACGTCGCTGTACAGCCTGCTCCGCTGACTCCACCAGCGGCGGATCACCTCATGAAAGCGCGAAACAGGCAGCTTGAAGCGCCTTTTGATTCCGTAGCTCAGCCAGATCGGAAGTGCTCGGTCCGGTTGGTGGATGACGTCGAGAGCGCCATCGGCATCAAGGAGCCAGAACTTGAACGGGCCGATTCCGATCGTGCCGATGGCCATCCGGTCGGGAGTGGGCAAGCTTAGCCGCTCGATGGTTGCCCGGATGGGCACATCCGCGATTCGGAACAGGAACACGCGGTTCTTGCCTTCGGATGCCCAATAGAGCGGTAGCGGATGAAGTTGAGCGTAGCGCGCAGGATCATGGTGTTCGGGGTCGTTAATGTCTTCGGCCAGTTCGACCGACATCGGCGCGTCATCGTAGTAGCTCTTATGGTTGGCCACGGTGCCACTGGCGACCTGCCATGGATCCACCAATTCGGGTTCCTCGACCCTGGTGGCAGAAGATCCGCCGCCATGCGCCCACCAGTTCCAGAGTCCCAACTGGATCAGCACCCATGTGTGCGGCCACGTCGCGGAAGCAAGCTCGATACGGCGGCCTCGCTTCTTTTCATGACCATTCATGCGGGCGTCGTCCCACTCTTTCGCCAGCACCAGGGCGCGGCAATGTTGCCGGAGCATGTCGCAATGGATGATTGGCCTCATTGCCTCTCCTCATCCTCCGGTCAATTTCCAGAGTGAGATCGTCCCTTGGCCGATGATGTTGTCCAGCATCTGCATGACCACGCCTGCAGCAATGAAGACGAAGCCCGACCGGTGCAGGTGATGGCGGACGACTTCGAGATCGTCGCTACGCCAAGTCTTTTGTTCCTGCCTTAACTGCCATCGATCCAGCCAGTTGTTCGGCTTGTGGGACCAACACAACAAGAGAAGTGCGATCGTGATCATGCTCATGCCACATATGACGAGGGCTGAAACACGCCAAATTTCAAATGTTCTGGCGTGCGAGAGCCCTATGATAATTCCGAAGGCACCGAGGAATGTGATGGCCATCCATTGGAGAACCATTGGGATGGTGAATATCGGCGATCCCTGCATCAGGTATTTGTTGACGTCATTGTTGCGTTCATCGACCCATGTGCGCAGCTTAACCTCGGACAAGCTGCCACAATATGCACGATAAGCGCCAGCCAAGGTCGCAAGCATCCCGATGTTACCGAGGCTAGTTATCTTGTCGGCATAATTGGAGATCGTGTCGATCACAATCTATATCTCCCGTTTTGCTCTGTCGTAACTCGAGTAAGTTGGCCATATCACAAATCGTATTTCGCTAAATATTCTTGGTAGCTCGAATACGCCGGGTATCCTTTGCTCTTATTATTCTTGGCGATCGATGTCCTGTCGATGCGTTTTTGCAGATAACCCATAACGGCTTCAGCCTTGGAGACAGGCAGTTTCTGCCACACCGCGCCAAATTCTTTATCGATGTTCTTGCGGATGGCACCGTGACTGAACTTGCGTGTCGTATGCGGGTCCTTGCTGGCAAATTCATTGTAGCGCTGGATCAGATGCTCGATGTAGCGGACCAGTTGCTGATCAGCTCCAATGGTTCCTGCGAGAGGGGTGTAATAAATCCTCTTTGCAGGGGGGCGAATGTTCACGGTTTTGGCGCCGTTGAAGATGATGTCGCCAGAAACACGCTCTACTGAGAAGTTCTGGGCATAGAATTGTAGGATCATTTTGGCGATCGCTGTGTCGCCAGCCTGCTCGGAACGGCCGAAGCTGAGTTCATGAGCCTGTTTCATCCTGCGGAGCTCTTCAGCCGGGTATTGCTCTGGCTGTGAGTCCACCAGCTTATGATGGTCTCCGCAAAGGAGAATCAGGTTGTCGTAAGCGTTTCGCTCTTTGTCGGTTTGCGTAGAATCGTACCTGGGGCCACCCGGGCTTCGCGCATTGATGTGGCAAACTTCCACCATAATCGTTCCCGAGCTGCGCTCGATTACGTGGCGGCCGCAACCTGGGTAGGTACAGAACTCGCCGGATTGGGCGAACAGGCGCTTGATTGTTGTTTGGGTCGGATTGGCCAAGGTGCCTCCTGGTGGGAATCGAGTCGATGAATTCCTAAAAGGTGTGCATCATCTGTAGAAAATTATTATTGAGGCATGCTGTGGTGTCCAGGTTGCACTTTTTATCCCTGAGATTTTCCCGTCAGCAGGTCCGTCAATCACCCAGAAATGATCGCGTTAGGTATAAAATCACATCCCTTTCCGTGTGCAAAACCACAGCTAATCGAGAAGCACAATGCCCGCCAACAATGATGTCCGAGAGTATCTGAACCACTACTTGTCTCCGGAGATGGAGACCGACTATGCCGTTATGCTCACCGGTCCCTGGGGTGCCGGGAAAACGCATTTCATCAAGAGCTATTTCAAATCTCATGATGACAATGCGAAAACCAAAGACCCGCTTAATGATTCCAGGTATCTCTACGCCAGCTTGTACGGCGTGCGGTCTACGGCGGAAATAACGGATCAATTTTTCACGCAAGCCAATCCCGCGATGGGCTCGAAAATCGGACGGCTGATTGGCTCAGTATTGTCGCGAGGCTTAAACGGATATGCCGGAACGGAAGTCACACAGGGGGCCGGCGCGATCATCAAAGATCTGGTGACTCGGCTGGACGGCAAGGTGCTGGTCTTCGACGACCTTGAGCGCTGCGCTATGCAGCTGGTTGATGTTATGGGTTTCATCAACGCTTATGTGGAACATGACGGACTGAAAGTGATCGTCATCGCCAATGAGGATGACATTCCGGCAGCACAGCAGGACGAGTATTTCCGTAAGAAAGAAAAGCTGGTGGGCAAGACGCTTCGAGTGGCGTCCGATCCCAAGATGGTGCTGGAGAGCATCGTTTCGAAGTTAACCCATGCCAAGGTGCGGGAAACCATCGAGCGTGACGAGTCCGCTTTGCTGCGGACATTTGCCGCATCAGGACGGCTGAACTTCCGAAGCCTGCGCGCCGTGCTGTTCGACTACCAGCGCCTCGTCTCGGTCTCGGACCCCCGCTTGGCCGAAGCGCCTCCGGCAATGAGTGCGCTGCTCCTCTTGATGATCGCCATCGGTATGGAGTTTCGCGGCGGCGGGCTTTCGGGAGCAGATATCGCCTCTCTTGAAGATAACATGCGCAGGCGTTATTTCGGTTTGGGCAAAGACAAACCGTCAGCCGACGTCATGAAAGCCGGGCAGCTTGCCGAGACCTACTCGAATGTTCTGTGGCGGGATTGGGTAGTTCCGCCAGAGATCCTTGCAAAACTGTTCGAAACGGGTCTGATTGATATCGCTATTACCAACGAACACCTTGCTCGGCACCCTTTGGTGGTGGGGTATGCCGAGACTCCCGCTTGGCGTCAGTTGTGGTCTTGGGCGGATTTACCCCGTTCCCAGTATTTGCGGGCACGTGACCAACTTATCGCAGAGTTACGGGAGCATGCGCTGACACATCCCGGTGTTATTCTGCACGCTGCTGGGATCGTTCTCGGCGCGGCAGGGTTTGACGACTACATGCTGGGCGCTGATGTGGATGTGGTTGGCTATTTCAAGAGCTACGTCGAACACATTCAATCTCGGGGACTGTTGGAACCTGAGCGTGATCTGTTCGGGTATTCGGGTGGGGCCTATGCTGGATTGGGCTATGGATCTCACGAAACACCCGAATTCAAAGCCATCCTATCAGCAGTCCGTAGCGCCACTTTTGCCGCTTTCGCGGAACGCATGCGTCTGGCAGCCCCTAGCTTTTTTGACCGACTGAAAGCGGATTCGGAAGCCTGTTCGCTACTGCATAAATATCGTTCCGATGGTGGTTTTGCCGACGCAGCTATCCTTCATCACATCGATGTCGATGCGTTTGCGCATTTTGCTGTCCGCGATTGGGTGGTGAACGGCCAGTTGCTATCCAGTATGGTCGCCCGCTACGAAGGTGATCGGCGGCAAGGGGAGCTGGCCGATGAGCATGCTTGGTTGGATGCCTTGCGTACCCGGCTGGATGCTCTATCCGCCACAGCGGAACCTCCGCACAAAGCACTGATCGAGCGAAGAATTGGGTACTATTTCGGCGAAATTGGCAGCGCCGTGAATGACACCAAGGCGTACTTGGCTGCGTGTCGTTCAGATGCAGTCGATTAGACATGGAGTTTGTAACGGCCCTTGTCGGCAGATTTGTAGTGCCCCCCTGAACCGGATCAATCAGGGGAACAGGTCACCAGAGCAAATGAAGGATGGCGTCGGCTACCTGATGGATCGTGACAGGGTCGTGTCCGGCTATCGCGCCGTGCTCAAGCACACCGAGCAGGCTCTGGATGAGCTGAGATTTCATGTGGGATGATTTGCTGTCGGCTGCGAACAGCTGAAGGACGTCTTGGTAAGGGGGCACAATGGGGCGATCAGAGAGCGTTATCTCGCTGGTGCAATTGGCCCCGGAGCAATTTCCTGCTTCATCACAACTGCACGGTTACGCCGAAGATCTCGCCAATATCCTCAACGAGGACGAGGAACTTGGGTTCGCGCTAGGGCGGACCAAGCATGCCCCTAAGGAAACCGCCCAGACCGTTCTCGCGCATGCCCGAAAGTGGTGCGTCAAGCACGACGCCATCTTCTTCGCGATCGTTAACGACCAGCGGGTGGCAATCGGAACCATCAGCCTGAGCCACATGGATCTGCAAAGCAGGACCGCGAGCACCGGCTACTGGATCGGGACACGCTTCCAGGGGCGCGGCTACGGAGGGGCGGCCTTCCGTAATGTGGTTGCGTTCGCCCGGACACTTGGCGTCCGTTTACTATCCGGGCAGATCGGGGCCGCCAATCATGCATCCCGACAAATCTGGGAGCGCAATGGCGCAGAGATAGTGCGCGACGGCACCACGCTGAAGGCCTCTCTCCTCATTGAACCGTAGGCGAACGGGTCGTTTCCAGTCGCATCCCCGCCAATTTGTTCCGCATATGTTCTTGACAGGGGTGTGAGGAATATATACCTTCATGGCGCTGGATTGCTGCCAGCCCCTGGAATGGAGATGTGCCCCAATGTCCTGGTTCAAGCTGAAGGAGCCCATGGGCTCGAGTTATCGCGTCGACCCTGTCGACATCAAGAACACCAAGCGTGCGCTGAACGTGCTTGGCTATTACAGCGTCCCATCCCATCGCGGCATCGACGATTGGACCGATGACGCGATGTTCGATGGCATCCGTCGCTTTCAGAAGGCCAATGGCCTGAAGGTGGACGGATTTATGCGCCCGGGCGGCCCCACCGAACTGGCTTTCAATCGACTCATCCAACGCCAGTCCGTGGGTTCGCCCCGCTTCGCCAATATCGGCGACATCGAGCGGGCGAGCATGTGTGCCTGTACGGCGAGCGACGACAATCCGTGGGGCTCCGGCCCCGACGACGATCTGCGCTTCTGAACCTGGAGAATGAACGGCCTGGTCAACGAGGAACACATGAACCGCGATGCATCCGATGGCATCATCGCCATCCCTCAGTCCGAGGGGCTGTTCCTCATAGGACGGCGTTCACAAAAGGCAGTCTTCTTCCCCCTGGGGGTGAGCGTGCTTCTGCGGGACGCGATCAAAGCGGACTCCCCCGAACCTCCACTTTGGCTTCGCGAAGCCATGGACGCGGTCGGGGTCACTTCTGGCTTACCTGGTACGTGGCGCCGTTCCATCTGTATGAGGGAGCGACCGGAATTCGGGTTCAAGCGCGTCGCGTGGGAAATCACGCAGCGCTGCAACTTCCGTTGTGTCCACTGCTATCTCGATAACAAGACCAAGGGTGGATTGCCGCTTGAGCAGAGACTGAGGATTCTCGACAAGATCGAGCGCGCCGGCTGTCTGTGGCTGCAAATGACCGGCGGCGAGGTCCTTGCCGATCCGTTGTTCGGTGACACCTACAAGGCCGCGCATGAGCGAGGGTTACAGGTTTCGATTTCCACCAATGGTGCCCTGTTGACCCGCTGGATGGAACTCTTCCGGAAACTTCCGCCCCGACGGATCACGATGAGCCTCTATGGCGCCTCGCCGGATACCTATGCGGCGATGACCGGGGCGTGCGGCGATCACTTCGCCACCATCATCACTGGCCTGGATGCCGTGATCTCGGCGCAGATCCCCGTACGGGTTTCGATCATTGCCGCGACCCCAAATGTCCACGAGGTGGACACCATGGAGGGGATGATGCGGGAACGAGGGGTGGAATACCACACCTACTGGAACCTAACTCCAACCCTAGCGGGGAAGCGGCATCCAACCGAAATCGCGGTGAAGAATCGTCGGGCTGCGACCTTCTTCCAGGAAAAAACGTCCTGTGCCGGCGGCATTTCATCACTGCATGTTCACGCCTCCGGCCGCGCGAGTCCTTGCAAGCTTCTGCCGCACATCTCAGTGGATTTGCTCAACGAAGACCTGAGCAGGTTGAGCCGACTTTGCCATCACCCCGGCGCCAAGCCGGTCGGACCTGGCTGCGAAAAATGCGCGTCATCGGCCAATTGCGTCACCTGCGCCCCCGTCTACGCGCTCCACAAGAAGGCGGGCCACATTCCAAGGAATGTCTGCAGCTTCCGGCCGATGGCCGATGAAGGCGGGTGTGGTGGCGCCCGCCATTGAGCCGGCGTCTTTGCGGGTTATGGGTCAATGGGTGCGGTATTTTTGCACTATTTGGGTGAACGCCTTTGCAGGATACCGGTCCGGCCATCTACTAAGATCAAGGACTTAACTGACGCCGCTTTGCACGTTATCTGTCACCTGACATTGTGAGATTCCGTAATTCCTGCGGAATCGTCAGATAAAATGAGGACGGTAGTGCTGCCGTCCTCATTTTCATTTATGGGTTGTCATGGATAGTTTGCTCGCGGCGAGGACTCGATGGACGAGGTTGAGCAGCTAATTTCCTTGAAGTTCCAGGACAGCCCACGGGCCAGTGCGGCTCTCATCGAACTTTGGCAAGGATTCAAGGCCAGCGGTCTCGCCGACCGCATCTTCGTCCCCGAGATCACCAACGGCGACGAAGGAAAATTCTGGTCGCGCGTCTGGGAGATGATCCTCTATCGGGAGCTTATCCGTGCGGGGCACCTGCCAGTCTCGGCTGATCGCGGCCCGGATTTCGGCATCACACTCTCTGGTCGACGCATGTGGTTCGAGGCAGTGTGCCCGGCGCCAACCAACCTGGATGAGGATTGGCTTCGGCCCGTAGAGCCTGGAGAGTTCCGGGTCCGCAGCTTCCCGCACCAAGAGATCACACTCCGGTTGACCGCCGCGATCAGTGCCAAGAGCGCCAAGCTGGACCGTTACCTCGGCAGCGGCATCGTCGGGGAAGGCGACGGATACGTGATCTGCGTCAACAGCGGCCAGCTGTCCGAATTCCCGGAGTATTACGGGGTCAGTGGCGCGCCCCTCATTGCCGAGGCTGTCTTTCCCATCGGCCCTGTTGCAATTCCGTTTAATCGGAACGGTGACCGGCTGGGCGAACCCTATGTCTCGACCAGGCCCAGCATCATCAACCACAACGGCCAGCCGGTTCCAACCACGAGTTTTCTGGACAGAGCCTTCGCTGGCGTCAGCGCGGTGATGGCATTCGCGTCGCGCTTTCCGTCAGAAGACATGCGCCCGGTCATCGTCCACAACCCGTTCGCTCGCGTGCCACTGCCGGTCGGCTTCTTTCCTGGCGGCCTGGACTACGTGGCCGAGATGGATGGTCACAGCATGACGCTGAGGCCTGCTACCGCGTAGCCACCGTCATGGCCTCCGTCACGCCTCCAACAACAACCAGGCAGGGCTGGGCGAGAACGCCGAGATCGGTGGTCCAGCCACTGTGCAGCAGGGCGGCCCCCAGCAGGCTCATACAATTGGTTTCGCCGATGGCACTGACGGCAGACGTAGCCCCCCGGGCGCCTCGCTCGAAGGCGTCGATGGCCGCACGCGCCGAGTCGATCCGCACGGTGTAGATCAGCGGCTTGCCCCGGAAAGCCTTGCTCAGCAGGTTCAGCACGCCGACACCCAGGCGCAGCACCACCAGCACGGCCGCGCCGCCCATGAAGATCTCCGGTTTTCCGGTGAGATAGGCGATCCCCGCCAGGGCGACCGCCGCCAAAGCCAGCAATGCGTTGAATTGTCCAATCCACATTCGCCCTCTCCCTGCTTGGATGAAACTCCGGCCGGCGACCGTAAACACCGCGTTCACTCGGTGAAATTGAAAATCGCACCGAGCACACGCGGTGGTCAAGGCCCATTGCCCGGCGGACACTCCGGGTATGGACAAGAAACACCGATTCGGAACCCAGCTCCGCGCTATCCGGAAGCAGCGCGGCCTTACCCAGGAGCAGTTGGCCGAACTCATCGACCGCTCCGTCGATGCCGTCTCCAACATGGAGCGCGGCATCAGCCTGCCGAGCTACGAAACGCTCGGGCGATTGGCCGACAAGCTGGGCGTGCCCATGCGGGAGTTGATGGAAGCGGTGGAAGGCGACAGCGCCGCGGATCCGGAGCGGGTAGAGTTGGAGGCGCGCCTCACGGTTTTGGCGCGGTCCCTGGATAAGCGCGACCTTCGGATTGCCCTCGATCAGATGGCCGCCCTCCATAAACACGGCCGCCGGTAGACGGCAACGACTCGCAGAGGTGGTGGATTTCGGACGGCTTGACCAAAGTTGACCAAAATCTTCGGCTAACCCCTTGAAGCCGAGTCGTTTTTTGGCTCAACCAAAACGATTCCGCTTGCGTGCGTTCCCGTTTCGATTCCAAGATGACGCTGAGGTAAGACTGTCAGACAGATGAACGCGAACGACATCAGCCACGATATCAGCTCCCCCTACGAGGTCGCCCTCGAGGCCGCCCTTTCGGATCTGGAAAGGGCGCGGGCATGCGAATGCCATGCGCAAGAGCGCCTGTCTGCGGCGGAAGCGCACGTGGCTGAGTTGACGCATCTGGTGCAGACGCTGGTGGCTGTTCTCCCCCAAGACCGTAAGTCGCTTTATCTGCAGCGTCTCGCCAGCATTGGGGCCGTCAAGCCGATAACCACGCGGGGTGGGGAGGTTTTCGATAAGGTGATCGATCTCTTCAGCCGGCGCCCGCGCAAGGAATGGACGGCCTCCGAGGTCCAGGCAGCCTTGGCAGAAACCGGGGTCAGACCCGACCAGAAGGCGGTCTACAACGTGCTCAATTATCTGGCCAGATCAGGCCGGCTGAAGCGCATCGGCAGGGGGCATTACCTGGTTGTCGACGTGGGGGTGACGTTCCAGGTCGGACATGATCTGGATGATGCGGATGCGCATGGAGGGGGCTGCATGGAAAGTTAAAGGCCAGGTGGACTGGTCCTCCACCTGGCCTTCACTGAGACGCCGTCGTGACGGTACGAGTGCTTCTGTCGCGACTTTTCCCGGCACTTTCAACGATCTCGGCGTGCAATCTGAGATTCTATCAGAAGTGTCTCTGGGGGCAAGGTCAAAATAGCACTCACCACCTTTGGTGACGGAGGGTGCAGTGAGCGATCTGCCCGAACCGCCGCCTGGCCAGGTGTGGATTTGCCGCCCGTACATCACCGTACGGGGCCGCCGGATCTATGCCGCAGCCTACGGCAAACGGGCCTTCTGCTTTCTTGTGAACGCTTAAGGTCCAGGGGGGTGAGGTGGGCGACCATCTCACCCAACCTAGGCGGATCCATTCAAAGATCTAGCAACGAAAACAACCCCTTTCTTTCTTGGAAATGGGCGGGTGGTCGCGTGCGCCCCTGCCTCAGGAGACATGCAATGGCTGACGTTCAAATTCTGTGCATCAACAAGTTGCCGCGTGATGACACCCATCATGGGATCACCCATCTCGGTGGCAATGGTTGGAAATGGACCCGGGCTGAGGTGATCGCCTCCATCAACGCGGGCACCAACACCTTCTACACGATGGCTGCCGGCAAGCGCGCCAACGTGGGGGTGAACCGCAATGAGTATGGGGAGTACCTGCAGACCTACGCCGACGGGTACTGGAACAATAACCTGCTGGCCCTGCCGGAGTGCGTGGGCTGAAGAGCATTTAGCCGCGGGGCGTATAAGGCCTCGCGGCAACCAACCACTCAGCCAATGCTCGGTAGTCGAATGGATGCCTAGCGACGATGCGGCATTGGGTTTGGAGGTAGATGGCGATGGAAAATACGATGTTCGCATTTGGGCCAATTGTTGTTGCCGGTTTTGCACTTCTCGGGCTTGCGATGCTAGTCGGGCGATATGGTCCAGTTGTGCTTCGGTCAATTCCAAAGTGGGTCTATGGATCTCTGGTTCTTGCCATGATTGCCGGGCTTCTGCTGATGATGCAGGCCTCGTATGATCGGCTGGAAGCTCGAGGCATGAAGGCTGCGTGCCAAAACTTTGGATCTTGTGTGGCATTCGTGTTCCAGAACGCCGATGCAGTTCGCGTCTGGCCTTTGGAGATGATCGTTCGCGCACCTGATATCCAGTAATTGATGCGGGGCCGCATTGCGGCCCCGCTTTCGTGTCTCGGTGAAGGTTGCTCGATTGTGGCGACTGCCCTATCGTTCCCTACGGTTGTATAGCGGGAGGTTGGAATGCGGACGGCTGTCGTGGGGGCTGCGATCCTTGGTGCCGCCCTTTGTCTGGGGCTCACTCCCGGTTCCAGCAATTCATTGGCCTCCGAACCTGGGTTGGAGACTGGGTCGCGTACTAATAACGCAGATTCCGAGTCGCGCCGCGAATGGTTCCCCAAATGGGGAAAAGCCTGGGCGGTAAAAGATTGTCCGGCGGTTCAACGGTATTTGGCTGAAGGCCTGAATTTTGCCGATCCCTTGGCGCACGAGCTTTCCGGAATCATGATCATCACCGGCACCTGCGGCGACGGAACGGTTGGCCGTGCGGCCGAGCACTTCCTGACGGCGGCAAAGCAGGGGCGGGAGCGGTCCATGCTGTTGCTTGCCAAACTCTATGCATTAGGTGACGGCGTCCCTGTAAATGAACCCGAGGCGCACCGGTGGGCGCAGAAAGCAATTTTGGGGTGGGTCGATGGCGCCCCCACAGATCGGCGCGAACGGCTGACCTCGGCCATGCAGCAGGATGTTCCAGCATTGATCCAAGACGAGTTCGATCAGATCGAAGCCCTGCTGGACGCTCCCATAGAGAGCAGGATTTCGACGGCTTCTCAGATCGAGAGTGGGCAGCCCCCATTTTTTGCCGACCCGCAGCGGGCCTGTCTTTGGCGCCTCAGTACCGCCAAGATTGACGCTGTGGGCGCCCAGTTCGCCCTTGCTGTCCAGTTGTTGGAAGGACGTGGGGTGGCGGTCAACGAGGTCGCAGGAATAGGCTGGCTCCATCGGGCCGCGTCGGCCGGAAATCCGCAAGCACAGTCGAGGCTGGGGACAGTATTGACGAAAGGCGAGTTCGGAGTGCGCAAAGATTTCCACGCCGCCTATCGATGGTTGACGCGCGCGAAGGCGGCGGGAATTGATGTTGATACCGCACTGGCCGAGGCGGCATCCCATTTGAAGCCTGATGCTGTTGCATTCCTCGCTAAGAGCGCGTTCGAAGTCACCCCGCCGGCACCAAAGACTAAGTCTTATCGACGCACAAAGGAGTGCGAGTAGGTGTCGGGAGATGCCCCGGACCGGCGCCATGCCTGATCCGGGGAGAAAAGGATAGGCTAGACCATCGGGCCAGCATCTCCAGGGGCGCCCCTTCCGCAGCCGGACTCGAACTCATCGGCTGCTGCATCAGCTGCGCTGGCAGCTTCATCCAAGGCTGATTCGAGTTCCTGCTTGCGGGAGAGAACTTCTTGACGCTCCTTTTCCAAGGCGGATCGTTTCGGAATAACTTCGTTGTGGTAATATTCCATCGCGGCATTCGTTGCCTCCACTACTCCCCGAATCATTCCCATTGCGGGGAAGATACGAAAAAGATACCGGAGATCTTTCGGGATTTTGCCGACATCGTAATCCCCTTTCCCTTGAAGCGCCAATTCGACCATCAACTCCTCAATATCTTGTTTTTGCTGATTGAGATCTTCGATGTCGGCTTCAATGCTTTGAAGAAGGGTTTCCTCCGCGGATAGCTTGTCCCGGAGCTCCAGCATTGCCGCCTGCTTCTCCTCAAAAGCCGCTTTTAGCCGTTCGCATTCCTCGTTCTCGTCCCCCTCATCTGGCTTATCGTCCGGCTGGTGACCTGAGACCGGAAAACTCCTCCAAATTTGGGTAGAGTCCGCCATCTACGGAGACGGACTTATGAAGCGCAGCCGGTTCAGCGAGGAACAGATCATTGGCATCCTGAAGGAACAGGAAGCCGGT
>Ga0209958_1000512_pt1 | contig 65391 bp, 53 predicted proteins | sample ThiBio_inoc_plan_FD_183942 | JGI IMG/M metagenome (GOLD analysis project Ga0209958, IMG submission 183942) | Wastewater bioreactor microbial communities from Cape Town, South Africa - Thiocy_inoc_plan (SPAdes) | ecosystem: Engineered > Bioremediation > Thiocyanate > Unclassified | place: South...
TGGTGGTGCCCACCGCCACCACGCGGCCGCCGCGGGCGCGCGTTTCGGCAATCGCCGCCACCGCCGCGTCCGGGATCGTGTAACGCTCGCTATGCATCTTGTGGTCGGCAATGGCGTCCACCCGCACTGGCTGAAAGGTACCGGCGCCCACGTGCAGCGTCACCTGCGCCGTGCGAACCCCCTGTGCGCGCAAGGTGTCCAGCATGGCGACATCGAAATGCAGCCCCGCGGTCGGGGCCGCCACCGCGCCGGGTGCGTTCGCGTACACGGTCTGGTAGCGCGCCTCGTCGTCGGCCGTCGGCGCATGCTCGATGTAGGGCGGCAGCGGCAACTGGCCGAACTGGTCCAGCACCTCCAGCACCGGGCGCGAAAAACGCAACTGCGTCAGATCGTCCTGCCGCGCCAGCACCTCCGCCGCCACGTCATCGGCGAGGCGAATCCGCGCCCCCGGCCTGGGTGCGTGGCTGGCCCGGATGAAAGCCAGGGCGTCGCGTTCGTCCAGCACCCGCTCCACCAGCAGCTCGACCTTGCCTCCGCTTTCCTTATGGCCGAACAGCCGCGCCTTGATCACGCGCGTATCGTTCATCACCAGCAGATCGTCGGGGCGCAGCAGGGCAGGTAAATCGCAAAACCGGCGGTCGTGCAGCGTGCCGGATGCCTCGACGTACAGCAGCCGGCTGCCGCCGCGCAGCGCGGAGGGGAATTGCGCAATCAGGTCGGTGGGGAGATCGAAATCGAAATCGGCAACACGCATGGGGCGCGATTATAGCGGGCACCTGTTTATAGACGGCCCCGCAAGGGGCTCAACTTTCAGGATGGGGCGAGGGGTTGGCCCCATCCTGAAAGTTGTAGCTCCCTCTCTCACCCCGGAAAGCTACAATGGGTTTTTTAAAGAGTGGTTCATGGTTTTTGTTGTAGCTCCCTCTCTCACCCCGGAAAGCTACAATTAGGCCTGCTCACTGCTCTCTATGTCCTCTGTTGTAGCTCCCTCTCTCACCCCGGAAAGCTACAATAATACGTACTGCCACGCCCATTCCTTCGGCGTTGTAGCTCCCTCTCTCACCCCGGAAAGCTACAATGAAATTGGTGGACGATGTTCGATTTGACACGTTGTAGCTCCCTCTCTCACCCCGGAAAGCTACAATACGGATCACCTTGAGAAGCACGGACTTCCTGTTGTAGCTCCCTCTCTCACCCCGGAAAGCTACAATCACGGCTGGAAATACGGCGCATCCGTAGGAGTTGTAGCTCCCTCTCTCACCCCGGAAAGCTACAATACCCAAGCCGCAAACCCGCTCAGAGCTTGTCTCTGAGCGGGTTTGCGGCTTCCTTTTTTCGCGTTCAGAACAGCAAAATCTGCTGGGCGTTGACGGTTTTTTCCTGAAACAGCGGCAGGCCGACGAGGAGTTTCATGCTGGCGAACTGCTTTTCGGTGACGGTTAATACGCGCACGGAGCCGGCGGGCGGCAGGTTGTCCACCAAGCGTTTCATGTGTTTGGTTTCCGCGTCGGTGCCGTTGAGAATTCGCCCGTAGACGGAAAACTGGATCATGTCGTAGCCGTCGTTGAGCAGGAAACGACGGAATACGGTGTAGGCGCGGCGTTCGGCCTTGGTGACGACGGGCAGGTCGAAGAACACCAGCATCCGCATGAATCGCCTCGTCTCAACACTCATGCTGGTGCAGGGCCAGTCCGGTGAGTTGCGGCAGTTCCAGCAGGATTGCGCTGCCGCCTTCGTATAGCCGGGCCAGGGACTCAACCGCCTGCTCGATTGAAGACAAGGCAGACATGGTGCCGCGCGGCATGGCCATGTCTACATTCAGCAGGCTGACCAGCGCCGCTTTGTCCATCGGCAGTAGATCGTCCAGACTGTGGCCGGTGCAATGCGTGATCACATGCAGATCAACCAGCGGGCGATAGGGTTCGATCAGATCGTCCGCCAGATTGAACGCGTTTTGCTCGCTGGCGTGGAACAGGCCCAGCGCCGGCAGGAAACCGTGCGCCACCAGCCCGCGCGCGATGGCGGCGCGAAATACGGCGTAGCCATAGTCCAATGCGGCATTGATCCAGCGGGGTTGTCCGCGATGGAAATCGTTGCCGAAAAGCGCACGGAAATACACCGCGCTGGCCTGCGATTCGAGGTTATCCGGGTCGCCAGAGCGTACCCGCCGCGCCAGCGATTCCAGCCTTTCCATGCCGGGTTGGTTCGTGAGTTTCAGGCACATGGCCTGATTTTGAATCTTGGCCTGGATGATCGTCTGCCAGGTGCGCTTGGCGGCGGGCCGGCCCAGCGCGAGCTGCAGGCGCAGCATGCGCGTGGTGCGACTGTGCGGCAGGAACGGCAGGAACACGCCGTTGGGGTGGTGTGTCGGCCCGGTGGAAAAGAGACCGATGCCGTATTCGCCGCAGGCCGAAAGCACCGAGTGGTTCAGCGAGATTTCGCGGTGGTTGAGGACGATCACGGCAATGTCCTCGAAGGGTACGCGCGCGTCCTGTTCCTGTTCGATCAGCAGGGCGAATTTCTCCCGCCGCAGCATGGCGGGGCGGGAGATCATCAGGCTACGCCAGGTCATGGCTATCTACCATCAATTACACCCAAAACATCGATCTTGACTTTTTCTATGAACGCGGCGTCACCAACTTTTCTCTTAATGTCTCTCACCTGAGAGAATTTAAGTGGGCGATCCTGTTGCACGTCACCAAACTCAAAATATTCAAGTTCATCAATACCTTTGGTTTTTGCCTTTTTTGCTTTAGATTTTGCGATCAGGAGCAATGATTGTGATTTCAATGTTTTTCCATCCTCCAGTAGAAAGAATGTGCTCGCATCGTGTAGTTGAACGACTGGTCGGTCATTGCTAGGTTCAAAGTAGTTCCAGTAACCCTCGAAAACTCCATCCAGTGAAATGGCGGAAACTTCAATGATCGTGTCACCGTTTGTGTTTCTATATCGACGAGTTTCACGGTAACAGTGCGCCATGTTCGGGTGTTTGATCCGGACAAAATCATTCTTCCTGAAGTTGCAAACATGTTGTGCACCTCTAGGCATGACAGGCAATCCGAATGAGGCTTCCTCGGAAATTTTGTAACGGGGACGGAACCAGTACGTTCCGTTATACCGGTACATTTCTGTATAGAGTGCATCGCCCAAATTGGAGGCGCCGCCGCGCACATGTATTCCAGAACCACGTGGCGCTGGCAAGCGAATCGATTTGATCGGCGGGCGGCTTGGGCCAAAAGGGTAGAATGGTGCGACGAATGCTTTCTCGGCATCACCATCGAATTTTCTGATCTGCTCCTTGATTGATTCAACCATGCGCTTGTTGCGATTATAGAAAGCTGTTCCAAGCTCTTTTTCATCTAGCTTCTTTAAAGTCAGGCTGGTGAGTGGAACATTCTTGATGGCAGTGTCCAAGAAGTTCTCTGTTGAGCCGTGAGGCAAATACTGTTTTTCTTTGGCAATAAATGTATCGGGAAGTGCGACTAATGGCAGAGGGAGCGTGTGGATAACCTTGTCTTTGCCTTCGGCATTTTTTGTTTTGAACCCATGCCGAAAGGCTGTATTCGCGTCACCATTGCATGACAAAAAATGCTCGCGTACTGAGTCGATCAGGTTGATTCGAGTTATAGGTAAATCAGGAGGAAGTCTTATTCTGTCGAAAATCTCTTGAGTCAGATCGGTTAACTTGACAGGGTAATGCCTGTGGCCGATTGGGTTGGCGTCGTGCAATTCGTTATTACGCTTTTTTTGAACTGCCCGTGATACGACAAGCTGTTCGTACTTACTCTTGAATTCGTCCCTGAAACCATCTGGCGGTATGAGATATAGCCCCCTTTCACGCGCCTCTTGCTTGCTGATTTTGGTTTCTCCGGTACGGCGATCTGTGTACGTCCCATCTGCATTGCGGCTGAACTGATTTGGAGCACGTTCTTGATGAGCGAACCAGTCATTGACCTTTTTGATAAGGCTGGGCGTACAGGCGGCCACGATGCACGCATCAATGGCGTGGTGCTTGTCGCTGGCCTCTCTATCCTTGATGTTGCCCAGCCAGGCGCGACGCAAGAAAGCAGTGACACCGCCTTGCGGAGTACGGACGCGGGTTTTATGGAATTTCTCAAGTCGCTTTTTCCCGCTTTCGGACGGGTCAATGTCTTCGGTCCTGTCCTCGAACTGCCCTTCAAACAGCAGTCGATCCCGAACCATACGAGCAAACAGGCGTGTCGTATATCGGGTATCAACAAGGTTCCTCGCAAGAAACTCTTCTGAATCAAGTTCAGTGGCGAGCAAGCGCTTTATCTTGCCATCGGCCATGCCTTTGCATGAAAGTATGTGGGCTTGTACTTGACGCCAGTGTTCAGCACGTAGGCTTTCATTGGCACCGAATCTCGGATGGCTATTGATGTAATCAAACGGTATCCGGTTTCCCTTGTCCTGGTTGGCATGTGCATGCACCAACACAAGATTATCCAGGCTGTTATCAAAGGTGATTGATCTTGGCCAGATGTGGTCAATCTGGGCATAGTTTTCATCATCGACAACGCGATTGGGATCAAGCTTTTGAAGGGTATAGGCGCATTTGCTTTGTTGCTCGTGGTAGAGTCGCTCCTTGAGCATCTGCTGCTCAGTGGGCGCGTTGATCTTGTAGTTCTCGCTAAAATTTTCGCGAATGGCTTTGCGCTTGTTGCGGCTCTCATCCTGCCTTCTCTTGATGTCGAGTCGCCCCTCAATATATTTCCCACCGCTCCAGCGCCCCTTTAACGGTCTAGCAATGTCGCGTGCAAGCTCGATATGTACATAGGCTGGGGAGCCGTGCTTGTCGATCAGCGCGTTGAGCACCACCCGCGCCTGATTGAAGGCACGCGCCACAACCGGGTTATTGAGATCCTTGTAGCGCCGTTCGGAATAGCCCGTTTTCTTGCCGTGCCGGATGCGTTCATAAAGGTAGGTTTCCAGCGGTGGCAGGTGTCGGGTGCGTTGGTGGGTTTGCTGCTTGTATCCAGCCAGGCTGCAAGCTTCGCTATAGCCTTTCTTTTGCTCCAGAAAAGGCAGAATTTTGCGGATGGCTGTAAGACTGAGGTTGCGATAGTCCTTGAATATTTTCTTGGTGGATAAAAGCGAAACTGCCTGATCTGACGTGAGCTCAATGGCGGTAAGACCAGTTCTGATGTCTGCATCGGTCTGCGCTTTGGTCAGTACTTCGGCAACCGCATCCAACATGTTCGCCGCTGACGTGGCAGCCGTCTTGGCAACTTCACCCGTCGCACTTGCGTTGCACCAAGCCGCTTGCAGTTCGTTCCACCAAGCAGAATGTGCCGATTCCAGCTCACGTCTCATGGCGTGCCAGCCTTTCATTTCGATCAGCGTTTCTGCTTCGGCTGCTTGGGCGTCCTCATACTCGATGGGGATTTGTGTGCTTTGTTCGTGATCAGGCTGAATGCCGATGGACGTTTTTTTGCTGAATTCAAATTGCCATCCGATCTCATGGGTTTCTGTCTGCTCCATGGCCAATCGCAAATCAGACAGCGTGGCACCGGGCTTTTTTGTGCGCAGTGTAGCCAGCACATTCATGGCTTTCTTGCTGAACTTGGCTAGTGTTGTTGACTTCGTGGCTTTGGCGGGCAGGATTTTGATGAATGCCTGCTTGTTGTCGAGAGCGTCGAATGGGATAGCGTATTGGCTTTCCAAAGAGGGCAGAATGACTTGCTCATCCCTTTTCTGCTCCTCGAATGTATCACCGTCATTTACCTGGTAGAGAGAGCGCAGCTCTGCATAGCTTATCGCGCCGGCTTCAAGTTGTATCTTGAGCATCTTGTTGGCGTCCTTGCGCGTTTTCTCGTCGCCGTATTTGCCCAGTACAGTGCGGCTGCCATCCGCAGAAACCACATTGATCCAACTGCCATCGTTCTTGCGTTTGCTGGCATAGGACACTTTGGTGAAGCTGGCCTCCCGCCAATGCATGGGGAACCCGGTTTTCTCGCGCAGAACGTCCCGTGCCTGCTTGAATGTGACCTTGCTCAGTGTGTAGGGCAGATCAATCAGCGCTGTCCGCTCGGCGTCTGATAACTCCCTTTCTTTGCCACCGCTGGGTTTGATACGCAGATGGTTGAGCGTTTCCAGCCAGGTTCTACGTTCGTTGCTGAAACAATGCTTCGGTGCACGTAGTTTGTTTTCTTCCAGTTCGCACCTGCCGATGAGGGCATCCATTTGCGCCGTGTATATCGGGGGGTGCTGCAATTCAAACAGTGCAAAAACTTGATCGCGGAAATTGCGTTCAACAGTCCGTTCTTGTGAACCGATTTGTACGTTGTCCAGGAGGTTGGCTCTATCCGGCATGGGATAATTGGTGAATGAATTGCCTTTGGCCTTTTGGGTATCGAACAAAACGGTAAGTTCGTCTCTCAAGTCGTCACGATGAAAAGCGTGGCGATAGCTTTTATTCTTGTTTCTAAACGATTCTTGGAAATCCTCGCAGTCTTTAATGTCCAGTGCTTCACCATCTGGACCGCGATAGATGCCATCCCTGTCTTGAGGGGCATTGGCGAGGTGCCAGGCAATATTGCCAATAGTCTTGAATTGAGGGTATTTCCTGCGCAATCCGGTGGTGAATTCAAGACCATCCTTCAATGCTCCGAATTCTTTCTGCTCCTGTGTTGCAGTTGATCCCACTGGTTGATTATCAGGACCATTAACAGCAGTTGGGTCTTCGATTTTGCTGTAAAACTTGAAGCCGCGATGTTTGACGATGTGATAAATCGTCTGTGCCCATTCGTAAGGAGTGAGCTGTTTGCTTAACCCCAGAGACCGTAGTTCCCAAGGACTGCGAATTTTGTATTTCTTGGGGTGTTGGTCGCCAATGAGTAGTTTGATTTCGTCACTTGAGATCATCCCAGCATCGCGGAACAAGCGAACCAGGCGTTTCAGACGCCAAGAACGCATCCGGTAGCGGTTGCGTGATACGCGCGCCCCTCGACGAGTCTGGTTGTTGGGTTTTCCGTCTTTGTCTTCGGCTGCGTCAAAGCAGCGGACACCAAGATCGATGACGCGACTCTCGCTTAATACCGCCCAGCCCACCGAAGCGATCCCGATATCGAAGCCGAACGTCAGATTTTTATTGTTGCCTTCCACCGTGTCCTCCTTGTATATTGTTCGCAGTTGTAGCTTTCCGGGGTGAGAGCCGTTGCTGCAATAAGGTTATCCTGAAAAGGATGAACCGAATCCAAAAGACCCGAGGCTTGCCTTGGGTCTTTTTCATTTGGAGCAGTTTGACAGTATTAAAAATACGGCTTGAATTGGCTGCAACTTGAACTGGCTGCCAGCCTTGCCATGTTTGGCGCGGTTCGGCGATAATGCGCGGCTTCCGTGCCGTCCGCGTTCGCGTCCGGCCCCTTGCCGGGATGGCGGAATCGGTAGACGCAGCGGATTCAAAATCCGCCGCTGGTAACAGTGTGGGGGTTCGAGTCCCCCTCCCGGCACCATTTCGGTCCAAAACCGCGAGTCCCTAGCACCGCCGCCTCTACGCCAGAGACGGCGGTGAGGGTCCGCAGCAACTCGGTGCGCGTGCCGAGGATTCGCACGTCCGTCTTACTATGGACCTCGACCCGCTGTGCGACCGCACGAACATGGTTCCGCGCATAAGTGCCGTCGTCGTGGCGGAGTTTCTTCTTCGCGGCCAACGCGAACGCATGAAGGCTCTCGACCGTGATCTCCGGGCTGATCCGCTCGATGTGCGCGACCGCCCGCTCGGCATTCCCTCTGGCCTGATCGCGGATGGTGGTCAGCTCCGTGATGCGTCCCTTGAGCGATGGATCGCCCATATCGACCAGTCCATTTTCGATCGCCTCGTAGAGCCGGGAGAGCTTGGTTTCGGCCTCCGTCGCCCGCCGCTCCATCTCGGCGACATGCTGGCGGCGCTCGGTTACCCATTCTTCCCGGCGCGCGATAAGCTGGTCCATCAGCACTTCGAGCCGCGCGGGATCGAGCAGCCGTGTCTCCAGATGCTCGATCACCGCCTTGTTCAACTGGTCCATCGGGAGCGACACGCCGGGGCATCCCGTTTTCCCCTTCGTGGCCTTGGTCGCGCAGGTGTAATAGCGGTATTCCTGACCGCTCCGGCTGGTGCCGGTGCGTAGCGTCATCGCCGCGCCGCAGCACGCGCAAAAGCAGATGCCGGTCAATAGCGTCGATCCGCCCACGGCGCGCGGCGGCATCATCTTCGGGCTGCGCGACTTCAACGATCGCTGCACGGCCTCGAACTCCGCCACCGTTACGATCGGCGGCACTTCCATGATGGCATGCTCCGTCTCGGGCTTTCGGCGTCCTTTCTTGGCATCATAGGTGTTGAACCGGTGTTGGCCGATATAGGTGGTCCGCGTGAGCACCTGATGCACCATGCCCTTGCCCCAACGCCCGCCATAGCGCGTGCGGATATTGTTCTCGTTGAGCCAGCACGCGATCGCCATCACCCCAACCGGCCCGCGCCCATCGGGGCCTTCCAGCGCCAGCCGGAAAATCCGGCGCACCGTCTCGGCATGGATCGGGTCGACCTCCAGCTTCTTCTTGATCTTCGTGCCCCGCTGCTCGGCCTCGACCACGCGATAGCCGATCGGCGGCCGAGCGCCGTTCCAGAAGCCTTGCCGCGCATTCTCGTTCATGGCGCGCAGGGTGTGCTTTGCCGTCTCCTTCGACTGATATTCGTCGAACAGCGTCATGATCTTGCGCATCATCTCGCTTGCCGGATCATCGCCGAGAACCTGTGTGATCGAGACCACGCGCACGCCGTTCTTCGCCAGCTTGCGGAGGTAGAACTCGAACTGGAACTGGTCACGGAAGAAGCGCGAGAAGCTATGGACAACCACCACGTCGAACGCGGGGGGCTTTTCCATCGCCGCGTCCATCATCTCCTGGAAAGCCGGGCGGCGATCATCGGTCCCTGTAACACCTGGCTCGACGAACTCGGCCGCGACCTCCCAGCCGTTCGAGAGGCAATAGCCCTCAAGCTGCCGGCGCTGATCGGGAATCGACAGATCATGGTCGGCCTGACGCGGGGTGGAAACGCGCAGATAGAGCGCGGCCCGCTGTGCCGGTTGCGCATTGGGGGTTTCCGAAGGTGCGAGAGCAGCGTTCTTCATCGTTCGACCAATCTCTGAATGATGTGCATCGGCAGTATGAGACGTTGGGAATCTGCCAGTCGCACGAAGCCATTGCCTTCGTAGAACGCGGCTGCGCGATCATTGATGGCGTCCACGATGAGCATCGACGATCCAGCCGTCGCCGCCGTCAGCCAGGCGCGCTCGACGGCATCGGCGATCAGCACCGCACCGAGGCGTTCGCCCTGCCGCGCTTGGGACACCGCGAGCTGGCCGATGAGCGTCGCGCCGACGAGCGGGTAGCGCGGGATATGCTTGCGCGCCGATGCCGGAATGTCGCCTTGCGCGATGTTCGCCTGGCTGAGCGTATAGTAGCCGAGAATGACGCCGGGATTTGCATGCGCGGCAAGAACAAACACACCGGCCGACCGGCGGCGGATGTCCTGACCCGCCTGCCTGCGCAGATACCTGTCGAGGCTGTCGATGCCGCAGGAAAATCCTTCCCGGTCATGGTGCGGCCCCAACGGCTCCACCCGCAAATCCCCATGTGCCGTCATGATCAGGACGCAACCCGGCGCCTGTGCTCCCGGAAAGCGCGGATGAGCCGCTCGCTCGGCTCGGGCGGATTGATGAGCGCATCGAAGAACGCCTCGCGGTCACGATCCGACAGCACGAGCGTCTCATGCTCGGCGATCGTCCGCCGCGCCGTGTCCGCCAGCGCGGTCACGCAAAAATCGCTGACCTTGCGCCGCGAGAGATGAGCGGCTCGCTCGATCAAATCCTTGGTTTCTTCGTCGATGCGGAAGCCGAGCCGCTCGACGCGATTCGCTCTGGCTGATTCCGCTACAGCTTGCTTTCGCGGCATGGGGTTGACTCCTGACCTATCCATTTCTGCTACAATGTGCGTCATTTGGACAAACATTTCAACTCCTTTCCCTATGGCCGTTTCAGGGGAGCGACCCGAACAAGGCGTCCAGTTCCTCGCGAAAAGCGCCTTCGATGACGCGCAGCTCGGCATCCCCGATGGGAACCTGCTCAGGCCAGTCGTCGGTAACGACGATCGGCGCGCTGGTAGCGCTCCTGCGAGACGATGCGCGCGTCGGCTGCGGCTGCATGTAATCGTGCAGGTCTTCCAGCCCTTCCGACCAGCCGCGGGGTGCGCGTCGGCGACGTTTGCGAGAGAGTCCCATGCACTCAAGCTGCCGCACGCCCCGCTGGAATCCAACAGAATCCCCCGTCGTGCCCACACGCGCCGAAGCGTAGCCACGGTGGCGGGATTCGGCGCACGGCGGCGCAGAGCGGAAACGGCGAACCGTAGCGTAGTAGCGACGGCGGCAGATAAGTGCTCACGGCGGGTTCGCGGATGCCCTGCGTTACCCGGTTCGCTATCATCCCGTCTATGGACTCGCGAACGGACATCGACACCGACAGGGTCGACGAGGCGGTGCTGGCCCTCTTGTGGCTCAATCTCAGCGCCACCGGCGCGGCATGGAAGGGATTCGAGTGGACCGCGATGGAACGGCTGCACGCGCGCGGGCTGATTTCCGATCCGGTCGGCAAGGCCCGCTCGATCGAGATGACCCCGGAAGGACGCCGGGAAGCCGAGCGCCTGTCTCGAGAGTTGTTCGCTCGCCGCTGAACTCAGGCGCGGTATGAAGGAGATGACCCCCCGCCATGCGCGGGATGCTTCTCTTTTCCCCCGGAATGCCGGGCGCACGAATTTCTCCCGTCCTGCCTGCCTGTCCGGCCCATACGGCCTCACCCGTGGCCTGATCTGATCGGTTCCACCTGCCGGCGCAACGGCGCCGGACGGCTTTTTTCCGCCGCCTTCGGCTTTGCAGCGCGAAGCAAAAAAGCCGCCCTCGGCCGTCCCGGGGCCGCAAGCCCACCCCGACGCGCAGGCGCGACGGGAACCCCGAGCAGCGGTGCGCCGCCGAACGTCCCCGATCCACCGATCGCCACGAGGCTGCGATGGGCGCGGCCCGGACAAGCGAACGGAGAATCATCATGAGCACCATCGGCACTTTCACGAGGAACAAGGACGGCGTCATCGAAGGCAAGGTCGTCACCCTCACACTCAACACCCGCGCGGTGTTCACGCCCGTAGAGAAGGACGCCCCCAAGGCGCCCGACTATCGGCTCACCTTCGCCAACGCGGATCACATCGACGTCGAGGTCGGCGCCGCCTGGATCAGGACCAGCCGCAACGAGCGCGACTATCTCTCGGTCAAGATCGACGATCCCTGCTTCCCGGTGCCGCTCTACGCGAGCCTGGTCGAGAGCAACGAGCGCCCCGGCGAATATGTCCTGCTCTGGTCTCGCTGACCGCCACTCGCGCCCCGCCATCTCTGGCGGGGCGCGCCTTTCGTTGTCGTCAGGACGGTCGCGGACAGCGTCGAATTTTGCGGCTCTATCTTGTGATTGTCATCGCATACGACTATTGTTGCGAGCAATTCTCAAAAAGAGGTGAGGGGCAGCACGAAAGGACCGACCATGACCCGCCAGTTCTCGCCGCCATCGCATGATGCGAGCATTATGCCCGCGATGCTGATCGAGGCAGCGCGTTGCTGGCGGGACGCGCGGGACAACCGGAAGCCGGTCCAGCCCAGCCTGTTCGCGATGCTCTCCCGCTATGGTCATGGGATGCTGGCGCCGGTGTTCGACAGCATCATGACGCTGGCCGAAGACGTGTCCGGCAGGCGCATTACCACCGGCAACGGCCCAACACTTTCCGAAGACGAGCATCGCCTGATCGATCTGTTCGATGGGACCGGCCTTCCATCGGGCGGCAGCGGGCTCACCGTTTCGCTCCGTTGCGCGGTGAAGTCGCTGCGGATCTTGTTGACGCGGCCGCTTGGCATAACGACCGCACGTCTGGCAGCCTGACGCCTTTTTCCTGAACGCAATTCGGTGCCGGCATAGCCGGTGTGTTGTCCAGCGCGGCCATTCGGCCGCGCGATCGTTGCTAAGGACGCTGTCCTCGCGCCGGTCAAGGGAAGTGGAACCGTCCGGGGCGGTATCCCCAATCTTCCGCGCTTCGCTTGTGCAGATCGGGTGATTCCCCTCCGCCCCGGTCGCCCTTGTCCCGTTGCTACCCCGGTCTCGCCGACGGGCAGAAGTTCAGGCGCGGCGTTCCGCTTCGCTGAACTTCAGACCCAAAGGATTTGAGACATGACCAGCAAGGCACAAGCTCCCCGCAATGTGTCTTCAACGGCGATTGCATTGATGTGATGCAAGCTTTCGATACCGGCACGGTGGATTTCATCCTGACCGATCCGCCCTATGTGACCCGCTACCGGGACCGCCAGGGCCGCAAGGTTGCGAACGACGATAACGGCCGGTGGCTCCGTCCGGCCTTCCGCGAGATGCACCGCGTTTTGAAGGATGGCGGCTTTGCGGTTTCCTTCTACGGCTGGAACAAGGTGGATTTGTTCATGGACGCATGGAAGGCAGCAGGCTTCCGCGTTGTCGGCCATCTTGTGTTCCGCAAGCGTTATGCGTCGTCGGCTCGTTTTCTCCGTTACGAACATGAGCAGGCATATTTGCTTGCAAAGGGCAATCCGACGCACCCCGCGCGACCTATCCCCGATGTGCTGGATTTTCCCTACAGCGGGAACCGCCTGCATCCCACGCAAAAGCCGGTTGAGGCACTGGCGCCCTTGATCGAGGCTTTCACGCAGCCCGGCGAACTTGTGCTGGACCCGTTCAGTGGCAGCGGCTCGACCCTGGCGGCGGCACAGCAGCTGGGGCGCGACTGGACCGGCATCGAGCTGGATAACGGCCATTATCACACCGCCAGCAAGCGGCTCGCATCGCGGCTTCATCGGGCGGCCGCATAGGCCGCACCTTTTCCATCATCCGCGCCCGTCCCCGCGACGGGCGCACCCCCACAAGGAATCATATCATGCGCTGGATTATCACTCTCGACTATATGGGCGGCTGTCTGGGACTTGGCGAAAATGGCGAGGGAATCCCCGCCCGTGCCGAAGTTTCACAAGGTCATGATCTGCCCATGGAGTTCCGGCTATACAATGCGGCTGGCTTCCTTTGTTTTGAAGGCCGGTGCGGCGACATTGACGCGGACTGGTGGCACGGGTTTGAGCCGCTGATGTTCACCTGGAACACCCATGCCCGCTGCCGCCGGATGAGCTACAGGCGCACAGGCAGCCAGAAGGGATGGCGCAGGTTCAAGCCATAGCCACTTGCGCCTGAATGACCCCTCCGCCGTTCCTGCCCGGATCGGCGGCGGCCGCGCGTCCCCAAGGTCCGCGCGGCCGGATTGCGCGCGCTCGCCGGGCACGGCCCGGCTCGCGGGATGACGGTAGAAAAAATCATTGCTTCGCTTTAGGAAGGACGCGGGTCGCTACGCGGCGGCCTGGGGTTGGTAGCCCCACGTTTAGCGGTTTGGCGCCGGCCGTGACGGCGCCGCCATCCTTGACCACATGGTCGGGGAGCCTGTGACGTATGCAACAGGCTCACCCGAGCTAAAGGTCATGGGGCCGACTAAACGCGGTTTACCACTCCCCGATCAGGGTCAGGAGAGATGTTTGCGGGGGCGCACCGCAAACAAACCGCCTCTCGCCCAGGAGCCGGCCATTGCGGAGGACGCGCGGAACCATGCCCGCCGCGCGTATAGAATCATCTCCGTTTCGGTCTGGATAGGTTAACGGGGCTGGAGGAACGGGGCGTCATGACCGGCAAGCATTTCGAGGATCGCGCGCCCGATGCGCCGCAGCTCACAGCCTATGACGAAGATCATCTGGCCGACTATATCGGGTTGCTCGATGCAGACGACGGGGGTACGCCCTGGCGTGAGGCTGCGGCGCTCATTTTCGGCATCGACCCCGCCGCTGAGCCCGAACGCGCCCGCGCGATGCACGCAAGCCATCTCGCCCGCGCGCGCTGGATGACCGAGATCGGCTACGCATATCTGCTCGGCCCGCGCGCGACGGAATAGGTTAACATTCAGACCGGAATGGATTTTCCCGGTCCTTGATTCCGGTGCGCCGCCGGCATGGCCCGGCGCGGCCTTCGCCCTGTCGCGACGAGGTGTGCCCCCCGATCCTCGCCGATCCAGAGTCCGCAACAAGCGGCTGGGGAGGATGCTTATGTCGACGTCGCCAGGCCGGCGCTCGCGGCGTTCCGGTCATGCACCGGGCATGCCGGGGCGCCCCGAGTTCGCCGCCGCGTTCCTGCAACGCAACCGCCAGTATCGCACCGACCAGGCGCGTCTGAACCGCGACGCCCCGGCGAACGAGCGAACGGCGCTCGCCCGCCGATGGGGGTTATCCTTTCGCCTATATGCCTGATGAGCTGTCGGGCACGGTGATCTGGCGGCCGGAACTGACCGCCGTCACCGTGATCCTCGACGCCGCGCCGGAAGGATATACCGGCGCAAAAGCCGTCGACCCGCTGGCGCTCGGCGCGCTGCTCGCCGACCGGGCCGGAATCGACGGCCGCCATGTCGTCGTCGCTGACGCGGCCGGCGAGCATCGGCTATGGCTGCGCGATCCGACACCCGGCCGGCCGCTCGCCGCGATCATCCCGCTCGACAAGGATTTCGTCACCCGCATCGCGAGCCTGTTGCGCTTCCATCGGCTCCTTTCAGGCAAGCGGACTGGCCCGTCGCCGCGCGGATGGCCGCTCACCGAAATTCGGGCGGCCAGGCTTGAACTGATGCTTCGCGCGCTCGATCTGCGGCTCGGCGGGGCAACGTATCGCGAAATCGCGATCGCGCTCGGCAGGGAAGAAGCCGCGCATCTCTCGGCGTCCGACTTCAAGAACTCGGACGCCCGATCCTTCGCCTATCGCCTCGTGCGCGACGCCACCGCCATGATGAAGGGCGACTATCGGAAGCTGCTGCGCATCCGCTGATCGTTCCGGCCGCGTGTTCGTAGCCCGGGGGGGGGTGGGCACATCGGCGCGGTTACAAATCTTCGTTCCCCACCCTGCCGTCAGCACTTCGCCATGATCGCCTCCTGCCACCCCGCTTCGCAGGAGACGCCCCTTGTCCAGACCGCCCGTCACGCTTCCGCCGCGCTATCTGCGGACTCCCGAGGCGGCGCGATTCCTCGGCCTCTCCGGGCGCACGCTTGAGAAGCATCGCTATTTCGGGAGCGGCCCGGCCTATCGGCGGATCGGCGGGCGGGTAGTCTATTCGGTGGACGATCTGCGCGCCTGGGCCGACCTCGGCACCAAATATTCCACATCCGACCCCGGTCAGGACGACCTCATGCCGCGGCGGGATGCCGCGATCACGCAGAGCCGTCGATGAAACCGCGCGACGCTTCCCGTTCCGCCAAACGCGCGCAACTCGCCCTGTTCCCGTCGCTCGGCTACGACATCGCGCCGCGCGACGCCCAGGACCTCATGGCCTGGCCGTTCTTCAGCCTCGCCAAGCGCAGACGGGTGACGCCGATCGACTTCCGTATGGGCGCGACCTGGATTTCGGTCGAAGCCGTTCCCGAGCACGGCATGGCGACCATCTGGGACGCCGACGTGCTGATATGGGCGGCGAGCCAGATCATCGCCGCGCGCGACGCTGGCCTGCCGACCTCGCGGCTGATGGCGACGACCCCGCACGAAATCCTCACCTTCACCGGGCGGGGCACCGGCAAGGACCATTACGACCGACTGAAGGCCGCGCTCGACCGGCTGCAATCCACCACGGTCGCCACCTCGATCCGCCAGCACCATCAGCGCCGCCGTCATCGTTTCTCCTGGATCAACGAATGGCAGGAGCGGCTCGACGGTGAGGGCCGGCCGCTCGGCATCGAACTGATCCTGCCCGACTGGTTCTATGCCGGCGTGGTCGATCGCACGTTCGTGCTCACCATCGACCGGGCCTATTTCGACCTGACGGGCGGGCTCGAACGCTGGCTCTACCGGATCGTGCGCAAGCATGGCGGCCAGCAGGCAGGCGGCTGGAGCTTCGACCTTCCTCACCTTCATCTCAAATCCGGCGCGCTCTCGCCGCTTAAGCAATTCGCGTTCGAGCTGCGCGGCATCGTCCGGCGCCAGTCCCTGCCGGGCTACGCGTTGGCGATCGAGCGTGCGTTCGGGCGCGAGCGGCTGACCTTCGCGCCGGTGCCCGCCGATCCGTTCGAGAAGGCGGCGCGGCGCATGGGGCTGGCTGTGGATAACCGGTCATGAGACTCGGCCTATTGAAAACCGCCGGACTCGGCCGATTAAAAACCGCTGACTCGGCCTATAAAAAACCGGACCCCCACGCAAGCATCTGGAATCGCTTGCGGAATCGGGCCCCTTCTAACTATGCTAACAGTAAAGAATACTTCGTATTCTTTCTAACGCGATTTCGCTTTGTGGATAATTCGCACAATGATGCGAAGTATACGGCAGTAAATCTGCCGTTACCGCTACGCTATACTGCTACGCCTTTTGCGGGCGGGGATCAATCCCGGCGCTGTGCTGCGCGGCGCGGGCCGGAACGCCGGCCATGATCGCTGCCCAGCACTTCGGCAGCATCTCGGGCGGCAAGGACAGCCAGGCCGTTCTCTGCCTGATGGTCGAGCGGATCGAGCGCAAGGGGCTCGCCGCGTTCGGCAATCGCGCGCCGCGCTTCCTCTCCGCCGACAACGGCCACGAAAACCCGATCACGCTCGATCACATCGCCTATCTCGACGACTGGCTGTGGCAGCGCCTCGGCCTGCGCATCGAGATCGTATCGGCGAATGATGTGCCCGGCCTCACCGATCAGGCGGCGTTCGCCCGCAAACGCGCCATGTTGCGCGAGGAATGGTCGAAGGAGAAGCGGCGGACACGCCACAGAGGCGCGTGTAACCAGCGCCGCGCCGCATGGCAGGCGGGCACGATCACCAGGGCCATGTGGATAGCCGGGTGCGATTGCCCCGTCCTGGTCTCGTCGCCTGTCCCCGAGCCTCTGATCGAGCGCGTGATCGCGCTGCTCCATCCCACCGGCATCCCGTTCCTCGACATGGCGATGCTGCACGGCCGGTTTCCCGGCACCAAGACGCGCTTCTGCACCGACGAGACCAAGCTGATCCCTATGATGCACCGCAAGCGCCCGCTGCTCGACGCGGGGCGGCCGGTCATCGACTGGATCGGCGAGCGGGCCGACGAGAGCCACGCGCGGGCGAAGAAACCGCCGATCCAGTCCGTGCGGCATCCGAGCGGCGCCCGGCAGGTGCTCTACAGGCCCATCTTCCGCTGGTCGGCGGCCGACGCCTTCGCGATCTCCGAGCGCCACGGCCTGCGCCACAATCCCCTCTATACGATGGGGATGAGCCGCGTCGGCTGCTCGACCTGCATCATGGTCAGGAAGCGCGAGCTGCGCGCCTGGGCCATGCGCTTCCCCGCCGAAGTGGACCGGGTGCGGGAGTGGGAGCGGCTGGTCAGCCTCGTTTCCCGCCGCAGCGCCGTTGCCGGAACGCCGGCATCCCTGCTGCCCGCGCCGACCGTTCCCGGCGATCCGGCCGATCATGGCCGGGCGACCATCGACAGGGCGATCGCGTGGTCGCGCACCAGCCGGGGCGGCCGCAACTACGACCTGTTCATCGCGCAGGAGCAGCGCGAGGCGGACGAGCACGGTCTGCTCTGCGACAGCGAATACGGGCTGTGCGAATGATGCGCGCGCTCGACCTGTTCAGCGCGGCGGCAGGCGGCTGGTCGCTCGGCCTGCACCGCGCCGGCTTCATCACCGTCGCCGCCTGCGAAATCGTCGAGTGGCGCCGCATCCTCTACGCGGAGAACAATCCCCATGTCAGACTTTACGAGGACGTGCGCGGCCTCACGGCAGCTCGACTTGTTTCCGACCTCGGATTCCTGCCTGACATTATCGTCGGCTCGCCGCCGTGCCAGGATATCTCCAGCGCCAACACCAAAGGCAGGGGAATCGAAGGCGAGCGGTCGGGTCTCTATCTCGAAGCCGTCCGGCTTGTCGGAGAGTGCCGCCCTCGCTGGTTCGCTTTTGAGAACAGCGCTAATCTGCGAACTCGCGGCGCTGACCGGCTGCTCCTTCTCCTGGAAACGCTCGGCTACGCCTGCGAACCGTGCGTGGTGGCTGCTGAAAATGTCGGCGCCAACCATGTCCGCAAGCGGTCATGGCTTATCGGCTACGATCCCGAACAACTTGCCTACGCCGCGCACCAGCGACGCGGCGCATGGCCCGGAGATGTGCAAGGTCCAGGGCGCGAAGCGGACGGGCATGAACCTGCCGACAATGATGCACCCGGCGGCATTGAACAGGCTGCCGACCCCGATGGCGACGGACGGGATGACGGACGGAGCCGGGGGCGGCGCGGGATCGACATATCCGCTGCGGATGATCCTGGCGACGCCCCGGAAATCGGATGCGGACAAGGGCGGCCGGGGCGACGTGCTCAGCCAGTTGCAGGGCCATGCGAGCCGCCATGCGGGGATGATGCCGACGCCAGTGAAGCCGAACGGCGGGCGCAGGTTGAGCGCGCAGGAGATCGAGACGGGACGCCGGGCGAACGGCGCGAAGGCGCAAATCGACACGCCGAACCTGCTGCGCCATGCGGCGGAAATCCTCCCGACGCCGACGAAGCGGGACAGCCGGATGGACGGCTGGAGTCCGGCCTACGACCGCAGGAAATCGCCGACGATGGACGCGGTGATGGACGGCGCCATGACGGATCGCGCGCCAGACAAATGGGCGGGCGCCCGCGCGCTGGCGGCGATGCTGCGGAACCATGGGCTGACTGGAACGGCGGCCTTGCCTATCACCTATGGCTGGATGATGGGCTTTCCGCCTGGGTGGCTGACACGCGCATTGCGCTCGGCGGTCCACGCGGGACGGCTGCGGCCAGCCTGATCGTCGAGGCGTTCGGCGACGCCGTTCTCCCGCAAATCCCCGAAGCCATCGCCCGCGCGATCCTGCGCACCGAAGCCGCGCTCGACCTCGTGCTCGGGCGCGCATCCCCTGACATGACCGGAGACGAACGATGAGCGATCCCACGCGTCCACAGCAGATCGACTTCAGCGGGTTTGAAGCCGCGCTGCGCCGGCAGGCGGCGGAGCAGGCGCAGGCGGCACGCACACCGACATTGCCATCGGCGTTGGCATCGCAATCGCGGCTGACCGAAGTCGAACTGACCTGGATCGAGAAGAAGCTGGAGCACTGGATACGCTTCGGTCGTATCGCCCAGGACCGCATCCTCACGCGCCGCACGCGCGTCGTCGGCTTCCGGCCCGGCGCGATCTTCGCCTTCGTCCGCTGGACCGCGAACGACTATGGCACAATCACCTCGCGCATCGACGTGGTGCGCGCGGTCTCGCCGGGCGAGCCTTACACCACGCTTCCTTTCGTCCGTCCGGGCGGTGACATCCTTCTGCACATCGAGAGCTGGCCGAAGGTTAGCCAGGTGCTCGCCGCGATCGACGCGGTGGAAGCGGTCGGCGTCGATCCCTGCGACGCGGCGGCCGATCACTGGCGGCACGTCCATAACCGCATCGCCGCGGGGCACCAGCCTCGGCCCTACACGATGGAGCGCCATCGCGCCTGGCTCCGCCGCAAGGAGATCGAGGGATGACGCGCCGCCGCTATGTCATGGCGACGGCCATTGCCGCCTCCGCCTTCGCCGCGGCGTTTGTCGCCGTCGCGATCAGCGATCCGTTCCCGCGCTTCATCTGGAACGCCAGCGCCAGCGCGCCGATCGGGCTCTACCGCATTCATTCCGACCGCGATCCGCCGCTCGGCGCGCTGGTCGCCGTCGCGCCGCCCAAGCACCTTTCCCGCTGGCTGTCGGCGCGCGGCTATCTGCCCGAAGGCGTGCCGCTCCTCAAGCATGTCGCGGCGAAAGCCGGGCAGCGTGTGTGCAGAACCGGCGACGTGGTGAGCCTCGATGCCCGGCCTGTCGCCACCGCCCGCGCGCGTGACGGCCAGGGCCGCCCGCTGCCGGTCTGGCAGGGCTGCCGAGCACTCAAGCCCGGCGAGATATTCCTGCTCAACCCCTCCGCCCCCGACAGCCTGGATGGCCGCTACTTCGGCCCGCTTCCGGCCTCGACTGTCATCGGCCGCGCAACGCCGCTGCATCTGCGCGCGCCGTCCACACCAGCTTCACCACCCAGAGCAAAGGAGATCGGCCGTGCCGACGAATATCTTTGAATCCACCGCCAACGGCTTTGCCGGACGCGCCCGGCATTTCGGCATCGACGAGCAAATCGTGCTGGTCGCGATCGATCCTGGAGACGCCGAGAACGCGCCCGACTACCGCGTCCACCTCGACGACGAGGACGGTCCCGAGGTCGGCGGCGCGTGGAAACGGGTCGGCGAACGCGCCGGCGACTACATCGCGCTGGAGATCGACAGCCCGCTTTTTTCGTCGCCGTTCCGCCCGGTGCTGTTCCGTGCCGATGACGATGGCCGGACATTCCGGCTGTCGTGGACGCGCCTGCGACCGCGCGATGATCACGCCGATCAGTCGCGGCGCTGACGCTTTCTCTTCCCCCGCAAACGAAAGGCAGACCCATGAACCAGATCACCATCGGCACGTTTCGCCGTGATAACGGCGCCTGGAAAGGCCGCATCCAGACGCTCGGCCTCGACGCGCCGCTCTATCTCGCCGAAGTCGATCCACGCGAGAACGAGGGCAAGTGCCCCGACATGCGCGTGCATCTCGGCGACAGCGCCGAGGGATTTCCGGTCGGCGAGGCGCGGCATCGCCCCGGTGGACCGGGCGGATTCCACATCGCGGTGCGCATCGACGGCCCGCTCTTTCCGCGACCGATCGACGCCATGCTGCTCACCGCCGGACATGGCGATGTTCATTACCTGGTCTGGAACCGTCCGCCCGAACCGGCCAGCGGAGGTTGAACGGATGCGCCGATTCATCCGTAATTCGGTCCTGGCGGCGGTCGCGGTCGTGCAGCTTTCCGGTGTCGCCGCCGCGCAGTCCCCTCCGCCCGAACGGGCGGCTACGCGCGACCCTTATGCCGGCCACGTCGCCGACGCGGCCCGGCGCTTCGGCATCCCGGAAGCGTGGATATGGACCGTCATGCGCGTCGAGAGCAACGGGGATTCCCGCGCGGTATCGTCGGCGGGTGCGATGGGTCTGATGCAGATCATGCCCGCGACCTGGGCGAGTCTGCGCGCACGCCACGGGCTGAGGAGCGATCCCTATAACGTGCGCGACAACATCATGGCGGGCGCGGCCTATCTGCGTGAGATGCACGACCGCTATGGCAACGTGACGGCGATGCTGGCGGCCTACAACGCGGGGCCGGGCCGCACCGACGAATATTTTTCGCGCGGCCGTCCGCTGCCCACCGAGACGCGCGCCTATCTGGCAAAGCTGGCGTCAATCACCAGCAGCGCGGGCGACAGCCAGCTTGCCGCTGCGCCTTCGTCCGATCCGTTCGCATGGCGCCGGGCCGCATTGTTCGCGGCGCGGGCCAACGACGATCCGGCCACACCGGAACCGGCGCCCGACGAACGTCCGGCCTCCGGTCCCGCCGCAGCCCAACCGCCTGCGAACAGCCTGTTCGTCGCGCTGTCGGGCCGGAGGCAGCCGTGAAGATCGCTTACGCCGATCCGCCCTATATCGGCTGCGCACATCTCTATCGTGGCCATCCTGACTACGCAGGCGAGGTCGACCATCGGGCGCTGATCGAGCGGCTCGAACGCGACTATGACGGCTGGATATTGCACGCCGCCGCGACGCCGGAATCGGTCGCCGTGCTCGCGCCGCTTGTGCGCGAAACCGGCGCGCGGTGGATGGCATGGGTCAAGGGCTTCGCCGCGTTCAAGCGCAACGTGCCGGTCGCTTATGCGTGGGAACCCGTCATCATAAAGCCTGCGCGCAAGCCGGTCGTGAGCAAGCGGCTGGTGCTGCGCGACTGGATCGAATGCCCGATCACACTGCGCCGCGGTCTCACCGGCGCCAAGCCCGAAGCGGTCTGCCACTGGTGTTTCGAGACGGTCGCCGCGCGTCCCGACGACATGCTCGACGACCTGTTCCCCGGCACCGGCGCCGTCGCCGAAGCGTGGCGAACCTGGCGCCTCAAGTTCGCATTGCCGGGAGATCCCGTTGCAGCGCCGCCGCGGCCAGGCCGCGCGCCGTCCGCAAGCCGGCGGTAGGCCGGCGCACCATGACCGCCCCCGTTTTCAGATTGCCCGGTTGGAAGGTGAAAGTGCCTGGAAGGGCAGGAAAAAGCCGAAGGAAGGGACGGCAAGATAGAAGCCGCACCCTGATTTCGCCAAAAGCCGCTGTTTTTCAGCGGTTTGGCGCGGGTACATCGGTCGGCGAGCGTGCCGCTCGGAAGAAAAAAGCAAGCAAACTCAAAGCGCCGAATGGCACCACAGGCCATTTTCGGCGGAAAGCGGCCCGGCCGTGAGCGAGGATGGCGATTTCCGCATCCGGCCGGGCAAGGTCGGCGACAGGGGCCGCCGCGGCGCCAGGGCGCGAGGGTTTGTCGCCCAGGTGCTGCGTGTCGCCGCGCGCAGCGGCGGCGGGCGGCGACCGGGCGGCTGGGGCGGGTCGCGCCCGCGCGGGCAATCGAACTTCGGCCGGGGCCGCACATCGTTCGCGCGCAGCCGACTGTTCGGATCGGGCCGGCGCGTGTTGGTCAAGATCGTGCCGGTCACCCGTTTCCACCGGAACGGGCGGCCGAGAGCGCCGCTGTCCGCGCACATCGCCTATCTCAAGCGCGAGGGCGTCACCCGCGACGGATCGCCCGCGCGGATGTTCGACGCCAATGGCGATGGCGCCGACGACCGCGCCTTCGCCGATCGGTGCAAGGACGACCGGCATCATTTCAGGATCATCGTCTCGCCAGAGGACGCGGCGGACCTCGCCGATCTGCGCGAATATACCCGCGATCTCGTTCGCCAGATGGAAGCCGATCTCGGGACGCGCCTCGAATGGATCGCGGTCGATCACTGGAACACCGACAATCCGCACGTCCATCTGCTGGTGCGCGGCGTCGATGACCAGGGGGCCGACCTCGTCATCAACCGGGAGTATATCAGCCACAACCTCCGCTCGCGCGCCGAAGAACTGGCCTATGCCGAACTCGGCCCGAAGCCTGAACATGAAATCCAGCGCGCGCTCGATCGCGAGGTGACGGCCGAACGCTGGACGAGGCTGGACGCCGAGATCACACGCTCGGCCGACGAGCTGGGCGTCGTCGACCTTCGCCCCGAGCAGCGCGGCCCCGATGATCCTCGCGTGCGCCGCTTGATGATCGGCCGATTGCAGCATCTGGAGACGATGGGGCTCGCCGCCCAAGCCGAGCCCGGCCAATGGGTCATGGCCGAGGGCGCGCAGGCGAAGCTGCGCGATCTGGGCACGCGCGGCGACATCATCCGCACGATCGGGAAGGCGCTGAACGATCGCGGCCTGCAGCGTCCGCTCGACAGCTATGAGATCGTCAGCGCGGCGCCGCAAAAACCCATCGTCGGCCGGTTGATCGACAAGGGGCTGCATGACGAGCTGCATGGCTCGGCCTATGCGGTGATCGACGGTATCGACGGGCGCACCCACCATGTCCGGCTTCCGGGCATCGAGGCGCTGGAGCACAGCCCGGACATCGGCGGCATCGTCGAGCTGCGCGCCATCGGCAGGCCGGGCGAGCAGAAGCCGACGCTGCTCCTCGCCACGCGCTCCGATCTCGACCTTGCCGCGCAGATGAAGGTGCCCGGCGCGACCTGGCTCGATCATCGCCTGATCGAGCGTGGCGCGGGCGTCATGGACGGCGGCTTCGGGGCGGAGGTGCGCCGGGCGATGGACGAGCGCACCGACCATCTCGTGCGCGAAGGGCTGGCGCGTCGCTACGGCGATCGCGTCGTGTTCCAGCGGGGTCTTCTCGACACGCTGCGCCGCCGTGAACTCGACGCGGCCGGCGCCGAGATCGCGGGCCGGACGGGGCTCGCCTACCGGCCCACCAGTCCCGGCGACAGGGTCTCCGGCATTTGCCGCCAGCGCCTCGCGCTCGCCTCGGGCCGCTTCGCCATGATCGACGACGGGTTGGGCTTCCGGCTCGTCCCCTGGTCGAACGACCTCGAACGCCACCTGGGCCGGCAGATCGCAGGCGTCGCCCGCGACGGCGGCGGCATCGGCTGGTCGCTGGGCCGCAAGCGCGGCCTCGGCATCTGAACAAGGAGATAACCCATGCCCGCTACCAAAATCCTCTGGGGCCAGATCATCGCCGTCTTCCTGATTGTGCTCACCGCGATCTGGAGCGCCACGCAATGGACGGCGGCGGCGCTGGCATATCAGCCTGAGCTTGGCGAACCCTGGTTCATGGCGCTCGGCTGGCCGGTCTATCCGCCTTACGCCTTTTTCTGGTGGTGGTTCAGCTTCGACGCCTATGCGCCCGGCATTTTCCAGGCCGGCGCCTATATCGCCGCGTCAGGTGGCTTCGTGGCGGTCGCGGTCGCCATCGCCATGTCGGTCTGGCGCGCGCGAGAGGCGAAGAACGCGGAAACCTACGGCTCGGCGCGCTGGGCGACCGAGGACGAGGTTCGCGCGGCCGGACTGCTCGGCGACGACGGTGTGGTGATCGGCAAGCTGGGCCGCGCCTATCTACGCCATGACGGTCCCGAGCATGTGCTGTGCTACGCGCCGACCCGCAGCGGCAAGGGCGTCGGCCTGGTGGTGCCCTCGCTCCTGACCTGGCCGGCGTCGGCGATCGTCCACGACATCAAAGGCGAGAACTGGACGCTGACCGCCGGCTTCCGCGCGCAGCATGGCCGCGTCCTGCTGTTCGACCCGACCAACGCGGCGTCGGACGCCTACAACCCGCTGCTGGAGGTGCGGCGCGGCCAGTGGGAGGTCCGCGACGTGCAGAACGTGGCCGACGTGCTGGTCGACCCGGAAGGCTCGCTGGAGAAACGCAACCACTGGGAAAAGACCAGCCATGCGCTGCTGGTCGGCGCGATCCTGCATGTGCTCTACGCCGAGCCCGACAAGACGCTTGCCGGCGTCGCGGCCTTCCTGTCCGATCCGGCGCGCACGATCGAACAGACGCTGGCCGCGATGATGGCGACACCGCATCTCGGCGAAGCCGGGGTGCATCCGGTGGTTGCATCGGCCGCGCGCGAGCTGCTCAACAAGAGCGACAACGAACGTTCGGGCGTGCTCAGCACCGCCATGTCGTTTCTCGGGCTTTACCGCGATCCCGTCGTCGCCCAGGTCACGCGCGCCTGCCACTGGCGCGTCATGGATCTGGTCGCGGGCGAGCAGCCGGCGACGCTCTACCTCGTCATTCCACCCAGCGACATCTCGCGGACCAAACCGCTCATCCGCCTGATGCTCAACCAGATCGGGCGACGGTTGACCGAGGAACTGAACCAGGGCAACCGGCATCGCCTGCTGTTGATGCTCGACGAGTTTCCCGCGCTCGGGAGATTGGATTTTTTCGAGTCCGCGCTGGCGTTCATGGCAGGCTATGGCCTGAAATCCTTCCTCATCGCCCAATCGCTGAACCAGATCGAGAAAGCCTACGGGCAGGACAATGCGATCCTCGACAACTGCCATGTCCGGGTGAGCTTCGCCACCAATAATGAGAAGACTGGGGACCGCGTGTCGAAGGCGCTCGGCACCAAGACCGAAATGAAGGCGATGAAGAATTATGCCGGGCACCGGCTCTCGCCCTGGCTCGGACATCTGATGGTCTCGCGCTCCGAAACCGCCCGGCAGCTACTGACGCAGGGCGAGGTCATGCAGCTGCCGCCCGACGAGGAAATCGTCATGGTGTCGGGTGTCCAGCCCATCCGCGCTAAGAAGGCGGCCTATTATGCCGATCCCCGTCTCGCCGCGCGGATCATGCCGCCGCCCGATCCGGCCGCATTGCCACCTCGCGAAGTCCGTTCCGACGACTGGACGGGGCTCGCCGCTTCGGCCGATCCCGCCGAGATCGCCGCGATCATCCGGCGCCAGGAGGATGCCGCCAACAGCGGGCTGCGCCGCGAGCCCGAACTTCCCGATCATGTCGCCATCGTGAAGGAGACGGCGCCCGCACCGCCCGCGCAGGAATTTTCCATCGTCGAGGACGAGCCCGAGGACGCCGCGCGCCAGGCCGCGGCGCGGCGCCGGATGCAGGGCATCGCTCGGCAGGCGTCGCTCGATCCCGACGACGGCATCGAATTGTAGGAGGTTCCCATGCGCGTCCGTCTCAACGTCTATTTCCCCCCCGAACTGGCCCGCCAGGTGAGCGAGCTGGCGATCCGCCGCCGCATCTCGCGTTCTGCGATCGTCGAAGCGGCGGTCACTTCCTGGATGTCGCCGGACGGCGCCGACCGGATGGAGGCAGCCTTCGCGCGGCGGCTCGACCGGCTCTCGCGCCAGGTCCAGCGGCTCGAACGCAACACCGGCCTCACCACCGAGGCGCTGGCGCTGTTCGTGCGCTTCTGGCTGGCGGTTACGCCCCCGCTGCCCGACGAGGATCAGGCGGCGGCCCAGGTCAAGGGGCGCAAGCGCTATGAGGGTTTTGTCGAGACGCTCGGCCGGCGCTATGCCAGCGGCAAGAGCCTGCTCGACGAAATACCGGAGGATATTGCAGGTCGTGACGGCGGCTCCGCCGACACATGACAGTGGAGCGAACCAATCGGGACCGGCCACGCGCGACTCGGCCAAGTATATTCGCGAAAATAGCGCGGGCGGAAAGCGGCGCCGAAAGTGTCCGACCGCAACGCGCACTTATCTACCGCCGTCACTACTACGCCCTGACATAGTTGTTGCCCCGCGCGATTTCCTATCTCTCTTGATGTGTCCCTGACGCCGGGCGGCGGTTCGCCCGGCCCAATTCAGGGGCCGTTCCTTGTCCGTCCAGCCGATCCGATCAGAAGCGAACACGCGCGGTGCGCGGATGCTGCGCACGGCGCTGGGGCCGTCGATCGCGGCCTGGCTCGACGATGCCGCCGTCATCGAGGTGATGCTGAACCCGGACGGCCGGCTGTGGGTCGACCGGCTGGGCGAAGGCATCAGCGACACCGGCATGACGCTCGGCGCGGCGGATGGCGAGCGCATCGTTCGCCTGGTCGCGCACCATGTCGGCGTCGAGGTCCATGCCCGGTCCCCGCGCGTCTCGGCCGAGCTGCCCGAAGGCGGCGAGCGGTTCGAGGGGCTGCTGCCGCCCGTTGTCGCCGCGCCCGCCTTCGCCATCCGCAAGCCCGCCGTCGCGGTGTTCACGCTGGGCGACTATGCCGCGGCCGGGATCATGTCGGCGGCTCACGCCGAGGCGCTGCGGCAGGGCGTGGAAACCCGCGCCAACATACTCGTGGCGGGCGGGACCGGCAGTGGCAAGACCACGCTGGTCAACGCTCTGCTCGCCGAGGTGGCGAAGACCACCGACCGGATCGTCCTGATCGAGGACACGCGCGAGCTGCAGTGCGCCGCGCCGAACCTTGTCGCCATGCGGACCAAGGATGGCGTCGTCTCGCTCTCCGATCTCGTCCGATCGTCGCTGCGCCTGCGACCCGACCGCATCCCGATTGGCGAAGTGCGCGGCGCCGAGGCGCTCGATCTCCTCAAAGCCTGGGGCACCGGCCACCCCGGCGGCATCGGCACCATCCACGCCGGTTCCGCGCTCGGCGCGCTGCGCCGCATGGAGCAGCTCATCCAGGAGGCCGTGGTCACGGTCCCCCGCGCGCTGCTGGCCGAGACCATCGACCTCATCGCCGTCCTCGTTCGCGACGGACACGGCCGCCGCCTCGCCGAGCTGGCCAGCGTCGACGGGCTCGACGCCGCGACCGGCGACTACCGCCTCACGCCGCTCACCACCCCCCAGACCGGAGACCTGCCATGACCGACGACACCAAGCCTCTCAGGACCATGAAGGGCCGCCTGCTCGGCGGCACCATGCTCGACCGCCTCGGCCATATCGGCATCACCGCCGCCGGCCTGCTCTACGCGATGCCCGCCCATGCGGGCGGATCGTCGATGCCGTGGGAGGCGCCGCTGCAGAGCATCCTCGAATCGATCGAAGGGCCGGTCGCCAAGATCATCGCGGTGATGATCATCATCGTGACGGGCCTGACCCTGGCCTTCGGCGATACGTCGGGCGGGGCGCGGCGAATGATCCAGATCGTGTTCGGTCTGTCGATCGCCTTCGCGGCCAGCTCCTTCTTCCTGAGTTTCTTCTCGTTCGGCGGCGGGGCGCTGATCGCATGACCGGCGCGGCCGATCATGGCGAACCCATCGCGGGCTACTTCGCCCCGGTCCATCAGGCGCTGACCGAGCCGATTCTGCTCGGCGGCGCCCCGCGTTCGCTCGCCATCGTCAACGGCACGCTGGCGGGCGCGATCGGGCTGGGGCTGCGGCTCTGGATCGCCGGCCTCGCCATCTGGGCGATCGGCCATGCGCTGTCGGTCTGGGCCGCGCGCCGCGATCCGCAGTTCGTGGACGTGGCCCGCCGCCACCTTCGCTATCCGACGTGGATGCGGCCATGATGTCCTTACGCGAATATCGCGGCAAGGCCGCGCATCTGGCCGACTTCCTGCCCTGGGCCGCATTGGTCGGCGAGGGCGTGGTTCTCAACAAGGACAGCTCGTTCCAGCGCACGGCGCGCTTTCGCGGCCCCGATCTCGACAGCGCCACACCCGCCGAGCTGGTCGCCACCACGGCGCGGCTCAACAATGCGCTGCGCCGGCTCGGCTCGGGCTGGGCGATCTTCGTTGAGGCGCAGCGCACGCCCGCGCTCGACTACCCGGAATCCGACTTTCCCGATCCCGTCTCGGCACTGGTCGACATGGAGCGCCGGGAACAGTTCCGCGAGGAAGGCGCGCATTTCGAGAGCGGCTATTATCTGACGCTGCTGTGGATGCCCCCGGCCGAAGACGCCGCCCGCGCCGAAACCTGGCTCTATGAAGGCCGTTCCGGCACGGGCGTCGATCCGTGGGAGTTGCTCAAGGGCTTCACCGACCGCAGCGATCGCGTTCTGGGTCTGGTCGAAGGCTTCGTGCCCGAGGTCCGCTGGCTCGATGACGCCGAGACCCTGACATACCTGCACAGCACGATTTCCACCCGTCGCCAGCGCGTGCGCGTGCCCGAGACGCCGATGCACCTCGACGCGCTGCTCGCTGACGAGCCGCTCACCGGCGGGCTCGAACCGAAGCTGGGCGATCATCATCTCCGCACGCTGACGGTCGTGGGATTCCCCAGCGTCACCTTTCCCGGCCTGCTGGACGAGCTGAACCGGCTCGCCTTCGAGTATCGCTGGTCCACCCGCGCGCTAATGCTCGACAAGACCGATGCGACGAAGCTGCTGACCCGCATTCGCCGGCAGTGGTTTGCCAAACGCAAGTCGGTTGCGGCCATCCTGAAAGAGGTGATGACCAACGAGGCGAGCACGCTGCTCGACAGCGACGCCTCGAACAAGGCCGCCGACGCCGACATCGCCTTGCAGGAGCTGGGCGCCGACTATGCCGGCATGGCCTACGTCACCGCGACGGTGACGGTCTGGGACCGCGATCCCGCCATTGCGGCGGAAAAGCTGCGGCTGGTCGAGAAGGTCATCCAGGGCCGCGACTTCACTGCCATCCCCGAGGGCATGAACGCGATCGAAGCATGGCTGGGGAGCCTTCCTGGCCATACCTACGCCAACGTCCGGCAACCGCCGATCTCCACCATCAATCTCGCCCACCTGATTCCCCTGTCAGCGGTATGGGCGGGGCCGGAACGGGACGAGCATTTCGGACAGCCCCCTTTGCTCTACGCGAGGACCGAAGGCTCGACCCCGTTCCGGTTTTCCCTCCATGTCGGCGATGTCGGCCATATGTCGATCGTCGGGCCGACCGGCTCGGGCAAGTCGGTGCTGCTCGCGCTGATGGCGATGCAGTTCCGCCGCTATGCGGGGGCGCAGGTCTTTGCCTTCGACTTCGGGGGCAGCATCCGCGCCGCCGCGCTCGGCATGGGCGGCGACTGGCAGGATTTGGGCGGGATGCTTGCCGACGAGGCCGGCGACGGCGTGCAGCTTCAGCCGCTCGCCCGCATCGACGATCCCGCCGAGCGCGCATGGGCCGCCGAATGGTTGGCCGCGATCCTCACGAGCGAGAATGTGATCGTCGATCCGCAGGCCAAGGACCATCTCTGGTCGGCGCTGACCTCGCTCGCCACCGCGCCGATCGCCGAGCGCACGCTGACCGGGCTCGCGGTCCTGCTTCAGAGCCAGCAGCTCAAGCAGGCATTGGCGCCCTGGTGCGTCGGCGGCGCCTGGGGCCGGCTGCTCGACGCCGAGACCGAACGGCTCGGCGAAGCGGCGATCCAGGTGTTCGAGACCGAGGGACTGATGGAAAGCGGCGCGGCGCCGGCCGTGCTCTCCTACCTGTTCCACCGCATCGCGGGGCGGCTCGACGGCAGCCCCACGCTCATCATCATCGACGAAGGCTGGCTCGCGCTGGGATCGCCGGCCTTCGCCAAACAGCTATCGGAATGGCTGGTCACGCTGCGCAAGAAGAACGCGAGCGTCATCTTCGCCACCCAGTCGCTCGCCCAGATCGAGGGCAGCCCGATCGCGCCCGCCATCGTCGAGAGCTGCCCGACGCGCATCTTCCTGCCCAACGAGCGCGCCGCCGAGCCGCAGATCGCGGCGATCTACGAGCGGTTCGGGCTCAATGCCCGCCAGATCGAAATCCTCAACCGGGCGACCCCGAAGCGGGATTATTACTGTCAGAGCCGGCGGGGAAACCGCCTGTTCGAGCTGGGGCTGGGCGAGGTGGCGCTGGCCTTCGCCGCCGCGTCGTCGAAAACCGACCAGATCGCCATCGCCGACATCATCGAAACCCACGGCCAACCCGCCTTCGCCGCCGAATGGCTGCGGCATCGCGGATGCGCCTGGGCCGTCGAGCTTCTTCCCGAACCCCAACCAGATCCGCTGGCCGGTCGCCGGGAAGATACCGGCCAGTTCCCCCTTGCCGTGAAGGACATGATCCCATGAAAGCCTCCCCCCTGCGCCGCGCCATGCTGGCTGGCGTCCTCGCCACGTCGAGCATGACCGGCATCACCGCCGCGACTCCGGCGCATGCACAGTTCGGCGGGATCGTCTATGACCCGACCAACTACGCGCAGAACGTGCTGACCGCCGCCCGGTCGCTCCAGCAGATCAACAATCAGATTCAGCAAATCCAGCAGCAGGCGACCAGCCTCATCAACGAGGCGCGCAATCTCGCTTCGCTGCCGCTCTCGACGGTCGACACGCTCCAGCAGCAGGTCCGGCAGACGCAGCAGCTGCTCGGACAGGTCCAGCGCATCGCCTACGATGTTCGGGACATCCAGCAGGCGTTCGAGGGCCGCTACAAGGGGACCGCGCTCACCGGCACCAACGCGCAGATGATCGCCAACGCCAACGCGCGCTGGGAGGATAGCGTCGGCGCGTTCCAGGACGCCTTGCAGGTGCAGGCCGGCGTGGTCGGCAACATCGAAGGCGCCCGCACCACGATGAACAGCCTGGTCTCGGCCAGCCAGTCGGCGACCGGCGCGCTCCAGGCCGCACAGGCGGGCAACCAGCTTCTCGCCCTGCAATCGCAGCAGCTCGCCGATCTCACCGCCGCCGTCGCCGCGCAAGGCCGGGCGCAATCGCTCGACGCCGCGCGGCAGGCCGCGATCGAGGCGGAGGGGCGCGAACGCTTCCGCCGTTTCTTCGGCCGCGACTGACAGGAGAAGCCGCATGTCGCGCAATGCAAAGATCGCGGCTGTCGCGGCGCTCGGCGGCATCATGCTGGCCGTGGCGCTCGCGGGCATGCGCGAACCCTATGAACCAGCACTCAAAACTGTCCTGCCCATCCCTGAACAGGGAGACCAGGAGAAGCGTCTGGCGCGCGAACTGGAACGCTGCGCCACGCTCACCATGCCCGACAGCGGCTGCGAAGCGGCATGGGTGGAGAAGCGACGCCGCTTCTTCGGCAAGGATGCCAACGCGCACGCGCCGGGCGAGCATCCTGCGCTTCCCCCCGTCTATGACAGCACGAACGATGACAGCGCAGGCAGCGACGGAAGCCGGGCGAAAGACGCGATCCGGCCGGAACTGCCCGGCAATTATGTCCCCGCTGATCCGGCCGGGAGCACGGCGCCGTGAGTGATACCGGAATCGTCGATACCTTCCTCGACACCTTCACCAGCTATATAGATTCCGGCTTCGGCCTGCTCGGCGGCGAGGTCGGCTTCCTGTCGTCCACCCTGATCGCGATCGACGTGACCATCGCCGGGCTGTTCTGGGCCTGGGGCGCCGACGAGGACGTGATCCAGCGGCTGGTGAAGAAGACGCTCTATATCGGCGCGTTCGCCTTCATCATCGGCAATTTCCAGACGCTGGCGACGATCCTGTTCGACAGCTTCGCGGGGCTGGGGCTCAAGGCGAGCAGCGATTCCTTAAGCCTCGCGGAGTTCATGAAGCCCGGCACGATCGCCGGCAAGGGACTCGACGCTGCTCAACCGCTGATCGACGCGATGGAGGCCTATAATAGCCTCTGGTCGGTGTTCGCCAATCTGGCGATCATCGCCGTGCTGCTGCTGGCCTATCTGATCGTCGTCCTCGCCTTCTTCATTATCGCCATCCAGGTCTTCATCACGCTGATCGAGTTCAAGCTGGTGACGCTGGCCGGATTTGTCCTGCTGCCGTTCGCTTTCTGGAACCGCACCGCGTTCATGGCCGAGAAGGTGCTCGGGCATATCGTCTCCAGCGGGATCAAGGTGCTGGTGCTCGCGGTCATCACCGGCATCGGCACCACACTGTTCAGCACGTTCACGGCGACGGTCGGTCCTGAACCCGATGCGCGGGAAGTGCTGGCGATCGCGCTCGGCGCGCTGTCGCTGCTCGGCCTTGCCATCTTCGGTCCCGGCATCGCCAACGGCATCGTCTCGGGCGGCCCGCAGCTCGGCGCGGGCGCCGCGGCTGGCACCGCGCTGGCGGCGGGCGGCGCGCTGGTCGGTGGCGCAGCCGCCGCGAAGCTGGGTGTGGGCGCTGCAGGGTCAGGGCTCGGCGCGGCCGGACGGATGACCGGGGCAGCCGCGCAGGCCGGCGCCCGGGCAAGCGGCGCGGCCATGGGCGCATACAGTGTCGGCTCGTTCGGCAAGACGGGCGGCAGCGCCGTGGAGGGCGGCATGGCCGCTGTCGGACAGAAGACGGCGGGCGCCGCCGCCCATGCCGCCATGTCGCCGCTGCGCAAGGCCAGCGCATCCATGAAGGATAATTTCCGCTCCGGCGTGCGTGCCGGGCTGGGCGCAGCCCCCACCGCAAGTGCCGGCACGGCTGGGGCAACACCCGCCGCCCCGGCTTCCACGCAGCCCGCATGGGCGGCAGCCATGAAGAACCGCCAGTCCACCAGCCACGGCGCGACCGTTCTCGCCCACACGATGAAGGCGGGCGACAGTCATGGCGGCGGTTCCGGACCCGACATCAAGGACAAGGACTAAACCGCTATGTTCCGCAGACCTTCCATTCGCTACGGACAGACACCAGAACCCGTCACGCCATATCAGCGTGCCGCCCAGGCGTGGGACGACCGCATCGGCTCCGCGCGGGTGCAGGCGCGTTCCTGGCGAATGGCTTTCTTCGGCGCGCTGGCCCTCTCGGGCGGACTTACCGCCGGCCTCGTCTGGCAATCGGCGCGTGGACATATCGTCCCCTGGGTGGTCGAGGTCGATCGGCTGGGTGAAGCACAGGCGGTCGCTCCGGCCGAAGCCGGTTATAGACCGACCGACCCGCAGATCGCGTTCCATCTCGCGCGCTTCATCGAACAGGTGCGCGCGATCCCCGCCGATCCGGTCATCATCCGCCAGAACTGGCTGCGCGCCTATGACTTCACCACCGACAAGGGCGGGCAGGCGCTGAGCGATTACGCGCGGTCGAACGATCCGTTCGCCAATGTCGGCAGGGTCCAGGTCGCGGTGGACGTGTCGAGCGTCATCCGCGCCTCGCCCGACAGCTTCCGCGTCGCCTGGACCGAGCGCCGCTATCAGGACGGCAGCCTGATAGAGACAACTCGCTGGTCGGCGATCCTCACCATTGTCGTGCAGCCGCCACGCACGCCCGACGCGCTGCGCAAGAACCCGCTCGGCCTGTTCGTCAACGCCATCAACTGGAGCAAGGAGCTGTCGCAATGACCCGGCTGTCCATCCACCACGTCGCCAGCGCGGTAATGCTGTTGTCCGCATCCGCACTCGGCGCCTGCTCCACCACATCGGCGAAGACGCCCGATGCCGGCAAGGTCGAGATCGCCGCGTCCCCGGCGCCAGAGCCGCCGCGCGCCGTCGAGGTGGTGACGGTCCCCGAGCCGCTGCCGCTGCCCGGCCAGTTGAAGCCGGTCACGGCAGGCGCGCGGCGTCCCGAGTCCACCGATCCGCGCCAGCGCATCGGCGCGGCCAACGCCGCCGCCCGCGTCCAGCCCACCCGCGACGGTTATGTGAACGCCATCCAGCAATATCCGTGGACCGAGGGTGCGCTCTATCAGGTCTATGCCGCGCCCGGCCAGGTGACGGACATCGCATTGCAGGAAGGCGAACAGCTTGTCGGGCCGGGGCCGGTCGCGGCGGGCGACACCGTGCGCTGGATCATCGGCGACACGGTGAGCGGCGCCGGTCCCACGGCGCGCGTGCATATCCTGGCAAAGCCCACCCGGCCCGACATCGGCACGAACCTCGTCATCAACACCGACCGGCGCACCTATCATCTCGAACTGCGAGCGACGCCATCGACCTACATGGCATCGGTAAGCTGGACCTATCCGCAGGATGCGCTGATCGCCTTGCGCGGGGCCAACGCTGCCGCCGCATCCGCCGCCCCTGTGGCGAGCGGGCTCGATCTCGCCGCGCTCAACTTCCGTTACCGGATCGAGGGCGGTCGTGTGCCATGGAAGCCCGTCCGCGCCTTCGACGATTCCGCCCAGGTGTTCATCGAGTTTCCTCACCAGATCGCGCAGGGCGAGATGCCGCCGTTGTTCGTGACCGGCGCGGCGGGGGATGCCGAACTGGTCAACTACCGCGTGCAGGGCCGCTACATGGTGGTGGACCGGCTGTTCGCCGCCGCCGAGCTGCGTCTGGGTGACAAGCGCAGCGAGCAGCGCGTCCGCATCGTGCGCGACGGGGCGGAACCGCGCCGCAGGGGGCGGTGATGGCCGATCCCGCCAACACGCCCGTCCAGCCTGCTGCCGCCGCGACGCAGGCATCCCCGCAACCCGCATCGGCGAATCCCGCCGCCTTCCAGCTTCGCGGGCCGGCGCCGCGCGTCATGCGCCTGTCGCGCAAGGCGCTGGCCACGCTCGGTGTCGTCGCCGGCTTAAGCATCGGCGGCTCGCTTTATTATGCGCTCGCGCCCGAAGGGGAGAAGGCGGCCAAGGAACTCTACAATACCGACAGCCGCGCCGCAGCGGAGACCATCACGTCGGGGCCGAAGGATTACGGCCAGGTTCCGAAACTCGGAAAGCCGCTCCCCGGCGATCTCGGCGGCCCGATCGTCTCGGCGCAGCAGCGAGGGCAAGACGTGCCCGCGCCGCCGATCGGCGCACAGCCCGATCCGCGCGTCCAGGCGACCGAAGCCGCGCGCCAGCGCATCGCCCAGGAACGCGACGCCGCCCGCACCAGCACGGTGTTTCTCGGCGGCGGCAGTGCCGGGGCCGGTGCGATGCCATCCTTGCCCGGACTGGCGATAGCAGCGCCGGACACCGCCGCTCCGCAATCCCCGGAGCAGCAAAACGGCTCAGCGACGCAGGGTGATCAGGCCGGAAAGCGGGCGTTCATGGCACAGGCCGCCAACCAGCGCACAGTCAGCGCCGAGCGGCTGACCGCGCCGGCTTCGCCCAACATCGTGCAGGCGGGCAGCATCATCCCCGCCGCGCTCATCACCGGCATCCGCTCCGACCTGCCCGGCCAGATCACCGCTCAGGTGACGGCTAACGTCTATGACAGCCCCACAGGGCGCATCCTGCTCATTCCGCAGGGCGCGCGACTGATCGGCGAATATGACAGCGAGGTCGCCGCGGGGCAGACCCGAGTGCTGCTCACCTGGGACCGGCTCATCATGCCGGACGGCCGCTCTATCGTTCTCGAGCGCCAGCCCGGCGCCGATGCGGCGGGTTATGCCGGCTTGCAGGACCGCGTGAATCAGCATTGGGGCAATCTGCTAACCTCTCTTATTCACGACGCTCGGTTTCGGGCCCGCTCTGGGCATTTGCTGCGGCTGGCTGTATTGCGCGGACGACCGGCATCGCTGGCGTTTGTTTCACCGCATTCGGATTGATGGGCTTTTCGGGTTGAAGGGCTGGGCTCGGAGTTCTGCGGCGCTGCCGCATGGGCTACGTCGGCGCAGGCTTCAGCCGGAGAACGAGGGCGCGGAACAGGTCGGCATCCGGACAGGCGGAAGCGAAGGCAATGCGGATGCGGCTAGCACTTTCTACGACGCGCGCAGCGACCTTGAGCAGCCGCAGGCGCAAGGTGGTAAACTCCGCGCTTGCCAGAGCAGCGGTCCTGGGCATCGCCTGCTGGATGCGCCATAGCAGCCAGTATGCGGCAGTGTGCAGTATCAGGCGCATCTGATTGGCATTGGCCGAGCGGCACGAGGTTCGGTCGCTGGCGAGCTGGGACTTGTGGCGCTTGATCAGGTTCTCGGCCTGACCACGCGCGCAGTAGAGCGTGTCGTAGATGTGCTCGGCCGATCCTGTTGCCAACGAGGTGACGACATAGCGGATGTCCATGCCCAGCGTGCTGGCCTCGATCCGTGCAACGACGCGACGCTGGCACTTCCAGGTCTTTGCCCCATAGCGGGTCTCGGCATAGTTGCGCAGGACGGGACACTGACGCTGGGCGCGCTTGACCGCGCAGGCATCGGCGACCGCAACAATGGCGGGATCGGCGCGCAGCGCTGAATTGGTGGGCAGGCCGAACACGTAATCGACGCGGGCCGCATCGCAGTAGGCCATGACCTCGGGTCGACCATAGTGCCCGTCGCCGCGGATAGTGATGTGGGTATCGGGCCAATTACGGCGCAGGTGACGCACCAGGCGTCGGATGTGCCCCGCCGCCTCCTTTCCAGAAGGCGTCTTGCCTGTGCGCAGCAGCATGGCCACCGGCCTGCCGGTCGCGGTGTCGTAGATATGGATCGGTAGGAAGCAGCGCTCCCCATGATGCCCGTTCCAGAACGAGAGCTGTTGATAGCCATGCACGACGTCGCACGTGTCGTCGATATCCAGCGTGACCGCTGTCGGAGGGGCGGGATAGCTGGCGCAGTAGATGTCGATCATCGCGGCCATCATGCTGGCCAGTCCGCGCGTAGTCGGTGCATTTTCCCACCGGCTCATCGTCGGTTGGCTGGCCAGCCCCGCGCCCGATTCCGGCAGCTTGCCGAGCGCCAGGCGGAAGCCTGGATCGTCGCGCAGAGCATCGAGATCATCGGCATCCTCATAGCCGCACGCAATCGCGAACACACGGGCACGCAGAATGTCATCCAGGCGATGGATCACCCGCGCTGGATCGCGCGGATCGGCAATACAAGCCGCCAGGCGCTGGCAAATCCCCATCGCGCGCTCGGCCTGTGCAAGCAGTAGAACACCGCCATCCGAGGTAAGCCGGCCACCGTCGAACGCAGCTGTGATTTTCTTGCGGCCGACTGCTGGGAATCCAAATGAGCTTGCGATATCATCGTTCATGGCGGGTGTGGCCCGTGGCATTTTCTGCCCTGCGGCAGGTTCGGCTTAGACACCCAGTTCCTAATTCAGATCAGAGGCTTACGCCACTCCCGCCAACCCTTCAGGACACTTTTGGTGAATAAGGCGGGCTAAAAGCCGCAGCGGTCTCGACCTTGCTCGGCGTCGGGGCCGAGCTGGGGGCCGACAGCGAGGACGATCTGACTCGCGCGCTGCGCCGCGGCTCGCAGGACACCATCAATCAGACCGGCCAGCAGATCGTGCGCCGCCAACTCAACGTGCAGCCAACGCTCACCATCCGGCCGGGGCATCCGCTTAGGATCGTCCTGACCCGCGACCTTGTCCTCGAACCCGTTGGAGCAACACAATGACGAAACTGAAGCTGGGGGCGATCCCGGAGGACAAGCCCGTCAAGCTCGCCGTGGAGCTGCCCGCCACCGTGCATCGCGATCTCATCGCCTATGCAGACGCGCTCGCGAAGGAGACCGGGCAGCAGCCGTTCGCACCGGAGAAGCTCGTCGCCCCGATGCTGGAGCGGTTCATGGCGACCGACCGAGCCTTTCGCCGGCATCGCGCGCAGGGGAAGTGAAAGCGATATCCCGCCTCAGTTGCCGAAGAACCGCTTGTGCCGCGCCCTGCCGTCCGCCTCCGTGAGAGCCATATCCGCGTTGAGGCATTCGTCGCCGCGAGCGGTCCCATCCGCGCATTGCGCCATGACCTGCCGAGCCTCATCGAGGTGCGCCTCGAAATATTGCTTGCCGCGCGGTTCGGCCGAAGCTGCGATAGCTGACGGCGGGCTCGCGACCACGGCTGCTTCCTCAGCGGGCGCAATGATCGGGCGCACGACAAAGCCCGTCCCGAACCCGACGACCAGCGCGACCAGCACGATGATGATTGTCCTACCTTGCGTCATGACGGTTTCCTTTCCCGAAGGCTGTCAAATCAGGCGGCCCGTTGATTGCAATCGGGCCGGTTAACGTCGCATGTCTCTCCCTTTCGCTGCAGATCATGGGATGTCGAAGGCGAGCGAGTAACGGTCGCGCACATAGGCCAGGAATCGCCGCAAAGCGGGGTTCCCATTGTCCCTGCGCCAATATCCCGAGAAGACGATCAATGCGGCTCCCTGTTCGCCATGCACCGGTCGATAAACCACGTCGGGATAGCGCGCGCCGGTCCCGCCCTCGCACACGATGGAAAGCCCGAAACCGCCGCCCAGGATGCTCAGAATGCCTTCCCGGCTGACGTGGTGCATCCTGATGTCGGGCTGGATGCCAGCGACCGACAAACGACCAATCAGCATATCGTGGATCTCGGGGCCGGGATCGGCGACCGGCAACAGGAATCGTTCGCGGCGCAAATCGGTCCAATGCAGCAGATCGTGGTTCGCCAGTGGGTGACTGTCCGGCAGGGCAACCATCACCCGCTCGCTCCAAAATACCTCGTGTTGGAAGCCGTCATAGCCAGCGTCGCCCACCAGGATCGCAATGTCGATTTCTTCGGTATCGAGTTCGGCCAGCAGCGCGCCGCGATCGGCTTCCACGCCGTCCAGTTCGACATCAGGATGGGCATGGCGCCAGCCCAGCATGGTTGCGCGCAGATGGCCCGCCGAGACGGCGTTGTTGTGCCCGATCTTCAGCCCGCCGGCGCGGCCTTGTCCGGCCGCACGCATCGCCGTCACCATCCTGTCCGCGTTCGCCACCATCGGACGAGCGCTGCGGATGAACCGCGCCCCCGCGATCGTCATGGTGACGCCTGCGCGCGAGCGGTTGAAAATACGGCTGCCCACCACGCGCTCCAGCTTGAGGATTGCACGGCTCAACGTCGATTGTTCGACACCCAATGTTCGCGATGCACGGTAGAAGCTGCCGTGATCCGCCGCCGCGATCGCGTAACGAAGCTGACGAATGTCGAACGGCACTCTTCTTCCTTTACCCCTATTATTTATGGGCTTCTTGCTGAGTTTTCCCATCAAGGTTCTTGGCGGCCCATATGTAGCTGAAACTTCCGTTGGGCTTGTCGGTCGTGAACTGGCGATTCGTCGCATTGCCGGTTACGACAAAGCACGATCTCAATTTCGGGCAGTTCGCGATGAGGGGTAGGGGCGGTAACCCCTTATGAGCGCGTGCGCCGTTTCTTGTAGGACAGACTTTCGCGGGGACCGCAGCGCCCCCCCTTAAGACCATTATAGTATATTGCGAGAATCGTAGTATCCAACGACCGGCGATCAGCATCAAATTCCGTAGCGAGAAGGTCCGCAATCGTTTCATTCTCTGTCTGATTTGCTGTTGGCAAGCTGCTGGCACTGCTGCCGACGCCATACGGTCTCATGCACTAGATGATTCTCGTCGAAGACCACCTTGTACTGACACACGAGAAAATTCTCTGACTGCCGCATCTTGAGCTTAAAGTTATAATCCCATTCTTGCCCTTGCTGGCGGAGCGGTACGCCGAGCGCGGCCTGGACTTTCGCTTGTTCAAGCCCCCGTGTGATTCTTGTAAAGAGCTGCGGTTCGATCACGATGCCATCCCGTACAAAGGGTCGATCCATGTCGCGGGGGGCAATTTCCACGTTGGTATAGTCGAGCGCGGTCGGATTGCTCACGCTGTCGACCGGATTGTGCTGGCCCGCAGCAAATGCCTGGTTGCTTGTGCCGATGACAAAGGCTGTGGCCAGCAATGCCGTGGCGGCGAAAGATGTCGTCTTGCCCATAGTTGGATCCTTTCCGGGGGTGTCAGCGCTCGCGCATCGCTTCGCGCGCCTTGTTCAGGGGTTTGGTCAGATAGTCCCACACGGTCTTGCGGCCGGTGCGGATGTCGGCGGTCGTCACCATGCCCGGCGTGATCGGCAGGCGACGGCCGGCCTTGTCGGTCAGCGCATCGGAACTGGTGCGTATGAGAACCCGGTAATAGACGATCTCGGGTTTGACCTCGTCACGCAGCGTATCGGGCGTGATCGTCTCGACCTTGGCTTCCAGGCCGCCATAGATCGAATAGTCATAGGCCGTAACCTTCACCATCGCGCTCTGGCCGGGGTGGATGAAGGCGATGTCGCGCGGTGAGATCCGCGTTTCGACCAGGAGCTGGTCACCCATCGGCACCAGCGTCATCACCGAACCGCCAGGCGGGACCACACCGCCGATCGTCGTCACGTTGAGGCTTTTCACGATGCCGCGCACCGGCGCGACAAGGGTCGTGCGGTCGAGCGTGTCCTCGCGCCCCCGCACCACCGATTGCAGCGATTTCACATCGGCATCGGCCTTGGTCAGATCCTCGCGGCTCTTGACCATATAGGCCGAGCGCGCCTCGCTCAGTTTCAGCTCGAGATCGGCCACCTGACGCTGCAGGCGGATCATCTCGACATTGCTCGCAGCCCCGCTCGCCATCAGCGATTGGGTGATGCCCAGTTCGCGCCGGGCGAGGACCAGCGCCTGATTGAGACCGCTCACCGTTTCGTTGAGGCTGGCGCGCCGGGACTGGAACAGCGCCGTCTCGGTCGCTTTGAGCTGCGGCCAGTTATCCAGTTCCGATGGGAAGGCGATGCCGGAGTTCCCCGCCACTTCGGCCTGCAAACGGGCGCTCGCCGCCAGCGCGGCACGATAGCGCGCGGCCGTTTCCTCGACGCTCGATTCACCGCGCGTCGGGTCCAATTGAGCGAGTACCGTCCCCTTCTCGACAAGCTGGCCCTCGCGGACGTTGAGCTTCGACAGGATGCCGCCTTCCAGGGTCTGGATCACCTGTTCGCGCGAGCTGGGAATGACCTTGCCGGTGCCGCTCGACACCTCGTCGATCTCGAAGAACCAGGCCCAGGCAAAGAAGATCACCAGGAACAGGGCGACCAGCCAGATGACACGGGTTGACCGCGTGGCCCGCGTTTCGTTGAGATCGGTCAAGTCGGGCAAACTCGTAACATGCCCGTCAGACGATGAGCCGCGCAGGGCGGATATGAATCCGGCTCGGGCAATCATGCCGGTCCTCCCTCATCTTTGGGTATCGGGGGAACGACCAGGCGTGTCTTTGCCGGTACGGCCGACGTGGATAGCTGCCGGGCATCGCCGCGCAGCGCCGCCAGCACGGTGTCCTTGGGACCGTCCATCACGATCATGCCGCCATCGACCAGGATGACACGCTCGACCGCTTCGAGCGCGGCCATGCGGTGCGTTGCAATGATGAGTGTATGATCGGCCGGAAGCTGGCGTAGGCACGCAATGACATCGCGTTCCGCCGCCTCGTCCATCGCCGCCGTCGGCTCGTCCAGGAGCAGCACGCGCGGTTTGCGCAGCAACATACGCGCCAGCAGCACGCCCTGTCGCTGCCCGCCCGACATGCCAAGGCCACCTTCCTGCACGGGATGATCGAGGCCCAACGGCAGGCGCTGCACGTAGGTCCATGCGCCCGAAGCCTGCAAAGCCGCCAAAAGCTGCTCATCGCTGGCAAGCGGCGCGCCCAGTTTCAGATTCTCGCGCAGGGTCCCGTGGAACAGGCGGGCATTTTGCGTCAGCAGGGTAACATCGCGGCGCACGTCCGCCGGGTCGATATGCGAAAGCTCGACGCCATCGAGCAGCACCGATCCCGCCAGCGGCTCCATCAATCCGGACAAAGCCTGAAGCAGCGTGGACTTGCCTGCGCCGTTGCGCCCCAGCACCGCGATCCGCTCGCCCGCCCCGACTTTGAGCGCCTTGACCGCCAGGGCCGGGTTCTCGCCGTCGTAGCTGAACGCGGCGCTGTTGATCTCGAAGTCACCGCGCAGCGCCGGGCGATGAACGCGAGTGGCATCCTGGGGATTGTCGACCGGCAGCTTCATCAACTGGCCGAGCGACTGTGCGGCGACCTTGGCCTGCTGCCAGCGGTTGAGGACCGTGGTGATAGAAGAGAGCGGCGCCAGCATCCGGCTGACCAATATGCTCGCCGCCACCAGAACGCCGGTGCTCATCTCGCCCATCATCACGGACGGCACGCCGAAGAAGATCACGACGGCGAAGGCGGCGCCCTGCACCGTCTGCATCCAGTTGTTGAGACGGTTGAGCAGATCGCGCAGGAGCAGGCCGGAATCGGCGTTGACCGCGTTGTAGTGGTTCCACTGGTTCTGGAAGCGCTGCTCGGCCTGCAAGACCTTGATGTCTTCGATGCCCTGAACGGCTTCGACCAGCATGGCGCTCCGCAGGGAAGACTCGCGCATCCCCATGTACGCCAGTTCGCGTAGCCGCGGTTGCGCGAGCAGGCTCGGGATCAGCAGCAAGAGAAAGGCCGCCAGCGGCACCAGCACCAGCCAGCCCGCGATGAACCAGAAGACGACGCAGAAGACAAGGAAGAAGGGCAGGTCCGCCGCCGCCGCGATGGTGGTCGAAGTCAGCATGTCGCGAACGGGTTCCAGCTCGCGGATCTGCGATATGAACGTCCCCGTCGAACGCGGACGGGCGCTGTTCCGGACGCGCAGCGCATGACCGAACACCCGGTCTGAAATGCGCAGGTCCGCCCGCTTGCCCAGCACATCGGTGATCCGCATTCGTGCGTCCCGCATTATCCAGGCGAAGATCAGCGACAGGAGCACGCCGCCGAACAGCACATAGAGCGTCGGCATCGACTGCGCGGGCACGACCCGGTCATAGACCTGCATCGAGAAGATCACGCCCGCCAGCGCCATCAGGTTGGCGACGAGCGAGGCGATCAGGATATGCGCGTAAGGCCGCCAGTCGACCAGCACGAGACTGCGCAGCCAATGCTCCTCAACAGGAGCGATATAGTCGTCCACCCGCGCGTCACGGGCCGATTGCAGCGGGCGCAGCACGGTCAGCGCTTCAACGTGAGGCTGCAAATCCTCGATGCTATGCGTGACCGTCGCGCCGCCGTCACCGCTCATGGCGAGCGACAGCCCTTCCTCGCTCATGGCGGTGACCACCGCCACCTGTCCGCCGGCGAGTTGCAGGACCACGGGCAGCCGCCAAGGCGTGAGATCGGCCAGCCCTGGTTGCAGCCATTGCAGCGACAACCCGGCCTGGCGGGCCATTTCACGAACCTGATCCTCGACCGGCGCCTGCCCGTTCCACCGCGCGGCAAGCCGGATATGCTCCACCGAGGCATTGAGCTGGTAATGGGCGGCGACTGCCAGCACCGCGTCGCGCCAGCCCATCTGCAGTGCATGAGCGGCGGTATCGCTCGCAGCCGCCGGATCGATGGTTGGTGACGGTTCGGCGGCCATTGGAGATTGGCTATCCTGGATCATCGTCCGCGCCCTCCGGACATCGTAGGGCCGTAAACCGGGCGAGCTTCATCCAGGCGGAAGGTGCTTCGCATACGGTCGCTGAAGTAGAGGCACTGCACGGCCAGGCGGTATTGCATATGTATTCCCTGCGCCTGGTCGATGCGGGCGCTGTGATATTCTTGTTCGGCGTTGAGCAGATCGAGCAGCGAACGGGTGCCCAATTGCAGATATTGCTGGCGATAGAGATCGCGCGTGGCGTCGATACTGGCGACGCGGGTTTGCAGCACCGGCTCGCGCTGTGCCCAGCCATCGAACTGTGCCCTGGCGTCGGCAAACCCCTGAGCCGTCTCCAACCGCGCTTGCCGGACGGCATCTTCATAGGCACGCAACTGATGGATTGCGCCCCGCTCCTGCGCCTGCACCCGCCCGCCCTGATAGAATGGCATCGAGAGATTGAGGCCGATCTGGCCGGTCGTGCGATATTCGCCGTAGAGACGCGAACCGTTGGTCAGCGCCTGGCCGACGCTCCCGTCCAGCGTCACCGTGGGATAGCGCTGCGCCCTGGCTACATCGAGATCGGCGCGTGCCTCGTCGCGGCGGGCGCTGGCCGCACGCACGGCGGGGGTATCCGCTTCAGCGCCATCCCGGCACGCCGCGCTTTGCAACTCGGCGGGGATATCCCCGGTGATGGCGACCGGCGCGGTGCGACCCGTCAGGTGCATTAGGGTCAGGCTGGCGCGCAGCGCCTCGGCCTCGGCGCCCAGCAATTGCGAGCGCATCGCCTCGACGCGGGAATGGGCCTGCTCCATGTCCGACCGCGACGTAGCCCCCTTGGCGACTCGTTCGGTGACCAGGGCCGTAATCGACATGACGGCGGAAAGCTGCTCGCGCGAGATCTGCACCAGGAGTTGCTGAAGATGCGCGTCCACCCAAGCCTGCGCGGTGTTGAGCGCGACTTCGTCTGTCGCCTGCTCGACCTGCGCCTCGCGGGCGCGAACGCCCGACTCCGCCTTGCGAACACCTCCGGCGACCTTGCCGAAATCATACACCAACTGCGATCCGGTCAGCCTGGCGGTGTACACGTTGCGCGAATCGTAGCTGGTGTTGCGGTAGCTGTTGATCTGATTTTCGATACCGCCCGTGATCTGCGGCTTGTAGCCGGCGCGCGCCGCATCCACCTCCGCATTGGCCTGTCCCACCTGCTCGCCGGCGCCGCGGACGCTGGGGTGTGTTGCGATGGCCGCGCGCACGGCCCCGGCCATATCCAGCGGGCCGTTATCGGCAGTTTGTGCGGCAGCCATGCCTCCGGCCCCCATGGCCAGGCACACAGCTCCGGCAAGATGGCGCCGTGTGAACGGCAAGGACATGATTTTCTGGAGGCGCGCATATCGCCTTCCGGGCAGGTCTTTTTCAAACATTGCGAAACTCAAAGGCGACAGAGGCGCCGGATCATGACCCGCGCCCCTGTCGACCGTCCTGCTGATGCTTTGGAAGGTTACGCGAGCGGCCCACCTGCGGGGGTGTGCAGGACAGACCGCTCGCGCCGCCATCAGGCTGCGTAGGACACATGGTTGTTGTTATAGATGTCCTCGTCGATTAGCAGCGTGACGCCGGCCGTACTCGTGTAGGTGACATGACCATCGGTCACGGTGCCGGTGGTGCTCCACTCGCTTGCGCTCGACAATTCCACCCTGTCCTCGGCATCGCCTACGATGGTCAACGTCCCGCTGCTCGATCCCGTGATCTGCAGCACATCGGCGATCGACAGACCGCCGGTGATGCTGTTGGCGCCGGGCGCCCCCAGATCGATGATCTCGATGTTCCGCAGCAGGTTGGCGAGAGCGTCATGGCCAAGATCCTCGCCATAACGCAGCGCCACCGTGTCGATCCCGGCCTTGCCGTCGATCGCATGGCCATCCCAGATGAAGCTGTCGCTCCCCGTGGTCGCCAGGACCGGCGACACCGCCACGGTCATCGTGTCCGAGACAGGGGCGGATGCAGCGCCGGTGGCGCTTTCCACCGTCCATGCCGTCACGGTCACCTGCGTACCGGCGGTTCCGCCATCCTGGTCGGTCAGCGCCGACGCCGCCTGCACGAAGCCAAGCGTATCGAGAGCATCCCGCGACAGGCCGGTGATGGTGTAGGTATCGGTCACCTCGTCATAGCCAACCCCGTCGATCAGCGTATCACCCATATAGAAGGCGGCATGCTCGCCCAGCCCGGTGACCTGCAGCGTCGTGGTTTCGGTGCTTTCATCCGGCACGGCTGCGGCCGCCGTGGCTGCGTCGACCATGGCTGCATTCAGGTTCAGGTCGATGACGCGGCCTTCCCTGCCGAACGACAAGGTCGGATCGATGGTAAGGCCGTTAGCGACGGCCGTCACCGTCACCGTACCCAGGGGAACGGTGTCCACCCTTGTTGTCGACAGGCTGTTCTCGCCCGATTCCACCACCAGCGACAGATCCTCGAGCGTGCCGCTCCAGTGGGTCGCGGGCAGGATCGCCACATAGGCCGGCAGCGCCCCACCAGAGGAAAGCACCCAGGTGTTGGTGATGCCGTCGCCGCCGGCGTTGGAAGCCTGCGCGGCAAGCGTAGCGTCACCGGCGTCGTTGCCGACATAGAGCAGGAAGCCCACCGGCACACCGGACAAAAGGATGGACTGGATTGTTTCCGACTCATCATTGTCATTGAGCGCCACCGACAGTCCGGTCAACGCGATGGCATTGCTCTTGTCGGACGACGCGGCTTCGTTGCCTGTTGCTGGCTGGGCGTTCACCGTGACGCCGTTGTTGACGATCACGACATCGGCCGTGCCCGCCGCCGAGGCTGCTTCCGTATTGGCGGCACCTGTCTCCTGCGTCTGTGCCCAGGCGGTGAAAGTCACGTCGCCCGGCTGCAGCACCGTGCCGCCCGGCGCCGTGTAGGTGAGGTCGACCGAACCGCCCGATGGGCCGATGTCGATGACATAATAATTGCCATCTGGCACACCATCGACCCCGCTGACGGGGCTGAGCGAGACAGGATGGCCATCGCCATCCATCACCGTACCACCATCATTGCCGTGGGTGGTCACCTGCACATAGAGCTTGCCGTCGACGATCGTGCCATAGGCGCCGTCGGCGACATCGGACGCGGTGATCGTCGCCGTAACGCTGGTCTCGCCTTCGCCCACGTCACTGGTTGTGACCGTGATGGCGGCTTCGTCGGTCACCGGAATGACAGGCATGTCAGCGGTGGTGGTCGCCACGACGCTGGTGCCGCCAACGGCTGCGGCCGTCAGCCTGGCATCGAAGCTGAAGTCCGCATTATTGTCGTTGCTATTGTCCGGCGGGGTGATCGTGATGCTGGCAAGCAGGTTGTCCAGCGCCGCCTGGCTGTCACCACCCGGCGGCACCGTCACCGTGGCGGTCCAGGTGGGCACCCCGCCGATGGTGGTCAGCGTCATGCCGTTGACGGTGGTTCCCGGCGGCAGGTCGGTGACGGTGATCGTGTAGCTGTAGGGCACGGCGGGATCACCGGTGGAGACCGCGGCATCGATTACCGCGCTCAGGGCGAAGGCGGTGTCTTCGGTGCCTTCCGTCCCGTTATAGCGCCACTCGTCGATGACCGGCGGCAGGTAAGGCTCGCCATCGGCCAGATCCAGCACGAGCTGCCAGCTGACGGAGTCGGTCTCTATGCCCGCAGGCGAGGTGGCCGCCTGGCCTTCGTCCTGCGCCTGAACCGTCATGGTGATGGTCGCGGCGCCATCGCCGGCGCCCTTGCTGACAACGAACTCCACCGGCACATCGAGACCGGCCGCCCCGATCGCCAGCGCGCTGCCCCCGTCATAGACCAGTAGCCAGCTACCCGCGCCGACTTGCGAAGCGCCGGTGACGGTCACACCGTCAGGCACGCCGTCGATCAGCACGCGGATCAGATGTTCGCTGCCGTCGGTATCGGCGGAATCGACGTGCAGATTGACGGTGACCGTACCGCTTCCGGTCACGGTAGCCGTGTCAGGCGCGGCATCGTCATTCGTCACGTCATCGGCGGTGGTGCCGGTGGCCGTGGTCATGACGATATCCGTGATCGACGCATCCACTGGATCGGTGACCGGCGTCGCCGTCAGCGCCAGCGAACCCGATTTGATCTCGGTTACCGCCGGCAGCGAACCGTCGCTCGACGGATCGATCACTTCATAGAGGAAGTCCAGCGATCCCAGGTCACCGTCGAGATTCGACGCACCCTCGGCCCCCAGGTTGCCGATCTGATCGGCCGGGACGACAAAATAGTCCACGCCACCGATGTTGACGATGTCAAGCCCTGCGGCGGACAATTCCGCGCCGCCCAAATGCAGGGTGTAATCCGCGCCAGTGGCGTAATCCACCGGCACATAGACCTTGCCCAGCACTTCATTGCCGTCGCCATTCTGATGGACAATGGCGAGATCGAGCAGCGTGATCTCGTCTTCGACAAGCGTGGCGCTGGTGGTGATCGTGGCCTCTGGCGACGGGGTGACGGTGAAGCTCACGTCGGTCAGGGCGCCGGTGTGGGAGTCGCCGTCGTTTTCGGTCGTAACCCCGGCAACCTTGAACCCGACCGTACCGCTATAGTTTTCCGGCACGACGATGGACACGTTCGCAAGGCTGTCGGCAGACACCAGCCACACGCGCTCGGTGCCGGTGCCCGACACGACCGCCGTTGCGCCGGTAAGCGAGAAATCCTCACCCAATCCGGTGATGCGCAGGGTTGTCGCTTCCGAACCGTCATTATCGGGAGAGGCGACACTGGTGATCAGGTTGGAAAGCGCGACCTTGTGGTCGCCAGAATCCAGTGCAGCCTCGGTCGTGCTGAATCCGGTCACGGGCAGCGTCACGACGGCTTCGTCCGCGAGGCCGGTGACGGAGACGTTGATCGTGCGCGTCGCCGTGGGCGCGGACGTGTCGGCGCCATCGACAGATACCGCAGTCACGTCGAGCGAGAAATCCTCGTTGCTGTTGAGCGGCGGCGTGATCGTGATCGGCTCGCTGTTGCTGAAGCCCACGATCGCGAAGGTCGTGTTGCCCGCGCTTGCCGTGAAGGTCTGGGCCGTGCCGCCCGTGCCGTAGGTGATCGTCGCCCCCTCCGGGATGCCCGAGATGGTGACGTTGAACGTCTCGGACGAGTCGGAGCTCGTGGTCTTGATCGACAGCGGAATAGGGCTGTCCTCGAACCCCGACGCGCGGCCGTTGAGCGCCATCGTCACCGCATCGGCGACGGGGTCGAACCTGATCAGCGAAAGCGTCGCGGAGCCCGAAATGTCCACGTTGACGCCCGGACCACTGACATGGGGCGGGTTGAGCGGCAGCGTCGAGACATCGGCGTCATCATCATAGTCCACCGTCCCGGCCTGGACCCCGATCGTCATTGTGCCGGATACGTCGGGCGGCAGCTTCACCTGCAATGTGTCCAGATATTGGCGAGGCACCCAGATCACTTCGCCGGTATAGGTCTGCGTCTCCCAGCTCGCGCCGCCATCCGTAGAATAACGGAACTGCGTTCCGATGACCGTATCGGTTGGAGCGTCCGGCACGAGAGTCGGAGACAGGACGGCATAGGTGAACTCGTCCGTGTCCGCGTTGGACCAGGGCGTCTGCAACAGCGCAAAGCCGTTCCCGGTATTGGTGGCGTCGGTATAGTTTGTGCCGAGCGCGAACCAGGTGTCTTCCTTGCCGGACCCCGAATAAGCGTGGTCACCGTTCATCGTCACGTCGTTGCCGCCAGCGCCGTCGCTGTCGGTATCGGTACGCTCGGCGACCGGGGTAACGGTGATTTTCACGTCACGGTCGACCATCTTCGTGTCGCTGACAGTGCTGCCGTTCACCGAGTTGCTGTCGGTCGTCGTGATCGACAGCGTGATCGTCGCGTCCTGGCTGCTGTGCGCGGGCGGCGTGATCGTGAATCCATCGAGGATCGCTTCGCGCGCGCTTTCGTTGAGCGTGTTGTCGAATGTGATCGTGGCCGTCGTGCCGGTGAGATCGTAGGTCCATCCCGCCGAAGGCGTCGGCGCGCTCAGGACCCAACCTGTCGGCACCTCGAACGACACCGAATCGATGACCTCCGAGCCGGTCGCGCCGCTGCCGGTGTCGGTGACGGCAACACCCGCGAGGAACGCGGCGGCCGTGTCTTCCAGGGTCGTCACATTGGCCGCGCTCACATCGCCCGCCACCGGAGTGACATGCAGGTCCAGCGTCACGGAACTGGTGAGCGTGGCCGGGGTGCCGGCGGAATCGCCGTCGGTATCGCGCGTGTTCAGCGTGATCGTGATCGCGTTCATGTCGCCGCTGAAGTTGGTCGGCGGCGTGATGATGATGCTGGGCGTACCCGCAAAACTGGCCGTCTCGGCCGAGGTTACCGTGCCCGACGCATTGGCTGTGTAATTGGTGCCGTTGATGTTGACGACCGTGCCGGTGACCAGGCCGCTGACGGTATAGGAATAGCGCTCGCTCCCATCCGCATCGGTGCTGCCATTGGCTTCGGTGTCGGATCGCACAGCGGTCAGGAGGCCGGACAGATCGGCCGCGCCATCCTCGGCGAAAGTCAGGCTAGTCTGGCTGGTCGCCAGCGTCGCGCCATCGGTCACCGCCTGCACATCGACGGTGATCGCCTGCGTACTCGTGGCGCCCGCCACGCCCGTGATGATCGCGCCCGCACCGTCCACCTCATAGCTGGTGGCGCTGACGGTGACGGTGAAGTTCGCGCCGCTTTCGGGGGTGGGATTGGCCACCAGCGCTTCATATTGCGCCGTGGTCAGATGATAGACGCCGGTGGCGGGATTCGCCGCCGGAACGCTGGTGACGTGATCGACGTCGGTCAGCACGATGGTGACCTTGCCGCCGACCGGCGTCAGCGTCGTCGCCCCGCTGGCCAGGGTGACACCGCTCGCACCAGCGCCGCCGATCGTCAGGGTGATCTCCCCGATCCGCTCCGGATAGTCGTTGTTGGTCGTCCCCGTGCCGGTATCGGTGATGACCGGCGCTTTCAGTCCCAGCGAAACCCCGACATCTTCGTTCGTGTTGACGGTCTTGTTTGCTTCCAGATCCGGCGCATCGGCCAGTTTGGTGATCGTGAAATCGAGCGTCTGGGTCACCGACCCCGTCCCACCGCCGGTCTCGGCCATGGTGTAGGTCACAGTCGGCACGGCGCCGGCATAGTTGGCGGCAGGCGTGAAGTCGTAGTCGCCGTTTTCCTCGATGGTCAGCGTGCCCAGCGTGTTGCCGTCCGCGTCCTTGAGCGTGACGGTAGCACCGGGCGCATAGCTCTCGTCCGTTCCGTCGCCATCCGCGTCGACCGTGAAGCCCGTCACCTCGAGATCGTCATCGACGTCGGAGACATAGTCCTGCAACGTGCCGCTGGCGCTCCCCTCTTCCATGAGTGGGACGGTCGCAGCGCCTGTGCCCGCGAGATCGTCATTGGACCCGTGTACGGTAACGGTGATGACCTGCTCGCTATAGGCGCCGAACTCGTCGGTCACGCGCGCGGTGAAAGTCTCCGGTCGGGTCTCGCCGTCGTTCAAAGCCTGGGTGGCGGGCCGGCTGTTGTCGAGCGTGTAGGTCCACTGGCCGGTGGCGGGATCGATGCCGATCGTGCCATAAGTGCCGTCGGTATCGGCGATGCTCCACGTCCGCGTCGCATCTGTATCGACATCGGAGGCCGTCAGCGTGCCGGTGGCGGTGTTGGGCTCGGCGGGATTGGCGGTTCCTTGCTCGGTTACGTCACCCATCGCATCCGCCGCGCCAGAAGTGATGACCGGCCGGTCGTTGGTGCCGGTGACCGTGATCGTCAGCGTGTTGGTGCTGATCGCGCCGTGGGAGTCCGTCGCGGTGTAGGTGAAGACTTCGGTGACGCTTTGGCCCTGCTTGAGCGCCTGCGTGTCGGAATCGGCGTTGTCGAGCGTATAGGTATAGCTGCCGTTCGCGTTCAGCACGAGCGAGCCATAGGTGCCCGCAAGGGCCGTGCCGACGGTTCCGTCCGATCCGCCGAAGCGCACGCCGCCGACCGAAAGACTATCGCCCGCATCGACATCGCTGTCGTTGGTGAGGACATTGCCCGTGGCGGACGGCGTGCCGCTCTCGGCTGTGTTGCCGCCGTTCTGCACGCCCGCTTCTTTGACCACGCCCGTGTCGGCGCTGGTGACCGGCTGGTCATTGGTGCCGGTGATGGTGATCGTGACCGTCCGGGTCGCCGTGCCGCCGTTGCCGTCGCTCACCTGCACGTCATAGGTCAGGGGGATGCTGTCGCCTTCGTTCAGCGCCTGGGTGGCGGGCAACGCATTGTTCAGCGTGTAGGTCCAGGCGCCCGTGGCCGGATCAAGGCTGAACGCGCCATAGGTCGTGTTCGGCGTGCCAAGCACGCTCCAGGTCAGAGTGTCGCCATCCCCATCGGTCGCCGTGAAGCTTGCCGAAGCAACCGGCGTGCCGGCAACCACCGTGCCGTCATCGAGATTCCCTTCCTCGATCACCGTGCCGGACTGATCGCCCCCGGCGATCACAGGTACATCTTCGACCGACGTGACGGTGATGACGAGATCGGCGGTATCGGTGCCGCCCTCGCCGTCGCTGATCGTGTAGGTCACGGTTGGCACCGTCCCGTTCCAGTCGGCTGCCGGCGTAAAGGTATAGGCGCCGGTATCGCTGAGGGTGAACGTGCCCACGCCTGCGATGGTGACGCTGTCGCCAGCGTCATGCTCGGTCGGATCGCCTGCCACCGTGAAGCCGGTGACGGTCAGCGTGTCACCGTCCGGATCGCTATCCGCATTGTCGTTCGGGCCCGCCCCGACGCCGCCCAGCACATTGCCGCTGACGGGCGTATCTTCAAGCGTGGTCGCGCTGTCGTCGGTTGCGACCGGCGCCGGATTGGTGACCGTCCAGGTGAACGTCTGGTCGACCGAGCTGGTGCCGTCGCTGGCCGTCACGGTGACGCTATAGACCCCGCCCGTGCCGCCCTGGCTGGCGGAAGGATCGATCGTGCCGCTGATGATGCCGGTGGCCGTGTTGATCGTCAGGCCCGCCGGCAGGCCGCTCGCCGAGTAGGTCAGGGTGCTGCTGTCGACATCGTTGAAGAAGGATTTGACGTCGAGCGCGGCGACGCCGTCCGCATCCTCGTTCGTCTGGTCGCCGATCGTGCCGTTCGCCACCGGCGGATCGTTGACCGGGGTCACGGTGATGACGAGATCGGCGGTATCGGTGCCGCCCTCGCCGTCGCTGATCGTGTAGGTCACGGTCGGGACCGTGCCGTTCCAGTCGGCCGCGGGCGTGAAGGTATAGGCGCCGGTATCGCCGAGGGTGAACGTCCCCACGCCCGCGATGGTGGCCAGATCGCCGGCATCGTAGGTCGTGCCGTTGATCTCGAACCTGGTCACGGTCAGCGGATCACCATCGGGATCGCTGTCATTGGTCAGGACATTGCCGCTGACCGGCGTATCTTCGAGCGTGGTTGCGCCGTCGTCGGCTGCGATCGGCGCCGGATTGGTGACCGTCCAGGTGAAGGTCTGGTCGACCGAGCTGGTGCCGTCGCTGGCCGTCACGGTCACGCTATAGACCCCGCCCGTGCCACCCTGACTGGCGGAAGGATCGATCGTGCCGCTGATGATGCCGGTGGTCGTGTTGATCGTCAGGCCTGCCGGCAATCCGCTCGCGGTGTAGGTCAGCGCGTCGCCATCGACATCGTTGAAGAAGGATTTGACGTCGAGCGCGGCGACGCCGTCCGCATCCTCGTTCGTCTGGTTGCCGATCGTGCCGTTCGCCACCGGCGGATCGTTGACCGGGGTCACGGTGATGACGAGCGTGGCGGTATCGGTCCCGCCTTCGCCATCGTCAATCGTGTAGATGACGGTCGGGACCGTGCCGTTCCAGTTCGCGTCCGGCGTGAAGGTGTATGCGCCGGTATCGTCGAGGGTGAACGTGCCGATGCCCGCAATGGTTACATCATTGCCGTCGGCATCGTAGGTCGTGCCGTTGATATCGAAACTGGTCACGGTCAGCGCATCGCCATCGGGATCGCTGTCGTTGATCAGGACATTGCCTGTGATGGGAGGACCGTCCTCTGCGCCGCTGGCGGTGTCGTCAGTGGCGACCGGCGCGGGGTTGGTCACCGTCCAGGTGAAAGTCTGGTCGACCGTGCCGCCATGGCTATCGTCCGCCGTGATCGTGACGCTATAGACCCCGCCCGTGCCACCCTGGCTCGCCGAAGGATCGATCGTGCCGCTGATGACACCGGTGGCCGTGTTGATCGTCAGGCCTGTCGGCAGGCCGCTCGCGGTGTAGGTCAGCGCGTCGCCATCGACATCGTTGAAGAAGGATTTGACGTCGAGCGCGGCGACGCCGTCCGCATCCTCGTTCGTCTGGTTGCCGATCGTGCCGTTCGCCGCCGGCGGATCGTTGACCGGGGTCACGGTGATATTCACCGTCCGGGTCAGGCTTTCGCCCGAAGCGGGGTCGGTCACCGTATAGGTGAAGCTGTCCGGACCATTGTAGTTGGCGCCGGGTGTGTAGGTGTAGGTGCCGTCGGGGTTGACCACCACCGTACCATGGCTCGGATCGCTCGCCTTGGTGAAGGTCAGGTCGCCGCCACTGGTCGTGCTGTCGTTGGTCGCGACGGTGCTGGTGACCGGCGTGTCTTCCGCCGTCGTCGCGCTATCGTCCGCGGCGGTGAGATCGGCCACCAGCGTCACGGTGATGTTGACCGTCCGGGTCAGGCTTTCGCCCGAAGCGGGGTCGGTCACCGTGTAGGTGAAGCTGTCCGGGCCATTGTAGTTGGCGTCGGGCGTATAGGTGTAGGTGCCGTCAGGGTTGACGACGACCGTACCATGGCTCGGATCGCTCGCCTTGGTGAAGGTCAGGTCGCCGCCACTGGTCGTGCTGTCGTTGGTGGCCACCGTGCCGCTGACCGGCGTGTCCTCCTGCGTGGTCGCGCTGTCGTTTTCTGCCGTCAGGTCGGTGACCGGCGTCACGGTAATGACGAGATCGGCGGTGTCGGTCCCGCCTTTGCCATCGTCAATCGTGTAGGTCACGGTCGGGACCGTGCCGTTCCAGTTCGCGTCCGGCGTGAACGTATAGCTGCCGTCGCTCCCGAGCGTGAACGTCCCGACACCGTCGATGGTCGCCTTGTCGCCGGGATTATACGTCGTACCGTTGATCGTGAACCTGGTCACCGTGAGCGGATCACCGTCCGGATCGCTGTCGTTGCTCAGCACATTGCCGGTGATGGGACCACCGTCCTCGGTGCCGCTGGTGTTGTCGTCAGTGGCGACGGGCGGATGGGCTGGGACTACCGGCTCTTTGCCGTTGCCGCCAGAACCGATGGCCAAGGCGCCGATGCCCGCGGCACCGAGCGCGCCGAGCAACCAGGGCCACGCGACAAATGCGCCGTTATCCCATTCGATTTCGGTGAAATGGAATTCAGACCACTGTTCAGGATACTGGCCCCACCAGGTGACGCCGTTGTCATCTTCGAGCACCAGGTCGTTGCGGCCATGACCTTCCTCTGCAAGCGTGCCGTCTGCCGCCACATCCGTCTGCCCATGTTCTTCGGCATCCCCTTCGGGATATTCGAGGAAGAAACCGGGGATGGCGATTTCCTGGCCATCGTTGAGCACCAGCACCAGGTCGTCGCCGCGACGCTCATAACGGGCCACTTTTTCAGGAGCAAGCTTGAGATAGATTACTGAGGGGTGGTCCAATACAATGCGTTGGGTGTCGTCAGCATGGCGACGCGAGCCACCTTTCTTGGTAATAATCTCAGCTTGCATGAATCCCTCATGTTTAACGGGCAATCGATGTCCGGCACGCGGTTCTTCGGCTTGTCACGCCTTGGGAACTCCTCGCGCTCGGCCAGTCAAATATGACTCTACCATGATAAACTCGTTGCTGCAAGATGAGGAATATGCCCGCTTCCTGACGGAAGCGGGCCTGAAGGGCGGCGTGACCGCCCCCTTGACGATGCCTTTCGGATCATTCGCGGCCATGACCGTATTGTCAGCAGGCCAGGATAGCTTCGACGACCAGATCGTGCGCGCCATCCCCCTGTTGGGTTGCATCGCGCTCATGCGGATCGAGGCCTTGGGAATTGCCAAATCGGGCACCGCGACACCCAAGTCAGCTTTGAAACCCCTTTCGGATCACCAAAGGGAAATTCTACATTGGGTGGCTCAAGGAAAATCGAATGGCGACATTGCGGAGATCATTGGTCAGAAAAAGAGAACGGTTGACTATCACGTGAAAGAAATTCTAAAAAAGTTGGGAGTTTCTACAAAAATACAGGCTGCTGCAATGTATTCTTGTAATGACGAATAAAATCTTTCTACATTCCTAATTTAATGCAGAGAAAGCCTTACCCCTTGCGGCACACTTGCTTGTGGCGCCGGGCTGCCGCGCATGTTCGGTCGGGTGTTTGCCGCGTCCCACGAGCATCGACTGACCCGCATTCGAGTCAAATGCTTCGATCCGCTACATTGATGGAAGGGCGCAACCCTTTCCGACCCGCGCCCTTCCATCAATGCTCTTTGACCACAATCGCTGGTTTTGTTGCCCGCCTCTTTGGACTTGCCGGCCTCGTCCAGCCTTTCAAGCTGGCGCGAATCCCGAACGATCTGAGACGGTCACGCTCATACCATAGCACGAAAAGGCTTGTGACGGCGACAATCGGCGGCGGGATGCGGCGCACGGCGACTCTAGCGTAGTAGAAGCGGCGCTTCATATTCATCGCTTTCGTCCGCCTTGGGGCACCAATCAAATTTCCCAGTTGAATCCGAACCCCGCCGTATTGGTGGGCTGAGTCTTGCCCGTCGTGTTTTCCTGCACTGTTTAGGTGCATTTCTGCCCGCCATATTGTTGGCGGCCCAAATTGGGGCGGGTTTGACGCGGCTTCATGGCTTTGTCATCAGCGCCTCACCGGTTTTTCCTATAGTTCTGAATGGCTGACGCAACCGTGGGTGCCTATGGCACAGGCGTTGCTAGATGAGCGTTGAGCGTCGTGCAGACAGGGGGGCAGCATGTCTTCAGCAGTTCGGATGGTGCGGGACGAGGGTGGCGGGCCGGGGGTATTGCACCGGCCTGTGTGTCGCGTGTTGCAGGCGCATCACGCGCAGATGGCAACAGTACATATGCGCGATCTGTTTGCGGCCGATCCGGCGCGTTTCGAGCGGTTTTCGCTGCGGGTGGGCGAGTTGTTGCTGGACTACTCGAAGAATCGCATCACCGCCGACACCATGAGCTTGTTGGAACGGCTGGCCGAAGAGGCGGATGTGGCGGGCTGGCGCGAACGCATGTTTGCGGGCGACAAGATCAACAACACGGAAAACCGCGCGGTGCTGCACGTGGCTTTGCGCAACCGCGGCAATCGCCCGGTGAAGGTCGACGGCGAGGATGTGATGCCCAAGGTGAACGCGGTCATCGAGCGCATGGGCGTGTTTGCCGAGCAGGTGAGGAGCGGCGAGTGGCGCGGCTACACCGGCGAGCGGATGACCGACGTGGTGAATGTCGGCATAGGCGGTTCCGACCTGGGGCCGCAGATGGTGGTTCAGGCGCTGAAGCCGTACCACCATCCACAGCTGAAGATGCACTTCATTTCCAACGTCGACGGCGCGCATGTGACGGAAGCGCTGGAAGCGCTGAACCCGGAGACGACGCTGTTCATCGTGTCGTCGAAAACCTTTGCCACGCAGGAAACGATGACCAATGCGCACTATGCGCGCGAGTGGTTCCTGGCGCAGTCGCAGGCGCCCCGGCATATCGCGCGGCATTTTGTGGCGGTCTCCGCCAACCGCGATGCGGTGGCGGCATTCGGCATCGATCCGGCCCAGATGTTCGAATTCTGGGACTGGGTGGGCGGACGCTATTCGCTATGGTCGGCGATCGGCCTGTCGATCGTGCTGGCGGTGGGCGCGGAACGCTTCGCCGAACTGCTGGACGGCGCGTACGAGATGGACGAGCATTTTCGCCATGCGCCGCTGGCGCAGAACATGCCGGTGATCCTGGCGCTGCTGGGGATCTGGTACAACAATTTTTTCGGCGCCGAATCGCACGCGATCCTGCCGTATGACCACTATCTGCGCAGCCTGCCGGCATATCTGGAGCAGGCCGACATGGAAAGCAACGGCAAGTCGGTGGACCGCGACGGCAAGATGGTGGACTATCCCACCGGCTCCATTGTCTGGGGCGCCAGCGGCATCAACGGACAGCATGCGTTCTATCAGTTGCTGCATCAGGGAACCAAGATGATCCCGGCCGATTTCATCGTCTCGGTCGAGCCGCACACCGAACTGCAGGCGCACCACGATATCCTCATCGCCAATTTCCTGGCGCAGACCGAAGCGCTGATGCGCGGCCGCACGCGCGAGGAGACCCGGCTTGAAATGGGGGTGCTTGAAGGAGAGGTGGCGCAGACCGGCCAGTTCGTGCAGCACAGGGTGTTCGACGGCAACCATCCGAGCAATGCGCTGCTGCTGCAGAAGCTGACCCCGCACGCGCTCGGCATGCTGATCGCGCTGTATGAACACAAGATTTTCGTGCAGGGGGTGATCTGGAACCTGAATTCCTACGACCAGTGGGGAGTGGAACTCGGCAAGCAGCTTGCCAGCCGCATCCTGCCCGAGCTGCATGCCGCCGCGCCGGTGGGCGGGCACGACGCCTCGACCAACGCGCTCATCAATTACTACCGCCGCATGCGCCAGCCGCATGCTGGCTTATAGTTCGAATATGGAGTTGATCGCGGGCGATATCGGGGGGACCAAAAGCTGGCTGGCCTGGGTGGCCGGCGAAGCGGGCGGCGTGCCGCGCCTGCGTTTCGAGAAGGTGTATGCCAGTGCCGATTTCGCTTCGGCGGATGCGTTGCTGCGCCAGTTCGTGGCCGAGGCGCAGTCAACCGTCCCGCCGAACGCCCTGCTGCTGGCGCTGCCCGGGCCGCTGCAGGCGCAACGCGTCAAGCTCACCAATCTGGACTGGACGCTCGATGCGGTCGACATGGCCACCGCGCTGGATATTGCCGACGTGCGCTTCATCAACGATTTTCAGGCGGCGGCGGCAGGCGTGGCGACACTGACTGCATCCGACGTGATCGCACTCAACCCCCGGCCGGCCGATCCCGGCGGCGTGCGCGCCATTATCGGCGCCGGCACCGGCATGGGACTGGCCTTCATGGTGGCCGATTCCAGCGGGCGTTATCGGAGCTTCGCCAGCGAAGGCGGGCACACCGACTTCGCGCCCGGCAATGCGCTGCAGGTGCGGCTGCTCGAGCGTCTGCGCGCCGAATATGGTCATGTGTCGTGGGAGCGCGTCGTATCGGGCTCGGCGATGAACGACCTGTACCGCTTCTGCTGTACCGAGCAGGGCCTCGCGCTGCCCGGCGAGGCGGTGGATGGTGCCGAACTCGTCGCGCGCGCCGGGGCGGGCGACGGGGCCGCCGTGGCCGCGCTCGATCTGTTCGTCGATCTGTATGGGGCGTGGGCCGGCAATGTGGCGCTGCTGTATCAGCCGCGCGGCGGGCTGTATATTGCCGGCGGCGTGTCCCGGCGCCTGCAGGCACAGCTGCAGGCGCCGCGTTTCATGGCCGCGGCCGGCGACAAGGGGCGGATGCGCGGGGTGGTCGAGCGCACGCCGGTTTTTCTGATCGTCCAGCCGCGGCTGGGGGTGCAGGGCGCGATTGCAACGGCGTTTGCGCCGCCCTGAATCCAGGGTCAACGATTCACTCTTGATTCCAACAGGGCAGCAGCAAGGAGCGGAGATGACGATTTCAAAAGACGAGCAGGAGCGGCTCTATCGCTATTACACCGAGCCGAAGATAGTGACCAGCCTCACGCGCAGGACGCTGGCGCTGGTGCTGGCGGGCGGCGAAGGCTCGCGGCTGAAGCATCTGACCGCCTGGCGCGCCAAGCCCGCGGTGCCGATCGGCGGCAAGTACCGCATTATCGATTTTCCGCTGTCGAACTGCGTCAACTCGGGCATCCGCCGCATCGGTGTGCTGACGCAATACAAATCGCATTCGCTGATCCGCCACCTGCAACGCGCCTGGGGCTTCATGCGTGCCGAGATCGGCGAGTTCGTGGAAATCCTGCCGGCGCAGCAGCGCACCCACAAGAAGGAATGGTATCAAGGTACCGCCGATGCGCTGTTCCAGAACATCGATATCGTGCAGCGCCATCACCCCGAGTATGTGCTGGTGCTGGGCGGCGATCATGTCTACACCATGGATTACTCGGCGATGCTGCTGCACCACGTGCAGACCGGTGCCGATTTCACCGTCGGCAGTGTCGAGGTGCCGGTGACCGAGGCAAGTTCGTTCGGCGTGATGTCGGTCGACGAAAACATGCACATCACTCATTTCACCGAGAAACCCGAGAATCCCGACTGCATACCCTGCAAGCCCGGCATTGCGCTGGTATCGACGGGTATCTACATCTTTTCCAAGGATTTTCTCTACAAGACGCTGGTCGAGGACGCCGGCAACCCCCATTCCTCGCACGATTTCGGCAAGGACATCATCCCGGCCAGCATCGCATCCGCGCGCGCGGTCGCGTTTCCTTTCCGCGATAAAGACGGCCAGCCCGCCTACTGGCGCGATGTCGGCACGCTGCATTCCTACTGGCAAACCAACATGGAGCTGTGCTCGATCGAACCCGAACTCAATCTGTACAACCGCGACTGGCCAATCTGGACCTACCAGCCGCAATTTCCGCCCGCCAAGTTTATTTTCGACGACGAGGGCCGGCGCGGCGAGGCGATCGACTCGCTGATCGCGGGCGGCTGCATCCTGTCGGGCGCGCGGGTCAAGCGCTCGGTGCTGTTCTTCGCCACCACGGTGGAAAACTGCAGCCTGATCAAGGACAGCGTGATCCTGCCCAAGGTCAACATCGGCAGAAACTGCCGCATCAGCCGCGCCATCATCGACAAGGGCACGGTCATTCCCGACGGCACGGTGATCGGCGAGGATCGGGTCGAGGATGCCAGGCGCTTTCATGTGACGGATGAAGGCATTGTGCTGGTGACTCCTGCCATGCTTGGGCAGAACCTGTACGCCAGGTGGCAGGACGAATTCGATGGCTGAATCGCTCAATGTCGTGTTGTGCTGGCATATGCACCAGCCGTATTACCGCGAAGGACTCAAGGGCGCATACCGCCTGCCCTGGGTATACCTGCACGGCATCAAGGATTACAGCGACATGGCCGCGCATCTGGAGCGGCATCCGCGGATGCGCGCGGTGGTCAACTTTGCGCCGGTGCTGCTGGAGCAGCTCGACGATTACGCGCAGCAGCTCGATGCGTTGTTGCAGCACGGCAAGCCCACCCACGACCCGCTGCTGAATCTGCTCGCGGGCGTCGAGCCGATTCCGGCGGATGCAGCTCGCCGTCTGCGCATCGTGCAGGATTGCCAGCGCTGCCATGCGCCGCGCATGATCCACCCGTATCCCGCATTCCATTCCCTGCTGCGCATGATCGGCGTCAGCGAAGAAACCGGAGCCGGCAGCGCAGACCAACAGCTGCACCTGACGTATCTGTCCGAGCAGTATTTTCTCGATTTGCTGACCTGGTATCACCTTGCCTGGCTGGGACACTCGCTCAAGCAATTGCCGCTGGCGCAGCGGCTGATGACGCAGGAAAAGAATTTCTCCGCCGCCGATCGCCACGCGCTGCTGAACCTGATGCAGGGCTGCATGGCCGGGCTGATCCCGCGTTACCGCGCGCTCGCCGAGCGCGGCCAGATCGAATTATCGATGTCGCCTTACGGCCACCCCATCGTGCCGCTGCTGAACGACTTCGCCAACCTGCGCGATGCCCTGCCCGATGCGCCCGCTCCCGCGGCCGCCGACTATCCGGGCGGCGCTGCGCGCACCCGCTGGCATCTGCGGCATGGCGTCGAGGTGTTCGAGCGCTACTTCGGCAGGAAACCAGTGGGAGTGTGGCTGTCCGAAGGCGGCGTCAGTGAGGATGCGCTGGCCCAGCTCGATGAAATGGGCTTTGCCTGGACCGCCTCGGGCGAGGGCGTATGGCGCAACAGCTGCGTCAAATCGGCCTGTCCGGAAAGCGATATATACACGAAGCGCGCGCTGTTCTCGCCCGCGCAGATCGACGGCTTCGCCACGCGGGTGTTTTTTCGCGACGACGGCCTGTCGGACCTGATCGGCTTCAAGTACGCCGACTGGCATGCCGACGATGCGGTGGGCGATTTCGTCCAGCATCTGGAAAACATTGCCCGCTTTTTCGGCCTGGATGCGAACCGGAATGTGGTCTCGGTCATTCTCGACGGCGAGAATGCCTGGGAGTACTACCCCGACAACGGCCACTATTTTCTCGATGCGCTCTACTCGGCACTGTCGAGCCACCCCGCGCTCAATGTCGGCACCTTTGCCGAGCAGGCCACGCAAGCCGCCGTCACGTCGCTGAAGCGGCTGGCGGCGGGCAGCTGGGTATACGGAAGCTTCTCGACCTGGATCGGCTCGGAAGACAAGAATCGCGGCTGGGATCTTCTGGCGATGGCGAAGCGCGACTATGACCGTGCCGCCGAAGGCGGCGGCCTGTCCGCCGCGCAACTGCAGCAGGCGACGCAGCAGCTGGCGGTATGCGAAGGTTCCGACTGGTTCTGGTGGTTCGGCGACTACAACCCGGCCAGCAGCGTCAGCGATTTCGAACGGCTGTACCGGGACCAGCTGCGTGAGCTGTATCGGCTGATCGGCGTGGCGCCGCCGATCCAGCTCGACGTGCCGCTGTCGCATGGCCGCGGCAGCGCCGAGAATGCCGGCACCATGCGCAGGAATACCTGATGCGATTCGACACCCGCCGCGCCGGCCTGCTGCTGCATCCGACCTCGTTGCCGTCGATTACGCTGGCCGGTCTTGAACGCTGGCTGGATTTTCTGCAGGCAGCGGGAATCGGCGTGTGGCAGATGTTGCCGCTGGGCCTACCGCTGGGCGGGTTGTCGCCTTACCAGTGCGCCTCGGCATTTGCGGTCAACCCCGCCCTGTTTCCTGCTGCGCCGGCGGATATGCACGGTTTCATGGACTGGCGCAATCGGCAGGCGCATTGGCTGGCGGACTTCGCGCGCTTCATGGTCATCAAGGCGGAGCAGGGCGGCACCCGCTGGACCGACTGGCCGCCTGCGCTGCGCGACCGCGACGCACAGACGCTGGCCGCGTTCGATGTCAGCCATGCCGACAAGCTGAATGCGGTGATGGTCGAGCAGTATCGCGTGGCCTTCCACGGGCAGCGCATCCGTGCCCAAGCGGCGGCGCGCGGCATCCAGCTGTTCGGCGACATGCCGATTTTCGTCGCCCACGACAGCGCCGACGTGTGGGCGCAGCGTGGCCTGTTCCTGCTGGACGACGCGGGCCACCCTACGGTGGTGACGGGCGTGCCGCCGGATTATTTCTGCGCGAACGGGCAGCGCTGGGGCAATCCGCACTACAACTGGGCGGCGATGCAGGCCGACGGCTTCGCCTGGTGGCGGGCGCGGCTGCGCGCGCACTTCGAGTGGTTCGACCTGCTGCGCATCGACCATTTCCGCGGTCTGGCTGCGGCCTGGGAGATCCCGGCGGACGAGCCCACCGCGGTCCACGGCGAGTGGGTGGCGGCGCCCGGAGCGGAACTGCTGCAGGCGATCGCCGACGAGATGGGCGAGCTGCCCCTGGTGGCCGAAGATCTCGGCCTCATCACGCCGGACGTCATCGCGTTGCGCCACCGCTTTGGCCTGCCCGGCATGGCTGTGATGCAATTCGCGTTCGACGACCATGCCGACAATCCGCACAAGCCGGAAAACGTGCATCCCGACACCGTGTATTACACCGGCACCCACGACAACGACACCACGCTGGGCTGGTGGCGCGCGCTGCCCGACGAGGCGCGCCGGCAGGTGATGCGGCAACTGGATGTCGGCGAGCCCGACGCGGTGCCGGCGGCGATGATCGCCACGGTGCTGGAAAGCCGCGCCGCGCTGGCGGTGCTGCCGCTGCAGGACGTGCTGCGGCTCGGCAGCGAGGCACGCATGAACACGCCGGGCACCGACAATGGCAACTGGAGCTGGCGGTTCGCATGGGATGCGCTGACGCCGGAACTGGCATCCTGCTTGCTGCGACAATTACAGAAAGCCCGCCGATGCGAGATTCAGCCCCGCCCATGAACATCTCTCGAAGCACCCCGCCAGGTGGCGGCCTGCCCGCAGTCAGTCCGCCCATCGCGCGCGTGCAGAACGGCACGCACCACGATCCGTTCGAGGTGCTGGGGGTGCACCCGCAGCCTGACGGCGGCACCTTGATCCGCACCTTCATGCCGGCCGCGGAGGTCGTCGAGGTAGCCGGCGGCCGCATGTCGCGGCTGACCGGTACCGACTGTTTCGAGCGCCTGCTGCCGCCCGGCGCCGCAGTCGAGCCGCATCCGTTGCTGCGCTGGCAGGACAAGGGCGCAGGCAATTGGCATACCGCGCAATGCCCTTACAGCTTCGCGCCGCAACTGGGCGAGATGGACTTGCATCTGCTGGGCGAAGGGCGCCATTTCGAAGCCTGGAAAGTGCTCGGCGCACGCCTGAAAACCGTCGATGGCGTTGAAGGCTGCCTGTTCGCCGTGTGGGCGCCGGCGGTGCGACGGGTCAGCGTGATCGGCGATTTCAACGACTGGGACGGCCGCCGCCACCCGATGCGCTGCCGCGGCACATCCGGCATATGGGAATTGTTCGTCCCCGGCCTGGAGGCCGGCCATGCCTACAAATACGAAATCCTCGGCAGCCACGGCCAGCTGGCGAGGAAAAGCGACCCCTATGCGCGGCAGATGTTCCTGCGCCCGGAAACCACCAGCTGCGTGCCGGATGACGAACCTCATGCCTGGGGCGACGGCGCATGGATCGAGGCGCGCGCGCATTTCGACTGGCAGCACCGGCCGATCAGCATCTACGAACTGCACCCCGGTTCCTGGCGGCGCCACGACGACGGCGGCTATTACGGCTGGGGCGAACTCGTCGCCGAACTGATTCCCTACGTGCAGGACCTCGGCTATACCCATATCGAGCTGATGCCGGTGGCCGAGCATCCGCTCGACGCCTCCTGGGGCTACCAGGTGTCGGGCTACTACGCGCCGACCGCGCGTTTCGGCTCGCCGGACGATTTCCGCGGCTTCGTCGACGCCTGCCATCGGGCCGGCATCGGCGTGCTGCTCGACTGGGTGCCGGCGCATTTTCCCCGAGACGACTGGGCGCTGGCACGCTTCACCGGCGAGCCGCTGTACGAGCATGCCGACCCGCGCCGCGGCGAGCATCAGGACTGGGGTACGCTGGTTTTCGATTTCGGCCGCAACGAGGTGCGCAATTTCCTGGTAGCCAACGCGCTGTACTGGATCGAGGAATTCCATATCGACGGACTGCGCGTCGACGCGGTGGCGTCCATGCTCTATCTCGACTATTCGCGCCAACCCGGCGAATGGCTGCCGAACCGGTACGGCGGGCGCGAGAACCTCGAAGCCATCCACTTCCTGCGCGAGATGAACACCGAGGTGCACGGCCGCTTCCCCGGCGTGCTCACCATCGCCGAGGAATCGACC
>Ga0209958_1000513_pt1 | contig 64859 bp, 61 predicted proteins | sample ThiBio_inoc_plan_FD_183942 | JGI IMG/M metagenome (GOLD analysis project Ga0209958, IMG submission 183942) | Wastewater bioreactor microbial communities from Cape Town, South Africa - Thiocy_inoc_plan (SPAdes) | ecosystem: Engineered > Bioremediation > Thiocyanate > Unclassified | place: South...
TTCAAAGTATTCGCTGGCCCTGCAAAAGATCCTAAAGGCCGTATCGTTGCCTTACGTGTACCAGGTGCGGGTTCATTGCCACGTAGTGCAATCGACGAATACACTAAATTCGTCGGCATCTATGGTGCAAAAGGCTTGGCTTATATCAAAGTCAACGAACTTGAAAAAGGCATCGAAGGTCTTCAATCTCCAATCGTTAAATTCATCGAGCCAATCGTACTTGATTTATTAAAACGTGTTGGCGCTGAAAATGGCGATATCGTGTTCTTTGGAGCGGATAAAGCTAAAGTTGTAAATGATGCGATGGGCGCACTTCGTGTGAAAATCGGTCATGACTTGAAGCTGACTACTTGCGAGTGGGCACCACTTTGGGTGGTTGACTTCCCAATGTTTGAAGAAACTGATGATGGTAAATGGACCTCTGTTCACCACCCATTCACACTACCAAAATCAAGTGTTGAAGAAGTGAAGAGCAATCCAGGTGAAGCCCTTTCTGTTGCATACGATATGGTACTGAATGGTACTGAAATCGGTGGTGGTTCACTTCGTATCTATACTTTAGAAATGCAAAAAGCAATTTTTGAAGCTTTAGGTATCGGTGAAGAAGAAGCAGAAGAGAAATTCAGCTTCTTATTGAATGCATTACGTTACGGTGCGCCTCCGCACGGTGGTTTGGCATTTGGTCTTGACCGTTTGATCATGCTGATGACCGGTGCATCTTCGATTCGTGATGTGATTGCATTCCCGAAAACCAAGACAGCTGAATGTCCATTGACTCAAGCACCAGCGCCAGTTGAAGCAAATCAATTGCGCGACTTAGGTATTCGTTTACGCGAAAAGCCAAAAGCTGAAGAAAAATAAACCATAGGTTTATGATTTAAATAAAACCCTGCTCTATGCAGGGTTTTTTATATCCATACAATCCCTCTCCTTTTAGGAGATGAGGAACGATTATAGTTCCGCAAGGGAAAGGTAAAATAAGGATTTATACTTTGCGAACAAGTCTGCTAGTGGCATAATAGGCTGCTTTTTATTGAGAGATCCGTCTTATGGCAATGCGTCCTGATGTACGTCGACATGCAATTGTACTTATTGTATTTTCACTTGCTCAATGGTTTTTCATGCGTTACATCTTGGCAAATGAACTCTTCAATATGAATACCAATCAACGTATTTTATACTTCTGTGTAAGTAGCTTAGCGGGTGCCTTACTGATCTTTGTTGCATTAATTTATATGGTGCTTAAAGGCAACGTCGATAAACAAGATTAAAAGCATGTCGTTTTATCCTACACTTCTTCGTATTCTCCCTTTAGCATTTTTGCGCAGTATCGCAAAAGTGGCAGCATACTTTATCAATCAAAACCCGAATAAAAGTATGCTGTGGAAAACCAGAGTCAACTTAGGTCTAGCCTATCCTCAACTTAGTCTGGAACAAAAAGAACTGCTGGCACGTGAAAGTGTGACCAAGCAATGTCTCAGTTATATTGAATCTGGTAAATGCTGGGCCATGCCACCTGAATGGAGTATTCAGCAGATTCATACGGTGCATCAGTTAGAGGTATTAACCAATGCGCTCAGCGACCCAAGAGGTGCACTGATTATTACCCCTCATTTGGGCACATGGGAAATGATGAATGCATGGGTACACCAATACGGTATTCCGACCATCATGTACAAACCCATGAAAGATTCTGGCTTTAATGCTTTTGCATTACATGCCCGTCAGCGTCTTAACGCCACTTTAGTCCCAACTGATGCATCTGGTGTAAAAGCCCTGTTTAAAAATCTAAAGCAAGGCGGTTTTAGCGTCATTTTACCTGATCATGTTCCAGATCCTTCTGGAGGTGTTGTGGTTCCTTTTTTCGGAATTCCATGTTTAACCAGTACACTCGCCAGTAAAATGGCACAAAAAACCCAATGTCGCTTAGTCGGCTTAAGTTGTTTCCGTCGTGAAGACGGTGAAGGTTTTGATGTGTATTGTGATGATCTGAATGATCCACAGCTCTATGATCGAGATATTGAAGTTGCCACAACTGCACTCAATCATGCCGTTGAACAGATGATTAACCGCTTCCCTGCTGAATATATGTGGGGCTACAAACGCTTTAGAGGTGGAAAATCTGAATCTGCTTACAAATGAGTATGGGTTTCAAGCGTATTAAAACTATTTAAACTTCACTGTCCGATAAGCTGAAAGGTCCTTAAGTTTCAAAATTTGCAAAAACAATCTTAAAATCTCTTTTTTGATTTTGAAAAATACAGTCATTTGCTGCTTTTGTTGAAGTCTTGCTAGTTTTTCGGCCTGATGCCGAACCGCACGATCTTCTTCGAGATGACTTCCAAAATTATGATATTTATGATTTAGATAAAAATCTTGAGCGCAAATTGCAGGCGTCATTTGGTAAGCTTTATACTTCCCTTTTTTAACATTCCGACCAAACAGAATATGATCTACAGGAACCAATTCTGGCATATTTGCAATCAGTTCAAGATAATGCTCAGCCGCTGCTTTTGATAAAATATAACCCGCCCCACCCAAATGCATCCCTTTAAGATGATATAAGCTTCTTCCATTTTTTGATAATTTTAAGAAAAAAGACAGATCGGCTTTTTTATCAAAAGCTTCTAGTTTAATAATGTGAACATCGTTTGGTATCCATGCAAAGTTATTGAAAAAACTTTGTATATTCTCACCTAAATACACATCATCTTCAAAAATTGCCATATAGTCTAAGTCGAGATCAACAATCTTTTTCCACAACATGATATGGCTTAACAAACATGCAACTTCCCCCTTGGTCAAGTCCCCTCGTCGAGCCAAGTCAACCCCTACGCTATTGGCTGCATCTTCAGATGTAACTGGCGTAATTGCATCATAAAAGCTGAAATTAACTGAATATTTTTTAAATTCTGAATCAATATGCTGTCTTCGCTCAATCGCAGAATCTAAACTAATAACAAAAACATTCACTTAGGAAACCATCATATATGAGAATCAGTATCAGAATTATACAATCAAAATATATAAAACAAACTACAAGGAGGTATTTACACTGTAAGCTAAAATCAATAATCAAACTAAAAAAGACTATAGTTTAATGTTTATCAGTCACCATAAATTTTAGTTTAGTTTTATAAGGAAATTCTTTCAATTGAGTCAAAAAGCGATTGAGCTCACGAAATAACTTTTGTAATCCTTTCGCTTTAACTTTCTGTTTATCACGCCATTGAAGTGTGGTTTTAAACTTTTGATTTTGTGGATTTAATAAATAGTCCTGCATACAAAGTGCTGGGTTTAATTGATAAATCCCAAGCTTTCCTTCTGCGATATATTTTCTGAAAACGATTTGATCAACATGATCCAACACAGGTTGTTTCTTCATGTATTCAAGCAACGCTATAGCCCCCTTATAAGAGAGAATATAACCTGCTGCTCCGAGATGGGCTTTTTTCAATCGTCTCAAAAGAAAATCTTTATGATCAAAAACTTGGGTTTTATCTAAATCCAAGATGACACTGGTGTAAGATTTTTCGACCTTCACAATATCAACGTTCAACCAATCTGATTGCTTTAAGAATAGCTCAGCATCGTCTCCCAAATGGACATCATCTTCAAAAATTGCAATTGCTGGCATTTTTTCATCAACAGCTTTTTGCCATAAAGAAACATGACTTAATAAACAAGCCAATTCATTTCGACTTAAATCACCTTGACGAAGTGGAAGGCCAATCTTTTCAGCTTGAAGATCAATCTGCGCAGGCTCGATGGCATTAAAGAAATGAAATGAAACTCCCTTTTTCCCAAACTGTTGTTCGATATGTGTTCTACGATCAGTTGCAGACTTTAGACTGATAACAAAGGTTTTCACTTATATGTTACCCGACGAGCAAAAAATATAATCTTTAATTGAGTGCTAATGCGAAGCAATTCTAAAAGAATCTTTTGCAGACCATTCGCTTTATTGGCTCTCATCCTCTTTTTTCTTTCTGGAGTAAGCTGGCTTTTAAGCTGAATATTGGCAGATCGGTAATGCAATATGGTATCTTGAATACAAAGTGCTGGCTGCATTTGACACATTTTAAAATTTTGATTTTTAACAACATATTCAAACATAAGATTATCTAAAGGAATAATGTAATCAATTTTCTCAATTTCATTTAATAAAAATCTTGCACCTTGTTGAGACAGGATATAACCTGCTGTGCCCAAGTTTTTTCCAGTGAGTTTATAGATTTCTCTTCCTTCTTGCAGAAATTCTTTGTACTTGGCTCCCAATATCACTTTAGGAGTAAATGCTTCTAACTTGATCAGATGCCAATCTGATTCGATCCAGTCAGATTGATTAAGAAATCTATTTGCATTCTCGCCTAAATGAATATCATCTTCAAAAATTGCCATGTATGGAATATTGTCATCGACAATCTTCTTCCATAAGTGCACGTGACTTATAAAACAGGCAAGTTCACCTTTGGCAATGTAGTTTTCATGCACACTGAGCCCCATAGTTTGCGCATCAAATGCAGCAACATCAGGGGTAATGGCATCGAAAAAACTAAACTCAATTCCCTGTCTCTCAAATTGAGATGAAATATGATTACGGCGCTCGATTGCGCTAGAGAGACTGACAACAAACTTTTTCATATCGGGATAGGAGTAATTCATACAGATTAGGCAACATACCTACAGGCGCTAAGAATACTTGTTTTTGATTATGATGTACATTATTTCAAGCTTGCTTGACTGTTACCTAAGCTAAGCTATTGTAAGTAATGGATAACCATCAATATTTCAAAAATAGTTATTTTTTTCGTCTAAGGGCTAACACTTTAGAAGATTACAAAAATAAAAAAAAGTCGCAATAAATCAAATAAAATCAAACTCATAACTTGAGTCGAAAAATCCTTGTTTTTTCAGAATAAAAAACAAAGACAACAAATTGCTGACAAGAAGATAAATTTCCAAGCAGTATCCACATGAAAAACTGGCCCAAACTGTCTAGCCCAATTCAAATCCAAAGATAAGACAGGCTGGCAACTCCACACAAAGATACCAACGCAGATTTCAATTCAAAAATGATGTTTATTGTAATTCCCCAAGGACAATTGCAATGAAAACTTCTTAAACAATGATAAGGTCCAGATGAAATATCTAGTTTTAAGATATGGAAAAAGACCAATTTTAATATTCTTAGAGTGGCTTTTTTTTACTTTCAATGGCCTAAATATATGTAGAACCAATGACTGCAGTGGTGTTCTCCAAGTTAAACGCTTTAACTCGTTCAAGGTTGACTTTGGTTGTTTAATAAAATCGCGCAACGACGTCTTCATTGAAAATAGTGGTATGGAGCGATGATGTGAAACATCAACGGCCAACCGAACCTCTGTCATTTTTTCAATATCAATACAATTTGGATAGTCACAAAAGATATTTGTCCACGCAACAAGATCACAGCCTTCCAGATAAAGATTGGTTTGACCCAACATAGCTTTTATATCTGCAAAAAATGCTTCGGCTCCCTGAGCAATTTCAACATAGTTTTCCTTAATAAGACGTTCACTCTCACTCAGATTATCTTTATATATCGGCTGCCCCGGGATCGAAACACCATAAATTGGAAACTCAGGTGAACTTAAAAGCAATTCAACAAATTTCCAGTTTTTAGTAAATACATTTGAGTCTAAAGTATTTAAATTATTGGGAATAAATGTATCGAATGCATATTTTTTAGTGCGATACGGTAGTAACGTAGACCAATAAAAACCACTGATTGGACGCTGCAACACATCTTCCAACATTTTCTGAGAGGTGAACGCGACGGTCTTACTATCAATTATTCCGAGCTGTTCATCTTTGCCTATGACCGTATCAATATAATGATGATAATCAGCGTACATTTGCTTAGCATGTTGTTCAAAATGATGCTTATGTTGTTGAATAAAATGGTGATAATCACTGGCTTTGTTAAAAGATTGCCCTTCTGCTAGTGCCGCAATATCCACATATTTATGCGCATAAAAATCTACAATTGCTTTGGCACTCTCAATATTGTGCTTATTATAATCAAGTCGGTAAACCAGATTGAGTAGGCGTGGTGCATATACATAGCTTGTTTTAATTTCACCAACATGAAATTGTTGAAAAACCTTTTGCAGTAAATAGCCATCTCGAGCGACAAACAAAAGATGATCGAGCTTTTTTTCTAGGGCTGCTGTTTCTATCCATTTGCCATAGCCATAAGCGAGAGGGGCTGCATAGCTATAACCAATCTCTTGCCAATATGATGACTGCCCCTGTAGCAAAGACAGATTGAGCCATCTTATCGCCAACATTGCGACCAAAATACTCTTGCCTAAATTAAGTGTACCTTGTTCTGTAAATCGTTTTGCCCTTTCATCAACAGCTAAGAACTGCTGTGCAACCTGTTTATATAAAATTGCTTGGATACCCTGTTTCTTAGGTGTTCTATAATCCCCTTTCTTATTATCACCAATATGTACAATATCTTGTGCGCTTACCTTTAAATCAGAAAGAACCTGCTCAAATAATGTGCCTTTTTTCTTGGTTTTACCATAGTGACTAGACACATATAAATGTTCAAAAGCATGAAATTTATTATTAATTAGTAATTGCTTCAAACTCTCAAATGAGTGATACATGTCCGAAATGACAATGACTTTTTTATTGAGTTCAAGGGCATAATCCCAAAGTAGTTTCATTTCTGGATTTGGTTGTAAAACCCTAAATTCCCAATTTAATTCAATTTCTTTGGCACATTTAAACTCAGTCTCAATTTCATTATAAATATCGTCATAGCAAATCTCTTGTCGATCTGGATTTTTCTTTCTCGCTCTAAATTCAGCTTCTCTTCGAGCCAGAGCAAAACCTTCCAAACATTGATCAATTTCGATATGTAAGAATAAATCTCGTGGAGATAAATACGGACGTAATAGTAAAGTATCAAAAATATCAAAAGAGACAATCTCTGCTTGGGCAATTTTTCTTTTTGCCTTTTCAATAAATGTATTTATTATCATTACATTGCCTCACATAATCACTTTACAATATCACCAGAAGTAGAGAAATATTTCAAAAAAAACCCCTCTTTTTAGACTATAATTATGAATAAAACCTTAAAACTGGAAGCTAGTCATGTCTAACTCCACAATTAAAATTTTTGTTGGTTGCGACCCAAATAATTGCGACTTAGAACAAATGATGGTTCTGGACTATAGTGTCCGCAAGCATACCAAATATCCTGTTGAAATTGTATGGATGCAGCTTAGCCACGATCAAAATAGTCCATGGTATACCAATCAACAAACAGGTGAAGGCTGGCATACGGAACATTGGGCGACTCCTTTTTCAGGGTTTAGATGGGCAATTCCTGAGTCATGCAATTTCGAAGGTCGTGCCATTTATATGGATGCAGATGTCGTGGTGTTATGTGACATTGCAGAGCTATGGGCTCATCCGAAAAATGATGAGGCAATCGTGATTGCCAAAGGCGGTAAGAATTCAGCCAGACTGTGTACGTGTGTTTGGGATTGTGAGAAAGCCAAAGCATACCTTCCGTCATTAAAGGATATTCAAGCTGATCCTGAAAGTCATAAAAAGTTGATGCAGCTTTTAAAAGATAAACCTCAGTTAGTTCAACCCTACCAAGACTCCTATAATAATATTGATGGTGAAGGTCTGGCTGCTGATCAGATCAAAATCTTGCATTATTCAGATATGGGTACGCAATTCAGCCATAAATACTCCTTACCACGACTAGAGGCTGAAGGGCAAAAACACTGGTTCGACGGTAAAATCATGCCACATCCACGTGAAGATCTGACTGAACTGTTCGAGCAGTATTATCAAGAGGCCATTGCAGCAGGTTATCGCCCAGAAAATTATCGGATTGAGCCCTTTGGTGATTTTTCTAAAGCAACCCAAATTCATTATCGTGGTAACAAAGTAACTCGACCAGAAGATAAAAATTGGTTTGCTCGCTCTTTACATAGTCTAAAAGTCAAATTGAAAAAGAAAAGTTTTTCTTTAGACGACTAATATTAATCGAAACTAGATGGCTTAAATCAAGTTATCTAGTTTCATTCGTCTCAATGATTTTATAAATGAGTTTTTAAATGGTGCACTTCTTTTCAGATCGTATTTCTAGAAGTATTTATAAATTGATTTATAAGCTTTTCTTCCCTAAAGCAGCAAAACACAACCGTCGTTATTGGCCACTTTATAGCGTTGAGCGAGATTCACAAAATCGTATCGAGAAAATTTATTTTAAGAAAAAGCTGGTTTCCAATAATCTCATTCCATCACAAATTTCTCATAAAAAGTGCATGCTGGTGGCGACAGGCCCTTCTATTCAACAACTAAATTCAGAAATTTTACATCAACACGATAGAGACTATATCGGTGTAAACGGTGCCATCGCATTGGATTCAATTTCATTTTCCAGTTATGTAATTATTGATCATAATTTTGTGGATTGCCGCTTTGATCTCGTCCAAAAAGTTTTGAATAGCGATTGCACATTTTACACCACGCCACGTTGCCTAGACCTGATTTTAAGACACGTTCGAATTGAAGATATTCATTGCCAGATCAAAACCATTGAAACAATTACCGATGGTCAAGTCGAAACCTTCTTAGATCAGGCCCAGCACTTCGATCAAAATGAAACAGACTTCTTTATTCACAAAAGTATGGGGTTTTCACTCGATGTCTACAAAGGGACTTTCGACTATTTCACCGTCGCTTATGTCGCGCTTCAGATTCTCTATACCTTAGGTTATAACGAAATTTATATCGCTGGTTTAGACATGAATAATTTTTCTCAGCCACGTTTTTATGAAAACATTGACGGACAGCAACCGACAACCTTAAATCATCATGTCGATGAAGTATTTCAGGCTTTTGATGCCGCAGCTGCTTTATTTGAACAAAAGCACATTCAAGTTTTCAATTTATCTCAAAACAGTGCAGTACAAGTCTTTAAAAAAATTGATCCCAACTCACTGCTTGAAACTTCAAAATGATGTTTTAAATATCAATCAATGACCCTTTTAGATACATGCCTTTTTCATAATAATGGCTTAGGGTTTTTCTTTCTTTGCCTGCAAGTTTGATCAGCCGCGGCATTTGTTGAGGTGGATAGTTGATTGCCATATCGATCAGCACTTTTTCTTTCACCCATTGGTGCTTTACCTGAAAATACAGCGCATTTTTATCACAATTAATCAAACTCATACTGGGTAAATGACGACGCATCACTTTCTGACAAGCCACATACGCCACTAGATATTCCAGACGACCAATCTGTTGAAATAAGTCCAGATAATCAGGTTCTGTTTCTTTCAATTTTTGCAGATAGGCTTTGGGCGTCATTTCAATCGCTTTCGCCAGTTCATCAAACCATTCTTTAAAGAAAATATTTTTCTCTGCGCTAGCCAGTAACCAATTCTCTAATACGGGAAAATCTTTAAGCGTTGTATTCTTGGCACGATAATAGGCAAAGCTATTAGTCTGGGTCTTTTTAACCAACTCTTGAATCCAGTCTAGACTTTCATACACGATCGTACTAGCATCTAACCAGATCCCTCCATATTGATAAATCAACTCAAAACGTAGCAAATCGGCCTTTTGTTGCGGTGTTGCCTTTGGGAAACGACCAAAATCAATATCACAAAAGCTTTTTACTGTATCTGGCGTGAGAAAATGAACCTCATAGTCAGGATTGGTTTTTTTGACTTGCTCAACACATGTTTCGACAAAACCTGAAAGTGAGCCTTCCCAGTACATCCAGATTTTCTTTGGAATAAACGCATCAGAAATAGTCGGATTGAGTACAATCAAACCAGCATCGTTGTCTATGGCTTCGTTTACCCCTCTCTGTTTGTTCGAGTACATCGTATAAAACTTTAACAGATAGAATATTTTTTTAAATATTTTCATATTGGCAACTCAGCTAAAACCAAATCACTTTTGTGTTTCATTTCACGCCAGTGATTTGCATAGACCATTTACATTAAAAGAAAAGATGCTTAAAAGCATAAAAACGGTCACGCCACATTCGTTTCTGTTTCTTTAAACCATGAGACGAATCGCGATTTTCCAAGTCTTTACGCTGAATACCCTGTGTTGCAACCGTACCCAAAATATCACTATCTAAGCCTGCGGGTTTAACAAAAGGCTGCCAAACACCTAGGCCTTTTCCATTCTTGCTGAGCCAGCCTTGGAAAAAGATATCGACGGGCACATGAATGTTTTTACCTAATTTGACAAACTCTTCTGCCCCTTTACGAGACCAAAGCAACCCCACGCCACGAATGGGGAAATAATACGCATGCCAAAGGTTGTAATGATCCATCTGCACAATATCTTTGGCGAGTTTTTTCTTTTTCGCTGCCATATTCACCACATACCAATCCAGTTCTTTATGCTGATCTAGATACTTGAGCAGTGAATCAAGATTCTGCTTAAAATTGGGTAGAACCTGAATGTCATCTTCTAGCACCACCAAATAATCAGCATCGCTTTCAAGAAACTTTTCAGCGCAGCCATAGTGACTCAGATAACACCCTAATTCTGAATTGATCAAACTACGCCCTAAAATTCGTTGAGCTTCGGCATCATCATATTGCTTAAACTCTGATAAGGCCTTGCCACGTCCATCATAGGCCGGAAAACGGGTAAATGGCCATTCCTGTTGCTGTAATTGTGCGGTCGCACTGGCTAGACGCTGATCACTGCCATCAAGGTTAATTAGATAAGTTTCAACTTTCATCATTTATCCTTTGGCCGTTTCAGCCAATAAAACTTTCGGGATATAGCCTGCCAATTTCTGATTTAAAGCTGTATAAATTTCTGCGGCTGCTGTATCACTCAATTGATCCAGACTTTGCATGCACCCATATTTAATCTGTTCATTACCCAAGCTTTGCAAGAAACGAGTTAAACCGCTTTCATTTTTCAAATAAGCAATTTCAAGATCAGGCTTCAACAAAGCCTCACCCTTTTGAATTTTCAAATGATTCATCAATGAAATCGGATTGATTTGTTCTACACTGCGGAACTTATACTGAATCTGTTTTTCTAAAAACTTAGGGTGAGCAAGTAGATAGTCTTGTAATATTTTACGGTCAACTGCATGCGGATAATGGTGAATTTCAAAAAACTTTTTAAAGCCAAGCATATCTGCCCCTAACATCTGCGCAATCATATGTTTAGGTTGTATTGGCTTGGAAAAATATTGATTTAAAATCTGACGATACCAAAGCTTGGCCTTGAGCACAAAACTACTTTGCCAATGCCCGTAAATCACCATTTTCTCATCGATAAAAATATCTTCTAATTGCGCTGGCGCATTAAAAAAGAAGTCATCATTCAAATAAAAAAAGTAATCAGACAAGCCCTGAATATTCCAAAGCATGGTTTCAATCGAACGCGTGTTGAAAGTCGGTAAGTATTGCTCATAACCCGCAAAGATTTCACGATGATCAACAATCCGAATTTTACCCGCCTCACAAATCCCATCTTTGACAAAATCATCAATCCATTGCGGTTGCTGACCATCCGTCACGATATAAATATGCCGACAAAATGGGACATATTTTAGAATAGATGCAATGTTATAATAAATTTCATGGTTGCTCGCAAAACGAGTATCGCTGACCGCATCAGAAGCCTGAGTTTTGCCCTGATACTGCATACGCTTCTGTTTTAACTTCGGATCATTGCCATCCACCCAAGCAATCACCACATCAACCGGTTGCATCATTTCACTCATCAATTCACTCTTAAACGATCAGAAAGCACGAAAATACCGCCAAACAGGTTTAATCTAGGAGCATATGATAACATCACAGATCTGTTTCTCGTCAGTCTCTTTTCGTAATGGCAGACGCCTTGATCGGTCAATCATTTTATACAAATCAATATATTATAACTATTTAATTTTTAATATCACTGAGATGATCAGCCGATATACAATTTTACCCAGTTCAGTACCTTTATTAATCTCAGCTTAAGCCCTGACAATCCCTAACAAAATCAAACCTTTTGGAATCATTTCACGCCCAAAACCACCACATTTTTATTAGACGAATTTGGGTATTTTTATTATAATTACAGGTTACTTTGACGGAATTTAATTTTTTGACTGATGATTTATAATTACTTTGAGTATCAAGCAAAAATAATTAGAACTAAATTTGTCTCAGATAAAGCGTATCTGACTAAACGGTTTATCTGCAAATTAGGTTATACCCCTAATTTTTGCGCTCCCAAAAGCTTCAATGAAAAAGTTACTGCCCGAATGATTTTTGAGCGGAGCCCCCTATTCACAAAATTAGCAGATAAATGTGCAGTCAGACAGCTGGTTTCAGCAAAAGTCGGTGATGCCTATTTTGTTCCGTTGGTTGGCGTTTACAAATGTATTGATGAGATTGATTTTGACCAATTACCCAATCAATTTGTTTTAAAATGCACCCATGACAGTGGCAGCGCCATGGTCTGTCGTGATAAAAGCAAGTTTAGTGTCGAAGCCGCCACCGCTAAAATCAAGAATCATCTCAAAATGAACATGTATTTTAGAAAGCGTGAATGGCACTATAAAGATATTTGTCCTAAAGTACTGGTGGAACAGTACGTTGAGCTCTATGTGGATGCCGACAGCCAATCCACCATTACCACATGTCGTGTACACTGTTTTGAAGGCCGTCCAGAATATCTGGAAATTGATGTCCAAGATGCGCAAGGCAATGACTACTCAAACATGTATGATACACAATGGGCCTTACAACCATTTCGGGTCGACCTTAAAGAGAACTCACCTTCAGCTTTAGCTGCCCCGAAACAATTGCAAGAAATCATCCGACTGTCAGAAAAACTTTGCTTCTCGTATGGTTATAGCCGAGTAGATTTCTTATTATCGCAAGATCATGTGTATTTTAGTGAAATTACACTCACCCCCAATGCAGGACGAATGGTGATTACACCCGTAGAGTGGGATTTAAAATTAGGGTCACTCTGGTTATCCTATTAACCGTCCATCATGTATGTCGAATCTGTTAGGTACTTATGAAAATAGCGATTGCTGGAACAGGATATGTTGGGTTGTCAAATGCAATGCTATTTGCACAACACCATGAAACCATTGCCCTGGATATCCTACAAACTAAAGTAGATTTACTGAACAACAAAGTATCACCGATTCAGGATCATGATATTTCACTTTTTTTACAAGAAAAAAAGCTCAATTTCACAGCGACTACCGATAAACAGCAGGCTTTTCAAAATGCTGATTTTATTATTATTGCCACTCCAACCGACTATGACCCTCAAACCAATTACTTTAATACGCAAAGTGTAGAAAGCGTGATTCAGGATGTATTGGCCATCAACCCCAATGCAACCATGATCGTCAAATCTACCGTTCCTGTAGGTTTCACCGAGCAAGTCAAAAATAAATACCAAACTGAAAATATTATTTTCTCGCCAGAGTTTTTACGTGAAGGTAAAGCCCTGCATGACAACCTCTACCCGTCGCGTATTATCGTTGGAGAGCAATCTGAACGTGCCCAGCAATTTGCAGATTTACTGGTAGAAGGTGCGATCAAGCAGAATATTCCTGTTTTGCTGACGCATTCAACCGAAGCTGAAGCCATTAAGCTGTTTGCCAATACCTATTTGGCAATGCGGGTTGCCTTCTTCAATGAGCTGGATACCTATGCGCAAAGTTTTGGTTTAGATACCAAACAAGTGATTGACGGCGTCTGTCTAGACCCACGTATTGGCAGTCATTATAACAATCCATCTTTTGGCTACGGTGGCTATTGTCTACCGAAAGATACCAAACAGTTGTTGGCCAACTATAATAATGTGCCAAGCAATCTGATTAAAGCAATTGTGGACGCTAACCGCACCCGTAAAGATTTTATTGCGGATTCGATTCTGGCAAGAAACCCAAGCACGGTGGGCATCTATCGTCTGGTGATGAAAAGCGGCTCAGATAATTTCCGTGCCTCAGCCATTCAAGGCGTAATGAAGCGATTAAAAGCCAAAGGTCTGGAAATCATTATCTACGAACCCACCTTTCATGAAGACACCTTCTTTAAGTCTAAAGTCACTCAAGATTTAAATGAGTTCAAACAAGCTTGTGATGTGATTATTGCCAATCGCCTCTCCAATGAATTGCTAGATGTACAAGATAAAGTTTATACCCGAGATATTTTTGGAGGCGATGAATGAAAGTTCTAGTCACAGGTGCTGCTGGATTCATCGGCTTTAGTGTTGCAAAAAAACTGCTAGAACGCGGTGATGATGTGGTCGGTTTTGATAATTTTAATGATTATTATGATCCATCTTTGAAAGAAGCACGTGCTCAGCAATTACAATTACTGGCTGAGCGCAACGATACAGGTAGTTTCACTCTGATTCGTGACAATCTCGCCAATAAAGCAGTGGTGGATCAATGCTTCCAAGATCATCGTTTTGACCGTGTGATTCATTTGGCCGCACAGGCCGGTGTACGCTATTCACTTGAAAATCCACATAGCTATGTGGAGAGCAACCTGATTGCATTTACCAATATTTTGGAAGCCTGCCGTTACGCAGCTACACCCCACCTAACCTATGCCAGTACCAGTAGCGTCTATGGCGCCAACACCACCATGCCTTTTAGCGAACAACACGGTGTAGATCATCCACTGCAATTTTACGCCGCAACCAAACGCGCCAATGAATTAATGGCACATAGCTATAGCCATTTATTCAAATTACCAACTACAGGGTTACGTTTCTTTACCGTCTATGGGCCGTGGACACGTCCAGATATGGCACTGTTCAAATTCACCAAGAATATTTTTGAAGGCAAACCAATTCCTGTATTTAATCATGGCAATCACACCCGTGACTTCACCTATATCGACGATATTGTTGAAGGGATTATCCGTACTAGCGACAAGATTGCGACCCCGGATGAGACTTGGGACAGCAATACTCCAAATCCATCCACCAGCAATGCCCCATTTAGAATTTTCAATATTGGCAATAACCGCACGGTCAAACTGATTGAATATATTCAGGCCATTGAAAAAGCAGCAGGCAAGGAAGCGATTTTAGATCTTCTTCCTCTGCAGCCAGGTGACGTACCAGATACCTTTGCCGATAGCTCTGCGCTAGAAAACTATGTGGACTATAAACCAGCGACTTCGGTAGTCGATGGCGTGAAAAACTTTGTTGATTGGTATCGCCAATATCACAATATTTAATAACGCTTAAAGCAAAAAAATCAGGCATTCCGCCTGATTTTTTATTTTATCCATCCCTTCATTTTTCAGGATAAATAACGCTTGGATTACTGCCAAGACTCTTTAATCCAATCCGATGGCAATACATAGCGATACCACTTACCACCACCACCACTGATCGCATCAGGTGGGTTAATCTCACCATGGAAAATAATGATTTTCGCGCCTTTGGGTTTTACGGGTGGCTGAAAATAAGCGAAAGGAACTTTTCTTAAACAATGGTATTTATAGCTTTTACACCAGTCTTTATTCCAATAGCTCAATTTGCCTTCTTTATGCACAAACCAAGACAGGTATTCTTGTTCATTACGGAACTTTTGACTGATCTCAGTAAAGTTTGCACGGAAGTACGGCAAAATATCGGGGAAAGCCCCCAGTTTAAAACGATAAACCGAACTATTGCCTGTGATTCGCCAAGGACGTTTCCAATCGTGAATCACCAAAAACTCTCCTTCCGCTTGAAAGAAACAGTCAATATTATCAATGATGACCACATCCAGATCGAGAAACAGCGCATTGCCTTTTAAGCCATAGAGATCAGGTTCAAAAGTCGACAGTTTATTCCAGCCACGTTCAGGGCTGCCTGCGGGCAAATCCAGAGATGGAATCGGGAAACATTGAACATTCGGGTCAATACCTTCGGTACGATCGGTCAAGCACACCATTTTAAAAGGTAAAGTCAAATGACGTTTGACCATGTTATACAAACGGTTGACGTACTCAGCACCATACTTGGTTCCCCACTTCATGCACAAGATCACATTGTCTTCATGAGTTGCCGAATTTTGTTGAATATCTACCATCTGATAACCTTAAATGCTTGAGATACGAGGCTGCACTTTGTTCAAAAAAACAAAAGTGTTCAATCATATGCACTGAATATATGCCCATCTTAGCATAGAGCGGATTGTTTTTTTTAGTATTAATTCGTCAATAAAAAAGCGAAGCCTAAGCTTCGCCTTTGTGCACGATTACAGCTTATTTAATATAAGTTAACCAGTGTGCATATTTGTCATTGCGACCTTGTACTGCGTCAAAGAAGGTCTTTTGAATCACAGTGGTAATCGGGCCACGCGAACCACAACCAATTTCACGGTCATCATACTCACGAATCGGCGTTACTTCCGCAGCAGTTCCTGTAAAGAATGCTTCATCTGCAATGTAGAATTCATCACGAGTAATACGACGTTCAACCACTTCATAACCCAGGTCTTTAGCAATGGTAATCACGGTTTGACGGGTAATCCCTTCCAATGCACCACCTGCTAAATCAGGGGTATGCAATACACCATCTTTGATCAGGAATACGTTCTCGCCCGCACCTTGGCAAACAAAGCCTTGTGGATCAAGCAACATCGCTTCGTCATAACCTGAACGTGCCACTTCCTGATGCGCCAAGATCGACACGGTATAGTTACCGCATGCCTTTGCTTTACACATGGTCACGTTTGGATGGTGATGCGTGAATGAAGAGGTTTTTACACGAATACCACGTGCCATTGCTTCTTCACCTAGGTATGCACCCCAGCCCCATGCTGCAACTGCGGCATGAATGGTGTTGTCTGTTGCCGCGATACCGAGTTTTTCAGAACCAATCCAAATCAATGGACGCAGGTAGCAAGATGCTAGTTTATTTTCACGCACTACATCAATTTGTGCTTGTTCTAATGTCGCTTGATCAAATGGAACATTCATCTGATAAATTTTTGCTGAATTTAATAAGCGTTTAGTATGATCTTGCAAACGGAAGATTGCGGTACCATTTGGGGTTTCGTAAGCTCTGACGCCTTCAAAGACACCCATGCTGTAGTGTAGTGTGTGAGTTAAGACGTGAATTTTTGCATCACGCCAATCAACTAATTTTCCATCTTGCCAAATAAAACCATCACGATCAGCCAAACTCATCGCACATACTCCATTTTCTTTTTTACACAATTATTCACTTTCCAATGCTTGCGCAGTTGGATCAATTAATCTTTGCCATAACTTGCAAACGATCTCGCGGGTATCGTGCCAATCCGCAGCATTGACTTGCATAGATTGATTTGCAAGCGCTAGACGGTGGCTCTCAGCTCGTTCACGGAGATAAGCGTGTATTAATGCTGTGGCATCTTCACTGGATAAGCAGCCTGCTTTAGCAGCATCTTCTAGAATTCTTACATTATCGGAAAAATGGGCGAGATCTGTATTCGTCCCACTCCATGCAAGTACAGCATACTGTGCCATAAATTCGATATCAACGATACCACCTGAGTCCTGTTTTAAATGAAAAATCCCATGTTTTTTTTGCTCAGAAGATGATCCCAAATGATCTTTCATCTTTTGGCGCATTTTCAACACTTCTTCACGCACTACATTTTCATCACGTACTTGAGTCAGGATCTGACAGCGAATCTGTTCAAATTGCGTGCATAATCCACGATCTCCTGCAATTGAGCGGGCCCGTACCAAGGCTTGATGCTCCCACAACCAGGCACTCTTTTGTTGATATTGCTCATAAGCTTTTAAACTGGTGACCAACATCCCTGCTTCACCCGATGGTCGTAGGCGGGTATCAATTTCATAAACACGTCCGTCCAAGGTTTGCGTAGTCATCAAGGACATGAACTTCTGTGCCACACGAATCGCAAACTCGGCCCCACTAATGCCCTTACGGCCATCGGTTTCACTTTGCTCTCCAAAGGCATGGATAAACACCAAATCCAAATCTGAACCATAGCCCAACTCAATGCCACCCAATTTGCCATAGGCGATCACGGCAAAGCCTTTGTTATCGAGACTGCAACGCTGTCCATCATTTCCAACTGGATAGCCATGACGCTGTGCAACCGCCTCATACGCCAAACGCAAAGTCGCCTGTACACTGACTTCGGCAATATCGGTCAAGGCATCGGAGACTTTCATCAATGGACTTTCTGCCAGTACATCACTGGCGGCAACCGTCAGCACATTACTCTTTTTAAATAAGCGCAGCACCCGCATCTGATCTTCAACTTGATCAATCTCAATCCGCAGCAATTGTTGACGCAGTGAATCTTCCAGATCTTTGCGTTGTGGCAAACCAAAATCCATCGACAGGAATTCATCCAACAACACTGGATACTGTGCCAGTTCCTCACAAATCCATGGACTGACGGTTGCCATCTTGACCAGTCGCTGCAACGCACCACGGCTTTCCATCAGCATCACCAGATAAACGGTACGACGTAGCACCGATTCAACCAATGGCATCAAACGCAACAGCGCCTCTTGGGGCTGATCCGACTGTAAAATCGCTTCGATCAAATGCGGCCAGAATTTCTTTAAACGCTCTAAGGCACTGGCTGGGATTTTGCGTAACGTTTGCCCATGCCAAAAGTTCTGAATTAAGTTCTTGGCATCATCATCCAGTACTGCATTGAGTTTTTGCTCAAGCTGCACAAAATCATCGACAGGCTCAGCAAACTCTTTTTCCTGAATCAACTGCTTAAACTGGACTTTGACCTTGTCACGTTTCTGATTGAGTACATCCAAGAAGGCAGACCAATCGGCAAAGCCAAGTGTATCCAGCATGCGCTGTCTCTGTTCAGGCTCGGTGGGTAAGGATTGAGTCTGCTGATCATTCAAGGCTTGAATGGCATGTTCGACTCGTCTTAAAAATAGATAAGCATCTTCCAGATCAATCACTGCTTGCTGATCCAGCAATTCGGCTTCACCCAAATGATGTAAATTGACCAGACACTGACGATCTTGCAGTTCGCGCTTCGATCCGCCATAGATCAACTGGAACACCTGCACGATGAACTCGATTTCACGAATCCCGCCTGCACCCAGCTTAATATCCTCTTCGATATTACGGCGCATGACTTCACGCTCAATCATCGCCTTCATTTCACGCATGGCAGCGAAAGCGGAATAATCGACATAGCGACGGAATACAAACGGACGCGACATATCGAGCAACTCTTCGCCCGCTTTGCCACCGGTAATCACCCGTGCCTTAATCCATGCATAACGTTCCCATTCTCGTCCATGCTGGCTTAAATATTTTTCTAATCCACTATGGCTTATTGCCAAGGCTGAACCATCGCCCCACGGACGCAAACGCATATCGACACGGAAGACAAAGCCATCAGCTGTAATATGATCGAGCAGATAAATTAGCTTCTGTCCCCACAGAATACAGAACTGCTGTACATCAATACATTTACGCCCATTGGTTTCGCCTTGTTCATCAAAGGCAAAAATCAGGTCAATATCACTAGAAAGATTCAGCTCTTGGGCACCGAGCTTGCCCATGCCAATCACAATCAGATCTTGTAACTGACCTGAATAACCAATGGGCTCCCCATGTTTGGCTAATAAAGGCGGTAATGCAAAAGCTTTGGCGGCACAAATACTGGCATCGGCAAAATCTGATAGCTCACGTGTTAGTGTCACCACATTGGTGAGTTGATTGGCATCTTGCCAAATCCAGCGAAACATCAGCTTGGCACGGAGTACGCGTAAGGCTTTCATCCATGATTGTTCATCGCTGACGTCAGCTACAGCCAGTTGCACTTTTTGATAGATGGTTTCGGTCGACAGCGAGTCAAGAAATTGATCTTCGGAATAGTCTTGTTCTAATTGTAATGTGTATAAATTTAAAACTTGTTCAGCGTATTGGCTTGCAACTAAGGTTTTTTGTAGCTGTTGCGCATTCATATAAAAAGGCTCGACTGATGTCATGTCATCTAGATTAGTTATATCAGTTACAAGCTTATCTTTAAAATCTCTTTAGACTAATTTCGCTTTGCTTTTTTGTTGATCCGTACATAAATCAACCTGTTCACGTTCAATCGGCAGCAACACCGTAAACACCGTGCCTTCGCCTTCATTGGAAGTGACATTGATTTCACCCAAATTCATTTCTACAAAGCGCTTACACAGACTTAAGCCCAGACCTGCACCCTTTTCTCCTGCAGTGCCTTTATAACTCATGGTAATCCGTGGCTGGAACAGATCGTTGATTTGTTGTTGAGTCATGCCGAGGCCTGTATCTTTGACATAGACTTCAACATAGGTGCCTTTATGTTGTGCTTGAATATAGACCTTTCCTGTGCCATCGACATCGGTAAATTTTAGCGCATTAGACACCAAATTCTGAATGACCGAGGTGATCATATTCATATCGGCATAGACTTTAAGATTTTCATCGACTTCATTAATCAGTTGAATATTCTTCTTAATGGCTAAAGTTTTCAGAATATCAGTCACGATATTGGTGATCTGACGCAACTTAAAGTTAATCGGGTGATAGACAAAACGCCCACCTTCCGCCATCGCCCAATTCAGTAAGCTTTCCAATAAGTTATAAGTCGATTGTGAAGTATCATAAAGATAGTCCGCGATATTCTGAATACTGGATTCATCTAAGGTTTCACGTTCTTTGGCTAAGATTTCTGAGAAACCCAATAGACCATGAAACGGTGCGCGTAAGTCATGGGAAATAATCGAAAAGAATTTGGTTTTACTAAAATTGAGTGCAGCTTCTTGTTCGTATAATTCTTTCAGCTCATCATGATTAAACTTCAATTCCAGTTGTTGCATGAAGTTGATGCAATGTTCTTGCAGCAGTTGTTTTTGTAGATCGTTAAAGCCTTGAGCAGCTTCATCAAACAGGATGATATAACCGAGTGAGGTTTGGTCTGGATGTCTAAGATGTAGTGCGACCGCAGATTGAACTTTCTTTTTCAGTGGTGCGAGGAATGCCAGTAAAGTTGAGTATTGCGGATGGCCGCTATCGACCAGATCACCATTCACAAATAGGATATTTAGACTTTTGGTAATTTTTGCGGAATCAATGGCTTTGAGCTTTTCAGGGCAACGGTGCCATAGATAGGGTTCTTGGTGAAATGACAGTAATGCAGTACTGGCCTGCATCAGTTTTCGGTTGAACTGTAAAAATTGCTCAAGCAAGTTCTGCTCTGAAGTTAGCCCCAAAGAAAGAGAGATTTTACAAGCACTTAACTTTTCGGCTTGCTGTAGTTCTAATAATTGAATCGTCATTCCCGCCTCTCGAATATTTTCGTTATACGGTTCTTTACGTTTTATAAAAAAAATGTGAAAACTATCACTTAGTATTAACAAACTTTAACAGAAAAGGCAATTGTTGATTCAATCAATTCGCAACAAAACGTGAAATTTCATTAAATTTTAACTTAAGTCTGCTCTAACATTAACAACAGATAAATTACCTCTATTACTTAGTTTATTATATCGTTGCAACTTTATTAATTATTCAAGAGCAAATTCGACTCGTTCAAAAAACTATGAATAAAGAATAATAAAAAGTCCTCGAAGGGAGCTTACTATTAGACAACTTTATTCATATCAATTTCATATCCTAGTTCTCTTATTTCCTTAGCTAATTGAAGTTCCCAACTTGCATCAGATAAATAAACCATTCCACTGATATCTCCCGGTAATTCAACATTTTTATCTTTGACTAAAGGGAAAACTTTCTTCCTGCCTAATTTTCCAATCAACAAACCATGTTCAAATACAACATTTTGTCTTGCTCGTGATCGAAGTTGATCTTTCTTTGCAATGGACTCACCAACATCATCAGGTGAATATAAAACTATTCCAAATCCAACATCAGTAAAATGTTCTAATTTTTCAATGATCGTTTTTCCACTATTGGCTTGTTCATGTAAAATAATAGCTTCGAATCCTAGTTTTTCTAAAAATCGAGCTGTTTTGAGCTGAGTTGTCTCATCATGCCCATGAACAATAAAGGCCTTTCTCATCAGTTTTACTACACCCGTATTTTCATTAACTGGCAATTCGATAAACTTTATTTTTGATTCAGAAATCCTATCTGACTCAATTGCAAAAAAATTTGAAATTTCCTCTATAGTACGAAAAAGTTTTTTAAACTCTGGCTTTTTTCGATCTTCATTCTGATCAATCAACATCAATATACTACCAGGAATCCCGTTTAGGTATAAAAAATAAAAACTTACCATCCTATTTAGAGCATCTAAATATCTTAAATACCTTTTGGCATCATTTACTTCTAAATTGGTTTTAACAAAGTGTGAAAAATCATCATAATAGTTTTGAAATATAATCTTATTTTTTGCCAAACTCCGTGCGTCGTCATTTCCTAATGAATCTTGAACTATTTTCGTATATTGAGAAATATAGTCATTGAGTTCTTGTTTAATTTTTTCACTCATCTTAAAAAACATCTATAATTAGAATTACTACAATATTAACATTGTTAAAATACTATCTCTATGGATGTATTTATCTTTTAAATTATCTAATTTGATAGTTCTTTGTTTATTGATTCGGGATTATGATATTTATTATTTATACAAATAGCAGAAAAATTATGGATTATGAAACTCGAAGTGATGAAAAATACACGATAGATGGTGAAATACGTTAGCGGCTAGAACGATTGACTAAAACTCTTAATCTAGCCAATCGTATTCCAAGTAATATCCATATCCCTGACCGCTCTTACAAGGCACTGATCAGCCTAGTAAATAAGGAATTATGGAGAGTGGATTCCAAAATTAAAGATCTGGAGAAACATTCTCATACAGCAGCAACATTAGTTAAATAAGGCATTTAGATCGATGTCATAACTCAAAGCTTTAATTTCTTTAGCCAATTGAAATTCCCAACCATTATCAGAAAGATAAACCATCCCACTAATATCACCTGGCAATTCAACACTGTGATCCGTAACAAGAGGAAAAACTCGTTCACGTCCTAATTTCCCAATCAACAAACCATGTTCAAATACAACATTTTGTCTTGCTCGTGGTCGAAATTGATCTTTCTTTGCGACAGCCTCTCCAACATCATCAGGTGTATAAAGAACTATGCCAAAACCCACGTCGGTAAAATGTTCTAATTTTTCGATAATCGTTTTTCCACCACTTGCCTGCTCATGTAAAATAATTGCTTCAAATCCTAGTTTTTCTAAAAACCGAGCTGTTTTAAACTTGGTTGCCTCATCATGTCCATGAACAATAAAGGCTTTACGGTCAAATGATTTATACCCTTGTTTTTGAATCACTTCATTTGTAGGTGCTGAGTAGGCGTAATCATCTGAAATGACATCTAAAATAAGTGATTTCAAAAAAGCATTTGTAGGTAATATATATTCTAATTCCAATCTCGACTGTTTGCTTCTCCCATGTAGTAGAGGCATAGGCTTAGTAATTAGTGCTTTTAATTTAGGAAGATACTTAGGTAAATTGTTCTCAAAAAATTGTTGTGCACTAATGCACCAAGAATCCCATCTAGCAGCCCCCATCTGATAATCAGTTATTAATGCATTTTTTACATCAGAAAATAAGCGATCCTGATATTTATTAAGTTGTTGAAGTAATTCTTCTTTCTCCATTAGAGACTCTTAACTTTGTTAAATTGTTAAGAGTTTATCATTTAAAACTTACATTTTAATATTTTGATCTTACTTATTTTTCCCAAAACTCTCAGCAAAATTCTGAACAAGAGTTAATAGTGTCTGACGTTGGCTAGGGGCTACTTTTTGAAATAATTTTAAAATCTCTAATTCATCATTTGGAAAAGGATGAATATTTGTTCTTAACCCTGTAATCAAATACCAAACATTAAAACCCGCTTTATATAAAGCATCAATATCTCCCTTTCCCATAGCTCGTTCACCTTTCTAATAGCTCTTGTTTGAGTCGCAGACCTCACTCATTGAAACTCTAGAAATATCCGAAAAAAACTTAAAAGTCAGAAAATAAAAACCCCAAGCCTTTAATACCAGCTTGGGGTCTTTGAATCTTGGTCCCGAGGGTCGGACTCGAACCGACACGTCATCTCTGACAGCGGATTTTGAGTCCGCCGCGTCTACCAATTTCACCACCTCGGGAAGAGTGCGATGCTTTGTGTTGCGTATAATAACCTGTTTGATTTTATTGTCAAACACTAACTCACGCTTATTGCTCACTTTTAAATCATTCAGATATTTTTCTATCAATAAACATACGAACTCAGCGAGAAAACGCAAAAAAGACTATACTACGCCCAATTTTTGCAATGTTTTAGATGTATGCAACTCTCCGACTTTTCGTTTGATCTCCCCGATGAACTTATTGCTCGCTATCCATTAGACAGCCGTAGCGCATCTCGCCTGCTGCATATCGATGCGCAAGGTCAATATCACGACCACGCCTTTACCGATATTCTTGACCTACTCGAAGACGGTGATTTGCTGGTACTGAATGACACCAAAGTCATGAAAGCACGCTTAAAAGGCAAACGTGCCACAGGCGGAGCTATTGAGGTTCTGGTTGAGCGTATGTTGGATACTCACACTGCGCATTGCCATATCAAATCAAGTAACTCACCCAAAGCAGGCGCAGAATTGTATATCGGTGAAGATGCGGTTCCTGTCACCGTACAAGGTCGCCATGAAAATCTGTTTGTGGTGGAGTTTTCACAACCAATTTTGTCGGTACTGGATCAATACGGTCAGCTGCCGATTCCACCTTATTTCAACCGTGAAGCCGAAGAAATTGATACCGAACGTTATCAAACCGTGTTCCACGACCCTGAAAAAATTGCTAGTGTTGCTGCACCAACAGCGAGTCTGCATTTCGACCAAGGCTTATTAGAAAAACTAGCCACTAAAGGCGTACAAAAAACCTTTGTGACCTTGCACGTCGGTGCAGGCACATTTATGCCTGTACGTACTACAGACATTACCAATCATATTATGCACAGTGAATGGTGTGACGTACCACAAGCCACGATTGACCTGATTTTGGCAACCAAAGCGCGTGGCAATAAAGTCATTGCAGTGGGCACCACGGCAACCCGTGCCTTAGAAAGTGCAGCACAAGCCAATCAAGGCAAAATTGCAGCTTGGACAGGTGATACGCAAATCTTTATCTATCCAGGTTATCAGTTCTGTATCGTGGATCGTTTGATTACCAACTTCCATTTACCAGAATCGACCTTATTGATGTTGGTTTCAGCACTTTCCAATCGAGACAATATCTTGGCTGCTTATACCCATGCGGTGGAGCAACGTTATCGCTTTTTTAGTTATGGCGATGCGATGTTGGTCGATAAACTCGACGCTTAATACTGATTAATCGACTAAATTACGGTTTAGTCGATTTTCTCAATAAAATGTTTTGGTAAAAGTCATTCATTCAAAATAATAAAACTCAACTAGATTCAGATTATAGACTTCTTAGTTTCTGAAATTTAAAGCATAATTCAAACAAGACCAACCCATTATAATGAAACGATTATTTCCATGCCGATCGACACTGTACAACAAGCGCTACATATCAGGCGTAGAAAAAATGCGCAGGTTTTTCGCAATATTGCACGATTGTGGGATGTTGGACAGAAAGCGCATAGTGATCAGGCTCTATTAGATGCCTTACACCCATGGCGTGACGATCACAGCCTGCGTTTTTTTAATGTCCTACCCTATTTATTCGCACTGATCAGTGTTGGCACCTTGGTGTTTGGTTATTTTCTACATCCGCATATTCAATATATCTGGAGTCTACTCGGGGCATTTTTGACCGGTTTTCTGGCCTATCTGCTCTATGAACCACAAGAGCCATTAACGCGCGTCATCAATTATCTAGAAGAACGAATGACGGTATTACGCTATGGTTTGCAGTTCCAGCAATTGCCGGCTTATTTACCGATTCAAGCGCAACCACTTTTGGTCATCAGTAAGTTAAAACAACATTTCCCCCTATTTAATCGGGGTAATGAATCTAACGAAATTACCCAATACGCATCGACCACATGGCATGATGGCAACACAGAACATCAGGTTCTCCTATTTCAGTATCATTATGTCAGTGAAATGCCAATCCTGCAGGATCAAAACAGCGATAAGAAAATCGTTAAAGAAATCCATAAAGATTTGTGGGGTGCGTTTATTTTTCAAATGCCAGCCTTAGGAATTGCTGTCAGTAATCAACGTTCTCGTTTTTTTGAACCTTATACCAGCTCATGGCAAAGCAGCGATATTTTGATTAACCAAGAATTGAATATTTTTGGCTTAGATCAACACCGACTCGCAAAAGAGGTGAGCCCTAGTCTGACCTTAAAACTACATGATTTTTTTCAACATTTTACAGGTGATTTAATTTATCATCATGAGGAACAAATTATGTGTTACGTCGGCGAACAAAATCTTTTCCAAACCGCCAGTAAACGCAATGACATTCAGGATATTCCAGCATTACGTGGACATTTAAGAACCATGGCCATGCCGCAATATCATAAGTTTCAACAATTGATGTTGAATTTAATCCGCTAATCATTGAGCAATAACAATAAGGGGAATGGCGATGACAGGTTTACTGATCTTCTTGGGAATTTTTGTCGCACTGATCGTGTGGGGCATTTCTATCCGCAATAATATCGTGCGTTATTTTAATGCCACCAAACGGGCATGGTCAGAAGTGGCCAACTTCGAACGTCAAAAAGTAAAGACTTTAGAAGCCTTGGAAGCGACGCTGGATCAATATACTCAATTTGAAAAATCCACCTTGGAAAAAGTCACCGAGTTACGTCAACAGATTCTTAACCTGAATGTGAATGACACGGATATTTCTCAGTTACAACAGATTGAAAAAATGAGTAAGGAACTGATTCGTAGCCTGAATGTGGTGGTCGAAAATTATCCTGAACTGAAAGCCGATGCGCTATATAGCAAGATGATGGATGATATTCAGGAGCAAAACGAAAATGTCGGTGCGGCCATCACTATTTTTAACCGCAACGTAGAATTATTTAATAATCAAATCGAAGTGTTCCCGAATAATCTGATCAATACGCTGACTTTATCAAAGAAAGCCATTCGCCCGTTTAAGGATAATCTGGCGACTGAAAACTTTGACTATAAGCCAAATTTTTAGTGCCTTAGCGCCGATCACGGTAGTCTATTTTACAAGCGGAAAATCATTCAATTTGATGCTTTAGATTGACTCTCTTAACTCATAAATCCTCCTCCCTTGCGCTGCCATAACCGCAGCTTACCTTTAAAAAGGAGGGAGCATTTGAGTTTATCGTCAGATAATATCGCCTTTTATCCCCCTCTTTTTAAAGAGGGGTTAGGGGAGATTATTATTTTTTGGTTATGGCTACATTTAGTAGTAGAACTACACGCCATAATCGGGGAAAATAGCCGCTTTCGATCAGCGAACTGTTTTTTCGCCTCCTTGCGCTGCAATCAAAGTAGCACTTCGATCTTGCTCAGGTTATTACATGAAATTTGAAAAATTAGGCCAGTCGGGGCGCGCCCGTCGTGGTCGACTTACTTTAGAACATGGTGTGGTGGAAACCCCTGTGTTTATGCCTGTGGGTACTTATGGTACGGTTAAAGGCATGCTCCCGCGTGACATTGAAGAAATTCAGGCACAAATTATCTTAGGAAATACCTTCCACCTTTACTTACGTCCAGGTTTGGAAGTGATTAAAGAGCATGGCGGTCTGCATGAGTTTATCCAATGGGATAAACCAATTTTGACTGACTCTGGCGGTTTCCAAGTGTTTAGCTTGGGCGCAATGCGTAAAATCAAAGAAGAAGGTGTCACCTTCCGCTCTCCGATTGATGGTTCAAAGGTGTTCTTGTCTCCAGAAATTTCAATGGAGATCCAACATGTACTGAACTCAGATATCGTGATGATTTTTGATGAATGTACCCCTTACCCTGCCACGCATGAAGAAGCGCAAAAATCATTGCAGCTTTCTTTACGCTGGGCGAAACGTTGTAAAACTCACCACCATGATGCGCTTAACAATAAAAATGCCTTATTCGGCATTATTCAAGGTGGGATGTACGAAGACCTGCGTGACGAGTCACTCAAAGGCTTGTTAGAAGTTGGTTTTGATGGTTATGCGATTGGCGGTCTTTCGGTCGGTGAACCGAAAGAAGAAATGATCAAGGTGCTTGATTATTTACCCAACAAAATGCCACAGGACAAACCGCGTTACTTAATGGGTGTCGGCAAACCAGAAGACATCGTGGAAGCGGTTCGCCGTGGTGTTGATATGTTTGACTGTGTAATGCCAACCCGTAATGCCCGTAATGGTCATTATTTTGTTACCGATGGTCTGGTCAGAATCCGCAATAGTAAATATCGTCATGATAAAGGGCCTTTAGACCCACATTGTGACTGCTACACTTGTAAAAACTTTACTCGTGCCTATTTATATCATTTAGAGAAGTGTGGTGAGATGCTGGCCTCAATGCTCGGCACCATCCACAACTTACGTTACTACCAACGTCTGACACAAGGTATGCGTGATGCATTGGATAATGGCACATTTGATGAGTACGTTCAGGACTTTTATGCCCGTCGTGGCTTAGAAGTTCCAGCATGTCCAGAGGACTAAGCGGAACGATTTGCATCAAGATTTGCGCCTGATCGCAAGACAAGGTACATTGCAAAACGAATTGGGAATTATTGTTAATTTTTTGCCTTTTAATTTTAGGAAATCGAAATGAGTTTTTTCATCTCTACTGCTCACGCTGCACCTGCTGCGACACAAGGTCCAAGCCTTATGGCAAACTTGTTGATGATCGCGGTATTTATCGCAATCTTCTATTTCTTGATCTGGAGACCTCAAGCAAAACGTGCTAAAGAACACCGTTCTTTAATCGAAAGTTTGGGTGTAGGCAGCGAGATCGTGTTTGCTGGTGGTTTAATGGGGAGAATTACCAAACTTGAAGGTGACTTTGCAGTTGTTGAACTCACTCGTGGTGTTGAGGTAAAAATCCAACGTGCGAGTGTCATTTCAGTATTACCTGAAGGCACATTAAATAACCTTTAATCATAAAATAGTCGTGCCTCAGCACGACTTTTTCATTTAAGAAGAAAGCGAATGCGTTACCCTGCATGGAAATATTTACTGATCCTTGTGGTACTTGTGATCAGTACGTTATATGCACTTCCAAGTCTGTATCCAGATGAACCTGCTGTCCAAATTTCGGGAGCAAAAGCAGGCACCAAAATTGATCAGACGATCGTGCAAAAAGCTGAGCAGATTTTAAAAACTGCCAACATAAGCAGTCACGACAATAGCTTTACCAACAACGCGGCATTATTACGCTTAAACTCTTCTGAAGAACAGTTAAAAGCCAAAGAAGTGTTACGCCGTGATTTAGGTGAAGACTATGTAGTTGCACTCAACCTTGCACCAACCACCCCTGAGTGGTTGCAAAAGATTGGGGCAAAACCGATGAAACTCGGTTTGGACTTACGTGGCGGTGTACACTTCTTGCTCGAAGTCGACATGGATAAAGCAATTAGTCAGCGTATGGAAACATCTGCAACTGATTTGCGTCGTCAATTCCGTGATAACAAAATCAAATTTAACAACCTTGCTTTGAATAACAACACCATTACCGTCCAGTTTGCCAGCAATGCAGACCGTGATGCAGCGACTGATTTTTTACGTCGCAATGGTAATGAGTTTACTCAACAAGCGGTTGCAACCTCATCTGGTGCGACTTTAAGACTGAATTATACCGATGCGCGTCGTCAGGAAATTCAATCTTATGCAGTGAATCAAAACTTAACCACGCTACGTAACCGTATTAACGAACTTGGTGTGGCTGAAGCACTGGTACAAACCCAAGGTAGCAACCGTATTGTGGTTGAATTACCGGGTGTACAAGATACCGCAGAAGCAAAACGTGTCTTGGGTCGTACGGCGAACTTAGAGTTCCGTTTGGTCGCGGACAGTAATGATCAATATATCGATCCATATACGGGTAAATATAATGGTCAGCCGCTTCCTCCGGGGACTGAAGTCTTTGCTTATCAGTCTTTAGACAGTGGTCGTCAATTGCTGTTACAGCGTAACCGTATTTTGACCGGTGAACGTGTTCAAAATGCAAGTTCTGGCTTTAGCCAAGACTCTGGTGGTGCTGAAGTAAACATCACACTGGATTCTTCAGGCGGTAAGTTGATGGCAGATGCCACGCGTGGTGCTGTCGGCAAACGTATGGCGGTTTTGTTTATCGAAAATAAACAAAAAATCTCTTATGTTGCTGATCCAAACACAGGTGTTCAAACAGAAGTTCGTACCCCATATACTGAATCTGTAGTGATTAACGCTGCGACAATCCAAGCGGTATTGGGTTCACAATTCCGTATTACTGGTCTAGATTCACCACAAGAAGCGGCTGAGCTTGCCTTGATGCTTCGTGCAGGTGCCTTGGCTGCGCCAATGTACTTCGTTGAAGAACGTGTCGTGGGTCCAAGTCTTGGTCAAGAAAACATTGATAAGGGCGTATTATCGACCCAAATCGGTTTCTTACTGGTTGCGATTTGGATGATCGTGTTCTTCCGTCTATTCGGTTTAATCGCGAACTTTGCCTTGGTATTCAACCTTGCCATGATCTTAACGGTGATGTCTTGGATTGGGGCTTCCCTCACCCTGCCAGGTATTGCGGGTATCGTGATTACCATTGGTATGGCGGTCGATGCCAACGTCCTGATCTGTGAACGAATACGAGAGGAAATGCTCTGGGGCGCCTCGCCGAAACAGGCGATTGTGGCTGGTTATGATCGCGCCTATAACACCATTCTTGACTCGAACTTAACCACGTTCATTGTTGCATTTATTTTATTCGCGATTGGTACAGGTCCGATCAAAGGCTTCGCAGTCACCTTGATGATCGGTATTATTTGTTCGATGTTTACTGCAATTACAGTAACACGTGCAATCGTACAGCTCATTTATGGCAAGCGCCGTAATTTGACCAAGTTGAGTATTTAAGGAGATTCACATGACTGATCTGACTCAACAAGACTCAAAGCAATACGGTCGCCCAGATGATCTAAAAATCATCCCGTTTATGAAGATTGCCACACCTGCGGCTATCTTCTCGATCCTGATTACCATTGCCAGTATCTTCTTTATCGTAACGAAAGGCCTCAATCTTGGTTTGGACTTTACTGGTGGTATCTCGGCTGAATTAAACTACAAGCAAGGGGTTCAACCTGCGCAAGTGGTTCAAGCACTGGATCGTGCAGGCTTTAAAGATGCTGTGGTACAAACCTTAGGCAGTAGTACTGACCTCATCGTACGTATGCCAGTACAAGAAGACCTGAATGTTGAAGATCTAAGCAATAGCATCACTAAAGCGGTTCAATTGCCGAATAACACCGTAGAAGTTCACAAAGTGGACTCTGTCGGTGGTGCTGTGGGGAATGAACTCTATGTCCGCTCTGCGGGTGCGGTTGCGCTGGCATTGATCTTAATGTTGATCTACGTCACCGTTCGCTTTGAGTTTAAAATGGCAGTCGGCGCTGTAATGTCATTATTCCATGACATTATCATCATTTTTGGTGCCTTTGCGCTGTTCCAATGGCCATTCGACTTAACCGTATTAGCGGCTGTGCTTGCAGTGATCGGTTTCTCGCTCAACGATAACATCGTTGTTTCGGACCGTATCCGTGAAAACTTCCGTAAAATTCGTGGTGCAAGCCCTCGTGAAATCGTAGATATTGCGCTGACAGAAACCTTACGTCGTACCATTCACACCTCAATGACCTTATTACTCGTGGTCCTTGCCATGATGTTCTTAGGCGGTGATGGCTTACACTGGTTCTCTATGGCAATGTTTGTCGGTATCTTTGTCGGTACCTACTCATCGATCTATATCGGTACTGCATTCGCATTATGGCGTGGTCTAAATCGTCAGGACTTTATCGTTCAAGTTAAACCTGAATTTGAAGAAGAAGAGATTCCTTAAATCAGTTCTTCTTGAAACTAAAAATGCCAGCGTAATGCTGGCATTTTTGTATGCGCTGCAAAGAAAAGTCATCTCCAAACAGACGCTCGTCATCTATCTATATTTTCACATGCAGTTGCACTGAATTATCCTTTTATTAAGGGATAATCATAATCTCCCCACTTACTGGTTTGAATGCCTAAACCATGTAAACTTTCAATTAGCTTAACTGCAGCCCGAACCCCATCAATAATCGGAATTCCCAGCTCTAAACTGACCTGATCTGCCATCTCAGCCATCCCGCCACAGCCCAATACAATTGCACCAATCCCATCATGCATTTTAGCTTGCTGACAACTCTTTAATAATTTTTCATAGGCCGCTTGCTTATCATGTTCCAATGCCAATACAGGTAGATCAATGCATCGAATCTGTGCGCATTTTCGTTCAAAGCCATATTGATGCAATAAATGTTCAGCAATAATTTTTGTTCGGGCTAAAGTGGTCACAATCGAAAATTTTGTCGCCACCAAACTGGCCATGTGAAATGCAGCTTCAGCAATGCCAATCACTGGCGCTTGAGCCAACTCTCTTGCCGCATGCAAGGCTGGATCACCAAAGCAGGCAATAATATGCCCATCCACCTGCTGTGCTTTCCCTTGTTGAACGAGCTCCAGCACTCCAATGGCAGACATTGCCTCATCATAATGCCCCTCAATCGATAGCACCCCTTTCTCAGGAGACTGGGCCATAATTTCAGTATCTGGCGCGGCCACCTGACGTGCAGCCTCAGCAATCGATATAGTCATTTCGACACAGGTATTTGGATTAATGATTTGAATTCGGGTCGTTTTTCTCATTTCTGCACATTTTTAATTCAAAAAATAAGACTGATCATATTTCAATCCAACTGGTCTGAACAGTTAAAGCTTAAAATTAATTTTTAACTTCAATATAATCATAAAATTAAGACTGAAATAAAAATTAATAAAAGAAATTGGCTTAATTTCTGCATCACTGGTCTGAACAGTTGTTTATCTTGAAGACCCGTCATGAGCGATAACCCGAACTATAGTCCTAAACTCTCCAATGAAGATCTCATCCCTGCGCAACAAAATTGGACTTGGTACAACATCTTTTCCTTTTGGATGTCCGATGTGCATAGTATGGGCGGCTATGTGGTCGCAGCGAGCTTATTTTCACTCGGTCTTGCCAGCTGGCAAGTTCTGCTTGCCTTACTCATTGGGATCGTGATTGTTCAAGTTGCGGCGAACTTGGTCGCAAAACCTAGTCAAATTTCAGGGGTTCCCTATGCCGTCATCTCTCGCCAAGCCTTCGGGATTTATGGGGCCTATATTCCAGCCTTAATTCGCGGCCTGATTGCGGTTTCATGGTATGGCATTCAAACCTGGCTGGCATCCAATGCCCTGATGATGATTCTTCTTAAGTTCTATCCTGCCTTACACCCGCTTACACTGACGGAGTTTGCAGGTCTAAGTACGATTGGCTGGATCTGTTTTGGTTTTATCTGGGCGATACAAGCATTGGTTTTCTGGAAAGGCATGGACACCATCAAGGTGTTTATCGATTGGGCCGGTCCAATGGTCTATGTGGTCATGTTAGCACTGGCCTTATGGCTGGTGTGGAAATCAGGTTGGCATAATATTTCCTTTAATCTCAGTGATAAACAGCTCAGCTTCAATCAGCAGATCATGCAGACCATTGTCGCCATTGCATTGGTGGTGTCTTATTTCTCAGGCCCATTACTCAACTTTGGGGATTTCTCCCGTTATGGCAAAAATATGCAACAGGTCAAAAAAGGGAACTTTTGGGGACTACCGTTTAACTTTATTTTCTTTGCCATCATTGTGGTGATGATTGTTTCCGGTACCTTTAGTGTTTTTGGAAAAATGGTGCATGATCCACTCGAAACGGTTGCCATGATCGATAACGGATTTGTGGTGGTGCTCGGTTTATTGACGGTATTAACTGCGACCATTGGCATTAATATTGTGGCGAATTTCGTTTCGGCAGGTTTTGACTTCTCTAATCTCGCGCCTCGTTTTCTTAATTTTCGCAGAGCAGGCATGATTGCAGCGATCGGTTCCATCTTTATCACTCCATGGAATTTATTTAATTCCCCAGAACTGATCCACTATACCCTTGATACTTTAGCGGCTTTTATCGGTCCACTGTTTGGTATTCTACTTGCTGACTTTTATCTGATTAACAAACAAAAAGTGCGGGTCGATGACTTATTTAGCGATCATCCCACAGCAGCCTATTACTATCAAAAAGGGATCAATAAAAAAGCCGTGATGAGTTTGGTAGCAGCAGTCAGTATCGGACTACTGTTGGTTCTTATTCCGAGTTTTCAGTTCTTGGCGCCCTTCAACTGGTTTATTGGCGTTATGCTTGGCAGCAGTTTTTACTATCGCCTCTCTCGGGAAAGTGTCGTTATAAAAGCAAAGCGTATCCGTCATCAGCAAAGCTTAAATCTTCCTCAAAACCATCAATGACTGCATTGATGGTAGTTGTTCTCTAATGCTGAATGATCTGAATTCGTGGAAACTGAAATCCACGACAAGACTGCTCTGCCCGCCATGCAATCGTGACCACGATTTTCTGGTTCAGGATAAAGTTCTGGTAAGCAAAAGTGCCAATCAATGGATGCGAACACATGCCACCATGATTGGATGGATGCACTTGGGTATTTAAACTATTCAGGTCCAAACGAATACCAAGACCTGACGCTTTCAATACCGCCTCTTTGGTGGTCCAGACCCGCAGCCAATATTCTGGGTCCTGATCCTGCAGCAGCCAAGTCTGATATTCCTCGGCATGAAATGCATGTTGTGCCAAGGCATCAAAACGCACTTTCCGATCGAGTTCTTCGACATCAATCCCAAGATCTTTGACCTGTGCACTCATCGCCAAGGCATAATATTGCTGGCTATGGGTATGGTTAAAATGCAGTACATGCGAACTTAAAAAGGGCTTACCATGTTCATGTTTAGAAAAGCTGAGTGCTGCAACTTCACTTTGCAGCCGCTCTGCCAACAGATGATTACGATAGTCCCTGATCTGCTGTTTTTTATAATGATTAAAGCTACTTAAATCATCAAAATCGGTTTTAGGCTTTTCAAGCAGTTGCGCCAATGCCTGAACATGGATTTCAATTTCACGTAGCGTCATTGGCTTAACCTGATCAAATCACTTAGAACTTCACAATATCGCCTTTCAGCGCAACGCTGGCCACAGCCATGCCTTTATAGCATTGATAAGTGGTCGAATTTTGTGATTCATTCTTTTTAAAATAACTCACGATATTGGTCACTGCATTGGCACCACGCGCTTTTGCTGCTTTGTCTAACTGGATTAATGCCGAACGAAGCACCCAATCACATGACTTTTCTGCAGACTTACCAAAACCATTGGTTTTCTGATTGGTGACGATATCTTGTTCTAATACTTTTCCACCTGATTTGGTACCTTTAAGATAAAACTTTACTGTTCCATCAAGCGTTCCATCGGCAACTGCGCGGTCTACCGCCGCTTTAAAATCCAGATTATGCACGGTATCCGCAGCTTGCACAGATGCGGCAAAACCAGTCGTTAATACAGTTGCTAAGAATAATTGTTTGATTGACATTATTATGCCCCTTGCTTGTTATGTTGTTCGTTTAAAAATCAGTGAGGTATTAATCCCACCAAAAGCAAAGTTATTGCTCATCATGATATTGATCGCACTCGCTCTCACTTGCTGGGTAATATAATCTAAATCACCACATTGTGGATCAATTTCATCCAGATTCAAGGTTGGAATCAATTGTCCACGCTGCATCATTTCAATGCCTAACCAAGCTTCGATTGCCCCACACGCCCCCAAGGTATGCCCGAAATAACTCTTTAATGAGCTAATCGGTTTACGCCCTAAAATCCTTGCCGTAGCTTGGCTTTCAGCAATATCACCTTGATCGGTTGAAGTGCCATGCGCATTGACATAGTCAATCTGACTGGCATCCAGCTGTGCATCTTTCAATGCCATTTGCATGCATTGCCCCATCCGCTCACTATCAGGCTTAGTCACATGCTGCCCATCGGTATTGCTTGCATAACCAATGATTTCGGCGTAAATGGTAGCGCCACGCTGCTTGGCATGTTCATATTCTTCAAGAATCAAACAACCAGCACCCTCACCAATCACCAAGCCATCTCGTCGTGTATCAAATGGTCTTGGTGATTTTTCAGGATGATCATTCATCCCACTGGTCGCCAATAAAACATCAAAAACGGCGGCACCTGCGGCACTCAGCTCTTCCGCCCCCCCCGCAAGCATCAAGGTTTGTTTACCGTATTTAATCGCTTCATAGGCCTGACCAATCGCCATTGAACCTGAGGTACATGCACTTGAGGTTGGCAAGGTGAGCCCTTTCAAGCCGAAATAAACGGTCATATTCACAGTACTAGTGTGTGACATCATGCGGATATAAGTGGTGGCATTGATCTTACTCATGTCTTGATCAATCAGCATATTGCCAAACTCGCGCACCGCATCCACACTGCCAGCAGATGAGCCAAAGGCCACGCCGGCTTCACCGCTATTTAATATCTTATGACCGATTAAGCCCGCATCTTGCAAGGCATTCTCAGCACTGATAACTGACATTAACGCGACACGCCCCATGCCTCGTGTCACTTTGCGATTAAAATGCTTGGCGACTTGAAAATCTGTCACTGGACCTGCAAGCTTGGTTCTTAAATCTGGATATTGCTCCCACTCGGACATATAGCAAATACCGCTTTTACCCGCATGGAATTGAGCAAAGATGTCATCCGCATTTTCACCCAGCGAGGTAATCCCGGCCATGCCTGTAACCACAACACGCTTCATCAAATCAGTCCTCCATTGACCGAAATCACCTGACGGGTAATATAAGAGGCTTCATCTGAACAGAGAAATTTCACCACAGCCGCCACTTCATCCACCTGCCCCATACGCTGCATTGGAATCATTTTTAATGCATGTTCTTTAACTTCATCGGTGACCATTTCCGTTTCAATCAGACCAGGTGCCACACAGTTCACCGTGATTTTGCGCTTGGCCAATTCTAAAGCCAATGCCTTGGTTGCACCAATCAAGCCGGCTTTGGCTGCACTGTAATTCACCTGTCCACGATTGCCCATAATGCCCGAGACCGAAGAAAGCGTCACGATTCGCCCACCTTTGCGTAAATGGATCATCGGCATGATCAAGGGTTTAAGCACATTATAAAAACCGTCTAAAGAGGTCGAAATGACCTCATCCCAGTCCTGATCAGTCAACGCAGGGAAAGCACCGTCATGAGTAAGGCCTGCATTTAAAACCACCCCATAGAAAGCGCCATGCTGTTCGACATCTTGCTCTAATAAGCTTTTGACATGCTCACGTTCATTCACATCAAATAATAAATAATGGCTGTTTTGCCCAAGCTTTTGAATCTGTTCAACCACTTGAGCTGCTTCAGTCTCACGTGAACGAGCATGAATGGTCACGTCAAAACCCGCCTGAGCCAATTGCAATGCGATTGCTTTACCAATGCCACGACTTGAACCCGTGACCAATATTCTTCTATTCATTGTTGTTCCTAAAACTATAATGCCAATGTCGATTGATCAGTCGGTTCATAAACACTGAGTAAGGCACTGATCACCTGCTCAGCACCATCAATCTCGCAAGAAAACTGCCCCAGACCTTCATGCAGATATTGCTGCTCGACCCGAATTCTCAAGGTCTGTCCAAGCGCAAAATACGCAAAGGGTAAATGTAGCTTGCGTGTTCCCAACAAAAACCCCACTTTTGGTGCTTGATGTAATTGTTGCCCCATCCAACCTGAATAGGCACTAATGGTTTGCGCCATAATTTCAATACTTGCCCACGTCGGTAAACCCGCCGCCTCACAGAACATTAATTCAGGACGAATGGTCAATTCAGCAATCGCATAACCCTCATTGGCCTCAACCAAATGATCAATAAAAACCATAGGTTGTTGATGTGGAATATATTCAATCGCATCTAATTTCATTTAGTGCTGTACCCCAAATAACAAGCTGATATTGCTACCACCAAAGGCAAAAGAATTACTCAATACATAGCGAATGTTCTCAGTCTGCCGAGCATCTGTGACATAGTTTTGATCCGCCAGCTCAGGATCAAGCTCAACCTGTTGATGCAAAGGCAAGCCGCTTTGATCTTTTAATAGTTGGGCACAGATAAACGCTTCTATCGCACCCGCCGCTCCCAAACAATGTCCAGTTTTATGCTTGGTACTACTTAAGGGCACATTCAAGCCTTGAAAGACTTGTCGAACAGCCTTGATTTCCATCGCATCATTTTGTGGTGTGGCGGTTCCATGCAAATTGATATAACCCACCTGCTGTGCTGTTATCGCTGCACTGTCCAAGGCGCGCTGCATCGCGGTCGCTGCACCTAGACCTTCAGGATGCGGCGCAGAAATATGCCATGCATCCATCGATTCACCCACACCATATAACATGATCGGTGCGGAGGCTTTGGTCAGTAAAAATAAAGCCGCGGCTTCGCCAATATTAATGCCATCACGATTGACACCGCAGGGTTGGCAAATATCTGTAGATAAACTTTCCAAACTGTTAAAACCATTTAAGGTCAGTTGGCATAAGCTATCCACCCCACCGACCAATACGGCATCAGCTAAATCTGCCTGAATTAAACGTTGTCCTGCGGCAAAGGCCTTGGCGCTGGAAGAACAGGCCGTCGAAATGGTATAAGCCGCCCCTTGCCAGCCGAGATAAATTTGTAAAGCGTTGGCTAGGCAGCCCATTTCTTGCGGTTGATGCATAATTTCAATGGCAGCATTCCCATCAAAATACTGTTTCAATAACAGCTCACTGTCGGATATTCCCGAAGTCGAAGTCCCCATTACAATACTGAGACGTTTTGAATCAATGCTGGCAATTTGCTGTTGAAGTTCAGTCTCAATTTTTTGCAGAGCGGTCAAAGCAAAGCGCAGATTACGCGAGTCAAATCGACTTAGCGATTCAGGCACAGTCTCAATCAATGCCTCTGCATAGCGTCCAACCCAAACAGCGCGATCCGCTAAAAATCCTGCTTCCAGTGTCAGGGTATTGTCAGGAGTCGTTAGACCTTCACGAATGTGCTGAATATCCTGACCTAATGCAGAAAGCCCAACACTTAGGGGAATACCGACTGCTTGTAACTGAGATAAAGATTGACTCATGGTTGCACTCCTTGCGCAGATTGATCGCCATTCAAGGTATTTTCAATCGGGCTCAAAGTCATGCGGTACGGTACCTGCAGATTATCAAGCTCAATGCTATTGTCTTGAGTTTGAATTGCTAGTACAGCCTTTTCAGCAATAAAAACTTGCTGTTGCATTGCCGATTGTTGTACCCGAACAGACTGTTGTCCTAACTGAGCAAACTGAGGATAGGTTGCGAATAACAGATCTCGAACCACAAACTCAAAAGGCAGTAGGCGCATCTGATCAATGCGTTGCTGTACCTTGACCTGCTGCCCATCAAACTGTAATTGGAACAAAGGTTGACCTGTTAAACCCAAAGCAAGCAGACTGAGTTGCTGACCTTGCTGCTGTTGATACAGTAAGAAGCTAAAGCTTTTATCCTTCCACTGCACTTCAACTTGGTCTTGTCGTTGATATTGCTGTGCTGGCCAATGGCTGCTTTTCAGTCCCTGTGCATGAGGCGTCAGTTGACAGCCACTCAACAGCAACATGCTACAGCATAATATGTTGATCCAGATCCGTTGCATATTAAACCTCTAAGGCTTTCTCTTGCGCGACGCCTTCACGACAATACTCGGCCAAGGTGCTTAAACGGCGTTTGGCATTTTTATGTATCGGATTTTGATCATCCCATGCATAACCTGCCAGTAATGATGAAACCATCCGACGAATGTTGTCATTTTGATTACTTGCGAATACCACATCCTGAAACTCGCCTTCGTACCAAGACTCGACATAAGCACGAAACACTTTAATCCCTTTACGCAGCGGTAATTCATAGGCTTGCATCCAATCCACCTGTTCACCTTGCAACACTCGATCAACTAAAGGAATTGCCAGACTGGAAGATTTCAAGGCAATGGTCACTCCCGATGAAAATACAGGATCGAGAAACTCACCTGCATTGCCGAGCAAGGCATAATTCCGACCTGCCAAATGTTTGACGTTTGCCGAATAACCAACCAAGGTACGTACAGGCGTATCAAATTTCGCCTGTGCTAAGACCTCAGATAATGCAGCATCATCTGCCAGAATCCGTTTCAATAACAGCTCTGGTTCATTCTGAGCGGCATCTTCAACCTGATAATGATCAAAGAAATCCTGCTCTGCCACCACACCAAAGGAAGCACGACCATCGGCAAAAGGAATCAACCAATACCAAGCACGACGGTCTTTTTCATGCACGGTAATTAAAATTTTGTCACGGTCAAAATCAGCACGATCGCCAATCCCATCTTCAATATGGGTAAACAAGGCACGACGCACAGGGAAATTGGATGGGCTTTCTAAATCTAGAAACTTCGGTAAGATACGGCCAAAACCACTGGCATCCAATAAAAACTTGGCTTGAATCTGATAGCGCTGCTGTGCCTCATCTAGCACGGTTAAAACTGGGTGTTCCACCTCAATATCGATCGCGACAACCTCATGTCCAAAACGAATATCTGCGCCATATTGCTGCGCTTGTTGAGCCAGTAAGTGATCAAAATCAGCTCGGCGAACTTGCCAAGTGGTGCCAGGCCCCGCACTGAATTTTTCAGTAAAATCATAATGGCTACGTTTTTCACCACACAAAAATGCCGCGCCATTTTTAAACTGGAATGCGCGGGATTGAACATGTTCCCGTACAGTTTCTAATAAGCCTGCTTCTTCTAAAAACACCATGCACTGTGGCAACAAAGATTCACCAATCGAAAAGCGTGGAAAATATTGTTTTTCAATCACCGTGACCGCATAGCCTTTTTGACGAAGCAAGGCTGCGGCTGAACTGCCTGAAGGTCCAGCACCAATAATTACCACATCGGCTGTTTGTATCATCATTGCCCCCAAAAAATTAAAATTTTTAATGCTCTTCTAAATTCACAATATGGTGCTGATCAGCTGGTGTAAGCAAAGTTGCATAAACAAATGAAAAGATCACACCCAATAAAACAGTTAGACCGAAGCAATGAATCGCATAAGTATGACTCAATGATAAGAGTCCAAAGCCCAATAAGGTCGACATCATACACAAAAACAGCGCCATGCCAACCACCTGCGGATGGTCATGTCCATGCCGATAGAAAATCGCATAATCCACACCAATCCCAATGATCAAGAAGGTTCCCATAATACTGAACAAGTTAATTTCTACACCCAACCATGCCTGTACCGCAAAGGTACTGATCAGTGCCAAAGTCACAGGCAAAACCAGTGGCATAATCGAACGCCTGCCATAGACCAAGCCCAAACCCAGCGCCAATCCCAATAAGGCATAGATCAATAAATGCTGCGCTTGCTGACGATGCTGTGCAAACGCACCAGACAGTGTACTAACAGGTTGTTGGAAATCAATCTGTGCGGATTGCAATTGCTGTAATCGCTGCGCCTGCTTCACCCCACGGACCATAACCAGACGCTCGGTAGAACTGAGCTGTAAAAATGCCAAGGGATGCTGTTGAAACACCTGTTCTGTGAGTAAAGGTTGCTGCTGCAATTGTTGTTGCCATTGCAGTAGATTTGCAAAATTTAAACCCATGCTTTCCGCATACTGTTTCAGTGCGGTTGCAGGAATCTGCTGCAGTAGCTGCACATTTTGTTGTTGCTGGGCCAAAGGCGGAATCCATTGTCCCAAAGCTTGAAAACCGTCAATCTGCCCCTGAGTTTGCAATTGCTGCAATTGATTAATCAATTGTGCTTCCTGCTGCTCAAGCTCAGCACTGGAGTGTGCACGCACAACAAAATAATCACTGCTTTGCTGCTGGGCAAACAAGGAACGAATATATTGATCTTCCTGTTTCAGCTTGGCATCCATACTTTGCAAGTTTCGAATATCATCATTGGATTGCAAAGCAAATAGGCTGCCTCCTCCAATCAGCAAGATACCCAAAATAAAGCCATAGCGTAGTTTTTGATGTTGCTGAAACCATTGTCTGGCCATTCCAATCCAAGCTAAGCGTCGAATTGCAGCTTGTGCATTCAGCGGAGCTAAGCGCGGTAGAAGCAATACACTGGTAATCCAAGCAGCGACCAAACCGACGATTGAAAACACCGCAATTTGCCTAAAGGCTGGAAACGGCGTAAAGCTCAGAAAAATATAGGCCACAACCGTGGTCATTAAGCCCATAAATAAGCTCGGCAACAGCGGTCTAAGAATTCTAAATCCATCTAGTTTACGATGCTGCGATTGCATTGCCATAAAATAGAAAGAGAAATCGACACACACCCCAATCAGACTGGCACCAAAGACCAAGGTCATCAGATGGATTTCACCAAACACCAGATGCGTCACCGCAAATGCCAGTAAGCTCCCCGTCGACACCGCGATAAATTCAGTCATGAGTGGCCGGAATGAACGGAAGCCAAACCAGACCAACAGGATTAAGCCTAAGGTTGAACCGAGGCCAATGGTTGAGATTTCCTGTTTGGCCGACTGAGTTCCATAATTAGAAAATAAAATGGTCCCCGTCCAATGCGCTTGAACCTGCAACCTACTCAGCTCAGGCTGTAGCTGTTCAATCCAAGCGCTGACCTGTTCCTGATAATCAATGTTATAAGGACTCTGTTTTAATTGCAGAACCAATAAGCGTGAGGTCTTTTGCTCATCATGAATGGTGGCAAAACCATCTTCCAGCTCGACATTGCTTGAAAGCTGATTGGCCACACTCAACATATAGCGTGGAAACAGCAATAAAGGGTCTTGCTGTAGTGAGGTTGCGGTAATCGGCATCCCGACACTCATTAACTGCATCAGGCTTTGTTCGGTCAGTGCCTCATAATCCTGCTGTTGCAAAAACTGTCGGTCTTGTTGACTCAGCAAGCCTGCCCGATGTTGATATAGCTGCTTGGAAAACTGTGCTAAATCCAACTGTGGTCGAAGCGGTTGCCACAGGTCACTGTGTTGTAACTTCTGTTGAAACAACTGAGTGGCTTGCGCTAAGGCGTGTTGATCCTGACTTTCTAAAACAACAAAGACTTTTTCATTGAGCTGATCACTCATATATTGCTGTGTTTTAGCAAGCTCAGGATTTTTTTGCGTTTCAGGCAGTAAAGCAAAAATATTGGTCTGGATATGGATCTCTTTTTTGACCCATGCCACTGCCAGCGCAAGTCCAACAATGGTTAAAAGAACTAACCAGATGGCAGTAAATTTATTTTGCCAATTGGAAAAGCGCATCTTCAGCAGCCGTCAGTTGATTCGGTTGAGTGGTTTGATTACGGAATAAAATCGTGGTGCTGTTATTGGCCTGTTCTTGAATCACGATCTTATTCACATACTGTTGTCCTTGCGCATCAATTCTCAGGAACAACTTTTTAAATAGTGCTGATTTAGGCGTTAACGCAATATTCCATCCTGTCGGGCTGTACTTAGCGGATAACACATTAAAATTCTTCGCCAAGGCTTTGTCATCACCCGACATCAGTTGCAAAAATAAGGTCGCAACCGAACTATAAGGCGATTGGTCAATTTGGATCTGGCTATAGGTTCGTTGTGTTTTCTGGATGAGTTTCTTTTGGGTTACGATCAAATCTGCTTGCACAGGTCGTTTAATTTGCCAAAGCACGCCATTGGATTTGGCAAAGGTCAGTGTGCCATTGGAAACAAAAGTCTTGTTTAAACTCGCCAACTTCTTTTGCTGTTCAAAATCGGCGCGAATGAGCTCACTTTTAGCAAGCTGATTAAAAATTGTCGAGACCTGATCCGCATGTGCCGATGCTGAAACACTCAAGCTGAGCAATACACTAACGACAAGACTGCATAATAACCAGCAAGCACGCTGCTGCATCAATGAAACAAGGCGATTTAGATTCAGAAAACTAGAATTAACCATGCGGGTGCTCCTTAAACGCATCCCATGCATTTAAACAATCCAATAAAATTTGCGGTGACTGGAAACACATTTCTCGGGTCTCCATGTTCACAGCCACTTGCGTGGTATAGCCTTTGGTTAAACGTCGTCCAGTGTTTGCATCGAGAATCAGATATTCAATTTTTAAACGGTTTTCCCATTCTTTTAAAATCGCACGAACTTTAATTTTCTGTTCAAACTCAATGCCCTGCACATAACGTACATGGCTTTCAATCACAGGCCATGCGTAGCCCGATGCTCTCATCTGGTTATAGTTATAATTAAACTGTTCCAATAACTTACAACGCGCAATTTCGAAATACTTTAAATAATGCCCATGCCAGACCACATTCATGGTATCGACATCATGAAACGGAATTTCAATGATTACATCTGCCTGCATCTGTCGCTCCTAGACCTGTTGCTGGAATTGATTAAACAATTCAAAGTTGTCGAAACGATCAATAATCTGTTGTAGTTCAGTTTGTAAAGGACGATCTTCTTGCAGTAGTGCAAAACTTTCTAAGGTCCACTCAACAAAGGCCTTTAAAGGCGGGCTTAATTGAGATTCAACACCTTTCAAATGTACAGCCTGCACACTGGCACAGCATAAGGCCGCCAAAACCTGCTGCGTCAAGGTAATGACCCGAGTCGCATCTCGGGCGGCAATGGTCCCCATACTGACTTTGTCTTGGTTATGGCATTCGGTCGAACGTGAGAAAATAGACGCAGCCAAAGTATGCTTCAAGGCTTCTGCCGTCCAAGCCGAAACCCCAATTTGAACTGCTTTAAAACCATGATTCAAAGGCAGGCGCTCGGCACTGGCACCCGTTAAATTACGTGCTAAACCATGATTCATTTTATGGTCGACCAACTGAGCAATTTGTCGATCCATCAAATCGGCAATATTGGCAATCATAATCTTCAAACTGTCCATGGCTTGCGCAATATGCCCGCCATAGAAATGACCACCATGCAGCACCCTTAAATTCACGGGATCGATCAATGGATTATCATTGCTGGAATTTAATTCATTTTCGATAAATTGACGCAACCAGGTTTTTGAATCTTCAAATACACCAATAATATGCGGCGCACAGCGTAAAGAGTAACGATCCTGTAAACGTGGACTTTGGTGTGCTGTCTGCACTTCACTGTTCAGCCATTCGCGTAATTGCTGGGCAATCTGTTGCTGACCTTGATGTGGTTTTTGGGCGAATAAGACTTCATCAAAATGACTTGGATTACCTTCTAAGGCCAAGACATTTAAAGCGGTAATCAAGGTACTGGCCAATGCCACCTGCTCTGCTTTTTTATAGTTTAAGCAAGAAATCGCCGTCATCACCGCGGTACCATTCATCAGTGCCAAGCCTTCTTTCGGGCGTAATACCAAGGCGTCCAAGCATTGCTCAGTATAGACTTGTGCAATCGGCACAATCTTGCCTTGCGCATAGACGTCACGCTCCCCCACCAAAGCACCTGCAATATAGGACAGAGGCGTCAGATCACCACTTGCCCCGACAGAGCCTTCCGATGGAATCACTGGAATAATGTTTTCATTCAGCATCCAGACCAGACGCTCCAGCAAGGCCAAAGACACCCCCGAATAACCTCGTGCAAGTGAACAAAGACGAGTCACTACCACCGCACGGGCAGTGATCAAATCCAGATTTTCACCGAGACCGCAGCCATGAAAACGAGACAGATGCAAAGGCAGTTCATTGACCTGATGCATCGGAATTTCAACCAGACATGAATCCCCATAGCCTGTGGTAACACCGTAGATCACGCCTTCATCCAGCAACAGCTGATCCAGAAAATCTGCACCGCGCTGAATCAACTCACGCCAAGCTGTTGCTGTCGGTAAAGCCACTTGACGCTGTTGTCGAGCAACCGCCACCACATCTTCAATACTGAGTGGTTGCTCGCCGACAATCAGAACGGGCTTGAGCATTGCTTCACTTTGACTTGCATTCACGTTATTTTGTCCAAAACTGATAAAAATTAAACCATTGATACGGTGCCCGTAAGCAATGTTGTTCTAATACGGCGACATAGGATTGGGTAATGTGTTGCATGCTGCTTAATCTAGTTTTGCGCGGTAAATCCACTTGCGTGGCAATCGCATGAATATGTACCTGAAACTTCTGCTGGACGCGATAACAAAATACGGCTAGCACCGGAACTTTGAGTAAATTGGCCAAAATCCATGCCCCTTGTGGCAACGCAGCCTCATGTCCCAAAAACCGGATGCTTTGTACCCGATCCGACTGCACAGGAATTCGATCCGCAGCCACAATCACCCACTCCCCATGCTCCATTTTTTCCTGTAACAGCATGGCAGTTTCAATGCCGAGTTCATCCACTGCAATTAAATTGACATCAGCCTTATCATTAATTTTTTTTAAAAACTGATTAAATTGTGAGGCATGCTTTTGATATACCAGTACATTAATTTTTTGTGGGTGCTCTGACTTTAGCGCCCGCAGTAGCTCAATATTGCCAAAGTGCGACACCACAATAATCGCACCTTTTTGGTAATGTTGCTGGAAGTGCTCATGCCCAAACAATTGCAGTTTTTGCTCGGGAATATGCCCCAACCATCCCTCAATCTTATCTAGAATACACTCACCAAACTGCATGAAATGCGTATAGCTATTGATCCAGTTCGGCATTGTTGCAAACGGTGACTGAGACCCTGCGAATTGATGCAAACACTGTAAATATTGTAAAGAAGCCTGTCGAGCAGTCACTGCAAACAGCCAATACCACATGATAATAAAATACAGTACCACACGGCATAGCCAACGCCCACCACAGCGATAAAATCCAAGCATCAGCATCAGTGGCAACAGTCCGCCTCGTTCCTTAATCTGATGCCATGTATCCTGTGAAGTGTGTGCTGTCTTCATCAGTCCGCCTTAAACTTATGCCAAATCAACTTTGGAAAGCGCAGTAACATCCCTGCGAATAATCGGGCATGTGCCTGACTTAAACCTAGATTGTCACGCCACACATTAAAATGTGACACACCATGTTCAGGATAAATGACTCGTGTAGGCACATTCACAAAAGGGGTATTCTCCCATTTTAAGCGGACCAAGATTTCACTATCAAAACCCATTCGAGGTTGGAATTGAGCGGCATTGAGTACGGCTATGGTTTTTGCCAAGGGATAGATTCGGAAACCGCACATACTGTCTTTAATTTCGAAAGACAAACTATTTAACCACACCCAAAAATGCGTGACATAACGTCCATACAGGCGTTTTTTTGGCACCGAGTCATCAAAGATTGGCTGACCAATCACCATTGCTTGAGGATGTTGCTGCGACTGTTCAATAAATTTCGGCACATCTTCCCAGCAATGTTGACCATCTGCATCTAATTGCAGCGCATGCGTCATCCCGCACTGAGCAGCATGTCGCAACCCAGTCATGACCGCTTGCCCCTTGCCTTGGTTGGTTTGATGTTCCACTAAATCAACCAATGGATGCTGTCGTGCCAGTTGATGCAAAATCGCCGTACATTCAGCATCACTGCCATCATTGATGAGGATAATCGGACATTGAAATTGTTCCAGATACTCAACAAGATCAGCCAGATAGTGCGGATGATTATACACAGGAATAACAATGCCATAGTTCAACATCAGCGGACTCCTAGATCTGCTCAAGCGCAAACAATAAACGCCCTGAAGCCAAGACCTGTTGCTCTGAGGTAATTTCAAAGCTGATTTTATGTAATTTACGACTTAGTTTTAATTGCACCACCGCATAAGGACGAATCAGGTTTTGAAACTTTAATTGCTCAAACCCCTGACACCACTGCAAATCAGACCAACTATTCTTGGCAAACTGCTGAATAAAGCCAATCTGTCCCACACCCGGATAAATCGGTTGGGTTGGAAAATGCCCCTTAAAACATTCCAGTTCAGCGGGAAACTCAAGGCTGAAATACCGCTCATCCTGTTGTTGCCATTGCGATAATACGACAGGCTGTAACATCGGGCTAAATAACGCTTTTAAATAATTTTTATCGCGTTTTGACTGGGCATTTTGTGGAATCTGGCTCAAAAAACGCCACTGTCGCGGAATGGCAATGCTTTCCAGCTGATATTGTAACTGCTGCTTCAACTGTTTGACAAAAGCGGCTTTACCTATCTTCACTAATTGCTGTTGAGCCTCAGCATTGAGCACCACAATCGCTGCCAGAATTTGCCGATGCTGATGTTCAAGTAAGAGTGTATGGCTTTGTTCTACTTCTGCCAACGTATTCAGACTGTGCTCAATCGCATCCAGACTCAAGCGCTTTTCTTCCAACTTGATAATGCGGTCCAAGCGACCTAAAAGTTTGAATTGCTTATTGTCGATATTGATCCACTCAGCAGCATCGCCTGTGATAATCCAGCCAGACTCGCCCGCATGGTTACTTCGCACCATGAGTTGGGTGCTTACAGCAATCTGAATCTCAACATTATTAAAAGCTGTCCATGCCGCATCATCATATTGACGATGTGCAATGCCTCCGGTTTCTGAGCTCCCGAGCACTTCAACAATCGGAACATTCAAATGTGGTCGGACACCTGCATCTAATTTGCCACCCGAACTGAACACCAGCTCACACTGCTGCAAGACCAAATCCTGCGTCCAACGTTTCAATAAAGCTGGACTGGAAATCAAGTAGTTGCTCCACCCTTGTTGGGCTAAACGCTGTTGAGCTTGGATGACATCTTCAGGAAACGCCAATTGCGGCATAAAAAAATGACGTCCTGTTGCCAACGGTAAAAGCAGTTTGAACAGTAATCCATAAATATGCTGGTGACTGACTGTCGCAATAGCAACGCTTTTCTGGTTGAACTGAAAACTACTGGCTAAGCCAACCACTTCATTCAGTAGTTGCTTCAAAGTACGTTCAATCTTTTTCGGTTCGCCAGTTGAACCCGAGGTAAAGAACATGATCTCAGCCTGATTTAAGAAATCATCCTGTTGGATACGAATCAGTTGCGAAAAGCTTTCTTCTACCTTCTCAGTCGCAGGAACAGGCTGACGGCTCAGAAAGTAAATCTGTTGCTGGGCCAATTGTTGTTCTAAATCTCGAACACGGTTGGGGGGTAAAATGATTTTTTTATTGGCCAATACGCCTGCAAAAAATAACAGCAAAAACTGGTAACTATCTTGTTCCCACAATGCCCAAGTCTCTTGGCCCAATCCCCTGATTGCAGCGGCTTGTTCAGCGACATCTTGCCAAAAATCGGCATAAGAAATTGTTTTTAATTCAGAGCTAATACACAACGCATTTGCTGAATCAGCATCATTATAAAAAGAAATAGGCATAATATTTTAAGATATCGTTTGATTTAAACGTTGATGTCTTTTTCGCAAGATGTACTCACCGAGGAATAATATTCCCATCAATAGGTAAGACACAAAGCCATTATAAATGATCCAATACGTCATGGGTGCAAATACTGTTGCCAGCGCAATCATGGCATTTATTGCAAAGAAAAAACACCAAACCACAGTAACTTTCCGTGTCCATACCACGCCAGAGGCTGGCAGATCTGGCTCAACCAGACGGGCAAAACGCTCAATCATGGATGGTGGTCGATACAGTGTCAGTGCAAAAATGATCAACGCGCCAAGACTCATCCCCACAGGATAAAGCTTGAGCCAAGCATGATCTTTTAAAATCAGGCTCAATCCACCACAAATAATGGCTAAACCAGTTAGCGGTAACAGCAAATCTTTTTTTGCGCTCAGCAAGCGACACATGCCCAAAACAATCAGTAAAACACTGACCCAGATGAACTGTCCATGCGACAGGCTCCATCCAACAATAAAGGGGTACAACACAAAAAATGTGATCAATACCCCTCTAATGAGATGTCTCATTCAGCAGTCATATTCTGAATCACCGCAACAACATCCTGTACGGTTCTGACCGCTTTAAAATCTTCAGGCTTGACTTGCTTACCGGTCAGTTCTTTAATTTTAACCACCAGATCGACAGCATCAATGCTGTCTACATCGAGATCTTCATATAAATTGGAATCAAGTTGGATATCATCAGGTTCAATTTCGAATAAATCCTGCATCCATTCTCTTAACTTTGCCAGCACCTGTTCTTGAGTTAACATCGATCTACTCCTTAACCTGCTTGCTGCGCTTCAACCAAAGCCACTAAGCTTTGAACTGATTTGAAATGTTGTTTGGTTTCATCTGATTCTGCATTCAAATGAATGTTATAGCGTTTTTTCAATGCCAAGCCCAACTCGAGCGCATCAATTGAGTCTAAGCCCAAACCCTCACCAAAAAGTGGTGCCTCAGTTTCAATATCACTGATGCCAATATCCTCAAGCGCGAGAACATCAATAATCATTTGCTTTAATTCATCAGCAAGATTGCTCATTTTTCGATAACTCATTATTAAAAATTTGATAAAAACCCTGATTCAACTGACGCACCTGTTTCGGCGAAACTTCTGAATCTGCCAAGATATCTTGGACTTCAATCGCATCCAACACCTTAATCTCAATATGAAAAGGCTGTGCGGGCACATGATACCATTTTTCATTTTTGGTTAAGGTCGAGGGTGTACATCTAATCAAAACTGGACGTACTGGTACATTGGCACGAATCGCAATATTTGCAGCGCCGCGTTGGAACTCATTCAGACATTCGCCTTTTTCGGTTCGCGTTCCTTCAGGAAAAATCAGTAATGAAGCTGCACCCTGTTGTTTTAATCGGAGCACACAGTCTTCAATAAACTGCTGCGAACCCGCATTTAAAATATAACCCGCACTACGTACTGGACCACGAGTAAACGGATTTGACCAAAGCGATTGCTTCACCACACAATTGGCCTGCTGCATCAATCCAATCATCACCACCACATCAATCAAGGTTGGATGATTGGCAATCACCAATTCTTGGCGGCTATGTTGCAGTTTTTCCAGTCCCTCTACTGAGTAGGTCATGACGCCAAGTTTGACCATCATTTCAGTAAAGCCCTTAAAGCTGTAATGAATGACTTGCTGTGCACGTCGCTGACGTACAACTGGATTGCGGCTGCTTAAATGAACCAAGGGTGCCACAACCGTTGCAATCCCAACTCCACCCGCACCAAAACTTGCAAAGCTAAAACCGGTTGCTGCAACACGCCAAGCATAATTGGCTTTTTGTTTAATCTGATTCAGCTTTAACATTTTTTCCATCTCAACACTGATTGGCCTACTTCTGCAGCTTGCCAAAACTGGTAAAAAGCCAAGCTTTCTAATGATTCAGAACCACTAAGTTGTAGAACTTCCAAATTGGGATTTTCTAAACTCACGACGGTCGCCAAAGCAAATGCAGAGAATTCAGTCGCATCAACATAAACTCTGGGTAAAGCTTGATCATATGCCACCACCAATACGCGTTGTGCGGTAGCTGTTGATTTTAAAATTGCATAAGCCTCAATCAATGCTTCTGTCCATTCACAGCTTAAACTTGTCGAAGGCGTCGCATCCTGACATAGAATCGAATACAAGCCTGCAATTGCATTATGAACTGAGGTTGAAAATTGTGTTGGTGATGGTGTTTGTTGTTGTAATACGTCTTGGAGAATATCCAAGGTTTTTTGTTCGTCCCCATAGCGGGAGGCCCAAACAATATAATCCACACGCTGGCCATTTAAGCTTGTCAAAGCGCTGCTTAATGCCATTTTTGCCAATGCCGATAGACGTCGACGCTGCATGGCAGGAATAGCATCCAACGCAGCATAGTTTTGCTGTGCTTCAATCAACTGAGGCTGCGTTAGATGGAGTTTCAACATGCCATGCACAATCCGATGTGGTTTAAAAAATAATCAATTTGTGGAAATTTTGCGGTGGCATTATAGCACTGGTGAGAAATTTAACAAAAAATAATTTTTATTATATTTCAATGGCTTATATTATTTATTTTAAACAAAATCCAAACACAAGCTAAACTCGACAAAAACATGCATTGTTTAAATTAACTAATAAAATAATAGCATCAAAAAAGCCCAAAGCAAACTTTGGGCTTTTGGCATCAAGTGCAGCTTAACGCTTGAATTTCTTTTCCGCTTTCTTGAACTTCTGAACATAACGACGTTTACGTGCCGCTACACGCTCATCGACTTGAGATTTACGCCCTTCAAATGGGTTATCCGATGTTTTGAAATCTACACGAACTGGCGTTCCTTCCAGTTTATAAACTTTACGGAACACGTTCTCAAGATAGCGGCGATAGTCTGCAGGTGTTTTATCCACCTTATTACCATGAATTACGATCGTTGGTGGATTTTGTCCGCCCATATGCGCATAACGCATTTTGATTCGTTTACCCCCAATCATTGGCGGTTGGTGCGCTTCAGTCGCATCATTCAAGATCTGAGTCAGTTTCGCAGGAGAAACTTTTAAGTGTGATGAATCATAAGCACGATGGATAGTTGGGTACATTTCTCCGACACCCGTGCCATGTAAGGCTGAGATTAAATGCACTTTAGCCCAAGGGATAAAGTCAAAACGACGGTCTACATCCAACTTACATTGTTTGCGATCATACTCGGTCATGTTGTCCCATTTGTTGATCGCAATCACCATGGCACGACCAGCTTCGAGTGCATAGCCAATTAAGTGTAGATCTTGTTCAACCACACCTTCTCGAGCGTCCAGTACCACCACAATCACATGGGCATCTTTAATCGCTTGCAGTGTTTTTACGATTGAGAATTTCTCAATCATTTCGTCGACTTTACCTTTACGACGCACACCAGCGGTATCAATGAGGGTGTATTGACGTCCATCACGTTCAAACGGAATATAAATCGAGTCACGCGTAGTACCCGGTTGGTCAAATGCAACCACACGGTCTTCACCCAGCAGGCGATTGACTAGAGTCGATTTACCGACATTTGGACGACCAATAATCGCTAAACGCAGACCTGTTGCTTTGTCATGTTCTTCTGGATTTTCATCTTCTGGAACTTCAGCCAACACATCTTCAAGCATTTGCTGAACACCACGCCCGTGGCTTGCAGCAACTTGTAATGGCTCACCCATACCCAGTTTATAAAACTCAACCAGCGCAGCCTCAGCATGTACCCCATCAACTTTATTGGCGACTAGATATACTTTCTTACCGAGAGTACGTAGTTCACGGGCAATTTGTTCGTCTGATGCCAATAAGCCAGCACGTGCATCCACAACAAACACAATGATGTCTGCTTCATGGATGGCGGTTTTTGACTGCTCTGCCATGTATGAATCAATGCCGCCTTCATTCTCACCAATACCACCGGTATCGACAACAATGAACGACTTATTTTGAAAAACCGCATCGCCATATTTGCGGTCACGAGTTAAACCAGCGAAGTCAGCAACCAAAGCATCACGACTTTTGGTGATTTGGTTAAATAGCGTTGATTTTCCGACGTTTGGACGACCAATAAGCGCAATAACGGGTTTCATAAATTAACCTTAATTCAGACGAGCCATCGTTGATGACATCGTATCAGAAACAGTATGGAAGATTTTGGTGATCAAGTAATCACAATAAAAATTCGGGGTTTTGTTTAAACAAATACCCCGATCATTCTTTTATTAGCAATAGCTAATTGTGCATTTTACCACAAGCTAAGGCAAAATTAACGATTCTGCCAAATGGTTAATGCACCTTTTCGTGTCGCAACATAGAGCTGATTGTCAATCACGCGCAATGAGCGGACTTCACCGCTGGTTTTGGCACGACCAATCAACTTACCTGAAGCAGGATTGATTAGATGAAGCACGCCATCCAAATCACCCACGACCAGATTTTGTCCTAACATCACAGGATTACTGAGCTTACGATTCAACAATTCTTCATTTTGCCAAACCAACTCACCTGTCGCCAAGTTATATGCATTCAACTTGCCATCCGTCGTCGCAACGAAAACTTTATCATCCGCAACTTCAGCGCTATTGGTACTGCTCGCATCTTCACTCCACACCACACGTTGTGTTGCAAGATCGGTCACGGTGACTTGGCCTTGGAAACTGGTGGTTACCAGATATTGTCCTGATACCACAGGATCACCCACAACATCCACTAATCGCTGAATGTCAGAACGACCTTCACTGATTGCCACACGACGTTGGAAACGCGGTACACCACTGATGATATCCAAAGCATAAACATAGGCATTGGCAGAACCAATTAACACAGTACGCTCATCTAAACGCACAGGTGCTGGTTGACCACGCAAACTAAACTGAACATTCGGTAGCTTATATGCCCAAACCTGTTGTCCTGTCGCTGCATCATGCGCAAATACCGTACCATCATTGGCAATGGTAATCACACGACCCGACTGGATCAGTGATGGAGATAAAATGGCACCCGACAATTTCGCGGTCCACTTCTGCTCACCTGTGGCTTGGTCTAAAGCAAATAATTGGCCTTTGCGATTACCACTGACCACAATACCCTCACCCGCTTCTACGCCAGCTGTGAGTTCTTGTTTAGTGATTTTACTTTTCCAAAGACGCTGTTTACCTTTGTATGCAGAAACCTGACCATCTGGGTCAATCGCAAAAATCACACCATTGTCTGTATCCAACTGCAAGCGTAACGCTTCAGCTGCATCGGTAGATGACACACTTTGTGAAAACACAAGGTTTAAATTTTGTTCTTGCGTGATCTTTGGCAATGGATTCGGTTTTGCTTCTTTTACTTTATTGCTTGAACAACCAACGAGTAAAGCTGAAGCAATTGCAATTGCCAAAGGTAGTTTTAGTTTATTCTGCATTAAGACTCATCCACTTTGGTATCTAAGATCGGGCGCTCAAACTCAGGATCATCTACTAAAACGCCAACACTTTCGAGTTTAATTTGTAAAAGCTGACGCTCTTGTTTACGTTCGAGCAGATTATCCCATGCACTTTGATACGCTTTTCGAGCAGACGTGTTGTCTTTTTTCGCAACAAAAATATCACCGCGAAGTTCATCAGCAGTCGCCTTAAATGCAGGATCAGTCACGCTAGATAAGGTTTTTAAAGCGTCATCGTATTTGCTTTGCGCCAATTGCGCATCCGCTAAACGTAATTTAACAATTTGAACTAAACCAGCATCTTTAACTTTTGAAGTTTCAACTTTCTTCAAGGCTTTTTCAGCGGCAGCATAATCTTGCTTGTCATAAGCAAGTTTCGCCATGATAAATTGTGTTTGAATCGCTTGTGCAGAATCCGCATCATCTTTCACAATTTTATCCGCCGCTTCAGATAAGCTGGCAAAGGCATTTGGTTGACCTGATGCTGCTTTCGCCTCATCCATCAATTTCTGTACCTTTGCTGTTTGGTTCTGGGCTTCAGCAAGGTTTTTCTTTTGCCAGTATTCCCATCCGAAAAAGGCAATCAAGGCAATGAGAATTCCGCTAATCATTGCAGAACCATATTTTTTGGCAAACGACTTTAACTGGTCGAGTTGTTCATCATCACTTAAACTCATGTGATTGTCCTTTTCCTAAATTTTGCAATTTATTGTTTAAATTTTTCGATAAAAAATGGCGTCAGTTCAGTGAGCGCAACTTGTGACTGTTCAGCCGTCGCAAGCTCTTTCACCAATAACTGCTGAGATTCCCACTCACGCTCACCCAAGATTACCGCATAGGTTGCACCTGATTGATCAGCCTTTTTCATTTGGCTTTTCATACTGCCTTGTGAACCCGTTTTTAAACGAAGCGAACTGTTTGCAGCTTCTAACTGATCACGAATTTGCTCAGCCAAAACCAAAGCTTTGGCCTGATATGCAGGTTCAGCCAGTAAAAAGATTTCACAATCACGTGCATCTTTGACTTCAGCTACCTGTTCAACCAATAACAGTAAACGTTCCATTCCCATGGCAAAACCAACGGCAGGTACAGATTGATCTGCTTTACCTTTGAGCTGTCCAACTAGACCATCGTAGCGACCACCGGCACATACAGTACCCTGTGAACCCAACATGGTGGTGGTCCACTCAAATACGGTCTTGTTGTAGTAGTCCAAACCACGTACGAGTTTCTGGTTAATCACAAACTCAATTCCTGCATCCGTCAGGTATTGTTGCAGTTGTTGGAAGTGATTGATTGAATCTTCTTTTAAGAAATCATGCAACTTCGGCGCATTTTCCAAAATCTTTTGCGTTGATTCAACCTTAGAATCCAGAATACGCAATGGATTGGTGCTTAAACGGCGTTGCGAGTCTTCATCCAAGGCGTCTTTGTGTTGGCTTAAAAACTCAACCAAGGCTGCACGATAGGCTGCACGCTCATCCATTTCACCTAAAGTATTTAACTCTAAACGCACATGTTCTGACACACCCATACGCTTCCATAAACGTGCTGTCATTAAAATGATTTCAGCATCGATATCTGGCGTTGCGACACCGAAGGTTTCCACACCAAATTGATGGAACTGGCGATAACGGCCTTTTTGTGGTTTCTCATAGCGGAACATTGGCCCGAGATACCAGACTCGTGGCGTCGCACCACGCAGTAAGTTATGCTCCAACATCGCACGCACACAGCCTGCAGTCCCTTCAGGACGCAAGGTCAGTGATTCTGGTGGCGTACCTTTGTCGAAAAAAGTATACATTTCTTTTTCAACAATATCGGTTGCATCACCAATAGCACGTTTGAATAAACCCGTTTGCTCTACGATCGGCAAACGGATTTGTTGATAACCATATGCATCCATTAACGATGCAAGTTGTTGTTCCAGACTTCTCCAAGCGGCAGTTTGCGTTGGAAGGATGTCATTAAAACCTTTGATAGCGACAATTGAACTCATGATGAACTACGAATAATTTCTTTAGATTTTGCTTCTTCAAGCTCTTGAACACGTTGACGAACCATTGTTTCAATTTCATCAACCAGCTGATTTGTATCAATTAAATGGCTTTTTTCACCATTTCGATAGACCAGTGAACGCGGTGACGCACCGACAATCCCGATATCCGCTTCTTTGGCTTCACCTGGACCATTCACTTTACATCCGATTACAGACAAGTCCATCGGGGTACGGATATCTTCTAAACGCTCTTCCAAGGCCTGCATCACTTGAATTACATTGAATTCCTGACGTGAACAGCTTGGGCAAGCAATAAAGTTAATCCCATTTGAGCGTAAGCCCAATGATTTTAAAATATCAAAACCGATTTTAATTTCATCTTCTGGTTCAGCAGCCAGCGAGATGCGCATGGTATCGCCAATGCCTTCCATCAATAATCCGCCCAAGGCAATTGCCGATTTGACTGTACCAGTTCGGTAAATCCCCGCCTCAGTGACCCCAAGGTGCAACGGATTATCAATCTGTTGAGACAGCAAGCGATAAGCATCCATGGTTAAAAACACATTCGATGCTTTGACGCTGACCTTGAACTCTTGGAAATCTAAACGGTCTAGAATGTCGATGTGCCGCATCGCCGACTCAAGTAAAGCCTGCCCTGTCGGCTCACCATATTTCACTTGTAAGTCTTTTTCCAAAGAACCTGCATTGACTCCAATACGAATCGAAATACCATGATGTTTTGCCGCAGCAACCACTTCACGCACTTTCTGATCCGAGCCAATATTGCCTGGGTTGATCCGTAGGCAGTCTGCGCCATAGTCCGCAACCGCTAAAGCAATACGATGATCAAAATGAATATCGGCCACCAAGGGCACAGAAACGCGTTTACGAATCGCGCCAAATGCCTCTGCCGCTTCCATAGACGGTACTGAAACACGCATGATATCCGCACCTGCATCTGCACAGCGCTGGATTTGCGCCACAGTTGCATCCACATCACAGGTTTCAGTATTGGTCATACTTTGAACACTGATCGGGGCGTCGCCACCGACATACACTGAACCAACACGGATTTTTCGTGTTGGACGGCGTTTAATTGGATTCACAATCATCGTATAGCTCTACTCTTTGGCATTAACGAGACAAACGGAATTCTGCTTTTCCATTGACCGTATATGGAGACAAGGAAATTTGCTCCTGATTTAAAGTCAATGCTACTGCGGTCGCATCATCTAAACGAATTTGAAATGGCGATTCACCACTTAAAGTCAAAGTCGATGCTTGACGACCTGTTGCCAATACTTTACCTGTTGCATCGACAATATGCACAGAAGTTGGTCGATTAAAATTCAACACCAATTGATCACCAGATGTTGCAGCGGTGGTATTCCCCATCGGCAAAATCTGAACATCCGAATTTTTGATCTTTGGTACATCATCGTCATCTTTATGGCTGGATGTCCAATTCTGCACCGCCATAACCGCTAACCACGCTAAAACTGCAACAGCCGCCACAATTGCAATGCGTTTTAACCAGATACGGTTACGCACGCTTTTCGAACCTGATAATTTCCCCATAATTTTAATCGGAGAATTATTCAAGGCATGGCTGGCTTTCAGTCCAGTATCATTAACATAAATTTCATCAAAACGCTGAATAATCGCACTGGCATCTGCATTTAAATGCTTTGCATAAGCACGGTAATAACCTTTGATGAAAGTTGCTTCTGGCAATGATTTATAATCATCTTGCTCTAATGCTGTCAATGTTTTGACAGGCATATTCAATACGTTTGCAATCTCTTCAATTTCTTTCTTTTGTGCAATACGAATTTGACGCAAATACTCACCAGGTCGTTGAATATTTCCTAAGGTTGACGATGGCGAGGTTGTGCCAGTTGGCTGATGTGAATTTGGATTTATTTCCATACGGCCTCAGTACTGTACTGTAATTGCAAATAACGTTGATATTCTGGACTATCAGGAAAGAGTGCGCGCAGTTGATTGACTAACACTTGCATTCCTAATTGATCCGCATTCGCTCGAGCAATGCGTAGACCAATCCAAAGCGCCCGAGCACCTTGGTTTTTCTGTCCCACGTTACGAACATATTGTTCGTATAGTTGCGACGCATCTCTATTATTTTGTTGCAAATAGAAAATTTCCGCCAACTCTAACATTGAAATAGTTGCGTTTCGATTCGCTTGTAGCGCCTGTTTGAATGATTTTTCAGCATTCGCAACATCGCCCAATTTCAAATAGATTCGTCCTAGGTTTTCCAACGACTGAAACCGTTGTTCATAGCCTAAGGTTGCACCCGCACGAGTAAATTGCTCAATAGCGTCATTATAGCGTTGCTGTTGATACAAATATGTACCGTAATTATTACGCGCTTGAGCATTATCAGGTTCTGAGGAAATTGCCCGCTTAAAATAAGCTTCAGCTTTTTCCATATTGGTCTTGCTGCCCTCTTGTTGCAGTAAGATGCCCATCATCATGTTGGCATTGGCATCCCGTGAATCAACTTTTAAGGCTTGGTCAAGCGAACGCTTGGCTGCGTCTAAATCACGATTACGAATATACTCTGCTGCAAGTTGGGTACGGACTTGCACTGCTTTTTCTGGATCTTTTTTTAATGTTGAAGATGTTGATTGACATGCTGTCAGGCCAAGTAAAGTAAACACAACAGCTGTCGCAATAATCGTTTTTGGTCGAGTGGTATTCAACGCCTTTTCCCCAAGTATTATCCTTGTGTGCGCAAAATTTCTTGTCGTTGCGCCACTTTCTTTTTCCATTGTTCGGCACGACGAGTACGGTCAGCAACCTGTCCTACCAATTGTCCACACGCAGCATCAATATCATCGCCACGTGTCTGACGAATCGTACACACAAATCCTGCATCCGACAAAGTTTTTTGGAAGGCAATAATTCGGTTACGGCTCGAACGACCATAAGGCGCATGCGGGAACGGGTTAAATGGAATAAGATTGATCTTACTCGGTAGATTTTTTAACAGTTTTAATAACTGCTGTGCATGCTCAGGCTTATCATTGACACCATCGAGCATGACATATTCGATGGTCACGTGACGACGTGAGCTTTCATTGCCATCTTTGGCTAAATAGCGTTGGCAAGCTGCAATTAATTGTTGTAATGGATATTTTTTATTGATTGGAACAAGTTCATTACGCAATTCATCATTTGGCGCGTGTAATGAAATTGCCAAAGCGACATCGATATCTTGCGCCAGTTGATCAATTTTCGGTACGACACCCGACGTCGATAAAGTTACACGGCGTTTCGACATACCATAAGCAAAGTCGTCCAGCATCAACTGCATAGAACTAAGTACAGCATCATAGTTGAGTAAAGGTTCACCCATACCCATCATCACCACATTGGTCACGGTACGTTCGCGTTCAGCCACAGGCACATCTTCCATATAGGAATAGTTTGCCATCCACAACTGACCAATGATTTCTGCTGGCGTGAGGTCACGCTGGAAACCTTGTTTACCCGTCGAACAGAATGAACAATCCAGTGCACAACCCACTTGCGATGAAATACACAGGGTTTTACGCGCACCTGTTTTATCTTCCGCAGGAATCAGGACGGTTTCGACCAGAGAACCTTCGCCATCTCCTACGCGGAATACCCACTTACGGGTACCATCTTTGGAGTAGTTACGATGCACTACTTCCGGTGCTTTAATTTCACAAATCTTTTCGAGTTTTTCACGTAATTTGCCTGAGATATTGCTCATCTCAGCAAAATCAGTCACAAAATATTGGTGCATCCATTTCATGACTTGACCTGCACGAAACTTTTTTTCGCCCAAATCTTCAAAGAATTTTTCTAATTCAGCTCGAGACATGCCAAGTAAATTTACTTTTTTCTCGACAGCATGAACGACAGGCATAGAAACAGACTGTTGTTTTTCATCTAAATTTTCTGATGAAACGACCACTGCAGAACTCATGTACATTTACCTAAACAATATCAGCGCTAAAAATAGCTGTGCATTATTCGCACAACTCAATCTATAAAAAATAAAAAACCAGATAAGTAGTATACCACTTATCTGGCTTGAATACTTTGGATTAACGAGTGCGTGGGCAAATCTCGTTATCAGCAAAGAAGTAAGCGATTTCGCGCTCAGCAGAAGCAACTGAGTCAGAACCATGAGCAGCATTTTCGTCGATGCTTACAGCGAAGTCAGCGCGGATTGTGCCAGGAGCAGCTTCTTTAGGGTTTGTAGCGCCTAAAATTTCGCGGTGAGCAAGAACTGCATTTTCACCTTCAAGAACTGAAACAACCACTGGACCAGAAGTCATGAATGCAACTAAGTCAGCAAAGAAACCACGTTCTTTGTGCTCAGCATAGAAACCTTCAGCATCCGCTTGAGAAAGGTGTTTCATTTTAGTTGCAACAATTTTCAAACCTGATTTTTCGAAACGAGCAAAGATGTCGCCGATGTGGTTTTTAGATACTGCATCTGGTTTTACGATAGATAAAGTACGTTCAATCGCCATGATTGACTCCTATTATGGTTTAAACTAAAAATTTTGCCGCATTATACCGATGTCATCGCTAATAATCAGCTTGAATATGCAAAACTTAAGCGTTTTCTGACGAATTTTTAACGAACTTCATCCAGCCATGCCATTTGAATGGCTTCAAGCAAACCTTCAGTTGACTTATTTGGGTCATCACTAAAGTCAGGCAAAGCACAAACCCATGCATGTAAATCGGTAAAACGAATCCATTGTGGATCTACATCTGGGTGCGCTTCGGTGAGTTCAATCGCAATATCAATCGTATCTGTCCAACGTAAGCCCATATGACAACCTAAATAAATGAGTGTAATTGAGCGTACTTTAACAAATCATACAAATTAAGAGATAGTGTTCTGTCGCTAAATTCAAGATAAAACACCTTATAAAGCGATATTGGCAGTTGGCGCCAATAAGATAATACCACTGGCAACCGACGCACCAATCATCGCCCCTACAATCACATCACTCGGATAATGCAGACCAAGTACCATTCGGGATAAGGCAACCAAAATGGTAAATGGCAGCATTAACAGCAATAGTAGAGGTTGAATATAACCCAAAGTGATGGTCACCATGACCGCATGTAAAGTGTGACCTGATGGAAAACTAAAATGATCCAACGGTCGCTCACCCAACACAATCACCTGATGCACCTGATAGGGTCTAGGTCGGGTAGTTTTATTTTTTAAAAACTTATAGATCAAGGTTCCGACAGATCCTGCCGCAATCACATACAATATTTGCAGCCCATATGCCAGACCTTGTATCGCCCATACAGACAACAACATGACATACCAAAATGGCCCATCCCCCAATCGACTGATCGTTTTAAAAAATAAAGCGATCCGTTGTGACTGAGACAGATGATTGAGGTAGACACACCCTTTTAAATCTAAATCAAGTATTTTTATTTTTGCATTTTGAAGATTCATACGATTTCTCCTCTTTTTGAGAGTAGCTTAAGTCGCTGTCATGGGAGACTCCTCACGACTTGATACAATGCTTGTTCTAATTGTTGTACTGGAAACTGCCAGCTACTTTGCTGCACACTTTCACTGGCCAATAAGCCCATTTGTCGTAATTGCGGCAAGGCAGGTAATTGGCAAATCGATTGAATGAGATGATCTGTTTGTCCCAATGGACTCAACCAGCCAGTCACATTCGGTTGTACATGCTGATGGGCGCAAACATAATCATAGGCCACCACTGCTAAGCCACTGGCAATTGCTTCTAAGACCACATTTCCAAACGTATCGGCTTGGCTAGCAAAGGCAAATACATCGGCACTGGCATAAGCTGCCGAAAGTGCCTTCCCACTTAAACTGCCCATAAAAATGACATCATCAGATTGCGCCATCTTACCCAGACGGGCACGATCTGGGCCATCACCGACAATCACAAACTTCACATTGTTACCCTGCTGTGCTTGTAATGCATGAAAGCTTTTGATCAGTACATCGACTTCTTTTTCTGGTGATAAACGTCCGACATACAACATCACTCGGGTATCGGCATCGACACCCCATTGTTGGCGCAGTTGTTGTGAACGGTGTTTGGCCGAGAATTTTTCAGTATCCACACCACGTCCGACCACCACCAATGGGCAAGTCACACCGAAACCACGTAAAGCTTGTTCGGTATATTGACTCGGCACACAAGTCACATCGGTACTGTTATGAAACCAAGTCAAATAACGTTGAATTGGCTTAACCAAGAAAGCCAAGTCAAAGAAACGGCTGAAATCATGAAAAGCGGAATGGAAACCACTGGAGACTGCGATTTTTCTTGATTTCGCTGCTTGCAAGGCGGTTAAACCCAACGGCCCTTCAGTCACGATATGCACCACATCTGGGGCAAACTTTTCAAAGGCTTTGGACACTTTAATATATTGTGGCCAACCAAACTGAATACTTGGATATTTCGGAATCGGCTGTGACATCACCAAACATTCTTGTTCGGGATGAAATTCGGTACAGACTGCTTTTTGTGTTGGTCGTACCAGTAAAATCTTATGTCCAAGTCGTTGAAGCCCTTGACACAATTGCATCATCGACAGTGCCACGCCATTGATTTCTGGTGGCCAAGTTTCGGTCACAATGGCAATTCGGAGACGAGGACGAACTAAATCACGAAGCTCAGACAATTCATCTTGTTTATTTTTGAGCTGTTTCCTTTTAAAGTAAAATTTAAAATTTTCAGGAAACTCTTGCTTGAATAGAGATGTCGCGTATGTACTCTGCATATCGCCATCCATTTGTGTCGTTATTTTCATGCTTTCAGCTTAAAAACATTATTTGACACTTTAATGATCAGTCTATGACAGTTTTTTGACAGTCTTAAAATAAAAAATGCCCAATCTGAAACTGGATATTTGTACACAACACAATAAATACTTAACCTAAGTTTGATCAGAAATATGATACTCGGAAACGTCATCAGCAACCTGCGTGATGTACACAAGATAATGTTTCTGCGATATATTTTGAATAAATCCAAAAAATGAACAGGTTTTGCTGATGACAATGGTTTTGCCTACTTTTCCCAAAAGAAAAGTAGGGCGAGCCGCAGGCTAATCCTGTAATTCGATGAGAAATTATCCAGACTCCGCTAAGATAATTTTTTCCAACAGACTCTAGATAAAAATATTTAGATCAAACTCGAATTGCACTTATTCAAGTTCAAGCTAAAGGATTATCTACTGCAAAAAGTTGCTGATCCTCCAAACGGAACGCCATCAATTGCTGCCCCCAAACACAGCCACCATCGACATTTTGAATTTGAGCGCTAATAGTCTTGCCCTGCAAAGCTGCCCAATGTCCAAAAATCAACTGATGGGTCTGTGCGGCCTGACTTTCAAACTCAAACCATGGTTGGAAACCTACTGGCATTGGTGCATCGAGTGCATCCTTAAAATCAAACTCTAAACGCCCTTCGGCATTAGTCAACCGCATTCGAGTGAGATAATTGGTAATACAGCGTAAGCGTGGCATACCTGTGAGTTCATCTGACCATAGATCAGGTTGTGAACCAAACATTTCGACCAGAAAGCCATCCAAAATCGAAAGATCATCATGACCCACCACCTGTTGGACTTCTTGTGCCAACGCTATCGTTTGTTCAGCATTCCAGATACATGGCACACCTGCATGGGTAATCAAGGTCTGGGCATTTGGAGATAGACTTAACGGCTGTTTACGCAACCAATCAATCAACTCATCGCCATCAATGGCATCAATCACTTCTTGAGTATGATCTTTGTCTTTGGCCTTTTTGAAACCACGGGCACAGGCAATCAAGGTTAAGTCATGATTGCCTAGTACCGTTG
>Ga0209958_1000514_pt1 | contig 64843 bp, 56 predicted proteins | sample ThiBio_inoc_plan_FD_183942 | JGI IMG/M metagenome (GOLD analysis project Ga0209958, IMG submission 183942) | Wastewater bioreactor microbial communities from Cape Town, South Africa - Thiocy_inoc_plan (SPAdes) | ecosystem: Engineered > Bioremediation > Thiocyanate > Unclassified | place: South...
GGGGGGGGGGGGGGGGGGGGGGGGGCACGCGCTGCGCCGGGTTTTCACTCCCTCTCCCCTCGCGGGAGAGGGGCGGGGAGAGGGGGCTCTTCTTCCGAGCGCCGCGCCCCATGCTCCCCCCCTCTCCCCATCCCTCTCCCTCCAGGGGAGAGGGAGTTTCAGACCGCTTTCAAAGGGGTGTGAATATCAAGCCGAATAGGCCTCTACCGCTTGATGGATTAGCGCTAGTAGCTATCAATTTAGTAGTATTTCAGCCGAGGTTGCCAACCCTCACCACGGCACCCCAGCAAACCGCTCCACCAAAAAATCCAGCAACGCCCGCACCGCAGGCGACAAGTGCCTGCGTGACGGGTACAGCGCATAGATCGTCATCACCGGCAAGTCCCACTGTGGCAGCACCGCCTGCAACTCGCCGCTGTGCAGGTAGGGGTTGACCAGATACGTCGGCTGCATCGCAATGCCACCGCCCGCCAGCGCGGCGCGCATCAGCGTCGTGGCCTCGTTGGCGCTGAAATGGCCGCTCACGCCCACACGCTCCACCACATCGCCCTGCGTCAGCTGCCACACGCTTTTGCCAAAGTTGGCATAGCTCAGGCACCGGTGCTGCGCCAGGTCGGCAGGTTGCTGCGGCACACCGTGCGCGGTCAAGTAAGCGGGCGAGGCCACCAGCACCGAATCACACCGCGCCAGCGGCCGGCCGATGAGTAACGGGTCGGGCTCGGCGCTGATGCGGATGGCCAGGTCGATGCGCTTGTCCACCAGGTTCAGCGACCCCTCGCTCGCGTCCAGGTCGATCTTGAGCTGCGGGTGTTGCGCCAGAAAGTCCGCAATCGCCGCGCCCATCTGCGCAAACGCAAACGACACGCTGCAGGTCAGCCGCAGCTGCCCGCGCAGTGCGCCTTCGGTGGTGGTGGCGGTTTCTTCTTCCAGGTCTTGCGACAGCGCCAGCATCTGCTGGCAGCGGCGCAGCGCGTGTTCGCCCGCGTCGGTCAGCGTCACGCTGCGGGTGGTGCGCTGCAGCAGCCGCGCCTGCAGCCACTGCTCCATCTCGCCCACGTAGCGCGTGACCATGGCCCGCGACATCTCCAGTTTGTCGGCCGTGGCGCTGAAGCTGCCGCTGGTGGCGACTTCGGCAAACACATGCATGGCGGTCAGGCGGTCCATAAGTGGCTATTTGATCGATTAGTGAAACAAATATGCGCGAATTATCGGGTTTATTGGATCGATTGGCGCAAATAAACTTCCTTCCGTCATCTGCACCACCGCTCAACACACCGGAGAAACCACCATGTTCCGCACCACCCTCATTGCCGCCACCCTCGCCGTTGCCTTCACCGGCGCCCAGGCCGCCCAGCCGCTGCAGGTCAAGGTCTACAACGCCGACGGCAACAGCTTCAACGTCAACTCCACGCTGGTCTATGGCGAGAAAGAAGCCATGGTCATCGACGCTGGCTTTACCCGTGCCGATGCGCTGCGCATTGCGGCCAACGTGCTCGACACGGGCAAAGAGCTGAAGACCATCTACGTGAGCCAGGCCGACCCCGACTACTACTTTGGCGTCGAGACGCTGAAAGAAATCTTCCCCAAGGCCGACGTGGTGACCACGCCCGCCGTGCTGGAGAAGATCAACGCCAAGCTCGCCACCAAGCTCTCGTTCTGGGGCCCCAAGATGGGCGCCAACGCACCGCGCACGCCCGTGCTGCCCAAGGCTATCAGCGGCAACACGCTGAGCGTGGACGGCCAGGCGGTCGAGATCCGCGGCACCACCGGCCTGCTGGCGCACCGCCCTTATGCGTGGATTCCATCCATCAAGGCCGTGGTGGGCACCATCGGCGTGTTTGGCACCAACACCCATGTGTGGACGGCCGATACGCAAACGGTGGCCGAGCGCAGCGCCTGGGTGGCCCAGCTCGACGAAATGGCTGCCCTGCAGCCCACCGTGGTGGTGCCCGGCCACATGCCCGCGGGTGGCACGCTGGACGCTGCCAACATCAGCTACACCAAGGGCTACCTGCAAACGTTTGAGAAGAACGCCGCCTCCACCAAGACGAGTGCCGAACTCATCGACGCGATGAAAAAGGCCTACCCCGCAGCGCCCATGGGCCTGTCGCTGGACATCGGTGCCAAGGTCAACAAGGGCGAGATGAAGTGGTGAGATGACGTGCTGAAAGCTGTCAAAGCAAGTTGTTGAAAGAAAGGAACCAGATCGTGACCACGCACCCGCTCCAACAAGTCCTGCAGCACCTGCACGCCGGGCGCTGGAGCGCGGCGCACGATCTGGTGCAGCACGATGGCTCCATGCTCGCAGCCTGGCTGCACGGCATCCTGCACCTGCAGGAAGGTGATTTGGAGGATGCCGAAAACTGGTACGACCGCGCCGCCCGCCATTTCCGCAGCCGGGGCACGCTGGCCGAAGAGATTGCGGCGTTTGAAGCCGCACTGATTGCGTCCGAAACATCAGACCCTCAAGAAAGAACCTGACCCATGCCCAACGTCACTGTGACCTATCTGTTCGACCCCCTGTGCGGCTGGTGCTACGCCGCCGCGCCCGCGCTCAAGTTCCTGCAAGCGCAAGAGGGTGTCGATGCGGTGCTGGCCCCCACCGGCCTGTTTGCAGGCGCGGGCGCTCGGCCCATGGACGCGCAGTTTGCCGCCTATGCCTGGTCCAACGACCAGCGCATCCAGCAGCTCACCGGCCAACCCTTCACGCAGGCCTACCGCGACCAGATCCTGGGCGCCGTCAACGGCGTTTTTGACTCCGGCCCCGCCACGCTCGCGCTGACTGCCGTGGCGCAAGCAGCGCCTGAAAGAGAGCTGGAAGCACTGCATGCCCTGCAACATTCCCGCTATGTGGACGGGCGCGACAACGCCAACCCCAGCGTCATCGCCGAGGTGCTACGCGCCCTGGGCCTGCGAGATGCCGCCGCCTTGGCGCTGGCGCCAGATGCCGCCTTGACGCGCGCTGTCGCCGATCGCATCGCGACCGCACAGGCCATGCTGCGTGCCGTGGGCGCCCGGGGTGTGCCACAACTGGTGGTTGCGGGGCAGGGCGGCGCGTTGCGTTTGTTGGGCAGCGATGCTTTGCTGGGCCCCCGCGAGACATTGCGCACACAGGTGCTGGCGGGATAAGGCCCAGCGCTTTGCGTTAAGGCAATGTGAGACTGCTAGCCCCTGAGCACATGCGGCGCGCGCAATGGCCCCGCATCTACCGGCGTCGACAGCGTCCGCACCATCTGCTCATACATCGCATCCACGGCCGGTGAGCGCAGCGACACCTTGCTGCGCAGCACCGCCACGTTCATCGAAGCCAGCGGCGGCAGGTCAAACTCCGCCGGCAGGTTCTGCAGGATTTGCAAATGGGCCGGGGCGCTGCACCGCGTGAGCACTGCCACCGCCAAACCGCTCTCCACAGCAGCCAGCTGGCCCGCCAGGCTGGAGCTGTGGTACACGATGCGGTAGGCCCGCCGCCGCGTGCCCAGCGCGGCCAGGGTGGCCTGCCGCGCCATGCTGGCCGATTCATACACCGCGATCGGCAGCGGATCGCGCCGCCAGGCCTCGAACTGGGCAGCCCCCACCCACACCAGCGGCTCGTCGAACAAGAAGCGCCCGCGTTGCGGCTTGTCTTGCGAGACCAGCGCCAGGTCCAGCTCGCCCTTCACCACACGCGGGATTAGCGACGTGGACTGCTCGCACGTCAGCTCAATCTCCACCCCCTGGTAGCGGTGCGAAAAGCTGCGCAGCACTGGCGTGAGGTAGGCCGACGCATAGTCGTCGGGCACCCCCAGCCGCACCCGGCCCGCCAGCTTGGGGCCAAACAATGCGGCATGTGCCTCAGCCTGCAAATCGAGCACGCGGCGCGCATACGACAGCAGTTCGGCGCCCGCTGGCGTCACCTCCAGGTGGCGCGGCCCGCGCAGCAGCACCGGGCGGCCCAGCGCGGCCTCCAGTTTCTTGATCTGCATGCTCACCGCCGACTGTGATCGGTGCACCAGCGGCGCCGCGCCCGAGAGCGAGCCTGCATCCACCACGGCCACAAAGGCACGCAGCCAGTCGATCTGAAAGTCTGGGTAGTTCATGGGGGCCTTTATCGGTCGGACCAGTGACGACAGCGGTGGGGTTATCGGTGGATTGGTGGATTCGTTTATCGAATGGTAGCTGTTCGATTTATCCGTTTTACAGGATGCCTGTAAAGCGTGAGCATCGGCGGCATGAACCACTCCAAAGCCAGCACCGTCGCATCGCCATCCCTGGCCACCACACCGCTGCCCGTAAATGCCAATGCCCTCACCCGCGAGCGCGACGGCCAGTGGCTGCTCATCGCCGGTGGCGTGCTGCTGGGCACCATCGGCGTGTTTGTGGAAGAGGCGGGCCAGCACCCGCTGGTCACCGTGTGGTTCCGCTGCGCATTCGGTGCACTGGCGCTGCTGGCCTGGTGCCTGGCCACGGGGCGGGGACAGCAACTTTTTCTGCACGGCCGTGCCCGCTGGGTGGCCTGCGCTACGGGCGTGCTCATGGTGCTCAACTGGGCGCTGTTCTTTGCAGCCATCCCACGCACATCGATTGCAGTGGCCACCGTGATCTTTCACATCCAGCCCATCTGGGTCATCGTGTTTGGCGCGTTGTTCTTGCGCGAGGTCGTGTCGCCCACGCAGTGGGTGGCCACACTGGCCGCGCTGGGCGGGCTGGTGCTGACCACGGGCTTGCTCGACGGCACCGCAGGTGTAGCAGCGGCCAGCAGCACCGGTGGCGGCAGCTATGTGGCTGGCGTGCTGATGTGCCTGGGCGGTTCGCTCTGCTATGCGGGCGTGACGCTGCTCGCCAACACGCAGAAAACCATCAGCCCCTTTGCCATGGCGCTGTGGCAGTGCCTGGTGGGCGCGGTGGCGCTGGTGTGGGCGCCCTTTGTGCTGGGCTGGCCGCAGCAGGGCGCCGCGTGGGGCTGGCTGCTGGGCCTGGGCGTGCTGCACACCGGCCTGGCGTATGTGGTGCTGTTTGCCGGCATGTCGCGCCTGGGGCTGGGGCGCATTGCGGTGCTGCAGTTTGTGTACCCGCTCACGGCGGTGCTGGTGGACTGGGTGGTGTATGGCCGCACGCTCAGCCCCATCCAACTGGGCGGCGTGGGGCTGATGGCTGTGGCGCTGTGGACGATTCGGCGGCCCCGTTCGATGGGGGTGGGTACTCCGGGCCCCACCACCGCAAGCCGCTGATCAGGCCCGCCCCCACGCTCAATGTGTGAAATGCGCCAAACGTTTGGGAGTAGCTTCGCTGTAATTTCCTGTAATCGCCAAGCCGCTTTGGTGGCGCCACCATGGGCTCACTTCATCAACACGTGATGAAGCCGAGGGCGCCGAAAATCGTCACAGAGTAGGCATGAAGGGGAACTTGGCAATGAAAAAATTCATGACGGCGGTCTGCGTGTTGCTGCTATGCGGCACAGCCTTTGCGAGGCCGACCTATGTATTCCAGCCTCAGTGGAATCAACCCAACAACAACGATGTGAACAACGGCGCCACCGGGCAGCCCTACACCCAGACTCAGATTGAGGCGTTCCTCAACAATGCGAAGGACCGCCGTTCCGGCGCACCCCTGGCCAGCCAGATTCTGGACTCGTGTGGTGTGGTCGAAGTCGAAAAAGGCTGCCATCAGACCACGGATCCGCACATCACTATTTGGGTGGATAACCGGGTCAAATCCAACCAGGTCAAAGCGTGCCAGAAGCTCAACCCAGGCACTGCCGTGCACGCGAACGGCTGTTGAGGGCGCCACAACTTACCCCCGCCGGGAACGTCGTGCTGGATGGGGGTAGATGGCGCAAATCCGTTCGGGCTGCGCCTGTCAATGGCCCACCAGGTGATTGGGCAGGCTCAGCGTGAACGGCCCGTTGTGCTGGCAGGCCGTAGAGGAACGCCTCCGCAGAAATTATGCCAAAAAAGGTATCCAGCGCTTGATGGATAAGCGCTTCAAGCTATCAAATCAGTAGTATTCGGGTGGTGTGCACTACGGCGATTCCGTCAGTTGCACCACCACCGACCGATGATCCGAACCCAAGTCCGGCCCGAGGTCAAAACGCACCTCCCGCCAGCCCGTTCAAGCCAGCACAGGGTCCGGCGGCAGCACCGACAACCCTCCCCACGCGCTGGGCCAGTTGGCCACCATGCCCTTGGCGCGGCGCAGGAGGGCATCCAAGGCTACCAAGACAAAAATCGACGCGGCATTGTGTGCCCGCTGCCTCTATGTGGGTGCACGGTGCGCACGCCGCCATCACACGCCGCCATCACATGCGGAACTGACGGCACTGGCCTACAGCTGCCCGCAAATCGGGCCGCCCATACTGCGTTGATGAAAACGCACCTCTGCTCCCACCGCTTCACCCAGGGGCCGCTGGCGTTGGCCCTGGCTGGGTCCATGGCTCTGGCCCTAGCCCAGCCGGCCACCCCTGGCCCCGGCCTGGGTCCGAACCCGCAATTGCCCGCACCGGAAAAGAGTGGCCTGGTGCCCACCTTCAACATCGCACCTGCACAGGGTTGGCCGCAGGGCGCCCAGCCGCAGGCCCCCGCGGGGTTCAAGGTCACGGCGCTGGCGCGTGGGCTGGACCATCCCCGCTGGGTCTACACCCTCCCCAATGGCGACGTGCTGGTGGCGGAAAGCAACAAGCCGCCGCCTGCAGAGGGCGCCAAAAACGTGCACTCCGACGGCCTGCGTGGCCTGGCCATGGGCCTGGTGATGAAACGCGCTGGCGCCGGCACGCCCAGCGCCAACCGCATCACGCTGCTGCGCGATACGGACGGTGACGGCGTGGCTGACGTGCGCAGTGCGTTTCTGCAAAACCTGCTCTCGCCCTTTGGCATGGCGTTGGTGGGCACCCAGCTCTTCATTGCCACGGCCGACGGTGTGGTGAAGGTGCCTTACGAAACCGGGCAGACCTCGGTCAACACGGCACCCGTCAGGGTCACCGATCTGCCCGCCGGGGCCAACCACCACTGGACCAAGAACATCATCGCCAGCCCCTATGGCCGCAAGCTGTATGCCACCGTGGGCTCCAACAGCAATGCAGGCGACAACGGCATGGCGGCGGAAGAGGGCCGCGCCGCCATTTGGGAGGTGGATGTAGAGACTGGCAGCAAGCGGCTGTTTGCCACCGGCCTGCGCAACCCCAACGGCCTGGGCTGGGAGCCGCAGAGCAAGCTGCTCTGGACGGTGGTGAACGAACGCGACGAGCTGGGCAACGAGCTGGTGCCCGACTACCTCACCTCGGTGAAGGACGGCGCCTTTTACGGCTGGCCCTGGAGCTACTGGGGCCAGCATGTCGACACCCGTGTCAACCCGCCCAACCCCGACATGGTGGCCAAGGCCATCGCCCCCGACTTTGGCCTGGGCTCACACGTTGCGCCGCTGGGCCTGGCGTTCTCCGACGCCCGCATGCCCGGCGCCTACGCCAGCGGCGCGTTCATCGGCCAGCACGGCTCGTGGAACCGCAAGGAGCTGACGGGCTATAACGTGGTGTTCGTGCCTTTTGCTGACGGGCGCCCCTCGGGGCCTCCCCAGGCGTTTCTGACGGGATTTTTGAGCAAGGACGGCGATGCCTATGGCCGCCCCGTGGGCGTGGCGCTGGACGGCAAGGGAGCGTTGCTGGTGGCCGACGACGTGGGCAACGTGGTCTGGCGCGTGGTGCGGTCCGAATGACGTCTGCGTAGGTGCTCGGCCCTTCGTTGCGGTGGTTCGCATGACCGTCACGGGGCCACAGCAGACTATCCTGCGGCTTGCGGGGCTTGGCCCCTGTGCCCGCCACGCGACGCTCCGTAGAGCCCCGTTCAGAAATTCCCCAACCAGGAATCGGCACCCATGTCTTTTGCAGCCACCTATTGGCCCCACGCCGCCCAAGTTAACCGGGTTGCCCGCATCCTGGCCAGTTGCGCGTGCGTGGTGGCGCACGCCCATGCCCATGCGCAAGATAGCCCTGCCGATCCCGCCCAGTCACTGACCACCACGCCCCCCACACTTGAAACCCAGCAGGTCACCGGCAGCGCGCAGGCGCAGCGCCAGTTTGACAGTGCAGCCAGCCACAGCAGCGTGGCCGTGGATGCCTTCACGGCCTCCACGCCATTGGTGAACCTGTCGGAGCTGCTGGCCGGGCAGGCTGGCGTGGTGGCCACAGACCGCGGCAACTACGCGCAGGATCTGCAGATCGCGGTGCGGGGCTTTGGCTCCCGCGCCACCTTTGGTGTGCGGGGCGTGCGCATTCTGGTGGATGGCATCCCCGCCACCATGCCCGACGGCCAGGGCCAGGCTGCCACCGCGCACCTGCCTTCGGCCAGCCAGATTGAAGTGCTGCGCGGCCCGCTCGCGCAGCTGTATGGCAACGCGGCAGGGGGCGTGGTGCAGGTCACCACCCGCGATCCCCGGCCCGGCGGTGGCGCGCAGGCGGGGGTGGCGCTGGGCTCGTTCGGCCAGCGGCTGGTGGACGCATCCATGGACTTTGGCGACCAGCGCCTGGGCGGGCTGGTGGGCGTGTCGCACTTCGAAACCGAGGGCTGGCGCGGCCACAGCGCCGCGCGGCGCACGCACCTCAACGCCAAGCTGCAGGCCCAGCCCGACAGCCGCACGCGCATCACGGCCTTGGTCAACCTGTACGACCAGCCCCAGGCGCAAGACCCACTGGGCCTCACGCGCGCGCAATTCGATGGCGACCCGCGCCAGGCCAGCGCCCTGGCCACCACCTTCAACACCCGCAAGTCGGTGGGCCAGAACCAGCTGGGCCTGGTGCTGGAGCGCCAGCTCAGTGACACCGACAGCGTGCGGCTGCGCGCCTATGGCGGTGGGCGGCAGCTCACGCAGTACCTGTCTTTCAGCGGCGCGGCGGCCAACAGCGCAGGCGGGGTGGTGGACCTGGACCGCAGCTACCACGGCGCGGCCGCCACCTGGACGCGGGCCGTGCGTCTGCCCTCGGGCCTGCCCCTGACCTGGACGGTGGGGGCAGAGGCGAATCGCCTGTCTGAACACCGCCAGGGGTTTGTGAACAACGCGGGCACCAGCGGCGCGCTGCGGCGCGACGAGCAAGACAGTGCCGCCAACACCGATGTGTATGCCCAGGTCGACGCTTGGCTCTCGCCCCGCTGGCGCGCCATCGCAGGGCTGCGCGCCAGCCAAGTGCGCGTGCAGGTGGATGACCGCTACATCACCCCCGCCAACCCCGACGACAGTGGATCGCGCAGCTGGCGCCACACCAGCCCCGCGTTGGGTCTGGTGTGGGCCGCCACCGACCAGCTCAACCTGTACGCCAACGCAGGCCATGGCTTTGAAACCCCCACGCTGGCCGAGATGGCCTACAGCACCGGCAACACCGGCCCCAATTTCGGCCTGTCTGCCGCCCGCAGCCGCCAGTGGGAGGTGGGCGCCAAGTGGCAAGGCACCCACCAGCAGCTGGAGCTGGCATGGTTCGACACCCGCAGCCAGGGCGAGATCGTGCCCGTGGCCACGGTCAACGGCCGCTCGGTGTTCCAGAACGTGGACAACGTGCGGCGCCGGGGGCTCGAAGTGGGTTGGCGTGCACAGTGGGGCACCTGGGCCCCGCGCGCCAGCTACACCTACCTGGATGCCCACTTTGGCAGCGCCTACGCCGGGGCAGGGGGCGCCAACGTCGCCGCAGGCAACCAGTTGCCGGGCACAGCGCGACATGCTGCGCAGCTTGCCATCGACTACGCGCCCACCACACGCTGGCAACTGGGGGGCACAGCGAACGTGTCGGGGCCCGTATTTGCCAACGATGTCAACAGCGAGCGGGCCGCAGGCTTTGCCGTGCTGGGCCTGCACGCGGCCTACGGCTGGGGCGGCCAACAAGCAGGTGCAGGTGCAGGCACGGCGCGCTGGCAGCTCTGGGCCCGGCTCGACAACGTGTTCAACCGCCACCACGCGGCCACCCTCATCGTGAACGACGCCAATGGCCGCTACTTCGAGCCCGCCGCGGGCAGGCGCCTCATGGTGGGGCTGCGCGCGCAGTTCATGTAGTCGAGGTGGTCTGGCCCCGGAGCACTTCCGTCGCCACGGAAGGGCCTGCGTGCAGGCACAGCTGCAACCACGGCCTACCGCTCCGCCATCGGCACTAACACCACGGTGCGTTCCGCGCACTCCACATCGCCGGGCGGTTGCCACAGGTCGCTGGCCAGCTCAAAGATGTGCGGCGGCACCACCATCGAAAACGTCTCTCCCTGTTCGGCATTGCGCCGCAACACGCGCTCGCGGCGCACGTCGCGCGGAGCATCGAGCACATACACCACCAGGGCATCGGCCCACGGCCCCATGCGGGCATAGAAGGCGTCGCGCTGGTGCTGCTGGATCAGGCCCACCTCCAGCACCACATCGCTGCCCGCGTTCAGCCCGGCCTCGGCGGTTTTCCAGATCTGCGTGAGGCAACGCAGCGTGCGGGGCACATACCAGGCCATCACATCGGCCATGTCAGCCGTGTCGGGCCGGTCAGGCGAGAACAGCGTGGCCATCCAGTCGTCCAGGTTCAGCGGCACGGCGCGGTGCTGCTGCACCAGGTGGCGCACAAAGGTGGACTTGCCCGCTCCCACCGGGCCGATGACCAGGTGGATGCGGGGGGCGGTGCCTGCAACGGCTGCGGGGGCGGTGTGGGTTGAAGCGGTGTGCATGAGAAAAAGGCTCCAGAAATGCAAAAAGCCCTCTCTGCAAGCAGGGAGAGCTTTCCATAGGGCGGACGAAAAAAAGCCCTCAACGGTGGTGGAGGGCTTTGCGGTTCGCTCCGATCCCAAGGACCAGATGCGAGGTTGGCAGTGTAGGTGGCAGACGCTGGCTGCGTCAACTCACGGGCAGCGTGGGCGCGACGAATGCCGAACTGCGCTCAGGGCGCTTTGCCTGCTGCGAGGTGCCGCTGAAAGAACGCCAGCACCTGGGCATTGAAAGTCTGGTGAAAAGCCACCCGGTCAAACCCTGCTGCATCGCGGCAGATGCCGGGCACTGCCTCGGCCAGCGCGGGTGAGCAGGGCGCCAGAAAGGCGAAGTGCCCGGCGTTGGCCGCCAGATGCCAGTCGGGCGCGCTGGGCAGACCCTGGCGCACCGTCTCCACGCTGTGCAGCGTGACGCCATCACCACCCAGCGCCGAGGCCCACAGCTGGATGGGGGTTTTGACGTGCCCCAGGCCCTTGGCATCGAAGACGCTCAAGGGGTCGACGATGACTGCCGCCCGAATGCGCGGGTCCGGCGCGGGCGTGGCGGGGATTTCTTTGCGCCGGATCTCGCCGCACAAGGGCCGGGTGGATAGCGGCGAGCACAGGTCTTGCCGTGACGTCCAGTCCGGCACGGCGCCGATGGCCACCAGGCCAGTGTAGCCGCCGCGTGAAAAGCCAAAGAAACCGACCTTGCCCGCGTCCAGCTGCGCGCGCGGAGGCCAGGCGCCCAGCATGTAATCCGTCAGCCGCTTCATGTCCACCGGCCGCGTGGCAAAGGCCGACAGGTAGCCCTGGCGGCTCAGGTCTTGAAAGTTGTCACCCGGGTGGTTAATGGCGGCCACCACATACCCTGCGTCGGCCAGCGTGGCCGCCGTGTCGTGGTGCCCCAGGGCCGATCCGCCCGCGCCGTGCGACACCACCACCAGCGGCAGGCCCTGGCCAGCTACGGGGCAGTCACGCGTGCCTTGCAGCACCAGCGGCGCCAGGTCGATGCGGCCCGGCGGCGTGCTGCAGGGCGACCACACGGCGCCGCGCAGCGCGGGCCCGTCCTTGTCTGCAGGCACCTCGATGAAGGCAAAGCCCGCAGCCTGGGCCAGGGTGGTGGCGCAGCACAGCGCTGCGGGCAAAAGGGAATGAAAGAGCCAGCGAAAACGGGTCATAGGGATGTGGTGGGGCGGATGGGAATCAGCAGGTCGGTGCGCAGGTCTGCCTGCGCGGCGCTGCGGGGGGAATTGAGGTAGTGCTCCAGCGTGGGGCGGTCGTCCGGCTCATAGCCGCTGGCCGGGAGCCAGCGTGTGTGGATGGCCGCCAGTGCCGCGTTGATGCGCGTATAGGGGCCAGTGAGTGTGTGGCGTGCATACAGGCCTGCCGGGATGTCCAGCCGTTCCAGCCCGTTGTCTGCCGCTGAGGGCGCGTCGGGGAGCACCACGGCCGCGTAGTAGCGAAAGCTGCCGCCCTCCACGTCCTGCGGGTCTCCGCACGATGCACCCAGCCGGTGGACCACGCGCTGGCCGCACTGCAGGTACAGCCGCCGCTGCGTGTGGGGGATGGTGGATGGCGGCCCGTGGTGGCGCAGTGCATGCAGGCGCTGCGCCGGGCGCTCGACGATCTGCACGGCCAGCGTTTGCTCGGCCTTTGTATGCGCGTTTGCGGCGCCTGAATCAAGGATGAGGCGGTGCATGTCCCGCTGGAACGCCCGTGGCGACTGCCCGGTGAACTGGCTGAACGCACGGGTGAAGGCCTGCGGGCTGTCGTAGCCCACCTCCAGCGCCACCTGCGTGATGCTCTGCCCACCTTGCTCCAGCAGCCGCGTGGCCAAGGCCAGGCGCACGCGGCGCACCGTGGCGGCCACGGTTTCGCCCGCAATGCTGCTGTAGACGCGGTGGAAGTGAAAAGGGGAAAAGTGGGCAATGGCGGCCAGGTCCTCCAGCCGATGCGCTGCCAGCGGGTGCGCCACGATGTGGGCGACCACGCGGGCCACGCGGTCGCGGTAGTGCTGATCGGCGCTCTGGTCCAGGCTCATGGCCGCAGAGTGTGCCGCAGCTTGCGCGCCGGTACTTAGCCGATCTTGCTACTTTGTGGCCTGGTGCAGCGGCGGCGCTGCGCTACTTGGAGCGGCTGACAAAAATCAGCGAAGCGGTTCTGGCTAGGCGCTGCGTCGCACGCAGTACGAGCAGTACGACAAGACGCGGCAACAACGCCAGAAGAGTTTTGTTGGCTGCTTTTATTGCCCAAACACCAGCGTCTGGTGCGCCCCCACACCCGCCAGCACCCCTTCGGCCGAGGCCAGCGTGGCGTTGTGCCGCATCAGCGTCAGGTCGCCAGCGGCATACACGCCGGGCACCGTGGTCATCTTGTTCGCATCGGTGCGGAGGTAAGGGCCCATGGGGCCTTCGTCGAACGCGCAGCCCAGCTGCTCGGCCAGCGGGCTGGCAGGACGGGTGGTGGCTGCCACATACAGCGCAGCCTGCGGCACCACGCGCGCATCACCGCCACCGGTGGCCTGCAGGCGCACACCCTGCAGCGCCTGGCCCGGGCCCTCCAGCGCGGCAACGGGCGCGGGCTCGATGGTGATGCCCAGCGCCTGCAGCCGTTCGCGCTCGGCGCTTCCCAGCGTGGTGTCGCCATTCAGATAGAGGGTGGTCGACCCCCAGTCGGCAATCAGCTGCGAGTGCATGGCCGAGCCTGGCGAGTGGTACAGCACGCCCAGCCGCTGGCCTGCAAATTCATAGCCGTGGCAATACGGGCAGTGCAAAACCGATGCGCCCCAGCGCTCGCGCAGGCCTGCAATGTCCGGCAAACCGTCTTGCACGCCAAACGCCAGCACCAGCTTGTGGGCCTCCAGGGTTGCGCCATCGTCCAGCACCACTTCAAACCCGTTCTCGGGTGACCCGGCGCGTTGCTGCGCCGTGGCCGACACCACCGTGCCCTGCACAAAAACCACCGTAGGGTAGGCCGCCAGCTTGCGGCGGGCCTGCTCGATCATCGCCAACGGCGGCTCGCCGTCTTGCCCAAAGAAGCCGTGCGACGCTGCCGCAAACCTGTTGCGCGGCTGGCCTGCATCCACCACACACACCCGCCGCCGCGCCCGCGCCAGCTGCATCGCGGCCGACAGGCCCGCAAAGCTGCCGCCTATCACGATCACCTCATACGCCTGGGTGGTTGTCATTGCTGCTGTCGCCATGCTCCATCTCCTTATGACCGTGGCACCCGGCCACCATGCGTTCATGAAACTCGGCCGACAGCTGCGCCAGCGTTACCTCGCCCAGCCGCGCCAGCAGCGCCTCTTCGGCCGCCTGGTAGGCGTCGGTCAGCGCGCGGTTCACCGCTTGTTCGACGATGCAGCCGGGGCTTTCCACGCGGTTGCCCACCGCCAGCAGCGTGGGCGCGCCCAGCGCCTCGTAGATGTCGCGCAGGGTGATGTCGGTGAGCGGGCACGACAGCACCCACCCACCGCCATGCCCCTTGGCCGACGACACAAATCCCGCGTACCGCAGCCCCGCCATCAGGCGGCGCACCACCACCGGGTTGGTCTGCATGGCCTGCGCCATCGCCTCAGACGTGGCGGGCCCCTCCATCTCTGCCATGTGCAGCAGCGCGTGGAGGACATTGGAAAGTCGGCTATCTCGTTTCATGCAACATTTAAAGTTGCGTGATGCTAGCATGCAACCAGAAACAGTGCTGGCGCACGAACAGACAACTACTGAATTGATAGCTGCTAGCGCTTGATGGATAAGCGCTAGAGGCCAATTTGGCTTGATTTCTTTGACACGTTGCCCACCCCAACCGTTCGGGCTGAGCCTGTCAAAAACTTGCGCGGGCTTGGCAAACCGGCGGACCAAGCCCATCGCCACCGTCGCACCCACCGCACACCAGACCACCCCATGTCTCATCCCACCGCATCCCCCTTCACCGACCCCGCCGCCGTCGCCGTCGCCCGCTACGCAGAAGGCCCCCGCCGCAACGTGCCCGGCTACGACAGCCTGCTGCGCATGTCGCGCATCCTGCTGGCCGAGCGCGTGCCCGACCACGGCCGCGTGCTGGTGGTGGGCGCAGGCGGCGGGCTGGAGCTGGAAGACATGGCGCTGGCGCACCCCGGCTGGCGGTTCGACGGCGTGGACCCCAGCCAGCCCATGCTGGACCTGGCGGCGCAGCGGCTGCAAAGCGCGGGCGTGCCGGGCGACCGCGTGGCGCTGCACCACGGCTATGTGCAGAGCGCACCAGCCGGGCCATTCGATGGTGCGACGTGCTTGCTGACTTTTCACTTTGTGCCGCGCGAGGATCGGATGCCGATGGCTGTGGAAATCCGGCAGCGGCTCAGGCCCGGTGCACCGCTGGTGGTTGCGCATCTGAGCGCAGCGGATGGTGCAGGCCCTGGCGGCGAGAGCGGGGCAGGGGAGCGCGACCTGTGGCTGTCGCGCTATGCCGCGTTTCAGGTCGCGTTGGGCGTGCCGCCGCAGCATGCGGCCAGAGCGCGGGACAAGATTGCTGCGGAGCTGGCGGTGCTGGCGCCGCAGGAAGACGAGGCGATTCTGCGCGAGGCTGGGTTCACCGATGTGCAGATGTTTTACATGGGCTTTGCGTTCAGAGGCTGGGTGGCAACGGCCTGCTAGCAACCAACGAAAGCGGGGCAACTCGCTGACCCCGCATGCCCGCGCCTTGCGCACCCCCAGGCTTTCATGCTGCTGGGGTCGCCGGCCTGTGCCAGCCAGCCCGTGGTGCGCAAAACACCTTCACCGCACAGGCGCCAGCGCCCATCGGTCCTTCGACGCCTTCACCAGAAAATCAATCACCGCCTTCACCCTGGCCGCATTGCGTCGGCCTGGTGACGACACCGCGTACAGCGTGTGCACGGTGCGGGACGCAAAAGGCGCCAGCACCTCCACCAACCGGCCTTGCGCCACATCGGCCGCCGCAAGTGGGGCGGACAACATACCGATCCCAGCGCCGCCCACCAGCGCGTGGTGCACCAGGGCCGAACTGCTGGCGGCCAGGCGCGAGCGCACGGTCACCTCCAGCGGCTTGCCTTGTGCATTGCGAAACGCCCATGTCATCGCCAGCCCCTGCGCGGTGTGCGTGACGGTGTGGTGCTGCTGCAGATCGCTGGGGTCGGCGGGCGTGCCGTGCTGTTCCAAATATCCGGGGGCCGCGTACAGGCGACGCTCGAACCGGCCCAGCGCGCGCGCCACCACCAGGTCGCTGAGGCCCACGGTGGTGCGCAGCGCCACGTCGATGCCTTCCGTCACCAGGTCGGCCACACGGTCATCGGCCAGCAGCTCCACCCGCAGCGCGGGGTAGCGCGCCTGCAGGTCCGCCAGGTGGGGCAGCACCAGCGCCTCGCAAATCTCCTGGCTGGAGGCCAGGCGCAAGGTGCCCGCCACGCGGCTGCGCTGGTCCGACAGCGAAGCCCCGATGTCCTCCAACTGCGCCAGCAAGGCACGCGCTTCCTGCGCCAGCTCTGCGCCCTCGGGCGTGGCCGACAGGCCGTGTGTGGACCGGCGCAGCAAGCGCACGCCGTAGCCGGCCTCCAGCCGGTCCACGCCACGCGCGACGACCGACACCGCCACATCCATCTCGCGCGCCGCTGCAGAAAACGAGCGCAGGTCGAGCGACCGCACCAGCCACCGCAGGTCGGCCGGATCGGGGAGGAAGGAGCGGGGTTCTTTTTTCATCGAGCGCGCCTTTGCGTGCGGAGCAAAAGCCATTATCGCCACGGGCGGTTTCCCTGGCGGGGCGCAATTTCTACAGTGAAGGCTCCTTCAACCCAACGCATTCAACAGGAGCCCTCCATGCCCATCCTCAACGTCAAAGTGTCTGCCCAACGCACACCCGAGCTGTCTGCCCGCATTGCAGAAACCCTGCTGGACCTGACCACCCGCGTGCTCGGCAAGCGGCGCGACCTCACGGCCGTGGTCATCACCTTTGTGGACCCGGCCGACTGGTACATCGCCGGCCGTTCGCTGGCGGACCTGAAGCAGTCGAGCTTCTACTTCGACGTCAAGGTGGTGGACGAGACCAACACCAAGGCCGAGAAGGCGCGCTACATCGCCGAGGCGTTCGCAGCCTTTGAAGGCCTGCTGGGCGCGCTGCACCCCGAAAGCTATGTCTACGTGCAGGACGTGCGCGCCACCGCCTACGGCTTTGGCGGCCGCACGCAGGAATACCGCCACCAGCACCCCGAGCAATAAGTAAGCAATCCACCAACCAATAGCTACCCAGGAGCACCGACATGACGATGACGACAACGAACAACCACCTTGCCGACGTGATCGTGGCCCAAACGCTGGAGCGCGCGGGCCTGGCGGACTGGATTCCTGAAGGCGAAGGCAAGTGGTCCCTGCCCATCCAGTTCTTGCCCGACGATGCCGGCTGGGTGGAGCTGATGCGCCTGTCGCCCGGCACGCGGCTGGGCCTGCATCGGCACACGGGCGAAGTGCATGCCCTGACGCTGGCGGGTGAGCGCCGCCTGAACGATGGCCGCGTGGTGCGGCCGGGCGACTACATCCACGAGCCCGCTGGCAATGTGGACTGGTGGGAGGCTACGGGTACCGAAGAGCTGCTGGTGCATGTGGTGGTCAAGGGCAGCGTGGAGTACCTGGGGCCGCACCATGCGGTGCAGCAGCGGATTAGCACGGCGGATCGGCGGGCGGATTACTACCGCTGGTGTGAGGCGGTTGGGGTGGTGCCGCATGATCTTTGCTAGGTGCATGTGGGAGCCCAGCCGGGTGGATCGCTCTGTGCAGCGCGGCAAGCACGTGCTTGACAAAATTTGCATGAGAACAGGATCCAGCGCTTGATGTGCAAGCGCTGCTAGCTCATAAAGAAGAGCAAATTCGCCAGAGGGCGGTCGCGTTCAAGGGTCGTGCGGCCTCTGAAACCTGAAAGACCGGCGCAGTCGCACCCTGCTGGCAGTTCGATTGGTTAAACCAGATCCAGCTCATGCTGGACCCGCTGCGCAGCGGCTAGGCTATTCGATGGGGATACATGCCTGTTGACATTCGGGTAAGAGGGGCTGAGCCGGCAGATGGCTTCCATTACCCTCAACTAACAGAGCCATTTTCAAACTTCGACTTCACACCGGCTAAAAGATCCTTCTGCCGCGCGATCTTCTTCGCACGCTTCGGATCAAATGACTCGATCGGCTTAAAATTCAGCTCGTAGGGTGTAAACCGCCCTTTGAAGTGTTTCTCACCAGGAAGTGGCTGAATTTCCCGCCAGTATTTTATTTCTCCCTCGGGAATTGGACCTGGCGGGCGAGGGGCCAAAATGCACTTGGCTTCGATCTTTTTGCGGATTTCGTCCAGTGTATGAATGTCAGAGTAAGCTGTCGTGCATGCCGACATTAAATAAAAGAGCCCACTCAAAGCAGCCGTTGCAGCGGCGAGGTCGGGTTGGTCGCCACTGTGAATGAAGTTATTTCGCGCTTTTCTCGCTTCGTTCAGAGAGCAGTAAAGCTCTGCATTTAATACCCCCTTCTGAAAAAGCAGTTCAATTCGAGCTGACGTAGTCCAAACCCTATAGTCCTTGAGAAAACCGCCGCGTTGGGGCACTCCATCAGTTGCAGCTTTGGCTTCAACCTCGATGCGCCACAGCCGACTCACCAGTTGCTCAATGCTTGTCCACAGGCAGGTTAAAGCCTCAGCTAAAGCGCCAGCGACAAAGTGAGAGCAGCCCGCCAAAACAATTTCGTGACTCAGTGGATCGCAATTGCTCACGATTTTCCTGCCTCGCCCAATCGCTTTCTCAAGGTCCGAGATTGTGGTTGGTTTCAGATCAAGTAAACGGATGTTTTCAGTGACGCTAGCGCTTCGGTCGCGGAGCGCCGAATGCAAAGTTGCCGTTGGGCCGGATTGCGCGTACACACGCACGTATCCCGTTTTATAGAGAACCCCTGGGAAGATGTCCGCCGGCGCGGCTGCTTCCGTATAAATTCCGCCAAGGAGCATTTCAAGTAAGACGCGGTTGAATATTTTCAACGCCCGGCCACGCTCAGAAAATTCGGGGAAATCTGGTAACGCGAGGGTACCGTCGAAACCGACCAGCATCCCATATGGGGCGACGTTGCCATCAATAAACCCACTGACGCGATTGAGCTTTAGGTAGTCGTAGCTGCTGCTATTGATCTGCTCAAGCGTGGGGTTCCACCGATCTCTTCCATCCTTCGAGAACAGTTTTAACGGTGCGCTAGCCGCCATGATGAGCGGCGTTCCTTCAGGGATTTCATTCTCATCAATCATGCGTCGTGTACTGGTTAATTTCCGACGGCCAACTATAGCGACAGTTCCGGGTTGCAAGCCTTGTCGGTTCCCTGGTTGCGGCGGTGAGTTTCGGGTTTCGCAAGTTGTTCTTTGAACGATATTTGGTCAAAGTTCAGTCTTGCCCGGCCAAAGTAGACCGCATAGCATCCCTGTCAAGCACCCACCCCCATGAGGTGCTGCACAACAATGACAGGAGACAAGCCTTGCCATCCACCCGCTGGAGTCACTGCGGCGCCGAAGACCTGGGCGTTTTGCAGACCATCTTCTGGTCCGCAGGCGCGTCGCGCAATGCGCTGGCGCAGCGCCTGGCCTATTCCAAGAGCAAGGCCAACGCCATGGTCGCGGCGCTGCTAGACGAAGGACTGCTCGACGAGGTGGGCCTGCAGGAATCCTCTGGCGGCAGGCGTGCCGAAACCCTTCGATTGAGCGAAACCCTGGGCGTGGTGATTGGCGCCGACCTGGGCGCCACCAGCATGCAGATAGCAGTGATGCGGCCCGACATGACGGTGCTGGCGCGGCACCGCGAGCCGATTGATGTGCGCCAGGGGCCGGGCGTGATCCTGGCGCGGGTGCGGGGGCTGATGCGCGAGCTGCTGGCGCGCTGCGGGCTGGCCGCCCACCAGGTGATTGCCATTGGTATGGGCGTGCCGGGGCCGGTGGATTTTGAAAGCGGGCAGCTCGTTAACCCGCCGCTGATGCCCGACTGGGACGGCTTTTCCATTCGCGACTACCTGCGCGAGGCGTTTGCCGCGCCGGTGTTTGTGGACAACGACGTGAACCTGATGGCGCTGGGCGAGATGTACCGGCTGCAGCGCAATCTCCCCAACTTTCTGGTCATCAAGGTGGGCACGGGCATTGGCTGCGGCATCGTGTGCCACGGGCAGGTGTACCGGGGCGCCAATGGATCGGCGGGCGATGTGGGCCACATCTGTGTGGATCAGCACGGCCCGCGCTGCCATTGCGGCAACCAGGGCTGTGTGGAGGCGATGGCCGCAGCGCCCGCCATGGCGCGCATGGCCACTGAGGCCGCGCAGCGCGGCGAAAGCGCGCTGCTGGCCGAGCGGCTGCAAAGCACCGGCACGCTGACGATTGAAGACGTGGCCCAGGCCAGCCGCACGGGCGATGTGGCGGCCAACGCCATCATCCAGCGCGCGGGCAGCCTGGTGGGGCAGATGCTGGCGTCCATCGTCAACTTCTTCAACCCGTCGCATGTGTTCATTGCGGGGCGGGTGACGGACATGGGGCCGCTGTTCCTCGCGTCGGTGCGGCAGAGCGTGTACCACCGGTCGCTGGCGCTGTCGACGCGGCACCTGGAGATTCAATACGCGCCGCTGGCCGACGATGCCGGTGTGGTGGGCGCGGGCGTGCTGGCGATGCAGGAGAGCCTGTCGCGCGCGGGCTCGGTAACGAGCGCTGGCGTTGGTGCAGGGGTAGCGCGATGAGCGTGGCCGTCGAGTTCCGCAACGTGACCAAAGAGTTTGGCCCGGTGCGCGTGCTGCACGGGGTGGGCTTTGCGCTGCAGCCGGGCCGCGTCTACGGCCTGCTGGGCGAGAACGGTGCGGGCAAGTCCACACTGATGAAGATTCTGGCGGGGTACGAGAGCCCGACCACCGGCGAGGTGGTGGTGGACGGCGCGGTGCGCGCCCCCGGCGGCGGCTCGCGCGCGGCCGAGGCGCAGGGCATTGTGCTGATCCACCAGGAGTTCAACCTGGCGGACGACCTGACGATTGCGCAGAACATCTTCTTGGGCCACGAGATCAAGCGCGGCCCCTTCCTCGACGACAAGGCGATGCGTGAGAAGACGCGCGCTGCCCTTGCACAGGTAGGCCTGCCGCTGGACCCGGACACGCGGGTGCGCAAGCTCATCGTGGCCGAAAAGCAGCTGGTGGAGATTGCCCGCGCGCTGGTCCGCAATGCGCGCCTGCTCATCATGGACGAGCCCACCGCCACGCTCACCCCCGGCGAGACGGAGCGCCTGTTTGCGCTGATGGCCGGGCTGAAGGCCGCGGGCGTGACCATCATCTACATATCGCACAAGCTCGACGAAGTGGAGCGCACCACCGACGAGGTGGTGGTGATGCGCGACGGCCTGCTGGTGGCGCGCGAGGCCACGGCCAGTGTGACGCGGCGGCAGATGGCCAACCTGATGGTGGGCCGCGAGCTGGCCGATTTGTTCCCGCCCAAGCTGCCCGCGCCTGCGGGTGGAGAGCCAGCCATCAAGGTGCGCAGCCTCACGGTGCCGGGCTGGGCCGAGGAGGTGAGCTTTGACGTGCGGCGCGGCGAGATTCTGGGCTTTGCCGGGCTGGTGGGCGCTGGCCGCACCGAGCTGTTCGAGGGCTTGCTGGGCCTGCGCCCGCGCACGGCCGGCACCGTGGAGCTGGCGGGCAAACCGGTGAATTTGAAAAGCCCGCGCGATGCGGCGCGCCATGGCCTGACGTACCTGAGCGAAGACCGCAAGGGCAAGGGCCTGCATGTGCACTTCAGCCTGCGGCCCAACCTGACGCTGATGGCGCTGGAGCGCTATGCCAAGCCCTGGCTCGACCCGGCGGCCGAGCAGGCTGCGCTGCGCGATGCGGTGCAGGAGTTCGGCATCCGCACCGGCTCGCTGGAGGTGCGTGCGTCATCGCTGTCGGGCGGCAACCAGCAAAAGCTGGCGCTGGCCAAGGTGCTGCACCCCGGCCCGAGCGTGGTGGTGCTGGACGAGCCCACGCGCGGCGTGGACGTGGGCGCCAAGCGCGAGATTTACCACCTGGTGCAGCGCCTGGCAGAGCAGGGGCTTGCGGTGGTGGTGATTTCGTCCGAACTGATGGAGCTGATCGGCCTGTGCCACCGCGTGGCGGTGATGCGCGCCGGGCGCCTGCAGACCACGCTGCAAGAACCCCATTTGACCGAAGAGGAGTTGATAGCCCATGCCACAGGTACCCGTTAACGCACCGGCGGAAAACGCCGCAGCCCCGCAGGCAGGCGGTAGCCGCCATGCCGCTGCGGCCGCCACAGGTGCCAGCGCCTGGTGGGGCAAGCTGCACGGCCTGGGCCCGGTCATCGGGCTGGTGCTGCTGTGCATTGCCGGCACGCTGCTCAACAGCAACTTCGCCACCTACGACAACGTGATGAACGTGCTCACGCGCACGGCCTTCATCGGCATCATCGCGGTGGGCATGTGCTTCGTCATCATCTCGGGCGGCATCGATCTGTCGGTGGGGTCGATGGCGGCGCTGATTGCGGGCTCGGTCATCCTGTTCATGAACGCGATGGCGCCCGTGCTGGGCTCGCCCATGGCGGCCGTGGTGGTGGGCATGCTGCTGGCGGTGGTGCTGGGCGCGGTGTTCGGGCTGGTGCATGGCCTGCTCATCACCAAGGGGCGTATCGAGCCTTTCATCGTCACGCTGGGCACGCTGGGCATCTTCCGCGCGTACCTCACGTACTTCTCCAATGGGGGCGCGATCACGCTGGAGAACGATCTGTCGGACATCTACAGCCCCGTGTATTACGCCAACCTGCTGGGCGTGCCGATTCCGGTATGGGTCTTCTTGCTGGTGGCTGTGGTGGGCGGCGTGATCCTGAACCGCACGGCCTATGGCCGCTATGTGCAGGCCATCGGCTCCAACGAGCAGGTGGCGCAGTACGCGGCGGTGGATGTGCACAAGATCAAGATCCTCACGTACATGCTGCTCGGCGTGTGCGTGGGCATTGCCACGCTGCTGTATGTGCCGCGCCTGGGTTCCGCATCGCCCACCACGGGCCTCTTGTGGGAGCTGGAGGCGATTGCCGCCGTCATCGTGGGCGGCACGGTATTGAAGGGCGGGGCGGGCAGCATCACCGGCACGGTGGTGGGCGCGATCCTGCTCTCGGTCATCAGCAACATCCTCAACCTCACCAGCATCATCAGCGTGTACCTGAATGCGGCGGTGCAGGGCTTCGTGATCATTGCGGTTGCCTTCATGCAGAGGGGCAAGCGGTGATGGAGTGACTGGAACAACTCTCCTGGCGTTGTTGCAGTGTCTTGCCGTGCTACTCGCACTGTCTGCGACACAGCGCCTAGCCAGGACCGCTTCGCTGAGTTTTCCAGCCACTCTTTGCGTGCATTTGTTTTTCAAGGTGTTCCCCAGCCGGCCAGCTTCCATGGCCATATTCCAAAGCAACAGGAGACAACGCATGAACAGCAAGACAACTTCTTTCACCCGCCGCCTGGCCCTCTCGGCCGTGGGCGCCGCCGCCTTGGCATTGGCCGTCCCCGCCATGGCGCAGGCCAACAAGACGGTGGTGGGCGTGGCCATTCCGTCGGCCACGCACGGCTTCACGGGCGGCATCGTGTACTGGGCCAACCAGGCCAAGAAGGACCTGGAGAAGGCCCACCCCGGCCTGCAGGTCATCGTCAAGACGGCAGGCGGCGCGCCCGAGCAGGCCAACCAGCTGCAAGACCTGGTCACGGTGAACAAGATCAATGCGCTGGTCATCTTCCCGTTCGAATCGGCCGCACTGACCAAGCCCGTGGCGCAAGTGAAGGCCAAGGGCGTGTACGTGACGGTGGTGGATCGCGGCCTGACCGACACCAGCGCGCAGGACGCGTATGTGGCGGGTGACAACACGGCCTTCGGCAAGATTCCGGCCGAGTACATCGCCAAGGCGCTGGGCGGCAAGGGCAACGTGGTGGCCCTGCGCGGCATTGCGACCACGCTGGACAACGAGCGCATGGACGCGTTCAACAGCGTGCTGAAGAACCACCCCGGCATCAAGCTGCTGGACGCCAAGTACGCCAACTGGAACCGCGATGACGCCTTCAAGGTGATGCAGGACTACCTGACGCGCTTCCCGCAGATCGACGCTGTGTGGGCCGCCGACGACGACATGGCCGTGGGTGTGCTCAAGGCCATCGAGCAGGCCAAGCGCAAGGACATCAAGCTGGTGTTCGGCGGCGCGGGTGCCAAGGGCATGATCAAGACGCTGATGGACGGCAGTAACCCGCTGATCCAGGCTAACGTGTCGTACAGCCCCAAGTTCATCTACGACTCGATCAAGCTCACGGCCGAGGCGCGGATCAAGGGCGAGAAGCTGCCCGCCAACACCATCATTCCGTCGGTGCTGATCACGAAGGAAACGGCGAAGGACTTTTACTTTCCTGATTCGCCGTTTTGATTCGGACAACCCCCTGAGCCGCTTCGCGCCTTCCCCCTTCTCTCGAACTACTGCGTAGTTCGGGAAGGGGGACACCGCCAGCGCACGCAAGTGGAACGCCGCATTGCAGCTTGGCGGCCCTTGCGCGGCGGTCCTCGTCTGGGCCGCGCGCGAACGTACGCCCCTCGCTTTCTCTGAATCGACCCGGAGTCCACCTATGCCAAGACCCGTCACCCTCTTCACCGGCCAGTGGGCCGACCTGCCGCTGGCAGAACTCGCGCCGCTGGCGAAAAGCATGGGCTACGACGGCCTGGAGCTGGCCTGCTGGGGCGACCATTTCAACGTGCAGGAGGCGCTGTCGTCGCCCCAGTACGTCAAAGACAAACACGCACTGCTGGCCCAGCACGGCCTGCAGTGTTTTGCCATCGGCAACCACCTGGTGGGCCAGGCTGTGTGCGATTTGATCGACGAGCGCCACCAGTCCATCCTGCCGCCCCATGTGTGGGGCGATGGCGAGCCCGAGGGTGTGCGCCAGCGGGCCGCGAGCGAGCTGGCCGACACCGCGCGTGCCGCTGCCAAGTTTGGCGTAAAGACGGTGACGGGCTTCACCGGCTCATCGGTGTGGCATTCGATCTATGCCTTCCCGCCCACCACGCAGGCGTATTGGGACAAGGGCTTTGCCGATTTTGCGAAGCGCTTCGGCCCCATCCTCGACGTGTTTGAAGAGCACGACATCAACTTTGCACTCGAAGTGCACCCCACCGAGATCGCGTTCGACATCGCCTCGGCCGAGCGCGCGATTGCAGCGGTGGGCGGCAACCAACGCTTCGGCTTCAACTACGACCCCAGCCACCTGGCCTACCAGGGCGTGGACTACGTCAAGTTCATCCGCCAGTTTGGCAATCGCATCTACAACGCCCACATGAAGGACGTGTGGTGGGGCAAGGGCGACGGCACGGTGGGCGTGTTTGGCGGGCACACCAGCTTTGGCGACGCGCGGCGGAACTGGGACTTTCGCAGCGTGGGACGCGGGATGATCGATTTCGAATCCATCATCGTCGCGCTCAACGACATCGGCTACCAGGGCCCGCTCTCGGTGGAGTGGGAAGACAGCCGCATGGACCGCGTGCACGGCGCCACCGAGAGCGCGGCGTTCTGCAAGCGGCTGGATTTCAAGCCCGCTGCGGGCGCATTCGACGCCGTGTTTGCGCGCGACAAGCAGGCCTAACCGCACTCCGTCCATAAAACCGATAACAACAACACACAGCGAGCAAAGGCGTTTCGTATGTCCAGTCCCCAAAAGCTTCGCTACGCCATGGTCGGCGGCGGCCATGGCGCCTTCATCGGCGCGGTGCACCGCAAGGCGATGGCGCTCGATGGCCAGTTTGAACTGGTGGCGGGCGCGCTGTCATCCTCGCCCGAACGGGCGCGCGCATCCGGCGCCGAACTGGGCCTGGCGGACGACCGCAACCATGGCACTTGGCAGGACCTGCTGGCCGACGAACTGCGCCGCCCGGCGCATGAGCGCATCGACCTGGTGAGCATCGTCACGCCCAACCATATGCACCACCCGGTGGCGCTGGCGTTTGTGCAGGCGGGCTTCCATGTGGTGTGCGACAAGCCGCTGGTGCACACCACCGCGCAGGCCGACGAGCTGGTGGCCGCCGTGAAGAAAGCCGGCACCGTGTTCGGCGTGACCTACAACTACACCGGCTATCCCATGGTGCGCGAGGCGCGCCATCTTGTGCAGAGCGGCGCCCTGGGCGACATCCGCAAGATCACGGTCGAATACCACCAGGGCTGGCTGGCCACGGCGGTGGAGCAGGGCGGCGGTAACAAGCAGGCCGACTGGCGCCTGGACCCCGCGCGCAGCGGCGCGGTGGGCACCATGGGCGACATCGGCTCGCATGCCGAGAATCTGGCCGCCACCGTTACCGGCCAGCGGCCCGCGTGGGTGTGCGCCGACCTCACCACCTTTGGCGCCGGGCGGCAGCTGGACGACGACGCCCAACTGCTGCTGCGCTACGACAGCGGCGCACGCGGCTTCATCGTGGCATCGCAAGTGGCAGCGGGGCTGGAGAACGACCTGCGCCTGCAGGTGTCCGGCACGCTGGGCACCATCACCTGGCGGCAGGAAGAGCCGAACCAGCTGGTGCATTCGCCGGTGGACGGCCCGCGCCGCATCCTCACGCGCGGCTCGCCGTGGCTGTGCGAATCGGCGCGGCGCGCCGGGCGCATCCCAGCGGGGCACCCCGAGGCGTTCATCGAAGCCTTTGCCAACATCTACCTGGGTGTGGCGGCCGACATCCGCGCGCATGCCGCTGGCCGCGCGGCCGACCCTTTGGCGGCCGACTATCCGCGCGTGGAAGATGGTGCCGAGGGGGTGCGCTTTATCGAAAAGGTGGTGGAGTCCGCTGCGAGCGAGCGCAAATGGACCGCATTGGCCGACTCTGCGGGCCTGAATGGTTGAATCAGATTGGCCCGTAGCGCTTGTCAGGAAAGCGCAGACAGCTATTTATTTGTGAGCGGTTGACGGGCCGTCTGCAGCCGTTGGTCAGTTGCCTGCCAGCTGAAACCGCTGGTCAAAGTTCATCTTGCCCAGCACACGCAGTGCCGCCGTGCGGGTGGCGTTGTCTACCTTGCTGATGTCCAGGCTGTAGCGCTTGGCGGTGGACACCACGTCCACGCTTTTGGGACCCCACTGCACAGCGACCAGCAGGGCGGGGCGCTGGCCCGCTTCGGCACCCACCGACACACCGCGCTGCTCGGGCCGCAGCATGAATTCCAGCCGGGGGGTGCGTACCAGGGTGAGGCGGTGGGCGCCCTGTGGGCCCAGCGCGAACGAGACGACCCAGTCGTCTTCGTCTTCCACCGTCAGAAATGGGACATGCTGCGGAGCGGCCATGGTGAGGGTGCTGTGGGTTGACGGGCGGGCGGATGGGCCGCCGTGGTGCGCAGCCCGGGTGCGGGCGGCCGCCAGTATGCCGTTGCAAAAGCTGTGCCGAGGTCGGGAGAACCCGAGGTTGGGCGCATCCAACGCGCTGGTGGCGTTGTCAGGCTGGTGCAAGCTGGGGTGGGGCGGGCTGGCGTTGCGCTGGCTCAGGCTGTCTTGAACGGGCTGCGTTCGTGCAGTTCGCTCAGGTACTCGGCCACCCCGGCGCCTTCGCGCTGCAGGAACCGCTCCACCGCGTCGGCAAAAGCCGGGTGCGCCAGCCAGTGGGCGCTGGTGGCCTGCACGGGCAGCAGGGCCCGGGCCATCTTGTGCTCGCCCTGGGCGCCGCCCTCAAAGCGGATCACGCCGTGATCGATGCACCACTGCAGCGGCTGGTAGTAGCACGCTTCGAAGTGCAGGCAGTCCACGCGCTCCAGCGCGCCCCAATACCGGCCGTAGGCCACAATGTTTTGGTCTTTTTGGCTGCCAGCGCTGGATGGTAAAGCGCTGATAGCTATCAAACTGCTAGCAATTGGCTGGCCGTCGCGCTCGGCCACAAACAGCAGCCAGGCCTCGGGCATGTGGGCCGCCATGCGGGCGAAGAAGTCCCGCGTGAGGTAGGGCGGGTTGCCGTGTTCGAGGTAGGTGCGCTCGTAGCAGCGGTAGAAAAAATCCCAGTCGGCTGCGCTGATGTCCGCACCACGCGACCAACGGAAGCTGACCCCGGCATCCGCCACGCGGCGGCGCTCCTGGCGGATCTTCTTGCGCTTGTCCTGGGCGAGGCTGGCAAGGAAGTGGTCGAAGTCTCTGAAGGGTTGGCCCGAGCCGCCGCCGGGCAAGGTGCTGTCGGGGGAGGGTGCATCAGACGCAGCGGGGAGCGTGGGGGCAACGTTCTCGCCGCCGCCGGGCCGCCCCAAGGCGGTGAGGGCCCCCTCGGGGGGCAGCGAACCACGCGCAGCGGGGAGCGTGGGGGCCACATTCTTCCAATGAAATTGCACGGTGTGCCGCAGCATCAGGTCTTGCTGCGCACTGGTCAGCACGTCGTCGTCGCTGGCAAACAGGATGTGCACTGACGACACGTTTTCGTCCTCGCACCACTGGCACACCGCCTGCACCAGCAGAGCGCGTGCAGCATCGTCACGGGCCAAAAGGCGAGTTCCCGGCACGGGGGTGAAAGGCACGGCGATCACCGCCTTGGGGTAGTAGGGCACGCCGTGCTGTTCGTAGGCGCTGGCCCAGGCCCAGTCGAACACGTACTCGCCGTAGGAGTGGTTCTTGAGGTACAGCGGGCAGGCGGCGATCAGGGTGTCGCCCTCCCACAGGGTCATGAAGCGCGGCGCCCAGCCGGTGCGTGGGCTGGCGCTGTCGCTGGTCTCCAGGGCGGCCAGGTACTCGTGGCGCATGAAGGGCGTGGGGTGGCTTTGCTGGGCCAGCAGGGTGTTCCAGGCCGCAGCATCCACGTCCAGCGCAGTGGCAAGTACGCGGGCGATAATGGCAGATTCAGCCATGCACGCCCCGGTTTTGTTTTGCAAGCTGCGGGCCCGTGTGGGCGGTGTTCAACCTGGCCGCAGGGGCCGATTCCAGTTCCATGACGCTCTCCATTTGCACTGCGCAGCTCAACTTTGTCGTGGGCGACATGCCCGGCAACGCCCAAAAGATCATTGCTGCGGCCCGCGAGGCCCATGCCCAGGGGGCGCGGTTGCTGCTGACGCCCGAGCTGGCCATTTGCGGCTACGCGGCCGAGGACCTGTTCCTGCGCCCCGCCTTCATTGCGGCCTGTGATGATGCCGTGAAAACCGTGGCCCGCGAGACGGCAGGGTTGAAAGGCCTGGCCATCGTGCTGGGCCACCCGCAGGCGGTGGAGCCGGACGCGCCCGCATTCAGCGCCTGCTTCAACGCCGCCAGCGTGCTGCGCGACGGGCAGATCGAGCAGACCTATGCCAAGCGCGAGCTGCCCAACTACCAGGTGTTTGACGAGCGCCGCTACTTTGTGGCGGGCAGCGCGCCCTGCGTGTTCGAGGTGGAAGGCGTAAAGGTCGGTGTGCTGGTTTGCGAGGACGCCTGGTTTGCCGCCCCCGCACGCGATGCCGCTGCGGCCGGTGCGCAACTGCTGGCGGTCATCAACGCATCGCCGTTTCACCTGGGCAAGAGCGCCGAGCGCGAGCAGACCATGCGGGAGCGCGTGGCCGAGACCGGCCTGCCGCTGGTGTACGCGCACCTTGTCGGTGGACAGGACGAGGTCGTATTTGAAGGCCGCTCGTTCGCGCTGAACGCCGATGGCTCGGTGGCCTGCCGGGGGCCAGGGTTTGAAGAAAAAATGGTGTTTGCGCAGGTCCATCAAGCGCAGGCAGCTATCAAAATTGAAGCAGAGGTGTCCGCAGAGAAAAGCCTGGAGGCCGATCTGTGGGACGCCTTGGTGCTGGGCGTGCGCGACTATGTGGGCAAAAACGGCTTCCCCGGTGCGCTGCTCGGGCTGTCAGGCGGCATCGATTCGGCCCTTGTGCTGGCGGTTGCCGTGGACGCGCTAGGCGCCGACAAGGTGCGCACGGTGATGATGCCGTCGCCCTACACAGCCGACATCAGCTGGATCGACGCGCGCGACATGGCCGAGCGACTGGGCGTGCGCTACGACGAGATCTCGATCAAGCCGCAGTTCGAGGCCTTCAAGGCCGCGCTCGCCAGCGACTTTGCAGGGCTGCCCGAAGACACGACCGAGGAAAACCTGCAAGCGCGCATCCGGGGCACGCTGCTCATGGCGCTGTCCAACAAGTTCGGATCCATCGTGCTCACCACGGGCAACAAGAGCGAGATGTCCACGGGCTACTGCACGCTGTACGGCGACATGGCAGGGGGCTTTGCGGTGATCAAGGACGTGGCCAAGACCCGTGTGTTTGACCTGGCCCGCTGGCGCAATGCCAACGACCCCTATGGCACGGGCGCAAGCCCCATTCCTGAACGCATCATCACCCGCCCCCCCAGCGCCGAACTGCGGCCCGACCAGAAGGACCAGGACAGCCTGCCGCCCTATGAAGTGCTGGACGCCATCGTCGCCCGCTACATGGAAAACGACGAGCCCATCGAATCCATCATTGCCAGCGGCTTTGCACGCGCCGATGTGGAGCGTGTCACCCGCCTGATCAAGCTCAATGAGTACAAGCGCCGCCAGGCGCCCGTGGGGATAAGGGTCACGCGCCGCAGCTTCGGCAAGGACTGGCGTTACCCTATCACCAGCAAATTCAGGGCGTGACGTTTCGGCGCTGCGCTTTCAGACCCCTTTTTTACATCCTCCAGGAGACCCGCCATGAAAATGATCACCGCCGTCATCAAGCCCTTCAAGCTCGAAGAAGTCCGCGAAGCCTTGGCCGAGTGTGGCGTGACCGGTCTCACCGTGACCGAGGTGAAGGGTTTTGGCCGTCAGAAGGGCCACACCGAGCTGTACCGTGGCGCCGAGTACGTGGTGGACTTCCTGCCCAAGGTCAAGGTCGAGGTTGTCGTGAAAACCGAGGACGTGGACCGCTGTGTGGACGCCATCGTGAATGTGGCGCGCACCGGCAAGATTGGCGACGGCAAGATTTTTGTGACGGCCGTGGAGCGTGTGGTGCGTATCCGTACTGGGGATCTGGACGACGCGGCTGTGTAAGGCTCCCCCCTGAGTCGCTGCGCGCCTTCCCCCTGAGGGGGACGCCACCAGTGGCCTGGCAAAGCCAGTTCCACGGTGGCACTGGCCTTGCGCTGCGCCAGTTTTTGAAGGCCGTTAGATCACGGAGCGCAGCGGGACGGGCGCTTGGTCGGGGCCGGCGTCTTGCACCAGCGTGCGCAGCAGTGCCTCGGCATCGGTAGAGGCGTGCAGCAGGTCCATCTGCCATTCGCCCATGAAGCCGCTGGCCACGCTGGTCTGCAGGAAGCCCAGCAGGCCGTCGTAGTAGCCGGCCACATTGAGCAGGCCGAGGGGCTTGTCGTGGTAGCCCAGCTGGCGCCAGGTCCACACTTCAAACAGTTCTTCAAAGGTGCCGATACCGCCGGGCAGGGCCAAAAAGGCATCGCTGCGCTCGGCCATCATGGCCTTGCGTTCGTGCATGGTCTGCACGATGTGCAACTCGTCGCATTGGCGGTTGGCCAGCTCTTTGTCGACCAGGGCCTGGGGAATCACGCCCACCACGCGCCCGCCCGCAAGCCGCGTGGCTTCGGCCACCGTACCCATGAGGCCGCTGCGGCCGCCGCCATACACCAGCTGGCCGCCGTGCTGGCCAATCCATTGGCCCACCGCTTTGGCAGCGTCGGCAAAGGCCGCGTTCTCGCCAGGTCGCGAGCCGCAATACACACACACGGAAAAAGTCGGTTCAGCCATGGAAAATCCTCTGAAAAACCGCTGCACCCCAGATGCCCGCGCACAGCAGCAAGGCCAGCAGCACGGCAGCGCTGCCCATGTCCTTGGCGCGTTTGGAAAGGTCGTGCCACTCGGGGCCGATGCGGTCGATGGCGGTTTCGATGCCGGTGTTGAGCAACTCCACGATCATCACGATCACCACAGAGCCTGCCAGCAGCGCGGTTTCTACCCAGCTTTGCCCCAGCCAGAGAGACGCGGGCAGCAGCACCATGGCGGCAATGGCTTCCTGGCGGAATGCCTTTTCGTTCCAGCCTGCGCGGAGGCCTTCGATGGAGTAACCCGCAGCGTGCCAGATGCGGTTCAAGCCCGTGCGGGCCTTCTGGGGGTTGGCGGGCGCGGAGGACTCGGGTGGGGACAGGGGCATAGGGATATTGTGTCGCAACCGCATGACAGCGGGCGTTGCAGCCCGCGCGCGGGTGCTACTTTTTCGGAAGCTCGAAGTGCACCAGGCGCGTGCCTGCCAGGGCGTCGTGCCAGAACTGCCGCTCTGGATGAAAGCGGCTCAGGATGGCCCAGATGGCAACCCAGCCGAACAGCAGCACCAGCACTTCAATGGCCGAGACCCCCAACAGATAGGCTGCCAAGGGCGGCAGGAACCACACCCAGCTCAGCAGGTAGCGCAGCAGCGCACGCGCCTGGGTGATGGGTTGCCCGGCGGTGTCCACCACACGGATGAGCCAAGTCTTTTGAGCCAGGGTCTGGCCTTTGGCCCAGAACCAGGTGAAGTAAATGCCAAACACCACAAACAGAAAGGCCTGCAGGGCGTGCCGGTTGTCCAGGGCGTGGCGGGTTTGGCTCAGGGTGCCGAACAGGTAGCCTGCAATGAAGACCACCCCGAACATGAGCATGCCCTCATACAGCCAGCAGGCCATGCGGCGCCACAAATTGGGCGTGGGGCCGAGGGCGGCGGAAGAGGTCTTTGCAGAGAGGGGTGCCTGCGGTGCTGGGGCGGGAGGGGTGGCGGTCATTCCAGAGGGCGAAAGCAAGGCGGAGAGTGTCGGCCAGCGGCGAGACTACTGAGGATACAGGCCCGAGTTGTCGGGAGTGATCATGGGCGCTGTCGTCGCAGGTGTTTCTGCGGAACCTGCGTCCAGAGGAGGGAGTGCTGCCGGTACTGCCACCGGAATCGAGACGGGCGCCGTCTCGACCACGTTGGAGGCTGGATTTTGCGTGGGCACGCCGGTTGCCGGGGGCGCCGTGGGGGTGACCGGTGCCGCCACACGGGGGGCGCTGTGGTCGAGCACGGGCGGAATCTTCGGTGCGTTGGGGCGGCTGGGGTTGGCCTGCGTGGCCGCCGGAACCTGGGCCAGCTTCTTGGGCGACACGGGGCGCAAGGCCGTGGCGGCGCCCTTGGGCTTGGGGGCGGCACGCGCAGCCAGCGCACGTTTTTCCTCTTCGGACAGCGCCTGGTAGGCCTCCCACTGGGCGCGTTTGTCGTCGCGGGCAAGCCGGTTGGTGACTGCATAGTTCAGCCGGGCCTGGTTGCGCTGCTGTGCGCTCAGGCTGGCCCAGTCCGTCATGCGGTCATGAAATTTGGCCTGCTCTTCTTCAGGAAGCGCCGAGAAATTGGCTGCCAGCGCAAGCCAGCGGCGCTTTTGCGCTTCGCTGATGAGCGCCCAACGCTCTGCCAGTGGGTACAGCGCCAGTTTCTGGGGCGTGGTCAGGGTTTCCCAGCCCGGGCCGGTCTCGACCTGTGGCACTGCCATGGCGCCAGGCCGGGTGGACGTGCGGGCATTGTTGGGGCTGGCAATCGCAGCTTCTGCCCCCGCAGGCAGCAGAGTGCCGGGTACCATGCGCATCTGTACCAGCACCTGGCCACCCACTGCCGCGAGCACGCCCAAGAGCGCCAAAGCCAGCACGAAGGCTGGCAGGGCAGGGGAAGCGTCGGGTGAACTTGGGTGCATGCAGTACGCGGTCGGGGGCGGGGCTCAGTTCGACGGGGCAGAGGTTTTGAGGAATTGTACGAAGCCAGGGTCAGCGTAGGCTGCTGGTGGCAAATCGTCGGTCAAAAGGGCTGCATCGACTTCGGCCAGGTCATTGGCGCTGCTTTCGTCCTGGGCAATGTTGATGACCACCAGCCCCACCACCAGTGCCATCAGCGGAACGGCAGACACCAGTGCATTCCACCAGCTGCCACCCTCGTTGCCGCCACGGCCCAGCGTGGCACTGCCACCCGCATGCACCACAACGGGTGCCGCCAGACGCACCGGCACGGCGTCTTTCTTGCGCTTGGCAAGGGCTTGCATGCGCGAGGCGCGCAGCCGTTCGGAAATGTCGTAGGGCAATTCGTCGGTGCCGCTGGACAAGCGCGCCGTGACGCGCAGTGCGAAGCGCTCTGCCGCAGCTTCTGCCTGTGTCGATGGGGTCTGTACAGTGTTCATGGCTCGATTCCTTTGGCCTTCAGTGCCTTGCTGAGGGTTTGTATGGCACGAAAACAGTGCGTTTTGACGCTGCCTTCGGAGCAGCCCATGGCGGCTGCCGTTTCTGCTACATCCATTTCTTCCCAGTAACGCATCAGGAACGCTTCCCGTTGACGTGGGGGCAGCTCGGCAATCTCGGCTTCGATCCCGTGAAAGATCTGCGCCCGCCGGGTCAGATCCTCGGCGCTCTCTGCCCGTTCCCCATTTTCCGGTCCTGAATACGCTTCAAGCAGATCAAAATCCATGCCATCTTCGCCGGGACCTTCAAAGTCGCTCATGCTCGAAAACAGTGCATTGCGGGTTTTTTGGCGGCGAAACCAGTCCAGCGTGCAGTTGGAAAGTATGCGCTGGTAGAGCATGGGCAGCTCAGCCGCCGGCTTGTCACCATAGTGCTCTGCCAGCTTGAGCATGCTGTCCTGCACGATGTCGAGCGCCGCTTCCTCATTGCGAACGTGGTAGACCGAGCGCTTGAATGCGCGCTTTTCTACACTTTTGAGGAAGTCGGAGAGTTCTCGTTCGGTTGCCAAGACGGGTCAGCCCGGGAGGGGATCGGTGCCGGTGAGTTCACAAAAATGTGGCTATCCGGCACGTAGAGCCTTTGATTATCGCATCCGCCGGGGTTTTTTTCGGGGGATGGCAGTTTTACATGTGTTGCAGTGCGATAATCGTCGCTGCAATTCAAAAGGCAAACGGGTCACGGTCCGGCGCGGCAATCATCCCGCCCATGTCCTTGGCCTCAAGTTCCAAGCTGGCTTCACAAGAGCGCGTGTTAGGAGCACCCAAGGTTTTTCGTCAGAGAAATTCACAAAGGTTGATCGATCATGGAAATCTCCAAGGCTGAAATCTCTTCAGCGGCCGCTGCTTCGCAGGGCAACACCTCCCCCGCTTCCGCTGCTCAGGACCTCATGGGTTCCGAGATCCTCATCAAGTCGCTTCAGGCTGAGAACGTCCAGTACATCTGGGGCTATCCCGGCGGTGCAGTTCTCTACATCTACGACGCGCTCTACAAACAAGACACCATCCAGCACGTGCTGGTGCGCCATGAGCAGGCTGCCGTACACGCTGCCGATGGCTATGCCCGCGCCACGGGTGAAGTGGGCGTTGCGCTGGTCACATCCGGCCCAGGTCTCACCAACGCGGTGACCGGTATCGCTACGGCGTACATGGACAGCATCCCGATGGTGATCATTTCCGGCCAGGTGCCCACCCCCGCCATCGGGCTGGATGCATTCCAGGAATGTGACACAGTCGGTATTACCCGCCCCATCGTCAAACACAATTTCCTCGTCAAGGACCCGCGCGATCTGGCCATGACGATGAAGAAGGCCTTCCACATTGCCCGCACCGGCCGCCCCGGCCCCGTGGTGGTGGATGTACCCAAGGATGTTTCCTTCAAGAAGGTACCGTACAGCGGCTATCCACAAAGCGTGGAAATGCGCTCTTACAACCCTGTGCGCAAGGGCCATGGTGGTCAGATTCGCAAGGCACTGCAACTCCTGCTGGCGGCCAAGCGCCCCTACATCTACACTGGCGGTGGCGTGCTGCTGGGCAATGCCACCAATGAGTTGCGCACGCTGGTGGACATGCTGGGCTACCCGGTCACCAACACGCTGATGGGCCTGGGTGCATACCCCGCATCGGACCGCAAGTTCCTGGGCATGCTGGGCATGCACGGCACCATCGAGGCCAACAACGCGATGCAGAACTGCGACGTGCTGCTGGCTGTGGGCGCGCGTTTTGATGACCGCGTGATCGGCAACCCCAAGCACTTTGCGCAGAACGACCGCAAGATCATCCACGTTGATATTGACCCGTCGAGCATTTCCAAGCGCGTGAAGGTCGATATCCCGATCGTCGGCGACGTCAAGGACGTGCTCACCGAGCTGATCTCCATGATCCGCGAGAGCAGCACGCGCCCTGACTCGGGTGCTCTGGCCGCCTGGTGGGACACCATTGAAGGCTGGCGCAAGCGCGACTGCCTCAAGTACAGCATGGGCAGCCCAGACGTCATCAAGCCCCAGTACGTGGTCGAAACGCTGTGGAACATGACCAAGGACGCGGACACCTACATCACGTCCGACGTGGGCCAGCACCAGATGTGGGCCGCGCAGTACTACCGCTTTGACGAGCCACGCCGCTGGATCAACTCTGGCGGCCTGGGCACCATGGGCGTGGGCATCCCGTACGCCATGGGCATCAAGCTGGCAAAGCCGCAGTCCGAGGTGTTCTGTATCACTGGCGAAGGCTCGGTGCAGATGAACATCCAGGAGCTGTCCACCTGCCTGCAGTACAACACGCCGATCAAGATCTGCTCGCTGAACAACCGCTACCTGGGCATGGTGCGGCAGTGGCAAGAGATCGAATACTCCGGCCGCTACAGCCACAGCTACATGGACGCGCTGCCCAACTTCGTGAAGCTGGCAGAGGCGTACGGCCATGTGGGCATGTTGATCGAGAGTCCCAAGGACGTAGAGCCCGCTCTGCGCGAAGCCCGCAAGCTCAAGGACCGCACCGTGTTCATGGACTTCCGCACCGACCCCACCGAGAACGTGTTCCCGATGGTCCAGGCCGGCAAGGGCATTACCGAGATGCTGCTGGGGTCGGAGGACCTTTAAGCCAAATCGGCCTCCAGCGCTTGTTCATCAAGCGCTACCAGCTATCGAATAGATAGCATTCACTTTTTGACGAATCTATTGCCTGCCAAGCCCGTGCATTACCGTGCACGGGGGAGGGCAGCGAAAAGAGGAATCTGCACCTATGAAACACATCATTGCCGTTCTGCTGGAAAACGAACCCGGTGCGCTGTCGCGCGTTGTAGGCCTGTTTTCTGCCCGTGGTTACAACATCGAATCGCTCACCGTGGCGCCCACTGAGGATCCATCGCTCTCGCGCATGACGATCCAGACCACGGGCTCCGACGATGTGATCGAACAGATCACCAAGCACCTGAACCGCCTCATTGAGGTCGTGAAGGTGGTGGATCTCACCGAAGGTGCCTACACCGAGCGCGAGCTCATGATGGTGAAGGTGCGCGCGGTGGGCAAGGAGCGCGAGGAGATGAAGCGCATGGCCGACATCTTCCGTGGCCGCATCATCGACGTGACCGAGAAGAGCTACACGATTGAGCTGACCGGCGACCAGTCGAAGAACGACGCTTTTCTGCAGGCCATTGACCGCACCGCCATCTTGGAAACCGTACGTACGGGTGCCAGCGGCATCGGCCGCGGCGAGCGCATCTTGCGCGTGTAAGACAATTCACCCCGTTTTTCCCATTTCAACCCCCAACAACGCATTTCAACCGGAGCGACCCATGAAAGTTTTCTACGACAAAGACACCGACCTGAGCCTGATCAAAGGCAAGACCGTGGCCATCATCGGCTACGGCTCGCAGGGCCATGCCCACGCACAAAACCTGAACGACAGTGGCGTGAAGGTCGTGGTCGGCCTGCGCAAGGGCGGTGCATCGTGGGACAAGGTCGGCAAGGCTGGCCTGACGGTTCTGGAAGTCAACGACGCCGTCAAATCCGCTGACGTGGTCATGATTCTGCTGCCCGACGAAGACATCGCAGCCGTCTACAAGAACAACGTCGAACCCAACATCAAGCAAGGCGCCTCGCTGGCCTTTGCCCACGGCTTCAACGTGCACTACAACCAAGTCGTGCCCCGTGCTGACCTGGACGTGTGGATGGTGGCGCCCAAGGCCCCTGGCCACACCGTGCGCAACACCTACACCCAAGGCGGCGGCGTGCCCCACCTGGTGGCCGTGCACCAAGACAAGTCCGGCAAGGCCCGTGACTTGGCCCTGAGCTACGCAGCTGCCAACGGCGGCGGCAAGGCCGGCATCATCGAGACCAACTTCAAGGAAGAAACCGAGACCGACCTGTTCGGCGAACAAGCCGTGTTGTGCGGCGGTGCCGTCGAGCTGATCAAGATGGGTTACGAAACCCTGGTTGAAGCCGGCTACGCCCCTGAAATGGCCTACTTCGAATGCCTGCACGAGCTCAAGCTCATCGTGGACCTGATCTACGAAGGTGGCATTGCCAACATGAACTACTCGATCTCGAACAACGCCGAGTACGGCGAGTACGTGACCGGCCCCGAAGTGATCAACGAGCAGTCGCGCGCCGCCATGCGCAATGCCTTGAAGCGCATCCAGAACGGCGACTACGCCAAGATGTTCATCCAGGAAGGCCGTCTGAACTACCCATCGATGACAGCCCGTCGCCGCAACACGGCCGACCACAGCATCGAAAAGGTGGGCGGCCAACTGCGCGCCATGATGCCCTGGATCGCCAAGAACAAGCTGGTCGATCAGACCCGCAACTGATTCTCCATCGCTGGAGCATCACGAGGCCACTTCGGTGGCCTTTTTCGTTGGCAGTCGGTCCTGTGGGCAGGCGCTACACTGCGACCTTCGCCTTGATGGCGCGCGGCGATCTGTCTGTGCAGCGGGAATTGCCGAATACTATAAATTTAATAGCTGCTCACGCAATATGGGCAAGCGCTGGAGGTCAATTTAATGCATGACGGCAATGAATCCACCGACAACCCCGGTGTGATGGTGCGCAAACGGCGCAAGGGCATCTACATCCTGCCCAACCTGTTCACGCTGGCGGCATTGTTTGGGGGCTTCTATTCGATCGTGATGGCCATGAATGGCCGTTTCGACATGGCGGCCGTGGGCGTTTTTTGTGCGATGGTGCTCGACAGTCTTGATGGCAGGGTAGCGCGCATGACCAATACCCAGAGCGCGTTTGGCGAGCAGATGGATTCGCTCTCCGACATGGTGTCCTTTGGAGCGGCGCCTGCCCTGATTGCCTATGAGTGGTCCCTCCAGGGGCTGGGCCGCTGGGGCTGGATTGCCGCATTTGTGTACTGCGCCTGTGCCGCGCTTCGCCTGGCGCGCTTCAATGTGAATACCGGCGTGGTGGACAAGCGCTATTTTCAGGGGCTGCCTTCGCCAGCCGCTGCAGCTTTGGTGGCGGGGTTCATCTGGCTGATGACCGAGCTGGGCGTGCATCCTGGTGAAGACCACTGGCTGACCTGGAGTCAGACGACCTGGATCATGTTCGCATTCACGCTGTACGCGGGGCTCACCATGGTGACCAATGTGCCGTTCTACAGCTTCAAGGATGTGCAGATGAAGAAGAGCGTGCCTTTTGCAGCCATTGTGCTGATCGCGCTGGGCATTGCCATCATCAACATCCACCCGCCCATCGTGCTGTTTGGCGTGTTCGTGTTCTACGGCCTGAGCGGTTACGGCGTGTACGCGTGGCGCAAGGCCAAAGGGCAGCACAGCAGCGTGATCAGCACCTCGACGGACGAACCGGACGAACGTGGACTGCACAAGTGATTGGAATGATGTCTGGCCAGTTGTGCTACATTGCACCGCATGAATACGTTTGCACTGGATCTACTGCTACCTCCCTACGGGCGGAGACAGTAGGCGCACGCGCACACTTTTTCCACAAAGGCCCGTATGCACCCGCAACGGGCCTTTTGTTTTGGGCGCCAGATTTTTAGTGTTGCGGGCCAATTCCACCCCACCAGTATCAGGAGAAACAACATGGCTGACAAACTCATCATTTTCGACACCACCTTGCGCGATGGCGAGCAGTCCCCGGGCGCCTCGATGACCAAGGATGAGAAGCTGCGAATTGCCCGCCAGCTGGAGCGCCTGAAGGTGGACGTGATCGAAGCCGGTTTTGCGGCCAGCTCGAACGGCGATTTCGAGGCGGTGCAGGCGATAGCCAATGCCATCAGGGAGTCCACCATCTGCTCGCTGTCGCGCGCCAATGACCGCGACATTTCCCGCGCAGCAGAAGCGCTTGCAGGGGCGAACAGCGCGCGCATCCATACGTTCATTGCCACCAGCCCGCTGCACATGGAAAAGAAGCTGCGCATGACGCCAGAGCAAGTGCTGGAGCAGGCCAAGCAGTCGGTGCGTTTTGCGCGCAACCTGGTGGGAGATATTGAGTTCAGCCCCGAAGATGGCTACCGCAGCGACCCAGACTTCCTGTGCCGCGTGCTCGAAGCTGTGATCGCCGAGGGTGCCACGACCATCAATGTGCCCGACACCGTGGGCTATGCCATCCCTGAGCTGTACGGCAACTTCATCAAGACCCTGCGCGAGCGCATTCCCAACAGCGACAAGGCCATCTGGTCCGTGCACTGCCACAACGACCTCGGCATGGCCGTGGCCAATTCGCTGGCCGGTGTGAAGATTGGCGGTGCGCGCCAGGTGGAGTGCACGATCAATGGTCTGGGTGAGCGCGCTGGCAACTGTTCTCTCGAAGAGGTGGTGATGGCGGTCAAGACCCGCCGCGACTATTTCAACCTCGATCTCAACATTGATACCCAGCACATCGTTGCGGCCAGCCGAATGGTCAGTCAGACCACGGGGTTCGTGGTGCAGCCGAACAAGGCCGTGGTGGGGGCCAATGCCTTTGCGCACGCCAGTGGTATCCACCAGGATGGCGTGCTCAAGGCGCGCGATACCTACGAAATCATGCGTGCCGAGGATGTGGGCTGGAGCGCCAACAAGATCGTGTTGGGCAAGCTCAGCGGCCGCAACGCCTTCAAGCAGCGCCTTCAGGAACTGGGTGTGAGCCTGGACAGTGAAACCGAAGTCAACACCGCTTTCACGCGTTTCAAGGAACTTGCCGATCGCAAGAGCGAGATTTTTGACGAGGACATCCTGGCGCTGGTGAGTGATGAGAGCGTGACCAGCGAAAGGGAACAATATGGCTTTGTCTCTCTGTTCCAGCAGAGCGAAACGGGTGAGCACCCCCGAGCACGCATCGTCTTTACGGTAGACGGCCAGGAGGTGCGGGGCGAGTCCGAAGGAAACGGCCCTGTGGATGCCTCACTCAAGGCCATCGAATCGCATGTGAAGAGTGGTGCGGAGATGGTGCTGTACTCGGTGAACGCCATCAGCGGCTCGACAGAGAGTCAAGGCGAGGTCACCGTGCGCCTGCAGAACAGTGGCCGCGTGGTCAACGGCGTGGGAGCAGACCCCGATATCGTGGTCGCTTCGGCCAAGGCCTATCTGAGTGCGCTGAACAAGTTACAAAGTAAAGCTGACCGGGTGGCTGCACAGGGTTGAATGATCAATTTATAATTTCATTCACTTTCTTGGAAAGTCGCGCAAGGTATTGATCTTGCGCGACTTTTTTTGATTCTGTACACTGCTCAACACTTATTACCGTTTGGAGCACTTTGATGCACCATCGCCACCGCGCCGCAGTGACCCGTTTTTTCCAGCTTTTGGGCTTTGTCGTCGTCAGTACGGCGCTGGTTGTGCCGATTGCGCACTCAGGGGAGCGCTCCAAGGCGCCAGCCAAAAAGCAGCAAGTCAATTCGGCCAATGCCAAGCGCGCTGCTCCGGCCCGCAAGGTCGCTACCAATACCCGGGCCGTGCGTGTCACGGCCAAGACCGCCAAGGCGCCGACCCGTGTGGCCTTTGTGCCTGCCAAGCAGTCGTTCGGGCAAATGGCGGGGCTGCATGAGGTGAGTGATCCGCTGGACCTGAAGTCCAGCGTCGCACTCGTCATCGACCAGGACACGCATGAAGTCCTGCTCAGCAAGAATGATCAGGCCGTTCTTCCCATTGCGTCCCTGACCAAGCTCATGACGGGCTTGCTGATTTCCCAGGCCAAGCTGCCGATGGATGAGCCCATTACGATCACCCAGGATGACGTTGATACTGAAAAAGGCAGCCGCTCGCGCCTGACCGTGGGCTCTACGTTGACCCGGGGCGAGATGCTGCACCTGGCGCTCATGTCCAGCGAGAACCGCGCAGCGCATGCGCTGGGTCGTACGTACCCTGGTGGCCTCGAAGCGTTTGTTGTGCAGATGAATGTCAAGGCCCGCCTGCTCGGCATGACCGATACCCGTTATGTTGAGCCAACCGGCCTTTCCAGCCGCAACCAGTCCAGCGCACGTGACCTGGCTACTTTGGTGAATGTGGCGCATGGTGATCCCCTGCTGCGCGAACTGTCCACGTCACCGGGATATGAGGTGGCAGTGGGCCCCAAAACATTGCAGTACAACAACACCAATGGGCTGGTAAAAAACCCCACCTGGGACATTGGCCTCCAGAAAACCGGCTACATCTCGGAAGCAGGGCGCTGCCTGGTGATGCAAACCCAGATCGCCGGGCGCAAGCTCATCATGGTGTTTCTGGATTCGGCGGGCAAATTCAGCCGCTTGGGTGATGCTGAGCGTGTGCGCCATTGGGTGGAGTCGATGCCGTCATTGACGGCGCCTTTGCAGGCCCGTGCAGGGTCCAATGGGTGAGGCAGTTAATCCTGTAGCTTGCACATCCATCCCTCGTGCGCCAAGCATTTGGTGCTGGTAGCGTCGGCGGGATTTCGTGCCGACTGCCTTGTGCGCTGAATTGATGGATCCACCGGCCGACCGGGCATCACTGCCCGCGTCGGTTTTTTTGCATGGATCAGGCCCGGCTGCGGTAGCTGTTGTGTCCCGAGGCTCAGCGAAGTCCCGGACGCAAACCCGCATCACCGGATGCCGACGCTTCCATGCTGGGTGTGTGACCCAGAGCCAGAGAAATCTCGTTGGCCGTGGCTTGGAGCTTGGGAAGCCATCCTTCGTCCAGTCGATCAGCGGGTGCTGATATGGACAGTCCGGCTACCAGCTTGCCTTGGTCATCGTAGACGCCAGCGGCCATGCAGCGCACGCCCAGTTCCAGCTCTTCGTTGTCGCGGGCAATACCGTACTGGCGCGCTTTGGCGAGTTCGCGCTCCAGGATGGGCAATTGGGTGATGCTGTTGCGGGTGTGTCCGGCCAGACCGGTTCGGGTGGCATAGGCCCGCACGCGCTGGGGGTCGTCCAGGGCCAGAAATAGCTTGCCTGTGGAGGTAAGGTGCAGAGGGGCCCGTCCGCCAATGGCGCGCACCACCTGCATGCCGGAGCGTTCACTGTAGGCACGTTCGACATACACAATCTCGTCGCCCTGGCGCATGCTGAGATTGACGGGCTGCTGGATCAGCTTGTGAAGATTGCGCATCGGGGTCAGGGCGGCATCGCGCACGCTCAGGCGCGCTTTTACGAGGTTGCCCAGTTCCAGCAGGCGCATGCCCAGTCGGTAGCTGCCCGATTCTGGTCGATCCACGAAACGGCCAATCGTGAGGTCGTTCAGGATGCGGTGCGTGGTGGACGGGTGCAGCCCTGTTTTCTCGCTGATTTCCTTGAGAGATATCGCCTCTTCGCGTGACGCCAGAACATCGATCAGCGTAAACATGCGCTCAAGCACCTGAACGCTGGGTTTGACGGGGATGCTGGGATCGTTTTTTTTCATGGACGGCGATGCAGTGACGGCCGCAGCATTTTATCTTGTGAAATGCGAGCCTGCATTCACGCGCTCGGATTTGCGCCCGGGCTGGAGCGATGCCACTGGCCATCGGTCCGGATCTCGTGGGGGTGAAAGCGCGCCTTGTAGTTCATCTTGGGGCTGGCCTCGATCCAGTAGCCCAGGTACACATGGGGCAACTCCAGGGAGCGTGCCTGGGCAATCTGCCACATCACGTTGTAGGTGCCGTAGCTGCAATGTGGCTCGGGTTCGTAGAAGGTGTAGACCGCGGAAAGCCCGTCGTCGAGCACGTCCAGGATGGACACCATCTTGAGCGCGCCGGGCTCTCCTGTTATGCCATCTGTTTCGCGGAACTCCACCAGACGTGAATTCACCCGGCTTTGCAGCAGAAACTGCGTGTACTGGTCGATGCTGTCATGGTCCATGCCGCCGCCCGCATGGCGGCCGTTCTGGTAGCGCAGATACAGCTGATAGTGCTCGGGTACAAAACACAGGCGCAATACCCGCGCCTGCAGATTGCCGTGCCGCACGGTAGCGCGCCGCTGGCTCCGATCCGGCTGAAACTCGTTCACCAGCACGCGCAAGGGAGTGCAGGCCTGGCAGCCATCGCAATAGGGGCGGTAAGTGAACATGCCACTGCGGCGAAACCCCTTGGCCACGAGATCGGAATACACATCGCTCTGAATCAGGTGGCTGGGCGTGGCGACCTGCGACCGTGCCTGCCTGTCCGGCAGATAGCTGCAGGGGTAAGGAGCTGTCGCGTAGAACTGCAGGGTCTGCAGTGGTAGGTCATTGAGTTGCGTCATGCCGTGGGCACCGTGGAGGGCAGCAGCTCGTTCCAGTATACGGGTTCAAACGACCACGAGAGGGCGGGCTGGTCCAGTGCGTTTTGTATGTGAGACAGGAACTGGGCTCGCGAGATTTCGTGGGCTCCCAATGAGGCCAGGTGCCGGGTGTTCTGTTGGCAATCAATCATTGCCACACCCTGGCGGCGGCACAAGGCCACCAGGGCTGCAAGCGCGATTTTCGATGCATCGGTAGCGTGGGCGAACATCGATTCACCGAACACTGCCTGCCCCAGTGCGACGCAATACAGGCCGCCTTCCAGTTTTCCATCGATCCAGGTTTCAACGCTATGAGCACTGCCCGCTGCATGGAGGCGGGTGTAGGCTTCAACCATCTCGGGCACGATCCAGGTGCCCGCCTGCCCGTCGCGCTCCTTGCTGGCGCAGGCTGTGATCACGTCCAGGAAGTTGTGGTCTATGCGGATCTCGCAGGCTGTATTTGCTCGGAATGCCTGCAGGGTCCTGCGAAGCGAGCGATGGAGTCGGAAGTTCGCCACGGGCAAGACCATGCGTGGATCGGGAGCCCACCACAAGATGGGTTGCCCCGGGCCGTACCAGGGGAAAGTGCCCTGGGCATACGCCGCTCGCAGATGCGCTACATCCAGCGTGCCACCGGCAGCCAGGAGTCCGGGGGCGGGGTCGTCGGGTCCCCATGCTTTCGCAGGGTCGGGTAGCGGATCTTCAAGCTCCAGCCAAGGCAGTTGCGGGGGCATGGGGTTGCAATACAAATAGGACTTGCGCAAATCGGTGTGCAACGGCTGCCTCGCCTCGGGATGAGCCGATTGCCTGGGCCTGTTTTGCGCAAGTCATGACAAAGAACTGTATTGTCAGGCAGGCACAGGGGTGGTGGATTTTCTTGAGGCGTATGAATGAAAAAGCCCACCATGCGTGAACATGGCGGGCTTCTTGGCTGGCTCCTCGACCTGGGCTCGAACCAGGGACCTACGGATTAACAGTCCGGCGCTCTACCGACTGAGCTATCGAGGAATGATCGGTATGTAAAAGGCCCCGCGTACACATGCAGGGCCTGCAAAATTCTTGGCTCCTCGACCTGGGCTCGAACCAGGGACCTACGGATTAACAGTCCGGCGCTCTACCGACTGAGCTATCGAGGAACAAGACTTAGATTATATACATAAAAATTGGGGCTCCGAAGATTTGACGGCGTGTTCTTGCGTGGTGTTGCGGTCGCGTGCCGAGGTGTGCGAATGACGGCCAACTTTCACTACTCCGGTGAGGGGAAGGGTGGGCTTCAGGGCTCGGGGCGGTGCCACAGCCAGGCTGCCACGCAAACCATGGAGGTGATGGCGATACCCACCACCCACGGCCGGGTGCCCGTGGCGAACAGCACGATGCCGCTCAGCGCCATGAGCAGTGTGGCGCTCCACTTGGCCCGTCGGCTGACCTTGCCGCCCTGGGCCCAGTTGCGAAGCAGGGGGCCGAACAAGCGGTGGTTCCACAGCCAGCGGTAAAGCCGTGGCGAGCTGCGGGCAGCGGCCCAGGCCGCCATGAGGATGAACACCGTGGTCGGCAGCCCGGGGACGATCACACCGATGATGCCCATGACGAGGCACAGCACGGCAAATGCGAGCAGCAGCCAGCGCACGGGCCAGGGCAGGGTGCGCAGTGGCGGCGCGGCGTCTTCGTGGGACTCGGTGGGGGGCTGGGGCATGTCCGTTATTGTGAATGCCCCGGCGGCGGCGCCTGGGCGTGCGCACGCGCTATGCTGCCGCAGCAGCGCATGCGCCGCTTTTCTCTTGACCTGAATGCACCTTCGATGACCATCCACACCATCCTGAAGATGGGCGATCCGCGCCTGCTGCGTGTTGCCCAGCCTGTCACTCAATTCGATACCGATGCGCTTCACCTTCTGGTGCGCGACATGTTCGAGACCATGCAGTCTGTCAACGGAGCAGGGCTTGCGGCGCCGCAGATCGGCGTGGATCTGCAGCTCGTGATTTTTGGATCTGGCGAGCGCAATCCACGCTACCCGGACCGGCCCGTGGTCCCTTCCACCGTCTTGCTCAACCCGGTCATCACGCCCCTTGGTGATGAGGAGGATGTGGACTGGGAAGGTTGCCTCTCGGTGCCAGGGTTGCGCGGCAAGGTGCCCCGCTGGTCGCGCATTCGCTATACCGGGTTTGATCCGTATGGCGACCCCATCGACCGCACGGTGGAAGGGTTTCATGCCCGGGTGGTGCAGCACGAATGCGACCACCTCATCGGCAAGCTCTACCCCATGCGGGTGCGCGATTTCACGCAGTTCGGCTTTACCGAAGTGCTGTTCCCGGAGATCAGTGCCAACGAGGACGACTGATGCCTCCGCCTGACAGGCACACATCCGTCACCGGTGTACCTGCATTGGGATAGATCTTGCTGTGGGTGAGGGCTTCGTACGCCTGGTTGCTGAAGCTGCTCAGGGTGCAAGATGTCAAAAAAAGGCCGCTAGCGCTTTCTGGTAAAGCGCTAGTAGCTATTAAAAAGAGAGCATTTTTTTGGGCATGGCTCACGCGGACAGTTCGCGCAGCAGCTCGGTCTCGATCTCGATTTGGCGGGCGTTGTTCTGCAGCTCCGGGCCCTGGATCAGGAAGGTGTCTTCCACCCGCTCCCCCAGGGTGCTGACCTTCGCCAACTGCACGCTCAGGTGGTGCTGCGCCAGGATGCGGGCCACCAGGTAGAGCAGGCCCGCCCGGTCGCTGGCCGAGATGGCCAGCAGCCAGCGTTGAGCCTTTTCGTCGGGGCGCAATGTGACGCGCGGCGCCACCGGAAAACTCTTGACCCGGCGCGAGACCCGCTTGCGGGCGGGCTCGGGCAGCGGGCCACCGGCCTCGATCACACGCACCAGATCGCTTTCGACCATGTGCGTCAGCTCCCGGTAGTGCCCCGGCTGCGATGAGGCCACCACCTGGAAGGTGTCGAGGGCATAGCCGTTGTTCGCGGTGTGCACGCGGGCATCCAGGATGGAAAACCCCGCGCGGTCGAAATAGCCGCAGATGCGCGCAAACAGATCGGTCTGGTCGGCCGCGTACACCATCACCTGCAGCCCGTCGCCCGCCAGCGATTGGCGCGCGCGCACCACAGGCTTTGCCGTGCCGACATGGCGCGACAGGTGGCGCGTGTGCCAGGCGATGTCGGCAGCCTCGTGCCGCATGAAATAGCTCACGTCCAGCGTGGCCCACAGGGCCTTGTGTGCCTCGAAGGGCAGGGCGCTCAGGGCCAGCAGCACCAGCGCCTCGCGCTTGCGGGCCTCGATTTCGGCGGCAGCGTCGGGCGCCCGGCCGCCCAGGGTGCGCAGCGTGGCGCGGTACAGGTCTTCCAGCAGTTTGCCCTTCCAGGCGTTCCACACCTTGGGACTGGTGCCGCGGATGTCGGCCACGGTCAGCAGGTACAAGGCGGTAAGGTAGCGCTCATTGCCCACGCGGCGGGCAAACGCGGCGATCACATCGGGGTCGCTCAGATCCTCCTTCTGGGCGATGCGGCTCATGCACAGGTGTTCGCTGACCAGAAATTCGATGAGTTTGGCGTCTTCGCGGTCCACGCCGTGCTGGCGGCAAAAGCGGCGCACTTCCACGGCGCCAATTTGCGAATGGTCGCCGCCGCGGCCCTTGCCGATGTCATGGAATAGCGCGGCGATGTACAGGATGAAGGGCTTGTCCCAGCCGCCTGCCAGTTGCGAACAGAACGGGTACTCGTGCGCGTGCTCTGCCATGAAGAAGCGGCGCACATTGCGCAGCACCATCAGGATGTGCTGGTCTACGGTGTACACATGGAACAGGTCGTGCTGCATCTGCCCCACGATGCCGCGGAACACCCACAGATAACGGCCCAGCACCGAGGTCTGGTTCATCAGCCGCATGGCATGCGTAATGCCCGACGGCTGCTGCAGGATGCGCATGAAGTTGTCGCGGTTGACCGGGTCGCGGCGGAAAGAGCCATCCATCACGCCGCGTGCGTTGTACAGCGCACGCAAAGTGCGGGCCGACAGGTCTTTCAGGCCCACCGTGGTCTGGTAGAGCAAAAAGGTTTCGAGGATGGCGTGTGGGTCGCGCGTGTAAAGGTCATCGCTGGCCACCTCGATGAGCCCGGCCTTTTCGAAGAAGCGCTCGTTGATGGGGCGCGGCTCGTGCGTCGAGGGATTCAGGCGCTCTTCGATGTTGAGCAGCAGGATCTGGCTGAGCTGCGATACGGCTTTGGCCGCCCAGTAGTAGCGCCGCATGAGGCTCTCGCTGGCGCGCATGGGCAGGCGCGATCCGTCGGGCGCCTGTGAGCGGTAGCCAAACGACTCGGCCACGGCGGTCTGCAGGTCAAACACCAACCGGTCTTCATGCCGCCCAGCGGCGGCATGCAGGCGCGCACGGATGAGGCACAGCACTGCCTCGTTGCGCTCGATCTGGCGCACCTCGAACGCGGTGGCCATGCCGCTGGCGGCCAGCTCTTTCCAGTTGCGGCCCAGCCCTGCGGCCTGGGAGACCCACAAGATCATCTGCAGGTCGCGCAGCCCTCCAGGAGACTCCTTGCAGTTGGGTTCCAGCGAATAGGGTGTGTTCTCGTACTTGTTGTGGCGCTGGCGCATCTCCAGTGTCTTGGCCACCAGAAACGCCTGGGGATTCATCTGCGCGCGGTACTGCCGCTGGAAGTCTTCAAACAGCGCTGCGTTGCCGCACACGAGGCGTGATTCGAGCAGGGAGGTCTGCACCGTGACATCGCCCGCACTTTCGGCCAGGCATTCGGTCACCGTGCGCACGCTGGAGCCAATCTCCAGCCCCGCATCCCAGCAGCTGCCGATGAAACCTTCGAGCTGGGTGCGCAGTGCGCTGCCCGCCTCGGGCGCCGCACCGTCGGGCATCAGCAGCAGTACATCGACATCCGAATAGGGAAAGAGCTGGTCGCGCCCGAAACCGCCCACCGCCACCAGGGCCATGTCGGCAGGCAGTTCTGCGCGCTGCCACAGCGTTTGCAGCAGGTTGCCTGCCAGGGTGGACAGCTTGCGCAGCAGCACCCGGATGCCGCGTGTGGAGGCCCCCGTCGCTTTCATGGCGGCCAGCAGCGCCGCTTTGTCGCTGCGGTAGGCGTCCCGAAGGACGTGCACTTCAGGCAGGGCATGGATTTTGGTCATGGTCGTCGAAGGTCGCGCTGAAGAAGGGCCATGCAAAAAGCCATGCAAGAGTTGTGCGAACCGGCTGGCAGGGGCCGGCGAGCGGGTCAGGTCTTGGTCGCGGTCACAAACGCCGGGAGCGGCGGCGAGCCTGCCGACAGCGTCATGACTTCATAGCCTGTTTCGGTAACCAGCACCGTGTGCTCCCACTGGGCTGACAGGCTGTGGTCCTTGGTCACGATGGTCCAGCCGTCGTTACCAAAGTCTTTTACCTCGCGGCGGCCTGCGTTGATCATGGGCTCGATGGTGAACACCATGCCGGGCACCAGTTCTTCGAGCGTGCCGGGGCGGCCGTAGTGCAACACCTGGGGCTCTTCGTGGAATTTTTTGCCAATGCCATGGCCGCAGAACTCGCGCACGATGGAAAAGCCCTGGCCTTCGGCAAACTTCTGGATGGCGTGGCCGATGTCGCCCAGATGCGCGCCGGGCTTGACCTGCACGATGCCGTGCCACATGGCATCAAACGTGATGGCCGACAGCCGCTTGGCGGCGATCGAGCATTCGCCGATCAGGTACATGCGGCTGTTGTCGCCATACCAGCCGTCCTTGGTGATCACAGTCACGTCCACATTGACGATGTCACCCTTCTTCAAAGGCTTGTCGTTGGGGATGCCGTGGCACACCACATGGTTGACCGAGGTGCACAGCGAGGCCGGGTAGGGTGGATAACCCGGTGGCTGGTAGCCCACGGTGGCTGAGATGGTGCCCTGCTGGGCCATGCATTCGGCGCCCAGGCGGTCGATCTCTTTGGTGGTGATGCCGGGCTTGATGTGTGGGGCGATGTAGTCCAGTACTTCGGAGGCCAGACGGCAGGCCAGGCGCATGCCCTCGATGTCCTCAGCGCTTTTGATGGTGATGCTCATCCCCGGATTATCCCATTGGCCCCCGCGCCACGCAGGCGGTGCGGCCATGCCCGGTAAAATAGTGGGCTCCGGTGCTGGTTGCACGCTGGCGCCCGGAGCCACCCTCTACCCCTGACACCCCCCAACAGGCCGCTACCGTGACCTTGCACATGACCACGCTGGCGGGCGGCAACGCCCTCAGCTCCTTCCGCGCCCAGCAACTTCAACCCGCCCTGGAGGCGATCCACCCCAAGATCAGTGGCATTGCAGCGCGTTTCGTGCACCTGGTCGCCACCGATGCGGCCCCCACTCCTGCAGAACAAGAACGCCTGGCCGCGCTGCTGACCTACGGCGACCCCTACACGGGCCCTCAAGACGGCGCCGCGCTCATCGTCACGCCCCGCCTGGGAACGCTGTCGCCCTGGGCCTCCAAGGCCACCGACATTGCGCGCAACTGCGGCATCGCCATCCGCCGTGTCGAGCGCATCACCGAGTACCGCATCAGCCTGAAATCCGGCCTGCTGGGCAAGACGCCCGAGCTGACGGCCGAGCAACTGGGCCAAGTCGCTGCCCTGCTGCACGACCGCATGACCGAATCGGTGGTGGCCGACCGCAGCGCCGCCGCCGCGCTGTTCACCGAACTGCAGCCCGCGCCCATGGAGCATGTGGATGTGCTGGCCGGCGGCCGCGCTGCCCTGGAGGCCGCCAACACCCGCTTTGGCCTGGCCCTGGCCGATGATGAAATCGACTACCTCGTGACCGCGTTTACGGGCCTCGCGCGCAACCCCACCGACGTGGAGCTGATGATGTTCGCGCAGGCCAACAGCGAACACTGCCGCCACAAGATCTTCAACGCGCAGTTCACCATCGACGGCGTGGCGCAGGACAAGAGCCTGTTCGGCATGATCCGCAACACGCACCAGCTGGCGCCCCAGCACACGGTGATCGCGTATTCGGACAACGCCTCGGTGATGGAAGGTCACCAGGTCGAGCGTTTTGTGGCAAAAATGGGCTCTAGCGCTGATCCATCAAGCGCCAATAGCTATCAAAAGAGTAGCGTTGCCCAGCATGTGCTGATGAAGGTGGAAACCCACAACCACCCCACGGCCATCTCGCCCTTCCCCGGCGCATCGACCGGCGCAGGCGGCGAGATCCGCGACGAAGGCGCCACAGGCCGGGGCTCCAAGCCCAAGGCGGGCCTCACGGGCTTCACGGTGTCCAAGCTCTGGGGCAGCACAGTGGGCAAGCCTGAGCACATTGCCAGCCCGCTGCAGATCATGGTTGAAGGCCCCCTGGGCGGCGCGGCGTTCAACAATGAATTCGGCCGGCCCAACCTGAACGGCTACTTCCGTGAGTACGAGCAAGAAGTCGGCGGCGTGCAGCGCGGCTACCACAAGCCCATCATGATCGCGGGTGGTGTGGGCGTGATCGATGCCGAGCTGACGAAGAAGATTGAGTTTCCCGCCGGTTCGCTGCTGATCCAGCTGGGCGGCCCCGGCATGCGCATCGGCATGGGCGGCAGCGCCGCCAGCTCCATGGCCACGGGCACCAACGCGGCCGAGCTGGACTTTGACTCGGTGCAGCGCGGCAACCCCGAGATCGAGCGCCGTGCGCAAGAAGTCATCAACCACTGCTGGGCGCAGGGCGCGGCCAACCCGATCCTCGCCATCCACGACGTGGGTGCGGGTGGCTTGTCCAACGCCTTCCCCGAACTGACCAATGACGCAGGCCGGGGCGCGCGCTTTGACCTGCGCGCGGTGCAGCTCGAAGAGTCGGGCATGGCGCCCAAGGAAATCTGGAGCAACGAATCGCAAGAGCGCTACGTGCTGGCCATCGCGCCCGAGTCGCTGGAACAGTTCAAGGCCTTCTGCGATCGCGAGCGCTGCCCGTTTGCCGTGATCGGCACGGCCACCGAAGAGCGCCAGCTGGTGCTGCACGACCCTGCTGCTACGGCCGACGACCAGAAGCTGCCCGTGGAAATGCCCATGAACGTGCTGCTGGGCAAGCCGCCCAAGATGCACCGCGATGTGAAGACCGTGGAGCGCCAGTTCGCACCGATGGACTTGACCGGCGTGCCGCTGCAAAAGGCCGTGATCGACGTGCTGGCCCATCCCACCGTGGCGTCCAAGCGCTTTCTCATCACCATTGGCGACCGCACGGTGGGTGGCCTGAGCCACCGCGACCAGATGGTCGGCCCCTGGCAGGTGCCTGTGGCTGATTGCGCTGTGACGCTGGCCGATTACAAGGGCTTTGCGGGCGAGGCCATGAGCATGGGCGAGCGCACGCCGCTGGCTGCCATCAACGCACCCGCCTCGGGCCGCATGGCCGTGGCCGAGGCCATTACCAACCTGCTGGCTGCACCCATCGAGCTGCCGCGCGTGAAACTGTCGGCCAACTGGATGGCCGCGTGTGGCGAGCCCGGCGAAGACGCTGCGCTGTACGAAACCGTGAAGGCCGTGGGCATGGAGCTGTGCCCCGCGCTGGGCGTGTCCATCCCCGTGGGCAAGGACAGCCTGTCCATGCGCACGCAGTGGAGCGAAGGTTCTGAGAAGAAGAAAGTTACCTCGCCCGTCAGCCTGATCGTGAGCGCATTCGCTTCGCTGTCCGACGTGCGTGGCACGCTCACGCCCCAGCTCAACGCCACCGAGGCCGACACCACCCTGGTGCTGATCGACCTTGGCAAGGGCCAGAACCGCATGGGCGGCAGCATCCTGGGCCAGACGCTGGAGCAGAGCGGCGATGTGGTGCCCGATGTGGATGATCCGAAAGACCTGGTCAACCTCGTTAACGCCGTGAACGCACTGCGCGCCAAGGACCAGATCCTGGCGTACCACGACCGCAGCGATGGCGGCCTGCTGGCGGCCGCCGCCGAAATGGCGTTTGCGGGCCATGTGGGCGTGGCGCTGAACGTGGACTTGCTCGTCACTGAAGGCGACGGCATCAGCGACAGCCGCATGGACACGGGCGATGCCAAGAACTGGGCAGGCCAGGTGGGGGCTCGCCGTGAAGAGCTCACGCTGAAAGCCCTGTTCAACGAGGAACTGGGTGTGTTGCTGCAGGTGCGTACTGCCGAGCGCAACGACGTGATGCAGACCCTGCGCGAGCATGGCCTGTCCAAGTTCAGCCACTTCGTCGGTAAAACGCGTCCTGCATCGTCCGAGATCGACGCAGGCAAGGGCGAGCTGCAGGTCTGGCGCGATGCCAAGGCCGTATTCAGTGCGCCGCTGGCCGACCTGCACCAGGTGTGGGACGCGGTGAGCTGGAAGATTTGCCAGCAGCGCGACAACCCCGCCAATGCCGATGCCGAACACGCCGCAGCGGGCGAGCCCACCGACCCCGGCATGCACGTGCACCTCACGTTCGACGCCACTGACAACGTGGCGGCGCCATACCTGAACCTTGCCAAACCCAAGGTCGCCATCCTGCGCGAGCAGGGTGTGAACTCGCACATCGAGATGGCCTACACCTTCACGGAAGCAGGCTTTGAGGCCTACGACGTGCACATGACCGACCTTCAGACTGGCCGAGTCAAGCTCGAAGACTTCAAGGGCGTGGTGGCCTGCGGCGGCTTCAGCTACGGCGACACCTTGGGCGCGGGCATCGGCTGGGCGCGGTCCATCACCTTCAACCCCGTGCTGGCCGCGCAGTTCCAGGGCTTCTTTGGCCGCCCCGATACGTTTGGCCTGGGCGTTTGCAACGGCTGCCAGATGTTTGCCGAGCTGGCCGACATCATCCCCGGCGCGCAGGACTGGCCACGCTTCACCACCAACCGGAGCGAGCGTTTCGAAGCCCGCCTGTCACTGGTGGAAGTGCTCGAATCACCCAGCCTGTTCCTGCAGGGCATGGCCGGCAGCCGACTGCCGATTGCCGTGGCGCATGGCGAGGGGTATGCCAACTTCAAGTACCGGGGCAACGCCGACAAGGCCATTGCCGCCATGCGTTACGTGGACAACCATGGGCGCGCGACGGAGCAGTACCCCTTCAACCCCAATGGCAGCGCAGGCGGCCTGACGGCGGTGACCACGGCCGACGGCCGCTTCACGGCCATGATGCCGCACCCCGAGCGCGTGTTCCGCAACGTGCAGATGAGCTGGACGAGTGAAGACCAGGCGCAGTACAGCGGCTGGATGCGCATTTGGCGCAACGCGCGCAAGTGGGTAGGCTGATCCGGCGCTGATCATCTGCACCGCTGCGGCGGTTGTTGCCAAAAGGCTGGCCCCTCATGGGGTCGGCCTTTTTTCGTGGAGCCAACCATTGAGAAAGGTGGGCGGCGCGGGTGAAAGGCGGCAAGCCAAGGGCTGCTCCGTAACGAGGGCCTAGCCCCCCTCGGGGGAGGGTGCTCCCGGCGGCTCAGGGGCTTATCCCATCTTGCGTTGGTAGATCAGCAGGCGGCCCTTGTAGGCCGGGCGGTCTTCCAGGGCCGGGTGGTCCAGGCGCTCCTCCACCACTTCAAACCGGTGCACTGCCATCTGCTTGTGGAAGGTAGAGCGGTTGCCCCGGTTCGGGTCCACGATCCAGATCTGCGCGCCCTGGCCGGCGTGGCGGTCCAGAAAACTGGCCAGCGAGGCGCGGGCGTCGCGTTCATACAGCACATCGCTGCCCATGATGAGGTCGAACTGACCTTGTACCGCGCCGGTTCCCGCGGCAGCGTCCGCGCCCCACTGGCCCGTGCGGTACTTGAGGGGCGGCAGGCCGTTCAGCCGGAGGTTCTCCAGCAGAAACGTTGGTGCCAGCGGGTGGCAGTCGCTGGCGGTCACATCCATGCCGCGCCGGTGGCACACCAGGCTTGCCAGGCCCAGGCCGCAGCCAATCTCCAGCACGCGTTCGCCGGTCTGCAATGGGCGGCTGGCCATGCGTTGTGCCAGCTGTGCACCCGAGGGCCAAAGCAGGCCGAACAGGGGCCACGCGGCCGACGATATGCCCAGCGCCTCGGCGGCTCCCAGTGGATCAGAGAACTGTTGCTTGTCGAGCAATGATCGAATGATCAGGCCAGCTGCGCCAGTGATGGCGATGTCTTCGTGTTTGGTGAGGTAGCCGGGCATGGCTTGGGCATGAAGCCCGAGTAAGAGCACATGCTCCAGGACCCCAGAGGTGATGGGTGAGGGCGCGAGTATGCGCTTTGTGCGGGGGCGGCATTCGCACCGCCCATCGCTGGGCGGAGCAAGGGGCGGCACGGGGGGGGACAGGTCGCACAAGGGCCGCCCAGACCGAGGGGCCTGTGCCGCGCGGTGCCGTTGGCCTGGGCGTTGCTATAGTCCGGCGCACGCATGGCGGCATGCCCGCTAATTTTGTACGGACTTATTCAAGGATTCCCCATGGCCACTGGCAGCCTGCTTGCCCTGTTGGACGACATCGCCACCATCCTCGACGACGTGGCCCTCATGACCAAGGTGGCGGCCAAGAAGAGCGCAGCCATGGCCGATGACGTGTCGGTCATGACCAAGGTGGCCGCCCAGAAGACAGCGGGTGTGCTGGGGGATGACCTGGCACTCAATGCCCAGCAGGTCACTGGGGTGCGTGCCGAGCGCGAAATCCCTGTGGTCTTGGCAGTGGCCAAGGGCTCGATGATCAACAAGGTCATCCTGGTGCCTGCCGCGCTGCTGATCAGTGCGTTTGCGCCCTGGGCAGTCACGCCCTTGTTGATGGTGGGGGGCGCCTTTTTGTGTTTTGAGGGCTTTGAAAAAGTGGCGCACAAGCTGCTGCATGCCCCGCATCAGGATGAGGCCGAGCACGAAAGTCATGCCAAGGCCAATGCGAACCCGGCGGTGGACCTGGTGGCCTTTGAGAAGGACAAGATCAAGGGCGCGGTGCGCACCGACTTCATCCTCTCGGCCGAAATCATTGCGATCACGCTGGGCACCGTGGCCTCTGCGCCTTTTGTTCAGCAGTTGACCGTGCTGTCGGGCATTGCGGTCATCATGACCATCGGTGTGTATGGCCTGGTGGCGGGCATCGTCAAGCTCGATGACCTGGGCCTGTGGCTCAACAACAAGGCCAGCAGCGCGGCCCGTGCCGTGGGGGCAGGCATCCTGCGCGCTGCTCCCTGGCTCATGAAGGGCCTGTCTATTGCTGGCACGGCGGCGATGTTTTTGGTGGGCGGCGGCATCCTGGTGCATGGCGTTCCGGTGCTTCACCATGCTGTGGAGGGCGCAGCTGCCGCAGCAGGCCAATGGCCGACGGGCGGGTTGTGGAAGGTGGTGGTGGAGAACCTGCTCAACGCGGTGGTGGGCATCGTGGCCGGGGGGCTGGTGCTGGTCGGCGTCACGCTGGTTCAGCGCCTGCGCGGCAAGTCCACAGCGTGAGAATGGGTACGCCTTGATCTAGGTCTAAGGGTTAGTACGGAGGTCTTGAGATAGGGCAAGGTCGGCGGGTGGATGCAGCGGTTCAATACATGCACGGGGGTCGTCCCCGTCCAACCGATGCGAAATCACCATGAAAAAAACTCTGCTGGCTGTAGCCGCTCTGTGTGTTCTGTCTTCTGGCGCTGCGCTGGCGCAACAAGCAGAAGGCCCCTGGATGGTCCGCGCGCGCGTTGTCAACCTTGACAGCGCCAACAAGGACAGCACGCCGCTGGGCCTGACGGTCAACGACAAGACCATCCCTGAAGTAGACATCACCTACTTCTTCAACAAGAACATCGCCGCCGAGCTGATCCTCACCGTCCCCCAGAAGCACACCCTGCGTGCGGGCGGCGCTGCCATTGGCACGCTCAAGCACCTGCCTCCCACGCTCACTGTGCAATACCACTTTGACGTAGCCGGCTTTAAGCCCTACGTGGGTGCGGGCCTGAACTACACGCGCTTCTCCGGCGTGCACCTGCCCGCTGGTGTGGACATTGACCGCAACAGCTTTGGCCCCGCCTTGCAAGCCGGTGTGGACATTCCGCTGTCCAAGAACCTGTACCTGAATTTCGACGTGAAGAAGGTCTACATCAAGACCGACGTGAGCGCAGGCGGTGCCAAGCTGGGCACCTTCAAGGTGGACCCCGTTCTGGTGGGCGTGGGTCTGGGCTGGCGCTTCTAGTGTGGTGTTGCAGGCTTGACGGCACATTTAAAACCGATGGATTTTTGGTCAGGGCAAGGCGCAAACCACAGCGATACCCGTAGGTATCGCGAGGATTTGCAACGCAGCCCTGGCCGAAAAGACGCGGTTTTAAGTGCCGGATAGCGTGCAACACCACACGAGGGAGGCTGGGTCAAGGTTGGCCCTGCATTCCTGGCAGCAAGAGTTCTCCAAGGTTAAAAGGGCTGGCGCCTGCGCCAGCCCTTTTTTTTCGGGGTGCGGAAATGGCCTACACACAGTTGCAGGCGAGGCGACGCACAATGGCGTGAGGGAGCGTGTGGGGCCTGCCGCGGTGCGTGCGCCCCAGGTGCCTCTGCTTTTTGACCACCCGGCGGCGCTGCCGCACCCAACGTCTCATTGACCCATGCTCCTGCCTCGCTACTCCGACATTACGCACGGGCTGACCCAGCGGCCCGCACGCATCTCCCCCAAGTATTTTTACGACCAACACGGCTCGCAGCTGTTTGAGGCCATCACGCGCCTGCCGGAGTACTACCCCACGCGCACCGAGATGGCCCTGATGCAGACGCACGCGGACAGCATTGCAGGCACGGTGGGCCCGGGGCGTACCCTCATCGAACTGGGCGCAGGCAACTGCCAGAAGGCCCGCACCCTGTGCCGCCTGGTGCAGCCGGCGTGTTTTGTGGGTGTGGACATTTCAGCGGATTTTCTGGAACAGGCGGTGCAGGGGCTGCGCGACGACTTCCCCGCGCTGGATGCCCGCGCGCTGGCGGGCGACATGACCCTGGGGGTGGCACTGCCGGACGACATTCCCCGCACCGGCCGGCTGGTGTTCTACCCGGGCTCTTCCATCGGCAATTTCGACCCCCCGCACGCCCTGGAGTTGCTGGGCCACATGCGCGAGCTTGTGGATGACGATGGCGGCTTGCTCATCGGCATTGATCTGCCCAAGGACGTGGCCGTGCTGGAGGCGGCTTACGACGATGCGGCGGGCGTGACGGCCGAGTTCAATCGCAACGTGCTGCGCCACGTGAACCGCCTGATCGGCAGCGACTTTGATGTGGCGCAGTGGCAGCACCGTGCGTTCTTTAACCCCGAGGCGTCGCGCATTGAAATGCACTTGGAGGCGGCATCCGATACCGAGGTGTGCTGGCCCGGCGGCGGCCGCAGGTTTGAGCAGGGCGAGCGCATTCACACCGAGAACAGCTACAAATACCCCTTGCCCGTGTTCACCGACATGCTGGCCCGCGCTGGTTTTGCACAGGCCCAGGCGTGGACGGACGAGCGCGGCTGGTTTGCGGTGGTGCACGCGCGTCCTTGATCGGTGGCCGCAATGACCATGACTTCCAACACACTGCAGTCCCGCTACACCGCCGTGCGCGGCCGCTCGGTGGCACTGGCCGCGCCCCTGTCGCCCGAGGACTGCAGCGCGCAGTCCATGCCGGACGCCAGCCCCACCAAATGGCACTTGGCGCACACCACCTGGTTTTTTGAAACCTTCGTGCTCGAAGCGCACGAACCCGGATTTGTGCCGTTTGCACCCGCGTTCCGGGTGCTTTTCAACTCTTACTACAACGGTGTGGGGGCCAAGCACCCGCGCCCGCAGAGGGGGCTGCTTACGCGCCCCGCGCTCCATGAGGTGCTGGCCTACCGGGCCGATGTGGATGCCCGCATGGCGCGCCTGTTGTCAACCGTGGCGCACGATGCCGTTTTGTGCGCATTGATCGAACTGGGCCTGCATCATGAGCAGCAGCATCAGGAGCTGATGCTTACCGACATCCTGCACCTGCTGTCGTGCAACCCGCTGTTCCCTGTCTATGCGGCGGCTTGCGATGTGGTGCCACCGCCCGTGGCTGCAACTTTGACGTGGCATTCTTTCGACGGAGGGCTCATCGAAATCGGCCATACAGGCGAAGGCTTTGCGTTTGACAACGAAGGCCCACGCCATCGCACGTACCTGCACCCTTACGCACTGGCCTCGCGCCTTGTTACCCAGGCTGAATTTGCGGCCTTTGTGGAGGGCGGGGGCTACCAGAACCCCATGCTCTGGCTGGCGGAAGGTTGGGATTGGCGGGCAGCACAGGGTCTGAATCACCCGCTGTACTGGCACCGCGTGGAGGGGGCGTGGCATCACTTCACGCTCGCGGGACTGCAGCCATTGCAGGGATCGCAGCCTGTGGTGCACCTCTCGTACTACGAGGCTGATGCCTACGCGCGCTGGGCGGGATCCCGCCTGCCTACCGAGGCCGAATGGGAGCACGCGGCTGCACAGGATACCGACCCCGTGGTGCAGCTCTTTGGCGTCGCCTGGCAATGGACTCAGTCGAGCTACGCCCCGTATCCCGGCTTTCGGGTTGCGGAGGGTGCCGTGGGCGAATACAACGGCAAGTTCATGGTGAATCAGTACGTGCTGCGGGGCTCATCCTGCGCTACGCCACCGGGGCATGAGCGGCTGACCTACCGCAACTTTTTCCCGGCCACCGCACGCTGGCAGTTCACGGGCATCCGGCTGGCACGCGACCTGGGTTGATGCTGGAAAGACACCGCAATCCTGAAGGCTGGCGTAGACACTGGCGGCCACATGTTTCGGTGGGGTAGGGTTCTCCTGCACTCACGGAAATCCGGCTGGCCAAGATCCTGCGGGGCACCGGCCCTGGTCATTGCCAGCAAGCAGTGCCATGCAGCGTGGATGGGCGGCGGCGGCGCGCCGCAGGTCGGGGCGGGCCGGTAAATCTGTGCATTGGGGCGCCACCACTGTAAATTAATTTGCTATCAAAATAATAGCTTCTTGCGCCTGTCAATCAAGCGCTAGAGGCTAAAAACAGGCTCTTCTAGCGAATAGTAGTGATGGAACTCGCCGCACGTCTGTAGACGGCGATTTCGACGAACGACATATATCGAGTGCATCACTAGCATTCGCTAGAAGAGCCTAAAAACACTTGAAATTTTGAGTGGCCACGCGCCTTCAGCGCATGGCCACTCGCAGTTCACACCTTGTCGAGCGCCTGGGCCAGGTCGGCCTGAAGGTCGTTGATGTGCTCAATGCCCACCGACAAGCGCACCATGCCCTCGCTCACGCCGGCCTTGGCCAGCTCCTCGGGGTTGAGCTGGCGGTGGGTGGTCGATGCGGGGTGCGTGGCGAGGGACTTCGCATCGCCGATGTTGACCAGGCGCGTGAAGAGTTGCAGCGCATCCAGAAAACGTGCACCGGCCGCACGTGGGTCGGCGTCGCTGTTCTTCACGCCAAAGCTCAGGATGCCGGATGCCTTGCCGCCTGACTGGCGCTGCACCAGCGCGTGGTCCGGGTGGTCGGGCAGACCGGCGTAGCGCACCCATTCCACCTTGGGGTGGCTTTGCAGGTATTGGGCAATGGCCAGCGTGTTGTCGCAGATGCGGTCCATGCGCAGCGCCAGGGTTTCGATGCCTTGCAGGATCAGGAAGGCATTGAGCGGCGCCAGCGCCGCGCCGGTATTGCGCAGTGGCACCACGCGCGCCCGGCCGATGAAGGCCGCCGGGCCCAGGGCCTCGGTATAGACCACGCCGTGGTAGCTCACGTCGGGCTCGTTCAAGCGCGGGAAGCGGGCCTTGTGTTCAGCCCACGGGAACTTGCCGCTGTCCACGATGGCGCCGCCCACGCTGTTCCCGTGGCCGCCCAGGTACTTGGTGAGCGAGTGCACCACGATATCGGCGCCATGTTCGATGGGGCGCAGCAGGTAGGGGCTGGGCACCGTGTTGTCCACGATCAGCGGCACGCCATGGTCATGCGCCACCTTGGCCAGCGCGGCGATGTCGGTCACATTGCCCAGTGGGTTGCCGATGGACTCGATGAAGATCGCCTTGGTGCGCGCATCGATGTGCTGCGCAAAGCTGGCCGGGTCGCGCGGGTCTGCAAAACGCGTGGTGATGCCCTGCTGCGGCAGCGTGTGGGCAAACAGGTTGTAGGTGCCGCCATACAGCGTGCTGGCCGAGACGATGTTGTCGCCCGCCTCGGCAATGGTCTGGATGGCGTAGGTGATGGCCGCCATGCCTGAGGCCACGGCTAGCGCCGCAATGCCGCCTTCGAGCGCTGCGACGCGCTTTTCGAGCACGTCGGTGGTGGGGTTCATGATGCGGGTGTAGATGTTGCCCGGCACCTTCAGATCGAACAGGTCCGCGCCATGCTGGGCGCTGTCAAACGCGTAGGCCACCGTCTGGTAGATGGGCACGGCCACGGCCTTGGTGGTGGGGTCGGGGCTGTAGCCTGCGTGAACGGCCAGGGTTTCGATTTTCATGAAGGCTGTCTCTTTCGTTGGTTGGAAGGGATGGGTACATCGGGGCAGTGCTCGCTCAATGAGTTTGCTGGTCCGACAGCGCGGGCCATTCTGGCACCTGCGGCGCGCCAAGTCATCGAATCGTTGGCTATGTGCTTATGGCTTTCGGCCTCTCTGCGTGAGAAGGTTTAGGGCCGCTGAATCTGGCCGGCGGGTGGCGGAGCAAGCGCTCCCAGACGGTTGGTGAAGCACGTCGGTATGCAGACTGGTCGTGCTTTTGTGCTCTGCAACAAACATCACATTTCCACACATTTATAAAACAAATCGGTAACTATGATCCGCCTGCCTTTGCCTATCGAGTAGAGGCATCACTCATCGTTCGCGCAAGAAATCTGCGGTGGCAACAGACCAACCCAATTTCACCCCCCCTGCGCACGGTGCACAGATAAAACGAGAGAGGGTCTCCATGCGTGTCGCGGCTGCCAGCCGTACAACGACTGCGTTTTCGCAGTGGTTGTGCTGTGCTTTTGTCCTTTTGTTTTCAGGTTCCGTGTGGGCCAGCGATGCGGCTGGTGTGTCGTGGTTGCAAGCTCAGGTCCAGGCCAATGGCAGCCTTGCGCAGGAAGGGACTTCCATCGCATGGCCGGTGCAAAGCCGGTCTGAAGCCGCCACAACGCTCAAAGCGCTGGCGGGATCGGTTCCGCCGCAGTTGCTGGATGCCATTGAATTGGCCAGCGACAGCACGGTAGAGGTACTGTCGCGGAAGGCCCTGGCCAAGCAGTTGTCGTCCGCTGTCTCGACAGCCCATCTGGATGCGCTGGTGCTCCACCAGAACCCCGACGGTGGGTTTGGTGCTGCGAAAGGCTACGCCAGCAATGCGCAAGACACTGCATGGGCGCTGTCGGCACTGACTGCTTCGGCGAGCGCCTATGGAGGCCCATCGGGTCAAGCCGTGAGCTGGCTCCTTGGCGCGCAGCAATCGGGTGGGCAGTGGAGCCTGGCACCTGATGGTGATGCCCTCATCCCCACAGCGCTGGCGATTCAGGCGCTTCAGCCCTACCGGCAGACTTCTGCCGTCGCCTCGGCACTCAGCAAAGCCCGCTCCTGGATGCTGGCCGAGCGCAACGGTGCTCCCGCCTGGGGTAGTTCTGTGCGCAGTGCACATGCGCTGATCGCGGTGCTGCCCGGCATGACCAACGCTGCCACCGTGCAGGTTGCTGTGGACGCGCTGCGAGCATCTCAGCGCCCTGATGGAAGCTGGGATGCAGACCCTTACACCACAGCCCTGGCCCTGCGCGCTTCCCTGGCTGCAAGCCAGCCTGTGACGGACCCTGACTTGGCCAGTCTCCGAGGGGTTTTGGTCAGTGATGCTACGGGCCTGCCATTGGCGGGGGTGCAAGTGCGTCTGGCCAGCAGCGCCCTATCCAGCATCACTGATGCCCAGGGGCGCTTCGAGTTTCTGCAATTGGCGGCTGGCACCCACAAGTTGGCTGTTGATGCTGCCGGTTTCCTTTCGCTCTCCGCAGGCCTCGGGTTGCTCAAGGGCCAGCAGCTGGATCTGGGCACCATCCGCCTCAAGGCGCTTACCGTGGGCAACGGGAGCACGGTCACCATTACAGGTGTCGCCAAGTTCACCAATGACGGGGTGAGCTATCAGAACGCTGCGAACGCCACCATTTCGGTCGGCAACTGGACTACGCAGACCAACGCCAGTGGGGAGTACGTGCTGGAAGGCGTTGCGCCGGGTGCGATGGACCTCAAGGCAAGCTATTCGTCCTACCAAGCCGTTGAAGTGAGTTTCAGTGCCTTGGCGGGACAACAGGTCCGCTTCGACCCTGTCTTCCGTCGCAGCACGGCGCAAAGCACGCTCAAGGTGGTTGTCACGAACCAGGGAACAGGCGCGGCGATTGCCATGGCCAGCGTGTCACTCAATGGCTTGGTTCGCAATACCAATGCCAAAGGCGAAGCCGCTTTTGATGCGGGCGTGGTAGCGGGCGACAACACCGTCACGGTGTCTGCGAGCGGTTTTGATACCCGCATCCTCACCATGAACGTGCAAGGCCATCACACCATCACGCTGCCTGTGACGTTGGCTGCGCAAAGCACTACCCCCGGCCAAACGGTGCTGCAAGGCATCGTGTCGGATGCCGCCACACGGCTGCCCCTGCAAGGCGTGACAGTGGCTGTGGATGGCACGGGCCGCACAGCCACCACGGATGCTGCCGGGCGCTACACCATTGGCGGTGTGCCGGACATCGCTGGCTCGCGCACAGTGTCCATGCAGAAGACGGGCTATCAGCGGTTCGGGCAAGCCATCACGCTGGTGCAAAACGGTACGCACCAGTTTGACGTGCCATTGCATCCCAGCGTCGATCCTCAGCAACCCATTTCTGTCCAGGCCACCGTTACGGATAAAGCCACCCTCCAGCCCATTGCGGGTGCAACGCTCACCCTTTCGGGCAGCAACCCGCATGTAGTCCAGACCAATGCGCAAGGTGTGGCGGAAATCTCCGGCCTGAATGCGGGAGCCACGCAGGTGCAGGTATCTGCGCAAGGCTATGACAACGTGGCTTTTGCCGTGGATTTGGCCGCAGGCACACGCTATGTGTTGCCGGTGAAACTGACCCCCAAACTGCAAGGGCAAGACCGCATCCACGGGGTAGTGCTGGACGCCCAAAGCCAACGCCCAGTGGCTGGGGCCAAGGTGGTTCTGGCTGGGGTTAGCTTGCTCGAAACCACATCAGGCACTGATGGCCGATATGAGTTTTCCAACATCACTCCGGGCCGCTGGAACCTCGCTGCAAATGCCCCAGGCTACCAAGGCAGCAGTAGTGGGTTCGACATTACAACGAGCACAGTCATCAACCTGCCGCTGAGGCCCGACTTTGGCCTGGATGCCAACAACACGCTGCGGACTGTGGCTGTGGGGCATCCGAACTATTCCACTGCGGCCATCGGATACATGTTCATCTTTGGCGAGCAAGGCACCACAGGCCAGGTGCTGAGCAATGACGGTGCTATCAACTACAGCTTTGTTATCGGTGCCAGCGGTGTGGCGGAACTCATGGTGCCAAACGGCCAGTTCCTGCACGAGGCGGGCAAGGTGGTGGGCAAGGCCTTGCAGGTGTATGCCAGCAAAGGTGTCAGTGCGTATTTCTTGAACCGCGAGATGTACACCACGGACATGTCGTACCTGCTTGACACCAGGGCGTTGGGGTCGGAATACCGCATCGTCGATTGGAATCATGCGTTTGGCTACATTCAGTTCTCGCTGACAGCTGTGGAAGATGGCACGGTAGCCACCATTACCCCCGCCAGCAATCTGTCCACAGGGCAACCCGCGAATGTGCCTTTTGATGTGACTCTGCAAAAAGGCCAGTCGGTGGTTTACACCGCCGGATCTGGCATTGATATTTCGGGCACACACGTAAATGCAAACAGGCCATTGGCGGTTTTTGCTGGCACGCAATGCTCTAACGAGGTTGTGCAAAAACCCCAAGTCCAGCCGCAGACTGGCGCAAGGGTTCGGTTTTCTGGATCGCCATTGGTTGAGCCCTCCTGAAGTCGTTTTCGGTTTGATCGACCCATCTGATAAGGCCT